>Ga0210044_10001523_pt1 | contig 35268 bp, 30 predicted proteins | sample CryGey13umfilter_2_FD_183959 | JGI IMG/M metagenome (GOLD analysis project Ga0210044, IMG submission 183959) | Groundwater microbial communities from aquifer in Utah, USA - Crystal Geyser 4/9/14 3 um filter (SPAdes) (version 2) | ecosystem: Environmental > Aquatic > Deep subsurface >...
GCGTTCTTGCCGGTCGCAACTGCCTCCACCACGGTTGTCGGCCCGGTCAACATATCGCCCGCGTAGAACAAACCTTCGGTTTGTTCACGGGGGAGGGCCGAGCGCATCCCGATCGCAATGACTACCGCGTTGAAACCGGTTCTCACGCCTTCAGTCCCGCGCACATCGCGAACATTGGCCGGGCTGAAAGGTAAACCCTCCAGGAGTTGGACCTTCATGGTCTCTATCCCCGATATACCCCGGTTGTTTTTTGTGATCCGGCTCACGCGAATCCGCCCGTTCACCTCGATGTCGTAGTCAACCAGTTCCTGCCGTTCTTTGGCAGCCAGCGGCATCTCGGAGAGCTTTTCGAGCATGAACAACTCGACGTGCCGGGCGCCTCGTTCTTTGGCAGCGATGGCGCAATCCATGGCGGTCGCGCCGCCGCCGATCACGGCCACGCGCCCATCGAAGCTGTACGCCTCCAGCCTGGAAAGCAGGTCAACCATCTTGATTGCCAGATCTTCGTTCTCGATGCCAAGCTGGATCGGTTTCCAAAGGCCGGCCGCGACGCAAACGGCGTTGTAGCCCTGCGCCAGCAGGCTCTTGGGATCGGCGACCTTCATCCCGGTTTTTACTTGGATTTCACCGGATGAAAGGAGGAAATCAATATCCGTCTCGACCACCTTCTTATCGAGGTGCTGGTCTGGGATCAAATTCATCATTCCGCCGAGTTGGTCGCGGCTCTCGAAAATGTCCACTGCGTAGCCCATCTGCGCCAGTGCAGCCGCAGCTCCAAGTCCGGCCGGGCCGCCGCCAACGATCGCGACTTTCATTCCATTCGGGGCTGGTATGCTCAGTTTTGGGATTCCTCCCAGGCGTTTTGCCATCTCAACGATTGTTGCCTGCACGAGGGGAATATTGATTGCCCCGTCGAATTTCTTGTGCGTGCAGGCTGCCATGCAGAACTTGTCCGGGCAGACCATGCCGCAGACGCCGCCAAGCGGATTGCTGCGCATGATTTCACCGGCAGAGCGCTTGAAATCCGAGGAATTTCCCACTCGGGCGGCCATGATGAAATCGAATGGCGAGCAATTAGCGGGACAGGCTGCTTTACAGGGTTTCTCCTCGCAATACTCGCAGCGCAGCAATTCCGCCTGGAGTTGATGCCTGGTCATGATGAGCGAATCGGAACTTTTTTTATCCATATCACACCTCTATAAGTTGAGTTTTTCCAGACCGCCGAGCAACTCCAAATCCTCGGGCAGGTCCAGGTCAAGAGCCAGGCGGTCGGAATGGATGACTTCCAGTTTCGCTCCGGCCTCAGCTGCCCGTTCGCTGTGACGCTGGAACGAAGCCGGCCCGTAACCGTACTCGATCAGGCCGGCGGGGTTGACGAACAGCCCATTGGTGCCGTCCAGCCGCCGGTCCGGGGCGATGACGACCACCGGCGGTTTTTTGCCGCGTTTGAGCAGGCGGCGCACGTCTGAGGGGGTAAGCAGGGGGATGTCAGCGGGCAGGATCAGCACGGCGTGCGCGCCGTGCGCCTTCGCCACAATCGTGGCGCGCTGGATGGCGGTGTTGAACTGCGGCGCGCCGTCCTCCAAAACGGTTCGCCCGCCCATGTCACGCGTCAGGGCCAGCGCAGCCGGGTCGCGGCTGACCACCAGGGTATGTTCGATTTCGGAGACCTCGTTGAGCGTCGTCAGGGTGTGTTCGAGCAGGTAGCGATTCAGGCGGGTGCGCTGATCTTCCGTCAGCATACCGGCCAGGCGCGATTTGCCGCGCCGCAGAGGTTTAACAGGGACGATGGCCCAGATGGTCATAGCGGAGATATAAAGTTTAGCACATCTTGGGCTAATCTGCGACGGTCTTCGGGCGTTCTCATGATCGTGTTTGTGACCAGTGTTTGGATGCCCATATTTTCTACTTCGGCAGCTTGCATTTGGTCAACTTTGTCGAGGACGAAGTGGGTCAAACGCGAGCCGTAATGCCGGGCGACGGCCAGCGCCGAAGGCGTGATGCCCAGCTCGGCGTACATCTTCGCGGCCGGCCCCTTGACCGTCCGCCCGCCGATGATGGGGGAAACAGCGACTGTGGCTGATGGCTGATGGCGGATGGCGGATGGCCGATGGCAGATGGCTGATGGCTCGAGGACGGCAAGGATGGGATCAATACTGACCCAGGGGTTGGAGGGGCAGATGAGGATGGCCTGAGCTTGTCCGATTGCCTCCAGTACACCAGGCGCGGGTTTGGCGGATTCGACGCCTGCAAAGCGAAAGCCTTTCACTCTCGGCTCGCACTTGCGGTGGACGAAATATTCCTGGAACGGTAGTTCACCGAATTCGACCGTGTCCACGATGGTGCGGACAGGCTCATCGCTCATCGGCAGGACGACCTGTCTCACGCCCCAGGCGCGGCAGAAGTCACGCGTGATCTGGCTGAGACTTTCTCCACTGCGCAAGCGGCGCGTCCGCTCGATGTGGGTGGCGAGGTCTTTGTCGCCTAGTTTGAACCATCCTTCACCGCCGAGTCTGGCGATGTTTTCCAGCACGTGGAAAGTTTCAGCGGCGCGGCCCCAGCCGGTTTCGGGGTTAGCCAGTCCTGCCAGCGTGTAGCAGACCGTATCCAGGTCCGGGCAGATGGTCAGGCCGAGATGCTCGAAGTCGTCGCCGGTGTTGACGACGACGGTCAGGTCTTCGGGAGGCAGGATTTGGGCGAGTCCGTCGGCGAGTTTGGCACCGCCGACTCCGCCCGCCAGGGCAACGATTTTCATCTTGCTGTTTTTATCGAGGGCTACCAAGTTGTCGCATAAATTGCTCTGACTTCGGATTTCCAAAAAGCAAGTTTCTCATCTTCGGTGGCTCCGGCTCGCAACCTACCCAAAGTGACAGCCAGTTCAAAGAAGCCATCGCCGGGCATTCCTTTTTGCAAATTCATAACCAGAGCGCCCAGCATGGGCTTGCCTTGCTGGTGCATATGTTGACATATTTCCCCGAGTAATTGACCTGCTTGGGCGGCGGCATAATTGCCGCGTTTCAATCCCAAGGCCTCGAAAATATAAAGATAGCCAATGGGAGGTTTTCTTTGTCTCGCCAGCGAAGTCAAGTAATCTAGCACTTGATTATAGGGCGGGGTTAAGTAATACTTCGGGGCGTACTTGAATGTTATAGACATGGTTTCTCCTTTCTTCAAAGGCGCTCATTACAATTATGGCACAATTCCATGAATAGTGCGCGGTTATAATCAAGCCAATTTCAGAAAAGGATCGCTCCGATGCGCCGCTACCTCTACTTCACCGTTTTCGTTTCTGGCATGACCTCGCTGGCCGCCGAATTTGGCGCCTCGCGCCTCTTGGGCAATGTCTTCGGGACGAGCAACCTGGTCTGGGCTGCCATCATCGGCCTCATCCTCATCTACTTGACGGCGGGATACTTCCTCGGCGGCCGCTGGGCGGACCGCTCGCCGCATCCCAAAACGATGTACAGCCTCCTGGCCTGGGGTGCATTTACGCTCGGCGTCGTACCTTATATCGCCCAGCCTGTCCTGCGAGCCGCCGCGACCGCTTTCGACGGCCTGCAGGTGGGCATCCTGCTCGGTTCTTTCGCGGCTGTGCTGATTCTATTCAGCGTGCCGGTGACGCTGTTGGGGATGATCTCGCCCTTTGCCATCCGCTTGAGCATGGACGATGCGCGGCGCGCCGGCAACGTCTCCGGGGACGTCTACGCCATTTCCACGCTCGGTTCGTTCGTCGGGACGTACCTGTCAGTGCTGGTGCTGATCCCGACCATCGGCACCACCAAAACCTTCCTGGTCTTCAGCGTTGCCCTGCTGTGTGTGGCGCTGGCCGGCCTGGGCATAAGCGGCGGGCGCAAGGCGGTGCTGGCCTATCTTCTGATGGTCGTCCTGCTAGCCGGGGTTGCTCTCGTGGGCGGGCGCGGCGGCATCAAGAAAACTTCCGGCCAGATCTTCGAGACCGAATCGGCCTACAACTATATTCAAGTGCTGGAGGTGAACGGCTATCGTTACCTGCGTTTGAACGAAGGCCAGGGCGTCCATTCGGTTTACCATCCAGATACGCTCGACTACGGTGGCCCGTGGCAGCAATTCCTGGTCGGGCCATTTTTCTACCCGGACCGTGCGCCTGCGGACGTACGCCGGATCGCCATCCTCGGCCTGGCCGCTGGCACGACTGCCCGCCAGGCAACTGCTGTCTTCCCAAATGTTGTAATTGACGGCTTCGAGATTGACTCGGCGATTGTCGAGGTGGGGCGTGAATATTTTGGGATGAATTTGCCCAATCTGAACGTCATCGTGCAAGATGGCCGCTGGGGTTTGGCGAACAGCCGTGAGAAGTACGACTCTATTGCGGTTGACGCCTACCGCCCACCCTACATCCCCTGGCACATGACCACGCAAGAGTTCTTCCAAATCGCCGCCAATCACCTGACCGAGCAGGGTGTGCTGGTCATCAACGTCGGGCGGGCACCCGGAGACCGGCGGCTGATTGACGGCCTGGCGACCACCATCGGGACGATTTTCCCATCCGTTTACGTGATGGATATCCCCGGTACGTTCAACGCCATGATTTATGCCACCCTCCAGTCAACCGATGCGACGAACCTGGACCACAACTTGCTCGCCCTTTCGACGCGCGCGGACGCCCCCCCGCTCCTGCTGAAATCCATGTCCCTGGCCTGGGAGAATCTCCAGCCCGCGCCGCAGCGCACAACGGTCTTCACCGACGACCTGGCGCCCATCGAGTGGATCACGAACAATATGATCCTGAATTTCGTGCTGCATGGGGAGATAGAAACATTACAATGAAAACCCTTCACCAAATTTTCTCTTGGCTCATCACCCTCCTCATTCCTGTCGCCCTGGTTTTCCTCGGCCTGCGCCTCTTGCTAACGCCGGTATTTTTGCAAATCGAATACCACACGCCCGGCTTCCCGCCAGATGATTATGGCTTCAGTCTCCAGGATCGCCTGCATTGGTCGCAGATTGCGCTCCGGTACCTCGTGAATGATGCCAATATAGATTTTCTGGGCGACCTGACCTTCCCTGACGGTTCGCCGCTTTACAACGCCCGCGAATTGAGTCACACGCAGGATGTCAAGAATGTAGTACAGCCGGTGATGATTATTGGCTATGCTATCTGGTTTGTCGTTCTCGGCCTGGGGGTGTGGGCGCAGTGGGGGAATTGGTGGCAGGCGTATCGTCGCGGCCTGTGGCGGGGCGGCTGGCTGACGGCCGGTTTAGTAGCGGTGATTGCCGTCTTCGCGGCGACCAGTTTCTGGCAATTCTTTACCGAGTTCCACAGCCTGTTCTTCGAGGGCGATTCGTGGCTGTTCTTGTATTCTGACACCCTCATCCGGCTTTTCCCGGTGCGTTTCTGGCAGGATGCCTTCCTGGCGGTGGGCGCGATCGCGCTGGGCGGCGGCCTTGGGATGGGATTGGGGTTGAGGCCGAAATCGTGATGCAGTGTTATGTATTGCGAAAGGGCGAGAATGCCCGCCCCTTCGTGGTGTATAATGGCAGTTTAGCGCAGCTACCATAATACCTTTTCAAGGAGCAGATAGATGGCAGAATTTTTATCTTTACAAGACCGGGTTGCAATTGTCACCGGCGGCGCTCAGGGCATCGGCAAAGCGATTGCCGAGAGATTGGCCCACTGCGGGGCCACCGTCGTAGTGGCGGACTTACGGGTTGATAAGGCCGAGGCGACAGCCAGCGAAATAACTGCAAAGACCGGTCAGCGGGCTATCGCCGCCCAGGTGGACGTAGCTGATAACGCCAGCGCTAAAACATTGATTGACCGTGTCGTCGAAGAATTTGGGCGCGTGGACATCCTGGTGAATAACGCCGGTATCACCCGCGACAACCTGATTATGCGGATGAAAGAAGAAGATTGGGATTTAGTGCTGAACATCAACCTCAAGGGCGCTTTTAATTGTTCCCAGTCCGTTGTGCGGACGATGATGAAACAGCATTATGGCCGCATTGTTAATATCACTTCCGTTTCGGGCGTGAGCGGCCAGGCAGGCCAGACGAACTACTCTTCCTCGAAAGCCGGCCTGATTGGCTTCACCAAAGCCCTGGCCAAGGAAGTCGGCTCCCGCAATGTCACCGTAAATGCCGTTGCACCGGGTTTCATTGAGACCGACCTGACTGCAAACCTGCCCCAGGAATTAAAGGATTCGGCCATCAAATTGACGCCGGTCGGCCGGTTCGGAAAGCCGGAGGATGTGGCTATTGCCGTAGCCTTTTTCGCCTCCGACGAGGCCGCTTTCATCACCGGCGAGGTATTAAAAGTGGATGGCGGAATGATAATTTGATTTCATGACCGTCATTCCCCTTCGGGGACGATGTGCGAACCGCCCCGGAAGGGGGATGACATGTCGGAAATGGAGATTTTAATGACCGAATATCATTCTGGCGGTAAAACTACACTTACTTCTGACGTTATCTTGACCATCGCCCGCATGGCGGCTCTGGAAGTGGAAGGCGTCAATGGCCTGGCGCCCGTCCGGGGTGGCGTAAACCGCCTGTTTGGCCGCGGCCATGACGGGGTGCGGATAGAGATCGAAGATAACAACGTCTTTGTAGATGTCTTTCTGGTGCTGAATAATAACGTCAATATTCGCGAAGTCAGCCGAAATGTCCAACTCCAAGTGGCGCGCGCTATCACCGAAATAACCGCGCTTGAAGTCGGCTACGTCAACATCCATATCCAGGATATCGAATACCCGGCCAACGAGGGCTGATATGCTATGAAAGCACGCACCAGGGCACGCGGTTTGGCCCTGCAGGTACTTTACGAAATTGATCTAGCCGGCCATTCTCCAGCGGAGGTTCTAAAGGAACGCCTGGAGGATGAGCCTCTCGGCGAGGAACTGGGGGAGTTTGCCCGCCAGATCGTCTTCGGCGTTCTCCCCATCCGTGAACAATTGGATATCATCCTGACCAAGTATGCACCCGAGTGGCCGCTCGATCAGGTCGCCATCATTGACCGCAACATCCTGCGCATGGCTACCTGGGAGTTTGCCGTGCAGAAAGAAACGCCGGTCAAGGTTGCCATCAACGAGGCGGTCGAGCTGGCGAAGCAGTATGGCTCGGACAGTGCTTCGCGCTTTGTCAATGGCGTGCTCGGCAGCCTGGTAGATCATCAGAACGAAATTTCACAGGTAATTCACACAAAAGGTTAAAGGTATATGGAAATCTTGGGAATTGGCCCACTCGAACTCCTCTTCATTTTGCTCATCGCGCTGATCATTCTGGGGCCAAAGGATCTGTCGAAAACGGCTAAGACCATCGGGAAGGGATTGAATCAACTCGTCCGCTCAGATACCTGGAAAACAGTGACCGAGGCCTCCCGCCGGCTGCGCACTTTACCGAACGAACTGATGCGCGATGCGAATCTGGAAGAACTACAAAAGACAGCCTCCCAAGAGCTTTCTGAGACGGCGAAGGAAACCCAGAAAGCGTTAGAAGCCTGGACGACTCAGCCGGAAACGATCATCCATACGCCTGAGAACCCTCCCGAACCTGCCAATACGATGGCCCCGCCAGCAAAGGATGGCGAATCATTACAATCAGTAGATCATGAAAACGTAGTAACGACTTCAGTCGTGCCGCCAAAAAGCGACTACACCTGCCCTGGCGGGCGGTGCCAGGGAAGTCGCCACTACGGAGCCTTTTCGTGAAGTACGTCTGTGAGGCTTTATGCGTAAATTCTGGATTGCATTGTGGCGCGTCGTAACTTTCCCTTTTCGGGCAATCTGGTGGCTCGTTTCCCGGCCGGTCAGGCTGTACAAGAAGACCTATACCTTCCTGACCGACGAACCTGAAGACCGGCCAATTACGGACGCCTTTGCCGATACCGTCAAAAAACCGGCTGCATTGTTGGATCACCTTGAGGCGCTTCGCAAGCATCTATTCCGCATGTTGATCGCACTGGCGCTGGGGATTTTGCTCTGCGCAACTTATACGACCCAGATCATTGATTTCCTCGCGAAGCCAATCGGCGGCATCCATGCGCTAAAAGCCATTGACGTGACCGAATCGGTGGGTGTGTTCATGCGCGTGGCCTTGCTGGGGGGCTTCGCAGTCGCCTTGCCTTATCTTGCATTCGAAGTCTGGCTGTTCGCTGCACCGGGATTGCACGCCCGGCCGCGTCGCCTGGGTTTGTTGGGCATTCCGCTGGCCGGGATATTTTTTGTCGGCGGGATGGCTTTCGCCTACCTCCTCCTGCTCCCCACCGCGCTGCCTTTCCTGCTTAGCTTCATGGGCATCCAGACCATCCCGCGCCCGTCCTCGTACATCAATTTCGTCACCGGCCTTTTGTTCTGGATCGGCGTTTCCTTCGAATTTCCGCTTATCATCTACGTGTTGACCCTGATGGGCATCGTCAAGCCGCCCTTCCTGGTTCATAATTGGCGCATCGCGGTGATCGTGATCGCGATCCTGGCGGCCGCCATAACGCCGACCGTTGACCCGGTCAATATGACCCTGGTCATGGCGCCGATGATCTTGCTGTATTTTCTCAGCATCGGCATGAGTCACCTGGCCTTGATTGGTCGAAAACGCACTGTGACGGAAGCCTCTTGATCGTCTCGCCTTTTTTCCCCACTTTCATCGTTATCTGAAGGATGGGATATGAAAAACCACCTTGTCACTCACCTGGCTCTTCGACTGATCCTGCTCACAAGCCTGAGCGCGCTGCTCTTGAACGGCTGCACGCTCTCGCTGATTGACACTTCCGGCCTCGTCCCGCCGACCCCTACGCTGCCGTATTCTCTCCCACCGACATCTACGCCTCAACCAAATGCGGAAGTGACTTTCGACGTGAGCCTGCCTGCGCCGCTGCTGCCGGGCGAGAGCCTCTACTTGAGCGTGGTGGATGAAGTCACCGGGCTGGCGCTGAACGCGACCAACTATCCCTTGCGCGGAGTGGACACGCTGCATTACACGCTTGCCCTGCCGCTGCCCGTCAACAGCGTGGTGAAATACCGCTACCTGCGCCAGACAACCCTGTCCATCCTGGAGGATAGCTCGGCGGATCAGGCCGTGCGTTACCGGATGGCCTACGTCACCGGGCCGATGGCCGTACAGGACGTGGTCGCCAGTTGGAGCGATAGCCCGTTCTCGGGTCCAAGCGGGCGCGTTGTCGGGCAGGTGGTCAACGCCACAGATGGGGCGCCCATCCCCGACACCCTGGTCACGGCCGGCGGTTCGCAGACCTTGACCGATTCGAGCGGCAATTTCTCCCTGGAGGGCCTGCTTCCAGGGACGCACAACCTGGTCGCCTATGCCCTGGACGGGATGTACCAGACCTTCCAGCAAGGCGCAGTCGTGGCGGCGGATAAGCCCACGCCGGTCAAGGTCACGATGGCTCCCGCCGCGCTGGTCAACGTGGTCTTTACCGTGATCGTACCCCGCGATACCGTCCCGACCGCGCCGATCCGCATGGCCGGTAATCTCTATCAATTGGGCAATACATTTGGCGACCTGAATGGCGGCTTGAGCACGGTCGCCATGCGTATGCCTGTCCTTTCGCCGCTGCCGGATGGCCGTTTCACGCTCTCGTTGATGCTGCCGGCCGGCGCCGACATCCGCTACAAGTACAGCATGGGGGATGGCTTCTGGAACGCCGAACATCGGCAGAACGGCGAGTTCGTCGTTCGCCAGTTGATCGTCCCGCAGGCCAACGCCCTCGTCCAGGATGTGGTCGAGACCTGGCAGGCTGGCTCCTCCGCGCCGATCCTGTTCGAGGTCAGCGTCCCGCTCGAAACGCCGGTCACGGACGTGGTTTCCATGCAGTTCAATCCTTATGGCTGGACCGAGCCGATCCCGATGTGGCCGCTGGGGAACAACCGCTGGGTGTATGAACTCTTCAGTCCCCTGAACATGCTGGGCACATTCGAGTATCGTTATTGCCGCAGCGACCAGTGCGGCAGCGCGGACGACGTTGCCACGCCGGATGGCCACCACGGCCAGCCGATCTCCACCAGCCTAACGCCGCAGGATTTGCAGGATACGGTCAGCGGCTGGACCTGGCTGCAACCTTCAACGCCAACGTCGCTGGTCGGCTTGACGGTGACGCCGCGCCCCGCCGGTTTCTGGGCGGGCGTCGAACTCCAGGCGTATTACGATCCCACCTGGCAGGCGCTCATGCCCCAGGCCTTTCAAAACGTGCAGGCGGTTGGCTCGAATTGGGTCGTAATAACGCCGACATGGACGTATAGCCGTAGCTCGCCGCTGGTTTTTGCGCCAGTACCGGGTCATGATCCACTATGGGACGATACGGACGAGACTATCGGCCGGGCGCGTGCCCTCAACCTGAACGTGGCTCTCTTCCCCTCGGCCAATTTCCCGAACTCGGCCGAGGAATGGTGGAAAGCAACGCCGGGTGACGAAAGCTGGTGGGATAGCTGGTTCGCGCGTTATCAGGCCTTCGCCCTCTATTACGCCGACCTGGCGACCCGCTCCGGCGCGCAGTGCCTGATCCTGGGCGGCGACTGGCTGGCCCCGGCTTATCCTGGCGGCAGCGATACTCTCCCAGTGGATGCGGATTCACGCTGGCGCAACCTGATTGCCGAAGTCCGCGAGCACTACGCCGGCGCGGTCTATTGGGCGTTGCCTTATCCTGGCGGGTTACAAAATGCTCCCGCTTTCATAAAGGACACGGATGGCATCTACCTGCTCTGGTACGCGCCGTTGAGCAATTCGGCCGCCCCTTCGGTCGAAGAGATGCAAACGCAAGCCGGTCAATTGCTGGATAAAGATATCCAACCCTTCCAAGCGTCGTGGCAGAAGCCGCTGGTGCTGGCCGTGGCCTATCCCTCGGTCAACGGCGCGGCGAACGCCTGTCCGCCGGATGGCAAGGGCGGCTGCCTGCCCTGGACGGCGTTCAGCCAGCCCAAGGCGGATAATCCCGCCTTCAGTGTGGATATGAAAGCCCAGGCGGATATTTACCAGGCGCTGCTGAGCGCGGTCAACTCACGCGCCTGGGTCACGGGTTTCGTCAGCCGCGGCTACTATCCCCCCACCATCTTGCAGGATAAATCCGCCTCCACCCACGGCAAATTGGCTGCGGATATCTTGTGGTACTGGTATCCGAGGCTGTTGGGAGTGGTGAAGTAAACCTTTTCGGTAGAGTCTGACAGGATAGGCAGGCAGAAAACATGGCATACGCGTGGTGTATAATTGAAACGCGAGGTGAAAGATGCCCCATTTAGCACAAGCAGCCCTTAAATACGACGTTGACGTTACCGAAAACGGATTGGTTGAATTAAGCGTTCCGTTCCCTCCCGGCGCGCGTGTGACTGTTTTCGTTGTCGAGGTGGGAGAATCTTTTAGCGATTTAATGTTGGCGGCAGAAAGCAGTCTCGACTTTTGGAAAAACCCTTTGGATGACGAGGACTGGAACAATGCCTGAACAGGGGGATATTCTGCTGGTTCCAATCCCATTCACAGACCTCTCGTCACAAAAGCGGCGGCCTGTTATCGTCATTTCAAACAACTCGTACAACAAGAAGGCAACGGATATTGTTGTTGTGGCAATGACCTCCAACCCCGTGGAGACGGATTACAGTTTCACTATAACCTCGGTTGATCTAGAAAAGGGGACACTCAACCATCCCGGCAAAGTGCGCGTGGATAAAATCTATACGCTTTCTCAATCCATTGTAGTCAAGACATTTGGACAAGTGAACGAAACAACGATCGAGCACATTCGGCAAACGTTGAAAGAATTGACAGCAAGGAACTCCTGAGACAGTCCGCAGAAAGTATGGACTCGCGAGTCCCCTCTCCCCCGCGCTATGAGTGTTTAGCAAGAACAGCCCGCAAACCAAGGGCAAAATGACCGGAGGCCTCCGTATGTGGGAGGCCTCCAACAAGGAGAAGAAAAAAATGTCCAAAATCAAGAAAGGCTACCGTATTTTGATCTGGACGGTCAGCATACTGGTCATCCTGGCGCTCTTGCTGACCGCCTTCGGTTTCACCTGGGTGAAGGTCACCGCGCCCAAGTCGTTCCCGCAAGTGGACGGTGAAATCCATCTCGCGGGTCTCGATGGCCCGGTGAACGTTTACCGTGACGGCATGGGCATCCCGCAGATCTACGCCGCCAGCCTGCACGACCTGTTCATGGCGCAGGGCTACGTCCATGCCCAGGAGCGCTTCTGGCAGATGGATTTCTGGCGGCACATCGGTTCGGGCCGGCTGGCCGAGATGTTCGGCAGCTCGCAGGTCGAGACGGATGCCTTCCTGCGCACGCTGGGCTGGGCGCGGGTGGCCCAGCAGGAAATTGACACCTCCAGCCCGGAAGACCTGGCCATTCTGAACGCCTACACTGAGGGAGTCAATGCCTACCTTACCAACCACAGCGGGACGCAGATCAGCCTGGAATATGGCGTATTGAAACTGCTCAATCCCGATTACAAACCGGAACCCTGGACGCCGCTCCACACGATGACCTGGGCCAAGGCCATGGCCTGGGACCTGCGCGGCAATATGGATGCCGAGATCGAACGCGCCATCCTGCTCAAGAGCTTCACCCCTGAACAGGTGGACGAACTCTTCCCATCTTATCCCGCTAGCCATCCGGTCATCGTGCCGAACATCGGAGAAAATGTCACGCAAGTCGAAGGTCAAAGGTCGAAAGTCGCTTCCGACTTTCGACTTTCGACTTTAGACTTTCGACCTGTTGCGCGAAATCTCGCCTTGCTGGAAAGTGTCCTTGGGCCGTCCGGAGCAGGCATCGGATCCAACTCGTGGGCGGTGTCAGGGAGCCTGACCGCCACCGGTACGCCGCTGCTGGCCAACGATCCGCACCTCGGTATCCAGATGCCGTCCATCTGGTTCCAGATCGGCCTGCACTGCCGCCCGAAGTCGGACGCCTGTCCGTATGAAATCGCGGGCTTCTCGTTCGCCGGTGTGCCGGGCGTGGTCATCGGTCACAATGACAAAATTGCCTGGGGCTTTACCAACGTCGGCCCGGATGTGATGGACCTGTACATCGAGAAGATCAATCCTGAGGACCCGAACCAGTACGAGGTCAACGGGCAATGGATGGACATGGACGTGCGCACCGAGACCATCCTGGTGGGCGGCGGCGACCCGGTGACCCTCACCGTGCGGACGACGCGCCACGGGCCGATCATTTCGGATACCTACGGCGCGCTCAAAGACCAGGTTGAACCGACCGCCACGCCCTTCCGTGACCAGGCCGGGATTGACCTGCCCGAGCATTACGCCATCGCCCTGCGCTGGACGGCGCTGGAGCCGGGCTACACTTTCGATGCCATCTGGGGCTTCAACAAGGCCCAGAACTGGCAGGAGTTCCGCCAGGCGGCGCGCAACTTCACCGTCCCGGCCCAGAACCTGCTCTATGCCGACGTGGAGGGCAATATCGGCTACCAGATGCCCGGCAGCGTCCCCATCCGCAAGAACGGCGATGGCCGCCTGCCCGTCCCCGGCTGGACAGACGACTACGAGTGGACCGGCTACATCCCGTTCGAGGAACTTCCATACACGCTCAACCCGGCTGAGGGATACATCGTCACGGCCAACAACCAGGTCAACCCGCCGGGCTATCCCTACCTCATCACGACCGACTGGGACTACGGCTTCCGCGCCAACCGCATCGTGGACATGATCACGAACGCGCCCGGCAAAATTGACATCGCCTACATCCAGCAGATGCAGGGCGATAGTTACGACGCCAACGCCGGGACGTTCGCGCCGCTCCTGATGGCGGTTCAACTCGATGACCCGAACCTGGTCCGGACCCGCGGCCTGCTCGCCGGCTGGGACTACCAGGCGCGCATGGACTCGGCGCCCGCGGCCGTGTTCGAGGTCTTCTGGAAAAACCTGCTGGCCGACACCTTCAACGACGACCTGCCGGAGGACTACTGGCCCGGCGGCGGCTCCCGCTGGAATGAAGTCATGCGCAACCTGGCCGGACAGCCGGACCATTTCTTCTGGGACGACAAGACCACGACCGACCTTGTTGAGAGGCGCGACGATATGCTCACCAAAGCCTTCAGCGAGGCAGCGGCCGAGATCACGCAGTTGCAGGGCAGGGATTCATCCAAGTGGAACTGGGGTGACCTGCACACGGCCACCTTCCAGAACCAAACGCTGGGGAAGTCCGGCATCGCCCCGATTGAAGCGTTATTTAACCGTGGACCGTTCCGCACGGCGGGCGGCGAGGCCATCGTCAACGCCACCGGCTGGACCTCGACCGACGGCTACTTCGTGGACTGGCTCCCGTCCATGCGCATGATCGTGGACCTGGGCGACCTGCGCAACTCGCTCACCGTCCACACCACCGGCGAGTCCGGCCACGCCTACCATCCGCACTACATTGACATGGCTGACCTGTGGCGCAATATCCAGTATTACCCGATGCTGTGGAACGAGCAGGCGATTGTCAGTAACGCCGAGGCTAATTTGGTGCTGGTTCCGTAATCGCAGAGATGAGCATCTTTCGCCTTAGACCTCTTGTATAAGTGGCAATCTTTGCTCGAATATTTTAGATACGTGAGCGCTCTCTTGCGCTCACAGCCTGCGCTAGCCTGCCCTGGCGGGTTAGGCCAGGGAGAGCGCGGACTCATCAAGGGATAACTTTTGCAAGAGGTCTATTACACCTTCGTGACACCTTACACGAAAATATGGGATATAAGTCTCTTGCGTGGAATTCTAAAATCTAGGAAAATAAAGGACAAGTCTTTCTAGAATTTGCCGTCACCGCGGAAATTCCCAAAGACCCAAGAATAATATCTCAAAGAAAGGGAGAAGACAGCATGGCCAGGAAGTTCACACCCACACCTTTGAAATTGCGCAACCCGGTGCCATCGGACATCGAGATTGCGCAGGAAGCAAAACTCAAACCCATTCTTCAGGTAGCGGAGGAAGCCGGCCTGAAGGAAGGTGAACTTGAGTATCACGGCCCGTTAATCGCCAAAGTCAAGCTGGAAGTCCTTGAGCGTTTGAAGGATGTGCCCAATGGCAAGTACATTGACGTGACCGCCATCACGCCGACACCTCTGGGGGAGGGCAAGAGCACCACGATGGTGGGGTTGAGTCAGGCATTGGGGGCACACCTGGGCAAGCGGGTCTTCACCTGCATCCGCCAGCCCTCGCAAGGCCCAACGTTCGGCATCAAGGGCGGTGCGGCCGGCGGCGGCTACAGCCAAGTCGTCCCGATGGAAGATTTCAACCTGCATTTGACCGGCGATATTCATGCCGTCACCGCGGCCAACAACCTGCTGGCCGCGGCGATTGACGCTCGCATCTTTCATGAAGCTCGACAGGACGACGAGAAGCTCTTCAATGCCCTTTGCCCGCCCGATAAACAGGGCCAGCGCAGTTTCTCCCCCAACATGCAGCGCCGCTTGAAGAAACTGGGCATTAACAAGTCCGATCCCAATGACTTGACCCCCGCAGAACGCAGCCGCTTTGCCCGCCTGGATATTGACCCGGCCTCGATTACCTGGCGGCGTGTCGTGGACACCAACGACCGCTTCATCCGGGAAATCGAGATCGGCCTCGGTCCTGAAGAGAAGATGCCTCGGCGCACCGGCTACGACATCAGCGTTGCCAGCGAGGTGATGGCCATCCTGGCCCTGACGACCGATCTGGCCGACCTGCGCGAGCGCCTGGGACGCATCGTGATTGGCATGAACAAGAAGGGCGAGGCCGTCACCGCTGAGGACCTGGGCGCGGCAGGGGCGATGACCGTGCTGATGAAGGATGCCATCAAGCCCAATCTGATGCAGACCCTGGAGGGTACGCCAGTCTTCGTCCATGCCGGACCGTTTGCCAATATCGCACATGGCAACAGCTCCATCATCGCCGATAAGATTGCTCTCAAACTGGTCGGGCCGGATGGTTACGTGGTGACTGAATCTGGCTTCGGCGCGGATTGCGGCATGGAAAAACTCATGGATATCAAGTGCCGTTATTCTGGCCTGGTGCCGCATGTGGTGGTGATTGTAGCCACCGTGCGCGCCCTGAAGATGCACGGCGGCGGCCCGAAGGTGGTCGCTGGCAAACCTTTGGCGCTGGAATACACCGACGAGAACCTCGACCTGCTGCGCAAGGGTCTGGCCAACATGGAAGTGCACATCAAGAATGCCTTGAAGTTTGGCGTGAACGTGGTTGTGGCGGTGAACTCCTTCGCCACCGACACGCCGGCGGAACTCGAACTGATCCGCAAGACTGCCATTGAGGCCGGCGCAGTGGACGCGTGTGTCTGCACCCACTGGGCCGAGGGCGGTAAAGGCGCCCTCCAACTGGCTGAAGCGGTGGTCAAGGCGGCTGAAATGCCCACCAACTTCCGTTTCTTGTACCCGCTGGAAATGTCGATCAAGGAAAAGATCGAAACGCTCTGCCGCGAAATCTATGGCGCAGATGGCGTGGACTACCTGCCCGAGGCCGAGAAGAAGATCGAACTCTACACCAAACTGGGCTTCGATAAACTGCCTTTGAACATGGCCAAGACCCATCTCAGCCTCTCACATGACCCGAGCCTGAAGGGTGTGCCGAAGGGTTATCGCATCCCGATCCGCGATATCCGCGCCTCGGTGGGCGCCGGCTTCCTCTATCCGCTGCTGGGTGAGATGCGCACGATGCCCGGCCTGCCGACTCGGCCCGTCTTTTACGATGTTGACCTCGATTTGGAGACTGGACGCGTGGTCGGCTTGTTCTAGAGTGGTCGAAAGTCGAAAGTCGAACGTTGGAAGGTTGAAGGTGACTTCAGCCTATCCGCATAATGGAATGCAGACTTCAGTCTGCCCTGCATTGCGGACTAAAGTCCGCATTCCACGGCGTTCCACGGGATTTTCGGATAGGCACTTCAACCTTCCAACTGTTTAACCTTCGACCTTCGACCTTCGACCTTCGACTTTCGACTTGATTATGGAACTGCCCTTTTTGACCATTACCGAGGCGTCCACCCTGCTCTCTCGAAGGGAGATTACCGCGGCTGACCTGACCGAGGCCTGCTTCCGTCAAATCGAGCGGCTCGACCCTGTACTGAACGCGTTCATTACAGTCCTGGCCTCCGAGGAAGTGATCAGTGATCAGTCATCAGTGATCAGTGACGGATTGCTATGGGGTATTCCACTGGCATTGAAGGATCTTTACGAGATTGCTGGTGTCCGAACCACTGCTGGTTCCAAATTCTTCGCTGACCATATCCCCGCCGAGGATGCCTTTGTCGTCCAAAGAATAAAGGCTGCCGGCGCAACCATTCTCGGCAAGACCAACATGCACGAGATTGCCCTGGGTGTGACGGGCGTCAATCCACACTACGGCGCGTGCCGCAATCCGTGGGACGCGGCTCACATTACCGGTGGCTCATCGTCCGGCAGCGCGGTTGCGCTGGCGGCCGGGATGTGCCTGGGTGCGCTGGGCACGGATACGGGTGGCTCGATCCGCATCCCGGCCTCTTTGTGCGGCGTGGTCGGCTTGAAGCCGACTTATGGGCGCGTCAGTTTGCGCGGCGTCATCCCGCTCTCGTGGAACCTCGACCACGCCGGCCCGATGGCGCGCAGCGTGCGGGACGTTGCGCTGATTCTGCAAGTCATTGCCGGTTACGATCCGCTGGATCCTAAATCAGCGGATGTACCTGTGGGCGAATATATTGCCCATCTCGGCGGTGGCGTCAAAGGCTGGCGGGTTGCCCTGGCGGCTGGGGAGTACGTTGAAGCCTCCGACCCGGAAGTGCTGGCGGCGGTGAATGCCGCGGCGCAGATTTTCAAAGAGTTGGGCGCGCAGGTGGAAAGAGTGGACATGGACTGGCTCTCCGATCTGGCCCAGGCCAATACCCGCATGACCCAGGCCGACGCGGCCGCCTATCACCGCCAGCGGCTGGCCGCGCACCACGACTGGTTCGGCGCGGACGTCCGTCAGCGGCTGGAAACCGGCGCGGCTCTCACTTCCAGCGAGTACGCGCTCGCCAGGCGGACGCAGGCTGAAGGTCGCCGCCACTGCGAGCAATTATTTGAGAAATTCGACGTTTTGCTCCTGCCGACCACCCCCATTCCCGCGCCACCCATCGAGGGGACACAGGCCGTTGAAGCTGCCCTCCACTTAACGCGCTTCACCGCCCCCTTCAACCTGACCGGTCTGCCGGCTCTTTCGCTGCCTTGCGGATTTACGTCCGCCGGGCTGCCGATTGGTTTGCAGATCATTTCAGGTCCGTGGAAAGAAGCTAAGGTATTGCGGGCCGGACATGCCTTTGAGCAAGCCACCGAGTGGCACCTGCGCCGTCCGGTCCTCTAAGATCAATACTTTTTAGTTAGCGGGTCGGGCTCCCATGCCCGACGGCGTGCCCGCAGGGTGCTTCGCGAGGAGCCGTCTCTGCGACCTTATCTAAACAGTATTGCCTCTAAGATGGGATTCTCAAGCGTTGGCAATTTTACGGTCCTTCTCGACCCACCAGGCAAGGTCTTCGAAGGCATCGGGGTCAAATTCCAAGTTTTTCACGCACCTGCTCCAGTGAAATGCCCTCGGTGCGCTGTTTGGCTTCCAGCAGCCGCTTTTTCATTACTTTGCTTTTGAGCAGAAGGGTAGTCTCTCGCTCGGACTCGATTTCGCGCCAGAGTTCGATGGGCACAATCACGCTGGTGGTTTTGCCACTATCATCAGAGATGTATTGAATATTTACTTGAGCCATACTCGCCTCTCAATTTGACTATATTTTACCAATTTCTACTCCTGCAGACAAGCCAGCAGGTTTGCCAGCGCACCCTGCGGCTCGGAAGGGGTGATTGCCAGCACCGGCACGGACGCTGCCATGTACACGTCCGACACATTCCCCACCTTCCAGCGACGGGGCAGGATTCCAACCGCATTTGCATCATTGGCGATGGCTTGGTACATCTCGTCCGGGCTGGTGGCAAGCCGCGCCAGTGAAGTTAGCGCTAATCCCTGCATCACGGCCGCCTCGAAGATCTGCTGTATCTCCTCGCCCGATGTGTATATCCATACTTGCACGGACGCGTCTGCGCCGCCGACCTGGCTCCAATTGCGGATGCGCCCACTGAACAGCTCTCGCACCTGCGTTGCGCCAAGATTCGCGAGGGGGTTGTGTGGGTGTACGACAACAAGGATCTCTTCACTGCCGATCTCGAACGCGGGTGCAGTCAGCGGAACCGGTTCGCCGAGGCGAATTGCGAGATCCGCGGAGAGATCGAAATATTGCGCGGCGCGTTGGTCAGCGAGCACTGGGATTCCTCCCGCACAGCCATACACGCCAGATAACCAGGGCTGGGCTGCCGCGCTGTATTGAACGATGATGGGATCGGGCGCGACGGTCGGCGTGGCGGGGGAGCAGGAGGCAAGAAATAATGCGTAAAACGTAAAACATAAGAAATTGTGAAGTAACGGTGAATGCCGGTAGGTCATTGGTTTACCAATCACTCAGCAAGGCTGCCAGCAACCGGGCGCGTTCCGGCAGGCTGCTGGTCAGGATGTACTCTCGCTCAGAATGGAGACCTTCACCAATCGCACCCAATCCATCCAAAACGGGAATGCCCAGCGGAGCGACGAAGTTCGCGTCGGATGCGCCGCCCGAACCGCCTGCCTGGAGCGCGATGCCCATCTTCTCGGCAATCTCCTTCGCCCGCTCGAACGTGGCTTTCATCCTTTCGTCGAAAGGCATCGGCGGGCGGTTGATTCCGCCGGTCACCTCGATGGACGTGCCCTCCAGGACAGGTTTCAACCTGTGCAGCCGCGCCAGGATGCGCTCGGCCTCGCCGGGCTGCATCACGCGCAAGTCCACTGAGGCCACAGCTTCATCCGGGACGACGTTCGTCGCGATCCCGCCTCGGATCACGCCGACGTTGAGCGTGGTGCCTTTTTCGTAGTCGGTCAATTTTTGGATGGCGAGCACTTGATGGGCGAGTTCTTCGATGGCGTTCCGACCCTTTTCGTGGTCGCCGCCGGCGTGGGCGGCGCGTCCCCGCACGCGGACCTTGAAATCGCCCACACCCTTGCGCCAGGTCTTGACCGCCCCGCCCATCAGCCCGGATTCGAGCACCAGCGCCAGCGCGGATTCTTTTGCCAGGCTCTCGATCAACGCCCGAGATGTGCGGCTGCCGATTTCTTCATCGGAGGTGAACAGCGCGGTGATGGGACGCGGCGGCAGGCTTCCGATCTCGCGCAGCGCGGCGATAGCGGTCAAAGCGATGACGATACCGCCTTTCATATCCAGGACGCCGGGGCCGAAGATCTTGCCGTCCTTTTCGTAGAATGGCATTTTTATCAGCGTGCCAAGCGGGAAGACGGTGTCCATGTGGGACAGGAGTAGGATGCCATCTCCCCTCTCCTCGTAGGAGAGGGGGCGGGGGTGAGGTCCCCAGCGCGCCTCGATGTGATCGCCGGTCCCGGTCTGCGGATGGATCTCGACCTGCGCGCCCAGGCGCCGGCATTCCTCCGCCACGATCGCTCCGACACGGTCCACGGCAGCCTTATCGTGCGAGGGGGATTCGATCTCGACCAACCGCTCGAGCAGGGCGATCATGCCGGCTTTTTGGGCGTCGAAATTGTTCATAGTAACCGACTTAGTGCCAGGCAAACGGCTCCGGCAATGGCGCAATAAGCTGCAAACGGGTAGAGCGAGTGCCCGGTCAGGTAGCCGAGCAGCCATTTGACCACGAACCATCCGATCACGCCCGCGGTGACAAATCCAACTGCCATGGGGAGCAGAAAGCTGGTCAGCTCGGGCATTTTCAGCACATCGAACATTTCGTAGCCGCCGGCTGCCAGCATGACCGGGATGGACATCAGGAACGCGAAGCGCGCCGACGAACGCCGATGGAAACCGCGCAGCATCCCGCCGCTAATGGTCGTACCGCTGCGTGACGCGCCGGGGAAGACCGCGAGGATCTGGAAGAGGCCGATGACGAGCGCATCGAACCAGGTTATCGTTCGCAGCCTGCGGGATCGCTTGCCAATCCATTCCGCCAGCAGCATCAAGAACGCTGCCGCGAGGAGACGTATCGCTGCTTCTATCAGTGGCTGACGGAACAGGAGCTTTACCTCGTCTTTGAGAAAGTAGCCTGCTAAGAGGGCGGGGATGGTGGCGATGAGTATGCACCACCCAAGTCTCGCATTCGCCTCCGAGCGTTTTCTTTTCTTGTACGTTTCAGACTCTTCTTTTTCGGGATCGTACGGCTTACGGTAGCTGACGGGGGAAAACATGGCGCGTATTATTTCCCATAGATCTTTCCAGAAGTATACGATCAGAGAAACGATTGTTCCCAATTGGACGATCACCAGGAACGCAAAGGTGGCGTCGTCCGAGGGGATGCCGAGCAGCGTCTGCCCGATCAGCAGGTGGGCAGTAGACGATACCGGGATGAATTCGGTCAGGCCCTGGATGATTCCGAGCAAGAAGGAGGTGAGTAGATTCATTTGATTTTTCTCCGATTGCCTTTCCATCGCGCCAACCACTCAGGCACACGGGACTCGAACGTGCCGTCAATGATCGCGGCGCGGATTTCGTTCATCAATCGAATTAACGCGCTCAGATTGTGGATGGATAGTAGCGTGCCGGCTAACAATTCCTTTGCCGCGATGAGATGCCGCAAATAAGCGCGTGTAAATGTCTGGCAAGTATAGCACGTGCAGGTTTTGTCAATCGGACGCTTGTCGCGGGCGAATGCGGCGTTCATCAAATTCAGGCGTCCCTCCGGCGAGAAGACCGCGTGATGACGCGCCAGCCGCGTCGGCAGAACGCAGTCGAAGATGTCCACCCCGCGGCGGATGCCTTCGATCAGGTCTTCGGGTGTGCCGACGCCCATCAGGTAGCGCGGCTTGTCTTCGGGTAGGATATTGTTGACCAGGTCGAGCATGGCGTAGGTTTCAGCCTTGGTCTCGCCGACCGAGAGTCCGCCGATGGCGATGCCGGGAAAAGGCAGGGATGAGATGAATTTAGCGGAAGCAGATCGCAGGTCCGGGTTGACGCCTCCCTGGAGGATGCCGAAGAGAGCCTGGTCGGCGCGCCTCTTCGCGGCGAGACAACGTTCCGCCCAGCGGTGCGTCCGTTCCATCGCCTTCGGGATGTAATTGTAATCGTTTGGGTCGGCGCACTCGTCGAAGGCCATGATGATATCCGCCCCCAGGTTCTCCTGGATGGCGATGGACTTTTCGGGTGTGAAGCGGTGCATCGTCCCGTCCACGTGGGATTTGAAGGTGACGCCATCCTCGTCCACTTTGCGGGTCTGGGCGAGGGAAAAAACCTGGAAGCCGCCCGAATCGGTCAACAGCGGGCGCGGCCATTGCATGAAGGTGTGCAGGCCGCCCATCTCGCGAACAAGTTCGTCGCCTGGGCGCAGATAGAGGTGATAGGTGTTGGCGAGGACAAGCGTCGCACCCAATTCCTCGACCTGGGCCGGGGTGAGCGTCTTGACCGCCGCCTGCGTCCCGACCGGCGCGAAGACGGGCGTCAGCAGGTCGCCATGCGGGGTGTGAAAAACTCCGGCGCGGGCGCGACTCTGCGCGGTGAGGATTTTGTATTCGAACATGGGGTGATTATACCGGAATGGCATGGAAAAACCTGCCCATGCTGGCGGACAGGTTTATGGAGTAGAGAAAGTGCAAGAGGAATATCAAGGTTTCAACCGGTTTTTGCTGCCAGTTCCTGTTTCGCCCCTATAAAAGCGGCTTCTTCCAGTTCAATTCGCTCTTGAATGACGCGTGTCAGCCATTCCTCGAGGCTTGGTTTGCGATGAAGTTTTGCCAGGAATGCTGCACGCGCCGCCAAGTCTGGCGGGATAGAAAGCGAGGCAGCTCTCGTCCTTCGTACCAAAATTGGTTTTTCCCACGCCGCGTTGTCATCAGCCTGGGCAATAACCTTCTGATCTATTTCGAATTCGGTCAATTTCGCTTTTGCGCTCATAGTGGCCATCCTGTAATGATACGGATGATATTTCCGGGTTTGAGTTGGAAGATGATCTTCAACCTGCGCCCGCCAAGGGTTTTTCCAAGCAATTGATAACGGTCACGATAGGATTTGCATGTAATTATAACCCAATTGCATCCTCGCCAGTGCCAAGAACAGCATTGTATCGCGCAGATAACATGAATCTAACACGCCCCACCCGCGTAGGTGATAAAATAACATCGCTTATCGCTTATCGCTGATCGCTGATCGGCCAATCGTCACCCGCTACTCGTCACGCATCACGCATCACGCATCACTCATCACTCATCACTCGTCACTCGTCAATCGTAATGCTCCCCGACTTCCGCGTCCGACAGCGCGACTACCTGCTCGAAATAGCGCGTGCTATTACCCAGGAACTTGATCTTGATAAACTCCTGGCGCGCATCCTGCGCATTTCCATTGAAATGCTTGCCGGTCAAGCCGGTATCATCGCGCTGAAAGAGAGCGCGGGTTGGCGCGTTGCCGCTGCATACGGCATCCCGCCAGCCTTTTTACGCTATCTTGAGCCGCTTCTCGCAGAAGAGAAGGTTCGTGAACTAAACGTCGCAGAACTCAACCGCATGTTGAAAGAACTGGCTTACACCGCCAGCATGGGCCTGCTTAACGGCGTCGGCCTGCCTTTGGTTACGCATGGCCAGGTCATCGGCGTGACCTTTATCTTTCGTGGCTACCCCGACCTGTTTTCCGCCAACGATAAATTGCTCCTGCAGAGCTTTGCTGACCAGGCTGCCATCGCCGTCTTCAACGCCCAACTCTATACCCAAGTCAGTTACGAAAAACAGCGCCTGGACGCCTTGATTGATTCCGCTGCGGACGGGATTCTCATTCTGAGGGCGGATCGCCTCATCGAGCGCGTCAATGCCGCCTTTGAGCGAATGTTAGTCACACCCCGCGACCAGATCCAAGGCCGGTCACACAGCGATATTATCCGCTGGGCGCGCCGCCCCGAAGGCCTGACGCTGGAGGAAGCCGAGACTGGCGGCTGGCCGCTGACTCCCAACGCTTATCTATACGTCGAGGGTGATCTACAACGGCCGGAGCCGCCCTCGCTGCCAGTCGGCATCACCTACGCACCCCTCCTGACGGCGGATGGCGTCTTGCGCAATATCATCGTCACTGTGCGTGACATCACCAAATTCCGCACCGCAGAGGAGATCAAGAACACCTTCGTCTCGATCATCAGTCACGAACTCAAGACGCCTGTCGCCCTGATCAAAGGCTACGTCAGCACCTTGCGCCGCGAAGACGCCTCCTGGGATCGAGCCGTGGTGCAAGATAGCTTGAAAGTCATAGAAGAAGAAGCCGACCGACTGACGACGATGATCGAAGACTTGTTGGATGCCTCGCGCCTGCAGGCTGGCGGCCTGAAGCCCAACCTGGCCGATATTTCCCTGCCCAATCTGGCCGAACGCCTGGCCGAGCGCTTCCGCACCCAAACTGGCCGTCACACCATCCTGGCGGATTTTCCCAAGAAATTCCCGATCATCCTGGCGGACGAGAAGCGCATCGAGCAAGTGCTCGCCAACCTGCTGTCCAACGCCATCAAATATGCACCCAGCGGTGAGATCCGCATCAGCGGCCAGGTACGGCCAGAGCAGGTGATCGTCACCGTGAGCGACGAGGGCGCGGGGATTGACCCGGCTGACATTCCATATATCTTTGATCGTTTCTACCGCGCCGAAAAAGCCGTCCGGAATACAAAAGGCGCCGGGTTGGGACTTTACCTGGCGCGCGCTATTGTCGAAGCGCATGGCGGACGCATCTGGGTGGACCCGAAGCCGAATGCCGGCGCCCGCATCTGCTTCTCCCTGCCGCGCCAGCCTGCCTTTGGATCCCGCTAAACACAATACTTTAGTTAGCGGGTCGGGCTCCCATGCCCGGCGGCGTGCGCAGGGTGCTTCGCTAGGAGCCGTCTCTACATCCTTATCTAAGCAGTATTGCCGTTAAATACAAATTCATAAAAGAATATCAAATATTCTGGGGTAAAATAACCCCTTGTGTCGCAAACCTCATCGCAATCCAAAATCGTAAATCGAGAATATCCATGCCTCCTCAAAGAACCCAAATCTCCTGTCCACGCTGCCGGCAGCCGATCCTGGCGCAAGTCGAGCAGCTTTTCGACATTACCGCCGACCCGGGCGCGAAACAGCGCCTTTTGGGCGGAGTCTCCAACTTTGCGAACTGTCCGCATTGCGGCTATAGCGGAGCGCTGGCCACGCCAATCGTCTATCACGATGCTGGTAAAGAACTCCTGCTAACTTACTTTCCGGGGGAACTTAGCGTACCGGTCAACGAGCAGGAGAAGCTCATCGGCCCGCTAATCAACCAAGCCGTCAACCGGCTACCGCCCGAAAAGCGGAAGGCCTACCTGCTGCGCCCGCAGAGCTTTCTCACCTACCAAAGCCTGATCGAGCGCGTCCTGAGTGCGGACGGAGTGACGCCCGAAATGATCCAGGCGCAGCAGCAGCGCGTGAACCTGATTGAGCGACTGCTATCCACCTCCACCGCGGAGGCGCGCACTCAACTCATCCAACAGGAAGCCAAATTGCTGGATGCGGAGTTCTTCGGCCTGTTCAGCCGCTTGATGGAAGGGGCCGCGGCCAGCGGCCAGGAACAGGTCGCTCAACAGATGAACGCCTTGCAGCAACAACTCATGAAAGAGAGCGAATACGGCAGGCAACTACAGAGTCAGGTCAACGAGATCCAGGAAGCCGTTAAAACCCTGCAAGCAGCCGGGAAAGAACTCACCCGCGAGAAATTACTGGAGATCCTCATCCAGGCGCCCAACGAAGCCCGACTGAGCGCGTTGGCCAGCCTGACCCGCCCTGGCCTGGATTACCTCTTCTTCCAATCGCTCACCGAGCGCATCGAAACCAAGACTGGCGACGAACGCAAAAAAATGGAATTCCTGCGTGAAAAGTTGCTCGATATAACCCGTCAAATTGACCAACGCGTGGAAGAAGAATACAAACGCGCCGGAGAACTCCTCAACACACTGCTCGCCGCGCCAGACATCCAAAAGGCCACCCTGGAGCGATTGAACGAGATAAGCGAGATATTCGTTCAGGTGCTCAACCGCGCCTTGCAGGAAGCCACCCAAAAGAAGAATGAAGCGCAATTAAAGAAACTCGAACAAATCGTCGCTGTGCTGCAAAAGGTTTCCGCGCCGCCCAAAGAATACGAGCTGCTCGAGAAATTACTCGATGCGCCCAATGAGGCAGCCCTGAATAAAATGCTGGAAGAACACAAAAATGAAATTACGCCGGAATTTACCAGCTTTGTCGGGGGTGTCCTGGCGCAGAGTGAAGAACGAGCTGATAAAAAATCACAAGGCGAGGATGCACAAGTCCTCGAGAGACTGAATAATATTTATCGCGCGATTCTCAAATTCTCGATGAAGAAGAGCATGGGCTAGTATTACAGCGCAAGGTTGCTGTTTCGCGTGTCATTCTCCCGAAGGACATCGGGACGATGTGAACGCCCCGACGCTCTTTCGGGGTGCGAAGAATCTCGCGTTTGCGGCGTGGAGACCCTTCGGGCGCACAGAACGCGCCCTCAGGGTGACATAAGGGGCATCTTTTTTTTTACAAACGTTACGCAGATCATCACTCCATCGGTGGATTGTCCAGGCGCAAGCCATGCCCGCGCACGGTGACGATGTAGGGATAGTCCGAGTCAATGGCAGCCAGCCTGTCGCGCAAACGGCGGATGAGCGCATCCAGCGCCTGCTCAGAGACCCCAATCGTCTGTTCGTCGCCCCAGGCGGCTGCGATCAATCCCTGCCGATCCACGACCTGGCCCTGGCTGTCGTACAACACACGCAAAACATGGAATTGCAGCGCGGAAAGGGGCGGGTCCACCTGCTGCTGGTTGACCCATACCCGCCGGGAACGTAGGTCGAGGCGCAAGCGCCCGGGGCGATCAGCAGACTCGACCAGGGGCATGGTCGCATCCGATGTCAGGAAGATGAATTGTCCGGCTAGCGCAATCTGCACCATGTCCCCATCTTGTAAAGTCATCGGGTTGGCAACAGGATTGCCGTTGCAATACGTGCCGTTCTTGCTGCCCATGTCTTCCAAGATCACGCCCTCGGGCGTCGGCGTGAGCCGCGCGTGGAAACGAGACACCTGGCGGTCCGCAATTGCTACTTCGCAGGTTGCTTCGCGCCCGATCACAAGCGGCTTGTTTAAAACCCAACGTTGACCCCTCAGCAAGCCGGTCTGCCCAATTAGAAGTGGATATTCTTCCAGGTTGCCTTCCATAGTTTGCTCTACTTCCCTAAGGCATTATCAGTAGATCACGAAAACGTAGTAACGACTTTAGTCGTTCGGCTGAAAAGCGACTACACCTGCCCTGGCGGGCGGTGCCAGGGAAGTCGCTACTACAAAGCCTTTTCGTGAATTACTGATTATACAACAGGAGAATAAAATACGCTTATAATATAGCAGAGAAATTGAAAATTGTGCAAGAGTGGCATCCCAACGCCGAAACAAGGCCATCTGCACATTTCGGTATTTCGCCATAAGTTTGATCCTTGGAGCCGGTCATGCCCGTTCCACTAAAAACCGGCGAGGTACTACGCGGACGTTACAGCATCCGGGAGCGCATTGGCCAGGGAGGCATGGGCAGCATCTACCTGGCCGACGACCTGCGCCTTGAAGGTCGCCGCTGTGCGCTCAAGGAAGTCGAACACGACCGCACTGTACCCGCAAAGATCCTGAAAGAGGCGCGCCAGCAATTCTTACGCGAAGCCACTTTCTTGGCGCGCCTGGATCACCCCAACTTGCCCAAGGTCTCGGATTTCTTCTCGGTTGAGGCGCGCGATTACCTGGTCATGGATTACGTACCCGGCAAGGATCTGCGCACATTGATGATGGAAGCCCGCCAGCAGAATGCCTTTCTCTCGGAGGAGTCCGTTCTTGGCTGGGCCAATCAACTGGCCGACGCCCTGGCTTACCTGCACAAACAAGATCCTCCCCTGGTGCACCGCGATATCAAGCCCTCCAATTTGAAGATCACCCCCGAAGGTTTGCTCAAGCTGGTGGACTTCGGCCTGGTCAAAGCCCTTGCCCCCGACGAAATGACCGTCACCGTCATCCAGGGGCGCGGCACCGCCCTGTACACGCCGCTGGAACAGTACGGCGGCGACGGCGTGCATACCGATGTGCGCAGCGACATCTACGCATTCGGCGCGACCCTGTACCATTTGCTGACCAACCAGCCGCCTACGGATGCCCGCCAGCGTTTCCTGCATCCTGAAAGTCTGGCACATCCTCGCACGATCAACGCGGCGATCAGCCAGCGCACCGAACGTGCCATCCTGTGGGCGATGGAACTCCACCCTGATAGCCGCCCTGCTACGGTAGACATGTTTCGGGAATTTCTAGTTGGGAATCGAGAGATACCGACGCGGCCTCAAAACTTGACTCAACCCCACGACACCCTCCTGCGCCTGATCGCCAAAACACCCGAGCGGATCCTTCTTTGGATCTCGGCCGGGCTGCTGCTCGTCAGCCTGATCGCTTCGCTGGCGCGTTAACCGCTTTCGTCCACAGCCAGCCGCTGCCGAAACCGAGCGCGGCGCCTAGAATTACAATCCCCACTATCCCTGTCAAACCATACGCTTTGATCCAGGCCGCGCTTCCGGGCAGACCGAAGGCGAGGTAGTTGTATGCCAGCAAGCCGCCCAGGATAACGCAGAACGCCCAACGCAACCCCCAACGCCTCGAAATCGCCTTGCCACCCAGCCAAAGCGCCAAATATGCCAGTCCTCCCAGGAATAAAACCATCGTAATCCAGCCGCCGAAACCAGGATAACCTTCTGAAATCGCCGAGTTGCTCGATTCTTCAGGCGTCGGAACGAGCGCAGGTGTGGGCGTAACCGGCTCAGTTGCAGAGGTTGGCGCGATAACTGTCACACTAATGCCCTCGCTGGTAATATCCAGTTGCAGCATAACGGAAGTAGTAGCTGGGTCACTGGAGGCGTGGATTTCGAGCAGGCCGGCCCGATCAATACTGAACGAAGCCCGCGCCACGCCGCCCACGGTGGCCGCGTCCACTTGTTGGACGACGCCGCCCTCGCCGCTCAGGATCAGAGAGAAACGCACACCGGTATTGTCCGGGACCGGATGCTGGTTATGATCCAGGATGACGCCCGTCCGCACCGTGACCGTATCGCCCACGCGGAAATAAGGCGTGGCCGTCGGTTCGGGCGTACCGGTGGGCGTCGCCGCGGGGGCCGGCGCAGGCGGCAGGTCCAGGTAGAGCTGGATCACCTGCCCCGGGTCCGGAGCGGTGGCGGAGAGCAAGTCGTAGCCGATGCCCGGCACCGAGACCGGCAGCGCGCCGGCCGGCGTCAGTTCCTGGAAAAGGAGACGCGCCGCCACTTCCACAAACGGGGCCGATTTGCTGTACAGGCCGTAATAGGCCGTCACTTTTGAAATATCCGTCGCGTCCAGGTAATAAGGAGCATTAAAGGCAAATACGACGACGCGCTTGTTTCGCAACAGGTCCTGGCGCTCGGAAAGGAAACGCCGTAAAACGGCAGCCTGCGATTGGGCAGGATCCGCGTCTAACATGCTAATGACGACCCAACCGGACTGGCCCAAATCACTGACCAGAGCGGCATTGCCGCTGCCCCCTTCTAAAACGGAGGCCATATCATCAAACGTATACGAAGTCAGGTGCGTGGGAACAACCTGTCCACCCGCTTGAGGTCCATACAGGCGCAGGATGACGTTCTGCAGAGCATCGCCCGCCAACATCGGTTCTTCGGGGCAGGTGCTACATTGTCGGCCCGGGCGAGCATCGGTGAAAAATACGATGTGATCTTGCTTATCCGGCGGCGCAGGCAGCACGGCATCCAAATCCTTCAAATCCGGGCTGATCAATGTAGCCGATTGGCGCGCAACCTCGAACGTAACTGCCTGAGAGGCAGCCAGCGCATCCAACCCCTCGGCCCGAGGCGTGACACTTGCAGGGTCAAAATTACCATAAATGCGGTACTTAGCCACCAGGATGCGCATGACAGCATCGTCCACTCGCTGGGCAAAAGCCGCATCTTCGCGATATTTCTGCGTGAAGAACTCCAGGGTTTGTAATACGGTTGAATAATTATCCTGGGCATCACTGGAAACAATGTTCCCCATATACAACAAATCGTTCCCGGCCAGGAGAGCATCCCGAGCTACGAATCTTGCTAAAAAGGACTGCCCCCCCGGATCATAGAATCGGCGGACAGCCTGGCTTCCCAGGTCGTCGCTGACCGTCAACCCTTCGTTTTCGCGCCAGGAAACAAAGGCTGGAAGTGAGAGGATTTGTGAAAGCGCCTGCGGGTCGAAACTGACCGGACGCGTGGTGGCGCGGATATTGCCCTGGAAGCCCTGGTAGCGGATGTGCGAAACCAGCAATCCATCGGCTGTGCTTTGCGGGTCGGGGGCGCTGCCGGTCACGGCAAAGAACGGCGCCAGCTCGATCTGCTTCAATTGTTCGAGCGACTTGCGGATCGTAGCCACTTCCTGGCTGGTCGGGCGGTCCGAGCTGCCGCGGCCAGGGAAGTGCTTGGCGACGACCAGCATACGTTCATTGCTGCCTTTATGTAGTCCGGTAATATAAGCCTTGCCCATTTCGCCGACCCAATAAGGGTCGCCGCCGAAGACGCGCGCCCCCAAGCCTCCCCCCACCAACGCGCCGGCCGATTCCAGCACGTCTAAGGAAGGGCCGAGGTACAGATTAAATCCGAGTGCAGAGAGTTCCTGACCGGCGACGGCGCCCACCTGTTCGGCCAGGGAGGGCTGCCACGTCGCGCCGATGGACATCAGATCAGGCAAAGGTGTCAGCCCGTGCAATATCTGGTCGTTGGGGTAACCATCCCCCTCCTGAGAGGTGGCGACAAACAGCGGAATGTAGGCGTTTTTTAGCTGTTCGCCGGAAGCCGTACTAACGGACGGCTCTTGGGAGGCCTGCCATTCGATGGCCTGCAACTGTGAGATCAAGCCATAGGCCTCACTGACCGTATCGGGTGCGGCCACGAAGTTATCGTTCGAGGCAGCAAGCAGCACCACACTCCCAATGTGATGGTTGACGATCAAATCGAATATTTGGGATTGATCATCTACAGCCGTACCCGTAAAAGTGACCAGAAATAACTGGCCGACTTTTTCCTCAGGAGTCAGTTTGTCCAGAAGCGCACTGGCGCGCTCCTCCGGCAGGTTAGTCTGGGAAGGCCCAGCCGCGCGGCCGGAGAACGTTGGCGCAAAAAAGGAGAACGCCAAGGCAGTCAATAAGCAAATCGAAAAAAGACGCCGAACTTTCATTCAACTTCCACCGATCGTTGCCCGGATAACCTTATATCCTTCCTTATCGAAAGCCGAGGCGACCTTATCCTGGAGTTCCTTGCCGGGAGTCAGAGAAACCATATAGCCTCCCCTACCGCCACCTGTGACCTTGGCCCCCCAGGCCCCTCTCTCCAGAGCTGACTTGCACATTTTGTCCAGAATCTCGTGTGAATACTCCATCTCGGCCAGGAGCTTGTGATTATTAGACATGATCGTTCCTACGGTTCTCAAGTCTCCAGCTTCAAGTGCCTTTTTCATGTCCTGTCCTTGGGAGGTGATAGTCTTCATGCGCGATGCGAAGAGATCCGGATTTTCTTTCTTTTGCCGCTCGCTAAACTCATCCAGGAGCGCGGTGTTCGCCGTGATGCCGCTGTTGGCTAATACGATTTCAAAAGCCTTCGGCGTCTTGATCTTTTCGAAATGTTGTTGACCCTTTATTAATTGGAAAAGAAGAAGCCCGCCGTAGGTTGAGGCGGTATTATCAACTCCACTCGCGACCCCATGATAGGGAAATTCGCCCTGCCAGGCTACCCGGTTAATCTCCTCAATCGGAAGGCCCAATTTGAATTCTGCGTTCAATGCCCGCGCAAGCGAAACGCAACTGGCAGCGCTGGCGCCTACCCCACTTCCAGCCAATAATGTTCCCCCAACGGTGATCTTAATCGGGTTCTTTTTGACGTCAATGTTCATGACTTCGAGAATTCTGTCAATTGAGCGCGCCTGCTGTTCCTTTTTCTTTTCCTTATACCCTGGAACCTCGATCCGGTTGTCTTCCAGGATCCATCCATCGCCAGCGATCCTTTCCACCGTTGTCACCGTTTCAAAGGAAATTGCCGAGACAATCGCCGGAACTTCTTCCAGAACAAATTGATCACCGATCAAGATTGTCTTTCCAAAACCTGTTCCTTTAGCCATTCGATTCTCCTTGGATAATTTTTTCCATTTCCTCGATCAGTTTTTCTTCTTTACCAATGGCCACCGTGGTGGCAGCCGTCAGACTATGGCAGGCATCAGAAAATCCTCCAAGTCTAGTTGTCGCTTCGGGAAGCAATATATTGAGTCCCATTGCTCTTGCCGCCCTGATCTCCCCTTCCAGATAAGGAGAAGCCCTCATGGAAATCTTCACCTCGTTAAAGGTAATCGCGTCAAACCCCGGGATCTCATCGGGGATAATCTGAAATCCTGCGATGTATTTCTGGGGATCAATAAGGTTCGTGTCCTTAATAGCATCACAGAATGCCCCAATCATTTTTACCCCCATCGGGAAAAAGCGCTTTTCGACATGAAACCACTGGATGTGGGGGGCCTGCTTCAATTCGCCTGATTGAAGCCTTGTTATCTCTTCGCTAAATACTTTCGTCCTGATAGCCTTTAATTCTTCTACCATCCGGTCCGCCTCTGGTGAAAGCCCTTCAAGGCAAACCCTAACTCCCATATCCGGTCCTTGTTGGTAATAGCCCACTCCCCCCAATATATCAAGATAGTCACCGAATTCATTACAGGGTATTTGACCTTTTGAAGTTGTTAAAAGGTACTGCTCCCCGGTTTCATGTTTCCCGATCTCGATTCGGCCCTGTTTAACGGCTTCCAGTGCAACTTCGCGGTTCTGGCTACCCAGTTGACCGTCCACAAAAAAACCATCTCCCACCGCTCCTATGGCTGCGATATGAGCCATGTCACGATTGACGGAATCCATAGTCCGCGCAAAAAGATAACATGTTGTCGAACCGGAAATATCTCGATCCCCCTTCAATCCATACAAATCAGGATCAAGATTGTGAACTTTCGGATCGGTTGAGGCTTCAGCGACATGGTGATCCAGGATCAATGTTAAATTTCTTCCCTTGTTCAATTCGGAAAGCAGCGGTGCGATTCTACCTGCAAAATCAGCAAAGACAAGAATCTTTCCCTCCTGTTCGTAAACCTTTCTTAGCACTGCCGGATATGGCTTTTCCAAACAGAAGCGTTGGACCTTAAACCCCTGCCTTTCAAATGCGCGGGTGAGGATGGCGCCCGAACTAAGTCCATCGGAATCATTGTGGTGAAAGACCTGAACAGATTTTTCGGGCCATTGCTTGACTTCCCGAATAGCATGTTCCATCGCGTCAATTAAGGCATTCAACATTGTTCTCCTTAATCAGGGGAAGATGGTGGGTGCGCGGGGCGGTGACAACGAATGCCCGCCCGCACACCCCCCACTCCCCACTTTTTTGAGCTGACACAAAGAATCATAACATAATCGTGATAAAAATCAAGACAACTGAAATGGCATCAGCGGTTACGACATCCTCAACTCGCCCATGCCAAAAGAGGTATACTTGCTCTTCAGCCCCTTGTTGTGCTTGAGGCGAGACCTCGCCGAGGGCGGCTTTTGCACCTTTTGACAAACAAAAGAAACTACACATTTTTGAAATAGGTTTTCAAGATGACTGGCATCGAAAAATTGAGCACTGTTCGCGGCTTCCTGCTGGATATGGATGGCACTTTCTACCTGGGTGATCGGCTGCTCGAGGGCGCATTGCGCTTCATTGGCCTGTTGCGCGAGCAAAAGAAAGGGTTTCTCTTCCTTACAAACAATTCTTCAAAACATCGTCGTCAGTATGCGGAGAAGATCAGTCGCCTCGGGCTTCCCCTCACGGAAGAATTGGTGCTAACGTCGGGGGAGGCTACCGCTCTCTATTTGAGAGAACAGCATCCCGGAGCCAATGTTTTTTTGGTCGGTACCCCATCTCTCGAAGATGAATTCCGTCAGCACGGCTTTCGACTCGTAGAGCAGGAACCACAATTCCTGGTGCTCGGCTTTGACACGACCCTGACATATAAAAAGCTATGGGCGTTATGCGATTTTGTACGGGCGGGTGTTCCTTACATCGCTACTCATCCGGATTTCAACTGTCCCACTGAAAAGGGCTTTATGCCGGATGTTGGTGCAATGATTGCCTTTGTCAAGGCCGCAACGGACAGGGAGCCTGACCTGGTGGTGGGCAAGCCTAATCGTCTCATCGTGGATGCCGCGGCCGTCAAGATGAACCTGGAAGTCAACCAGTTGGCCATGATCGGCGACCGGTTGTATACGGATATTGCGCTTGGTCAATCGAGCGGCATCGCCACCGTTCTGGTCCTGAGCGGCGAAACGAAAATCGAAGATTTGAAAGACTCCCCTTTTCGACCGGATTATACATTCCAGAACCTGGCCAGCGTGGCAGATTGGCTGGAAAGTAACTGCTAGCCGACGGGATTACTTCGCCCTCCCCAGCAGACGCAGCGCCAGAGCCGGATCGTCAGTAATGATGGCATCCACGCCATAGCTGAACATGCGCTTCAAGTCGGTCTCGGCATTGACCGTCCACACGTGGACACGCTTTCTGGCAGCGTGGACGCGGTTCACCAAGCCAGCGTTAGCATCTATAAGGAGCGGGTGCAACGCCTGGTACACGTTGTTGCGGAAGCCGAAGGTGCGGCCCAACCAGCCCATCCATCCCCTCATGGTCAAGAGTCCGCGCGGGGTTTCGGGGAGCAAGCGAGCGGCACGCGCCAAGGTATGCGGGAAGAAAGACGAGAACAGGATACGTTTTTCCAAACCATGCTTCTTCACCAGTTCCACCACGTTCGGAACCAGCGCATCCAGCGGTGTGGCGTAGTTTTTCAACTCGACATTGATGAAAATTTTCTTCCCAACTGCTTCGAAGACCTCATCCAGTGTGGGGATTTTTTCGCCGCGGAACTTCTCGGAGAACCGCACACCAGCATCCAGATCCCGTAGCGCGGCGAACGGAAGTTTGGCAACTTCACCGGAACCGTTTGTGGTGCGGTCGACAGTGTGGTCATGGAAGACGATCACGTGACCATCCACGGTGAGCTTGGTATCCAATTCCACCGCGTCGGCGCCCAGGTTTGCCGCGAGTTCAAATGCAGCCAGTGTGTTCTCCGGCGCATGGATAGACGCGCCGCGATGGGCAAAAATCATAGGGGAAGAGAATTCAGACCAAA
>Ga0210044_10001528_pt1 | contig 35224 bp, 34 predicted proteins | sample CryGey13umfilter_2_FD_183959 | JGI IMG/M metagenome (GOLD analysis project Ga0210044, IMG submission 183959) | Groundwater microbial communities from aquifer in Utah, USA - Crystal Geyser 4/9/14 3 um filter (SPAdes) (version 2) | ecosystem: Environmental > Aquatic > Deep subsurface >...
TTTGCATGGCATGGTAACGAACAGCAGAAAAAGCACCATCGGTACCAAAAATTAAATCGGATTTTACTTCAGATTTTGTTTTTGTTTTGGTGTTTTCCAAATAAACAATTCCATTTTCTAAATCTACCCCCGTACATTTTTCGTTGTAGAAAATCTTCGCATTGCCACTTTCTTCAGCAATGTCCATCATTTTTGCATTTAATCCACCTCGAGAAACTGAATATATTGCCTGACCTTCTTTTCCATAAGGTTGATAAGTCAAATTTCCCATCTTATCGTGCATTATTCTTCCTGACATTGGAATGGCAATTTTTCTTATTTCATCGCCAACACCAACTGTATCTAACGCTTTCCATCCTCTAGTGGAAAGGGCTAAATTGATAGATTTTCCAGCAGAGATATCTGCTTTTCGAATGTCAGATCGAGCTTCAAATAGTTGCACTTGATAACCTGCTTTTGATAAGTAAACTGCCCATAATGAGCCAACTAATCCTGCTCCTACAATTGTTGCTGTTTTCATTTTAGTTTATAGTTTATGAGGTTTAAAGTTTGTCCCATCCCCAACCCTTCCCATAGGGAAGGGAGTTTTCCCTTCCGTCAGCTGACGGAGGTTAGGGGAGAATTTGTAGCTTTTAATTTCAAATTTCTAATCTCTAATTTTTATAGCTTCAGCTAGTATTTCCCCGAATTTATAAATGTCCATAAAGCTATTGTATAAAGGCACGGGAGCTAAACGAATAACATTTGGCTCTCTCCAATCGGTAATAACACCTTTTTCTAATAATTTATTAAAAAGGGCTTTTCCATAACCATGAGCAACCACCGAAACCTGACAACCACGTTCGTTCCAATTGCGTGGAGTGATAATTTCGAGGGAAGAATTTACGATTGACGATTTTGGATTGACGATTTGAGATTGGAGATTAGTGTTTATTTCGTCGATGATAAATTCTAAATAACCTGACAATAAATGTTGTTTTTTTAGGAGTTTTTCCATGCCCACTTCGTTAAAAATATCTACTGAAGCTTTGTGTGCAGCCATCATTAAAACAGGAGCGTTGCTCATTTGCCAAGCTTCTGCCGATTTCATGGGTTTAAACCCTTTTTCCATTAAAAAGCGGGTTTCCTTTTCGTGTCCCCACCAACCTGCGAAACGAGGTAATTCGGTATTGTTGCAATGTTTTTCGTTCACATAAATTCCCGATACTCCACCAGGTCCAGAGTTTAAATACTTATAAGAACACCAGCAAGCAAAATCGACCTTCCAATCGTGTAAGTTGAGTTCAATATTTCCAGCAGCATGGGCTAAATCGAAACCACAATAAGCACCAACTTTATGAGCAGCTTCGGTAATTGTTTTCATGTCAAAAACTTGTCCTGTAAAGTAGTTTACACCACCAATCATTACACAAGCTAATGAGCTACCAGCCTCTTCAATGGCTTTAATAAAATCTTCGTTTCTAATGGTTCGTTCGCCTTCACGGGGAACAACTTCAATCAATGCTTCGTCAGGGTTAAATCCAGCACTTCTAATTTGCATTTCAAGAGCGTATTGGTCGGATGGAAATGCTTTTGCTTCGCAAACAATTTTATAGCGTTGTTGAGTTGGTCGGTAAAATGATACCATTAATAAATTTAGGTTAACGGTAAGGTTGTTCATTACCACCACTTCTTTTGGTAAAGCACCAACAATTTTTGCAACAGGTTCAGCAAATTGTTCGTGGTAAGAAAACCAAGGATTTTTTGCATGAAAATGACCTTCAACACCCCAATTTGCCCAATCTTCTAATTCCTGTTGAATGTAAGTTGATACGGATTTTGGTTGTAATCCTAATGAATTTCCTGTAAAATAAATGGTTTCCTTTCCATTAATTACTGGGATGTAAAACTGATTTCGATAAGCTTTTAATTCATCTTGTTCATCCAGTTGCAACGCAAAAGCAGCATTATTTTCGTAGTTCATCTCATCTTTTTAGGATGGTAAAGATAAGGAAGAAAGTTGAAAAATTGAAAGTTAAATGTTCAAAGTGAGTTGTTCGGGCAAAAGTCGAAAAGTTATTCGGTGATAATTAGTTACGCCATGTTTTCTAATTGCATTTCTGTGTGCTATTGTTGGATATCCTTTGTTGTTTTTCCAATCGTAATAAGGAAATTCTTGATGTATTTTTAAAAGATATTCATCACGATATGTTTTTGCTAAGATAGATGCAGCTGCAATGGATAAATACTTTCCATCACCTTTAATAATACATTCATGAGGAATAGTTGGATAAGGTTTAAATCGGTTGCCATCAATTAGTAATAATTCAGGTGTTGTGGTTAGTTGGTCAATAGCTCTGTGCATTGCCAAAAAGGAAGCATTTAAAATATTTATTTTATCAATTTCATGATTATCCACTATTCCAACAGCAAAAGCAATGGCTTCTTTTTCAATTTCTAGTCTTAATACATCTCTTTTTTTTTCGGTTACTTGTTTGGAATCGTTGAGTAGTTTGTTTTTGTAATCTTTAGGCAAAATTACAGCTGCAGCATAAACAGGACCAGCTAAACAGCCTCTACCAGCTTCATCGCAACCAGCTTCGATTAGTTTCTTTTGGAAATAGGTTTTAAGCATATGTGTTATTAGTTACTCACCCACCTAACCTCCCTCAAGGGAGGGATTTCTATCCGTCAGCTGACGGAAGATTATGAGGAGTGATTTTATTTATGTTTCAATCGTTTTCTGAATCGAAGCCCAAAGTAAATCGGCTGTTTTTTTCCAGTTAAACTTTTTTACTTGCTTCTTTCCTTTTTCTATTAATTCATTTCTTAATTTAACATCAGTTGTAATTGTTAACATAGCATTAGCAATATCAGCTACAGAAAATGGATCAACTAAAATTCCAGCATCCTCAACAACTTCGGGCATAGAAGTTATATTGGAAGTAATAATTGGAATGCCACAACTCATGGCTTCCACTAAAGGAATTCCAAATCCTTCAAAAATAGGCACATAAGTTAGTGCATAAGCAGCCGCTGTAATTTTATACAATTCGTTTTCACTAACTCTACCTGTAAAAATAATGTCGTTTTTAAAATTTAATTCTTGGTAAGTTTGTTCAATTTCTTCTGTCCACCACATTTTTTTTCCAACAACAAGTAACTTAAAATCAGAGTTAGAGGCTATTTTAAACTGCTCAAATGCTTTAAAGAGATTAATTAAATTTTTTCGAGGATGTAAAGTGCCTACAAATAAAAAGAAAGGTTTCCCTGCTGAATATTTATTTTGTATGAAGGTGATTTCCTCTTTAGCAATGGGTTTAAAGTTTTCGTTTGGACCATTGTAAACAACATCAATCTTAGTAGAATTTATAGCGTAGGTTTTAATAATATCTTGTTTTGAAAATTCGGAAACTGTGGCAATCCTATCTGCTTTTTTTGCAAATTTTGGGAAGTTTTTACAATAATAATTTCTCAGATTTTTCGGTAAAAATTCAGGATAATGTTCAAAATTCAAATCGTGTATAATGCTTAGGGTTTTGGTTCTGGTTTTTAGAGGAAGCATTCCATCTGTACTAATAAAAATATCAGCATTTATTCTTTTTAACAATCGGTATAAGGAAAATTGATACCATAGTTGGTATAGCAATGGATGTCTTGCTTGTGGTCCAATAACTATTGCTTCGATATTTTTAGCAAAAATAAAATCAGGATGAGGCTGACGATCAAAAATAAATACAAAAGCTACATTTGGATTATCGATAGTGATATGCCTAAATGTTTCGTAAGTAAACCAACCAATTCCATCCATTTGGTTGTTTAATAAAAGACGTGTATTTACAGCTATTTTCAAAAGCTAAATTTTTTTACGAAAGTAATAATATTGAATAAGATAAGTTATTTTTGTTTCAAATCAATCTTAGTGCAAAGAAAATTTATATCCAATTTAGCCCTTTTATTATTTTTTAATTTTTTAATAAAACCATTTTGGATTTTTGGAATAGATAGAACTGTGCAAAATACAGTTTCGGCTGAAGAGTATGGTATCTATTTTACATTATTCAATTTTTCGATGTTGTTTAATATCTTATTAGACTTAGGAATTACCAACTACAACAATAAAAACATTGCACAGCACCAACAGTTATTGGCAAAATATTTTTCTGGAATTGTGGTGTTTAAATTTTTGCTAGCTATTCTCTATTTTTTAATCACTTTTATCGTTGGGTATCTAGTTGGTTATGATTCAAGTAGGTTTTATCTGTTGTTATTTCTTGCTATCAATCAATTTTTAATCTCCTTTATTCAATATTTACGTTCCAATATTGCAGGATTACAACTATATACCCTTGATAGTATGTTATCGGTATTAGACAAAACCCTAATGATAGGATTTTGTGCGATTTTACTATGGGGAAATACGTTTGATATTCAATTTCAATTGATGCATTTTGTGTATGCTCAAACGTTAGCTTATGCAATTACTTTATTGGTTGTTTTTGTCATCGTTTTAGTAAAGTCGAAACAATTTAAGTTTAAGTTAAATAAATCATTTTCAATTTTAATATTAAAACAAACCTATCCTTATGCATTGTTAATATTAACGATGACATTTTATTACCGATTGGATGCGATAATGCTAGATGTAATGTTAGAAAATGGTGAAAAGCAGGTAGCAATTTATGCTCAAGCTTACCGATTGATGGATGCTTCTAATCAAATAGGGGTTTTATTTTCGGCGTTATTGTTGCCCATGTTTGCAAACATGATAAAGAATAAGAAAAAATTAGATGGCTTGGTTCGGCTTTCTTTTAGTTTACTTTTTGTCCCAGCTATAATTCTTGCTACTGTATGCTATTTTTTTCCCCATCAAATAATGAATATTTTGTACCATTCTAATGCATCAGATTCTGCTCCAGTTTTAAGTTTATTGATGTTCTGTTTTGTTGCTATATGTTCTACTTATATTTTTGGAACACTACTTACTGCCAACGGAAATTTAAAGGTTTTAAATAAGTTAGCAATAGGAGGAGTATTGCTTAACTTTGTGTTGAATTTAATTTTAATTCCTAAATATCAAGCTGTTGGCTCAGCAGTGGCTAGTTTAATAACTCAATTTATTATCGTGTTTTTACAAATTATTATTGTAAAAAATGTGTTTAAATTTAAGGTTAATTACAAGCTGTTAGGTAGTTTAATTTTGTATATTTTGTTTGTATTTTTTGTATTTAAAATCATCAATAGCTATGTTTCTGGTTTTATTTTTCAATTGACTTTAGCCATTTCTTTAGCAATTCTTTTTGGAGTAATTGTTCGGTTAATCAATATAAAAAAAATGGTTCAGATTCTTATTGATAAGGAGCTTTAATGAAATTGATAAAAAATAGGTATTTTTGTATTTCTTAAAAAAATTTCGCCTTAATTAAATAAATATTGTAAAATTAGAAATGGAACATAATAAAGAAAAAATAGTTGGCTTAGATTCTGGAAATTTAATTGTATTTTTTTATAAATGGAGAAAACCTCTGCTCATAGTTACCTTAATAGCTTTACTTTCATCTATTGTTGTTTCTTTACTCATCGAAAATAAATATGAATCAACTGTTGTACTTTTTCCAACAACAACAAATTCTATATCAAAAGCTTTATTCTCTGAAAATAATTCAGGAAAAGAAGATATTTTAAGGTTTGGAGAAGAAGAAGAAGCAGAGCAGATGCTCCAAATTTTAAACTCTGATGAGATTAGAAATAAAATCATCCAAAAATATAATTTACTTCAGCATTACGATATTGATGCAGATGATGAATACAAAAATACTAAACTTCAAAAGGAATATGAAAATAATGTAACTTTTGAACGTACCAAATTTATGTCAGTTGAAATTAATGTGTTGGATCATAATGCTGATACAGCCTCAATGATTGCAAATGATATCGCTTCGTTGTTGGATACTGTTAAAAATAGGATGAGAAGAGAAGTTGCATTAGAAGCATTACAAATTGTAGAAACTGAACATAACAGTCAAATCGCTTATATTGATGAACTAAATGATTCGTTAAATGGTATTAGGAAATTAGGAATAATAAATGTTCAAACACAATCAGAAAGATTGACCGAGCAAATGGCTATTGCTATTTTACAAGGTAAAAATAGTGCAGTTGCTGTTTTAAAAGATAGGCTAGATACATTGAGCAAATATTCAGGAATATTTACCAGTGTTCAGGATGAGATTACTTTGGAGCAGAAAAGGTTAACTTTAATTCGCTCTAAGTACCGCGAAATTAAGGTTGACGCTGAAAAAAGTTTGCAACACAAATTTATTGTTAATAACGCTTTTCCTGCAGAAAAAAAATCATACCCAATTCGATGGTTAATAGTTGTAGTATCAACATTAGCATCCTTTTTGTTAGCTTTAGTTTTTATCTTATTTTTAGAAAGTATAAAATCTATTAAATTTAATTAAATGAATTTTAACCAATCCTATACCAATTTAACCTCATTTTTTTTAAGTAAATATAAGGTGTTTACTGTTGTTGGTTTATTAGCGATTGTTTTTTCAATTTTATTTTCTTCTTCTTATTTTATTCCTCCGCAATATAAGGCTGAAGCAGTTTTGTATCCTTCCAACTTAGGGCAATATAGTACAGAATCTTCTACCGAACAATTACTTCAATTTTTTTATGGAAATGACATTAGAGATAGTATTGTTGCTAAATTTGATTTAATAAATCATTACAAAATTGACACTACATCGAATGGATATTATTATAGATTAAACAAAGAATACGATGAAAATGTATCCATCAACAAAACTAATTTTGAATCTGTTCAGATTGAGGTAATGGACATTAATCCAGTTATTGCAAGAGATATTGTTTTAGAATTAATTCATCAGGTAAATAACAAAATCAGAACACTTCATCAAATAAAAGCAAAGGAAGTGGTCGTTATTACTAACAATCAATTGGATAATAAAAAAGTGTTAATAGATACCTTAGAAGCTCAAATAAGGAGGTATAGTATAAAGTATGGCTTGTTAGATTACACTCAACAATCAAGAGAAGTTACAGCAGGTTACATGAATATGTTGTTGGAGAATAAAAAAGGCGAATCGATGCAAAAAGCTGAAAAATTGTTTGAAAACTTAAAAGAAGAGGGTCGGTATTTTCAAGATTTACACCATCAATTAAATCTTGCTAGGGAAGAGTATAGTAAAATATTAATAAGTTATGATGCCGCAGTAAGAGATGAGAATAAAAAATTAACATATACCAATACTATTGTTTTTCCAGAAGTTGCGGATAAAAAGTCCTACCCAATTCGTTGGTTAATTGTAGTGTTGTCCGTATTTGCAACTCTTCTTTTTACATACGTTATATTATTATTTAATAACCATTTAAAGGGTCAATAAACTAGTTTGCATCAATTATTAAAATCATATTGGATTTATATTTTTAGCTTTATTTTTATTGCGGCAAATAGTATATTAATTGCCAATGAGTTTTATTATTTAGCAATACTGCCTTTTGTTTTAGTCATTGTATTTATGGCTTTTTTTAATTTAGATAAGTTGATGTGGTTTATTGTTTTTACCACTCCTCTTTCACTAAATATTGAAGAATTAGAAATAGGAGGGATTGGTATGTATTTACCAACAGAACCTTTGATGTTTGGCATTATGTTGCTTTTCTTTTTAAAGTTAATTTATGAAAAAAATTACGATGCCGCCATTATCAAACATCCTATTACCATCGCTATTCTATTTAATTTGAGTTGGTTATTGATTACTTCATTAACTTCCGAAATGCCAGTTGTTTCCTTCAAATTTTTGTTAGCACGATTATGGTTTGTGGTTTGTTTTTATTTTATTGGAATACAGTTATTAAAGATTAGAAATAATTATAAAATATTTTTCTGGGCTTATCTAATACCACTTTCTTTTGTTATTATATACGCTGTAATTAGATTGGCAGGGTATAATTTTCAGGAAAAACCTGCACATTGGGTAATGCAACCATTTTTTAAAGACCATACTTCTTATGGAGCTATATTGGCGATGTATTTTCCGATATTGTTTTTGTTTACTGGTAAAAGCTATCCTACTTATCAAAAAGTATTTAGTATATTGTTAATTGGGATTTTCACCATTGGGTTAATTTTATCTTATACCAGAGCTGCATGGGTAAGCGTTATAGCTGCTTTTATTTTGTTTTTTATCTATAAATACAAGGTAAGGTTTAGTTGGTTGGCTACCCTTGTTTTAGTGTCAGGAATCATTCTATTGTTAAGTTGGAATTCCATCGTCATGAATCTAGAAAGAAATAATCAAGATTCTTCTGATAAATTATCCGAACATGTGGAGTCAATATCTAACGTATCAACCGATGCTTCTAATTTGGAGCGTTTAAACAGATGGAATTCTGCTTTTAAAATGTTTCAAGAGCGTCCATTTTTTGGTTGGGGACCAGGGACTTATGTTTTCCAATACGCACCTTTTCAATTAGCTAACGAAAAAACCATTATTAGTACTAATGCAGGAGATAATGGAAATGCACATAGCGAATATATTGGACCATTAGCAGAGTCTGGAGTTTTAGGTGCGTTGAGTTTTATTTTAATCATTTTAACTGTCTTTTATAGAGGTTCAATTTTATACCACCAACTCCCAAAAGGAGAACTAAAGAAAGTTGTATTAGCTACTTTATTAGGATTATTAACTTATGTAGTTCATGGAATGTTGAATAATTACTTAGATACAGACAAAGCTTCTGTCCCATTTTGGGGATTTATTGCGTTAATTGTTGCAATAGATATTTATCATTCAAAAAGTTTATCTGAACCTGAGGTAGAGTAATGCTATATCATCATTATAATCAACATCTTTCCTAAAATCATTTAATTTTTTTGATATTGCTTGAACCATATTTTCAACAGAATTATTCTTGTTCTGAATAAGTGATAACTCCAAATTTTCTATTCCAAACTCTTCATCTTTTTCATTGATTTGCTCAACAACTCCATCAGTATAACATGCAATTATTGCACCTTTAGGTAGGATAATATTTTTTTCAGTAACCGATGGTAAATTTTCAAAAACACCCAATATCGTACTTCCTTCAAAGAGCGTTTTAATTTGATGTCCAACTAACAATAAAGGAGGATTGTGTCCTGCATTTATAAATTGTAGATTACGAGTTTTAATATTATATTTTCCTATAAATGCTGTAATAAATTTTTCCCTATTGGCATTAGCTAAAATGTTACGATTTAACTCTATCACTAACTCAGATAAAGAAGAAGTCCTTTTAATTAAAGCTCTTAAACTTGCCTGAAAATTTGACATCAACAAAGCAGCAGGAACTCCTTTTCCAGAAACATCAGCAATGCAAAATGCAACTTCGTCGCTATTGAGTTCTATAAAATCATAATAATCACCGCCAACCAAATGATGAGGATGATAATGAGCTGCAACTTCAATCTCTTTGTAGTTTTTAAGGTTTTTAGGAAATAAAAGTGCTTGCATCTCAGAAGCCAATTCCATTTCCTTTTTTATAGCAATTTGATCAATATTTTCTTTATAAAGCCTCTTGTTTTCTATTGCAACAATAATAATATTAGTTAGGGTTTGGATAAAAGAAAAGTGTTTTATAATTGGACTTACTTCAATTTTTTCGCCATCAAAATCACCAATTAACAAATAAGCCAAAGGTTTTGATTTGTGAAAAACAGGAACAATAACATCATAGATTTTTAGTTTATCATTTTTAGGATTTGAAATTAATTCTATTTCCTTAATGCCTAATAAATCTTCTATAACATTAATGCTATCGCAAATTGTACCCAAACATAATTCTTGTTTCCATTCTTTATTATTAAAACTAAAAAGTAGGAGTTTGCCTATTTTTAGTTCATCCAATAATATATTTTTATATAAATCGAGTAATTCGCTTTTTGATAAATTATTATTAATACCTTTTGTAATATTCAAAAGTGTATCTAACTTAAATTTACCTAGTTGTAACCTTTTTTTTATGTTTTTTGTTTGCAAAATTAGTAACTTAAAAAGTTCATCTAAGGTAGCAGGATTTTTTTATTAACAAACATTCCTATCTATTTTTTTTACTTATTAATTATCAGAATAAAAAGATGAGTTTATTTATTAATTGGTTGTTAGCATCTTTATTTATCAGGTAGTTTTCATTATTTTTGGTGCAAATTATTTTGAATGAGGTTAATATTATTTTTATTCTTTTCTCTTTTTTATCACGCTATATTTTTTTCTCAAAATTATATCGATTTAGCAAAATTCCATTATTCTAATACACCACAAAATAAATTTGATAGCATTGGAGGAACTACAAATATTGAAGAATTTGGTGCTGACATTACTTTTCCCATCCAACTCAATAATAAAAATGTAGTTTTATCAGGATTAATACTTGAACAAATAAAATTAAAAATTCATCCTTTAGCCGATTTCACAACCATTTCAACTATAAATCTTAAGATTGGGTTAAACAGAAATCATTCCGAAAAATGGAATGGAACTTACCTATTGCTTCCAAAATTATCTTCCAATTTTGAAAAAATTACTGCCAAAGATTTTCAGTTGGGTGGCTTAATTTTAATGAAGTATAATAAAAATGATAACCTCAAATACAATGTTGGACTTTATTATAATAATGAGTTGTTTGGGGCTTTTTTTGTGCCTTTACTTGGGCTTTATTACAAAAGTAAAAACGATAAATTGGAAGCCAATTTAACTTTACCCATTTGGGCAGACGTGAATTACAAATTAAAAAATTGGTTAATTATTGGAACTAATTTTACTGCGGGTGTTAAAAGTTTTTACTTAGAAAATGATTATACTTATGTCGTTAAAAAAACAAACGAAATTTTCGGTTATCTACAATTCAATATTAATAAAAGTTTACTCATTCAAACTAAAACTGGATATTCTATTGGTAGAAGCTATCGAGTTTATCATGAAAATGAAAAAATTGATATGGGTATTTCTTCTTTCCGTTTTGGCGACCATAGAACAGTTTTAAACCCTGATTTTAAAGATGGATTGATTTTTCAAATTCGTTTAATTTATCGATTTAATTTAGAATAAAATAAGCTGAATAAGATTTGCTTATTTTTGTTAACTAATTATAAGAAATGAAAATAGCTGTATTTCCAGGTTCATTTGATCCCATTACCATAGGTCATCAAAATATAGTTGAAAGGGCTTTACCACTTTTTGATAAAATTATTGTTGCTATCGGTCAAAATTCACTCAAAAACTATTATTTTACTTTAGAACAACGCATCGAATTTATTAAACAAACATTTAGTAATAATCCAACAGTTGCAGTAACAACATATTCTGGACTAACTATAGACTTTTGTAAACAAGTTAATTCTAAATTTATACTTAGAGGAATTAGAAATGTTACAGATTATAGTTATGAAAACGCTATCGCTCAAATGAATAACGCAATGAATAATGGCATCGAAACCATTTTTTTACCAACGATTCCAGAACTATCTGCAATAAATTCAACAATTATTCGTGATATACTGATTCATGGGGGAGAGGTAAGTAAATTTGTTCCTGCAGTAATCAAAAACAAGTTAAAAAAATAGGTTGAATTTACACATGAGGTTAAACCAACTATTAATTATAGTATTCTCTTTTTCTACAGTTTACCTATCTGCAAGCAATGTTGTAATTAAAGGAAACGCTAGTACTTTTATAGGTAAAGAAATAACAATATATAATTATGCTGATTATGTAAGCAATAAAAAAATACAAGTTGGTTTTACAACAGTTGAAGAGAATGGTTCTTATTATTTTGAATTTAATGCGGATGATGTAAAAAAAGTTTTTATTAATATAGAGGATAAATCTGCATGGCTCTTTGTTCATCCTGGTGAAGTTTATAACATCAATTTAAAGTTTGATGAAGATTTTAATAAAGGGAGAATCTATGATAAACAACTTTCTATCATTTTTAATTTTCCAGTTCCAATGGAACTGAATCAACAAGTGAGAAAATTTAATCAACAATTTGATCAATTTATTGCAGATAATAGAGTTTTATTTGAAAAAAGAGACCATTCTATTGAACCAAAATTAAAGGCATTTAAAACCAAAACCCTTCAAGAGGTTGAAAATTCAAATTCTGAATTTGTTACCAATTATATTAAATACAGTATTGCTGCTACCCAAAATGCGTTAGATGTTTCTTATATCATTAGCAATACCAATAAAAGTAATAATACAAAAGCAAATATATATTTAGAATACTTAGACAAAAAGCCAATTTTATATAACAATCCAGAATACATTAACTTTTTTAAGGATTTTTTTAAAGGAGAGTTAAAAGAGTTGACATTACAAATTAAGGGAATTAGTATTTCTGAGGCAATAAATGATAAATCGAGCTTTTTAGAACTTTCAAAAGCATTAGATGCTTACCCTTTTTTACAAGAAGATGAATTTAAAAACCTATTTATTCTACATGGTTTGTTTGAATTAAGTAAAGATAAATACTTTACCAAAGCAAATATTATTAAAATTTTAACTGAAATAAAAACCAACTCTAAATATCCTAATCAAAAAATTATTGCTTCTAATATTATTTTAGAAATAAATAAAGTAAAATTTGGGAAAGGAAGTCTTGCTCCAGATTTTTCATTAAAAAATAAAGACAATGATATAGTTTCATTAGCTAGTTTTAAAGGAAAACCCATATACATTAATTTTTGGACAACATGGAGTATTCCTAGTCAAAAAGAAATGAAAATAATGCAAAGTTTGTATAAAAAATATGGCAATAAAATCCAATTTATCAGTATTTGTGCAGACAATGATTTTAATAAAATGACTTCATTTATCAATAAAAATGAAAGTTATTCTTGGATTTTTCTTCATAAAGGAAATAATAACCATGTTTTGGATGATTATTATATTGCAACATTTCCTCAATATATTTTAATTGATAAAAATCTTAAAATCATACAGGCACCAGCTGGAAGACCAGGAGGAACAGCAGAAAGAGCAACTGAAAAGAATATAGAAAAAGATTTTTACGACCTCGTCAATAACCATTAATCTAAAATACTTGGGATAACAAGTTTGCTATAGAAGAATAGGTATTTTTCAGTACTTTGTTTTTAATATCTTCATCATTGAGCCATTCAGCTTTGGTAATGTTTTCCTCAATTTGAGGAATTAATTCACCCTCAAAACTACTCTCCATCTCAAACCAACTCGTTTGTTTTAAAACTAGCTCATTTTTAATCGTATAAATATGATAAGTTGGAGGAAATTCTTTTTTAATCATCAAATTAGTCACTCCACATTCTTCATTCACTTCTCGAATGGCAGCTGATCTAGTATCTTCACCTTTCTCAATTTTACCTTTTGGTAAATCCCATTTATCCAATCGATAAATAAATAATTTTTTTCCTTTGGCATTAGTTACAATTCCACCTGCAGCAAATATCATTTTAAACTGAGATTGAAATTGGGTGAAAGCTGCTTCGTAATCGTCAACAGAAACAACTATAACTTCAATTTTACGACCATGTGATAATAAATCAAGAAGAAATGGTGTAATAGTGGTGTTAAAAAACTTCAATACCACGCAATTATAAAAATGATTATAATTTTTAGCATTATTTGTAAAACAAATTATCTTCTCATTTATAAAAACTTTATACATTTGCACCTATGATTTTAAACAAAGAATCGGCTATAAAAATAGCTGAATCACTACTACAAATTAAAGCTATTAAATTGAATCCTACAAGCCCTTTTCAATGGGCATCTGGATGGAATTCACCTATTTATTGTGACAACAGGAAGGCTTTATCCTATCCAATAGTACGAACATATATTCGTCAACAATTAGTTGATGCAATAACTAAACATTTTCCAAATGTTGATGTTATTGCAGGAGTTGCCACTGGAGGAATTGCTCATGGAGCATTAGTTGCCGAAGCAATGGGTTTACCTTTTGCATATATCAGGTCTGCTGCTAAAGAGCATGGAATGCAGAATTTAATTGAGGGAGATATTTTAAAAGGTCAAAATGTGGTGGTAGTTGAAGATTTAATTTCCACAGGAACTAGTAGTTTAAATGCAGTTGATGCACTCATAGAAAATGAATCCAATGTTTTGGGTATGGTTGCTATTTTTACCTATGGTTTTGAATTAGCAGAAACAAACTTCAAGAAAAAAAAATGTAAGTTAATTACCTTAAGTGATTATAATACGTTGATTGAAGTTGCTGCCAATACTAATTATATCTCTAATTCAGATATTGAATCATTAGCTGAATGGAGAAAAAACCCTCATCAATGGACTCCAACCCTAAAAAATAATAAATAATCGTTTAAATTGAAAATAGAAACTAACCATCAACTCATCAATGCTGCTCCAGAGATAGTCTTTAATTTTCTATCCAACATGAGTAATTTTGAAAAATTATTACCTAAAGATAAAATTGAAGACTGGGAAGCAACCAACGAAACCTGTACTTTTAAAATAAAGAATATGGGAACTATCCAATTAAAACGTGTTGCGTCAACTCCTAACTCCTTAATTTATCTCGATTCATTCGGAAAAACTCCTATCAAATTTTCATTAAACATTTACATTGCCGAAAAAACTTCGACTTCAAGCGAGGCATATCTTGCCTTTGATGGAGATGTAAATCCTTTTATGAAACTAATGTTAGGGAAACCTTTAACAGAGTTTTTTAATTATTTAATTCACCAACTTACAAAAATTTATTCCGCATAATTCTTTTCAGTTAAGAAATTTATTTTAAATTTAATCCGAAATAGTTAAAACCTGAACTCATGAAAAAATTATCACTTTTAGTAGTAGCTTTTCCAATAATGTTATTCACTTCTTGCGGTGGCGACAAAAAAGAAGAAAATATTGACGTTGAAAAAAATCCACTCGGAGCATTGATGAAAATGGGTGAAAACATGAAAGAAAATGCAGAAAAGATGGAAAAGAAAGCGAAAGACCATAAAAATGCAAAAGCCATTCACTATGAAGAATTAATAAAATTTTTACCAGAAAGTGTAAGTGGTTATGAAATAGCTAAAGAACCAAAGGGTGCTTCTATGGATATGGGGGAGATGTCTTATTCTTCGGCTGAAGTTAGATTTGAAAATGATAAAGGAGATCGAATTAAGATTATTTTGTTAGATTACAATGCGGCTTACAGTATGTATTCAGTGGCTACAGCAATGTGGGCTAGCGGATTTAAAATTGATACCAGCGAAGAATTAGGACAAAGCATTAATTTAGGCGAAAATATTAACGGTTGGGAATCTTTAAGAAAAAAACAAAAAGATGCCAGTGTTGTTTTAGGACTTGGAGACCGTTTTTTGTTAACCATTGAAGGTAATAATCAAAAAGATTGCGAATTTTTAAAAGAAGTTGCTAAATCGATGGATTTGAGTAAATTGGCTTCGATAGAATAAAGCTATTAAATTTTAAAGTTCATCTACCCTTATATCAAGTAACTTTGAAATGGTATAGTTATTCTTGTTAAAGTATTTTAAATGATTTTAACCAAGCTATTGCACGTATTAGTTGAATCTAGCACAACAAATAATAGATGAAAAAAATGATTATTATCCTATTTTTGTTTTCGATTTCTGTACCATCTAAAGCTCAAGAAGTTCATTTTTGTTTACAATTTTCAAAGAAAGATAAAAAATCTTTATCCGTTAAAGAAGGAAAAGAAATTTCATTTTTACTATTCAATGAAACAGTTTTGGAAAAAGGAAAAATTATTAAAATATCTCCAGATAGTATTTTAATTGAACAATACTCCCCTCCAGGACTGTTTGCAGATGGTGCAACTAATTTTAAAGTTACAAGTTACAACATCAATGAGTTTAAAATAATTGGCTATAAAAAAATAGCAAAAGTAATAGGAGGAACAGCAAAGACAATTTTGATAGTAGCTTCCACCATACTAACATCTGGAGTAGCATTAAAAGCGATAGAGAATGCCAACACAGATAAAGTATTCGATAAAAACATTGATTTGGAGGAAGGTTGGAAAATCGAAATTATTACTTGTAATTAGTAAATTGGATACTATAGAATCAAAGGCTATTAAATCTTAAAAAGTTCATCTACTGTTATATCGAGTGCCTTTGAAATAGTATAAATATTTCCTATCGAAGTATTTAGCACACCTCTTTCTATCCTGCTTATTTGCGAAATTTCTACGTTCGAATCAGCAGCTAATTGAGATTGAGTAAGTTTTTTTTCAATTCTAATTCGCTGTAAATTCTTTCCGAACTTTATAATGAAGTGTTTCTTTTCTGTATCCACCTTAAAACAAAGGTGATATTGATTTAAAAAAATATTATAGGCAAATTTGCCTATGTTTATTTTTTTAACTTATATTAGCAAAATACTAACAACCCAATTTTGGGAATTATTAACTAAAATCAATTATTATGAAAAAAACAGTATTATTATTAACAATTGTAATTGTAGCTTACCTAAGTGGAAAAGCTCAAAATTTACATGAAGCGACAGTTCTAGGGGTTGTCTCTATAGGTAACAAAGATATTGCAACAATTAACGAACTGTCGACGGGATATTTGTATAAAACAACTCTTTATCAACAAGGATTGTTAATTGCTAACGAACTTGTTAATCTTGATTTTAATAATAATCAAAATGAAGAACAAGCAAAAGTTGTGAAACCTAATTTAAATCAAACTATTTTTGCATTTAAAGAAACTAATAATGAACCTAATAATAACTCGGGGTTAGTTAATCCTTATGAATTTGTAGGAGTAAATCATAATTTAGTATTGGAGGCTGTAGGACAAGATTCACATTTCCCTGACATAACTCCTGAAGTAATGTATGGAATTATTCAAGAGGTAATAAAAGAAAAAACAGGTAGCACAGCACTATTATCATTTATTGAAGTTCAAGATAATACAAAACTAATTTTAAATATTGACTTTACTCAAATTAACAGAAGTGTCACTTCTGCAATACTAGGCAATCACTCCTTGACAACAAAACAAGTGCAATTACTTGATAATTTATTTGATAAAATAATAACTGCTCCAAATACGACATCCATTACTAATAGTATTAAAGGATTGGAGAACTCTTTAGCGGTGAGAAATGATTTAACTAATGATGAAAAGATAATAGTGTTTATTGCCTATTCCGTGGCAAGAAATAGTGGTATCTTTTGGGAAGAAGCTTCTACCAATACCTCAAATCCATGGAAGGTACTTCTTGATAATAACCCACCTACCGACACTGCAAAATATCATTGGTGGCTACATGCACTTATTGATATCGGTGGAGCTATAGAAGGTTATATAGAAAGTGGAGGAGATCCTGATACGGCTAGTGCAGCTGGTGGTTTTGCTTCAGGTATGTATGTGCTTTCTCATTAATTCGATTAATAAAATAATTTAAAAGAAAAAAATCCTTCAATTCTGAAACAATTCCTCTCAAAAAAAAACATGAGTAGAATTGTTTCAGAATCGTTACATCAACACAACTAGTTCACATTCTATTTTCCTAAAAAATGATGTACGAGATATAAAATTATAACATCTTAATACCATGAAATTAGCATTTAACGCCTAACAATTAACTTTTTTATTAGGTATAATTAAGAAATAACATCAATTTTGATTCTATAGGAATAATAATCATGAGAATTTATAATCAAATTGCTAAAAAAAGAAAATGGGGATTAATTCTATTTTTCTTTATTTCTTTTTCATTAAAAGCTCAACAAATTCAATTTCTTAATTGCGATAATAACAATCCTATAACAGATTTATTTGTTTTTTCTGAAAATGGTAAATACATAGGTGTTTCTGATTCTAATGGGATTTGTAAAATAGTATATCCCATTTCTATGATAAAAATAATAGGATTAAACATTAATGATACCATTATTTCTATAAAAAATGTAACTACTATTTGTTTAAATACAATATCATATAACTTACAAGAATTTAGAGTCGGTGAAGAACATATTGAAGTTAAAAATTTGTTTATTAAAATGCTGGAAGATTCTTGGGATATAATGCTTAAAAAAGATACCACATTTTATTATAATTTTGAATATACTATTACAATTCCAGATTCAAATTGGAATGAAACAATTAGTGGGGTATTAAAAGTTCATACAATGCTTTCTATAGAAAAAATGTTCCCTTTGTTCCCTATGATTTATTATGCAAAAATAAATTATATGGCGGATGATAATTTCTTAAAATCTCCTATTTATGAATATTCTACTACAAAGCTATTTCAGTTTATGAACATTCCTAATGACTTAATGTTTCGTAGGCGAGAACATATATCAAAAGATGTGAATCGAAACATAAAAAATATTTCTTTAAATCCCGATAGTACTCAGATGACTTTCTCTATGGATAGATCTAATAAACAAATAAAGGTTAAGCAAAAAACATATTTTCAAAATAATTTGATAACTAAAAATGAATTATATAGCATAGAAGAAAATAAAGGTAATGGATTAAATAATTATTATCTTAACTCAGCATATACACCTTCAACAAACGGAAAATTATTAAGTGCACTTTATCTAAAAAATATAGTTCAAAAAAAAGGTACTTTTTTCGTTATCAAATTTGAGGTATTCTTAATGAAAGAAGCATACCATGGAGAATCTTTAAATGCTCCCATTAACATTTTATTGAATTATCAAAAATGGTTAAAAACACAAAACAAACAATCTAAATGAATTAAAAAATTGGCTTCGATAGAAGAACAACTAATAACAAAACTCAATCTCTTTTAAATCAAATTCATTAATTGAATTTGATTTTTTTATTTGAAGTTTTCCTATTGAATTAATCCCAACGATTGATCCTTTAAAAGCACCGTTTTTAGTTTTAAAATTCCTTAATTCATTAATCCAATAAAGGTGTTTTAAATAATCTTGGTTAATTACATTAACTTTTTCGGTTTTTAATAGTATATACCTCCTTTCAATAAAAAATAAAAGTTGTTTTAATAATTCATCTAGTTGAAAATATTCTTTTCCCATTTCATTGTAAATGGATGTAGCAAAATTGATGTTTGATTTAAAATCAGTTTGATTAACATTTAACCCAATACCAACTACGGAACTATAAATACTACCATTCCGAACCGAATTTTCAATTAATATTCCCGCAATTTTTTTGTCAGCAATATACATATCGTTAGGCCATTTTATTTTAACATTTTTCAGCCCTAAATCATTCAAAAAATCAAGCACACCTAATGAAATTGCCTTACTGATTAAAAATTGATTTTGAATGGAACAATTTGGTTTTAATAAAATAGAAAAAGTTAAGTTTTTATCTTTCTCACTATGCCAAACATTACCTCCAAGACCTTTTCCAGAAGTTTGATTCTTTGTTGTAACAACTAACCCCTCAATTTCATTTTGTTGGTTTAAAATTAATTGCTGCATATAATTATTGGTAGAATCTACTTCCTCCAATTTAATAATTTTATTTCCGATAACTAACCTCTGATACATTGATGCCAAAAATATTAATAATAAAATGGAAATAAAAGTTTTGGTTTAATAGATGATTAATATGAATTACTTCCTATATATTTCGTTATTTTGCAAACTTAAATGATAATTTTTTGAATGGGGAAGAAAAAACAACTTAAAGAATCAGAAATATTAATAGCTATTGCTATTAAAGGGTTACAAGATAAAAAAGGAAAAAATATAGTTGGTATAGATTTAAGAGAATTAGATAATTCAGTTTGTGATTATTTTATTCTTTGTACGGGAACATCAAACACTCATGTCAACGCTTTAGCAGATTCAGTGAGTGAGGAAGTTAGAAAATCATTAAATGAAAAGCCTTGGCATTTTGAAGGTTTTGGAAATGCTGAGTGGATTATATTGGATTATGTAACCACAGTGGTACATATCTTTCAGGAAGACGCCAGAAATTTCTACAATTTAGATGAACTTTGGGCAGATGCAAAAATTATTAAAATAGAAGAATAAATATTAATGGAACAACCAACAAAGAAAAAAAATAAGTTTACCATAGGAGGAAGTGGATCAAAGAAGCCAACAAATTTTTATTGGATATATGCGATAATTGGAGTTATATTGATTGCTGTTCAATTATTTAACTTCAATGGAAGTTCAACTGTTATTTCCGAAACAGAGTTTGAGCAACTAGTCTTAAATAACTACGTGCAGGAAGTTACTGTTGTTAAAAATAAAAAAATAGCTCGGGTTACACTAACAAAAAATGCTTTAGAATTAGATGAATTTAAGAAAAAAATCAAACCCTCTGTTTTTTCTAATGCAACCAATAAGGGGCCACATTTTACTTTCGAATTTTTATCAGAAGATGGTTTTTATGCATCTCTTCAAAAATATTCAAAAGAACATAACTTAAAATACAATGTTATTACTGAAGAAGATTGGTTTGGTGGCTTATTAGGTTTATTGTTTCCAATTATTATTATTGTAGCTATTTGGATGTTTTTAATGAGAAGAATGTCTGGTGGAGCAGGTGGTGGAGCAGGTCAAATTTTTAATATCGGAAAATCAAAAGCTCAATTATTTGATAAAGAAAGTGGAACTCACACTACTTTTGAAGATGTGGCTGGTTTGGAAGGTGCAAAAGAAGAAGTTCAAGAAATTGTTGATTTTTTAAAAAAACCACAGAAATATACCGATTTAGGTGCCAAAATACCTCGTGGAGCATTATTAGTAGGTCCTCCAGGAACTGGGAAAACTTTATTGGCTCGTGCTGTTGCTGGTGAAGCAAAAGTTCCTTTTTATTCTTTATCAGGTTCAGATTTTGTTGAAATGTTTGTTGGAGTGGGTGCATCTAGAGTAAGAGATTTATTTAAACAAGCAAAAGATAAAGCACCTTCTATAATTTTTATAGATGAAATAGATGCAATTGGAAGATCTAGAGGAAAAGGAGCAATGCAAGGAGGGAACGATGAACGAGAAAACACCTTAAATCAACTTCTTACAGAAATGGATGGATTTGGAACAAATACTGGAGTTATTGTCTTAGCTGCAACCAACAGAGCCGATGTGTTAGATAGAGCTTTAATTAGACCTGGAAGATTTGATAGACAAATTCATGTTGACTTACCTGAGCTTCACGAACGTGAGCAAATCTTTGTCGTGCATTTAAAACCAATTAAAATTACCAAAGATGTAGATTTTAAATTTTTAGCGAAACAAACTCCAGGCTTTTCTGGTGCTGATATCGCTAATATTTGTAACGAGGCTGCTTTAATTGCTGCAAGAAAAGACAAGAAGAAAGTTGATAAACAAGACTTTTTAGATGCTGTGGATAGAGTAATTGGAGGATTAGAAAAGAAAAATAAAATAATAACAGACCATGAAAGAAAATCAATTGCTTACCATGAAGCTGGGCATGCCTCTGTTAGCTGGTTGGTAAAATATGCCTCCCCATTGGTAAAAGTTACCATTATTCCAAGAGGAAGATCGTTGGGTGCTGCATGGTATTTGCCTGAAGAAAGACAAATAACAACAACTGAACAACTGCTAGATGAAATGTGTGCTACACTTGGAGGTAGAGCTGCTGAAGAACTCATGTTTGGTAAAATTTCTACAGGTGCGTTGAGTGATTTAGAAAAAGTAACGAAGCAAGCTTACGCAATGGTTAGTATTTACGGTTTAAGCGATAAAGTTGGTCATATCAGCTTCTACGATTCTAGTGGGCAGAGTGATTATTCTTTTTCTAAACCATACAGCGAAAAAACGGCAGAACTTATTGATGAAGAAGTAAAGAAAATGATTGATTCTTCTTACCAAAGAACACTTAAAGTTTTATCTGAAAATAAAGACAAATTAATTTTATTAGCCGAACAACTACTCGAAAAAGAGGTTATTTTTAGAGATGATTTAGAAGCTATTTTTGGTAAAAGTAAGTTTGAAGAGGAATTAAAAGCTGAGAAAATTACTTCTAAAAAAATCGCAACAGTTATAGATGAAACTATTGATAATGTTGAATCAACTGATGAAACCAAAAACATAAAAGAGGATAATAATGAAGTTAACATAAAACCTGAAGAAAAAAGTTAACATGTTAACAAGAACAATAACAGGAACTTTATTTATTTTAATAATAGTTGCAGGCATCTATTTTAATTCTACGTTAACCTTGCTATTATTTACACTCATTGTGCTACTTGCAATTGATGAATTTTATGGATTAGTTAAAAAATCAAAAAATTTAAAACCACTTCGGTTTTTGGGAACAGTAACGGGAGCATGTTTAATGCTGATTTTAGGGCTACTTATTCAACAAAATATTGAATCTAAATTAGTAATGATTCCTGTTGTATTGATGTTTCTTGTTTTTATTGTTGAACTATTCAGGAAAAATGAAACTCCTTTTGTCAATATCGCATACACACTATTAGGCATATTTTATAGTGTTATCCCTTTTACCATGCTCTTTCACCTCGGTTTTTATAATAATGCTGAGTTCACCAATGACTATAGCTATCAACTTATCTTGGGCTTTTTTATCCTTCTATGGACCAACGATACTGGTGCATATTTATCGGGTAGATATTTTGGAAAACATAAATTATTTGAACGTATCTCACCAAAAAAAACTTGGGAAGGGAGTATAGGCGGCGGAATTTTAACCATTAGTATTGCTTCTGTTTTATCTATTTATTTTACTCACCTAACCTTAATCAATTGGATAATTATTAGCATATTAATTGCTGTTTTCGCTAGCTTGGGAGATTTAGTGGAATCGATGTTGAAAAGAAGTTTAGGGGTAAAAGATTCAGGAAAAATACTTCCTGGACATGGAGGTATCTTAGATCGTTTTGATGGATTATTATTGTCAGTTCCTTTTGTTTACAGTTATTTACAGTTAATTTAATAATATTAAAATTTTATGAAATTTCATAAAGAAGGAATTCCCTCATTAATTATTACCATTATTATTATTGCAATATTAAATGTATTAATTCATTATTTTTTTAGTGCTTATGATATTGTTATTTTTCTTGGATTTGCCATTTCTGGATTTTTGTTAATTACAATTCTACAATTCTTTAGAAGCCCTTCAAGAGATTTTAAATGTACTGAGAATACCATCATTTCGCCTGCAGATGGAAAAGTTGTAGTTATTGAAGAAGTGGAAGAAACAGAATTTTTTAAAGATAAACGTTTACAAGTATCTGTTTTTATGTCGCCAGTAAATGTGCATATCAACCGATATCCAATTACTGGGATATTAAAATACTACAAATACCATCCTGGTTTATACTTAGTGGCTTGGCATCCAAAATCTTCTACCGAAAACGAACGAACAACTGTTGTTGTTGAAGATGAAAAAGGGAGAAGTATTCTTTACCGACAAATTGCTGGTGCAATGGCTCGAAGAATTGTATTTTTTGGCAAAGTTGGAGATACTGTTAAGCAAACAGATGAGTGTGGTTTTATTAAATTTGGGTCGAGAGTTGATTTATTATTACCCTTAGATGTTCAATTAACTGTTAAATTGAATGATAAAGTGAAAGGTGGAATTTCGACCATCGGAAAGTTTAACACTATTTAACATCTTCTTAACATACTATTTTACTAACTATCTTTAATTTAGTAATCGAATAAATAAAAAAATTAATACTATGAAAAACTTATTATTAGCATTCGCATTTATTGGTTTCATTTCTACATCAAGTTTTGCAACCAAAACTATCTTATCATCTACCACTACTACCAATGTTTGTGGCGACGATAAAAAGTGTGACAAAAAAGATTGTAAACACGATACAAAAGAATGTAAAGATTACAAAAAAGCTTCCTCAAAAGACACAAAAAAAACATCTTGTGAAATGAAAGGTAATGCGAAAAAAGCTTGCTGTTCAGCAGATAAAGCTAAAACTTGTGATAAATCTAAAGCAGCAACAAAAGAAGAAAGCAAAGAAGAAAAATAATTTTTTTCTTTAATTTAAAAAAAGAGGCTTTGTATTGCAAAGCCTCTTTTTTGTTATAAAAATTTTACTAATTCACTCAAACAGTTAATTTCATACTGCACTTTTTTATCATGTACTGTTTTATAAAAATTAAAATAAACATGATCCATTTTTACACGTTGTGCTCCATAAATATCTGCATACAAATCATCACCAATCATTATAGAATTTTTGATACTTGCTCCTGATTGCTTCATTGCTCTTTTAAAAATTAAAGGATGTGGTTTTTTTACTCCAACTCTTTCTGATAATATAATGGTAGAAAAATAATGAATGATTCCAGAGTTTGTAAGTTTGATGTGCTGAACCTCTTCAAAACCATTGGAGATAATATGCAATTGATATTTCTTCGAAAGATATTCCAGTGTTTCAATAGCATGTGGAAAAAGTAATGTTTGTTTTGGCGACCAATCAATGTAGTAATCTCCAATTTGAGTAGAAAGCTCCTGATTGTCTATTTTAAAAAACTGTAAGGTGTCTTCAAATCTTTTCCAACGCAATTTTTCTTTGCCTATTTTGTCTTTTTCATAAGCATCCCAAAGCTGATTATTTATTTCATGATATTTTTCTAAAAAAGAATCGAAAGAATCAATGGATTGATTTAATTTAAAAATTGTAAAAATTTCTTTTAACACTTTTTTCGAGTTCTCATCAAAATGCCAAAGTGTTCGGTCTAAATCAAAAAATATATGTTCGTATTTTTTTAACATTTTCGTAAAAAAAAACTCCTCCGATAAATTTCGGAAGAGTTTTTTGAATGTATAATGAAGTGAACTAACGAGTTACAATAAATTTAGCAACTTTTCTTTCAGCACCAGATTCTAATGAAATAAGATAAGAACCAACACTTAACGATGAAGCGTCAAATTTGATTTTATGGTTTCCTTTGGCTTTAGTTCCTAAGTCTATTGTTTTTACTAAAGACCCTGTTAAATTATAAATTTTAATTTTAGTTGGAGAACTCTCTTTTAAATCAAAAGCTATCGTACCAGCACTGTTTAAAGGATTAGGATATACCGATAGATTAGAAACAAAACTATTATTAGTGATGTTGTTTTCATTTTCATCGATAGCGGTAAATAAATCACCACTCATGTAAAAACCTCTACCATGAGTACCTAAATAAACATAACCTGAATTAACACTATGATTTGATCTTAAATGTTGTTGCTCTACTGCGAACACAGGAACATGGGTCATTCCATTACAACTTTCGTCAGTCCATTGAGTTGTTCCCCCTGTAAAAGCGTTACTTGTTGTCCAAACTCCCCATTCCGTTCCAATAATTACTTTGTTGTTATTGTTGTAATCGATTTCAGCATCGTAAACTGGCATTTTAGGTAGAGCTGTCGCACCAGTTCCTTGAATTTGAGTTAATGTCATCGCTCCAGTGGCATTAGTACATTTGTAAATATGACTTGAATTTGTATAACCTCCAACAGTTATGATTAAATTATCAATATTGTTTGGATCCGAAGCAATTCCAGTTACAACTCCAGATACAGTAGATGGGAGAGATATAGTCAATACTGAAGAACCTGATCTAATATCTAAACCTAATGAATCATTCGCTAAATTTAAACCACTAATTCTTCTAATTCCATTGTTTGAACCGATAAAAAGATGATTTCCATCAGCAGAAAATTCCATACAATAAATAGCACCAACAGCAGAAGTTGTTATCCTGTTCCACTCCGGATTAATAGCATTTAAACGGGCAGCATCTCTAGTTAAATAAACACCTGCACTAGTTGCCAACGCAAATCTGTTTTGGATGTAATCTTGAACTTTTATAGTATCTCCAGTAGTTACATAAATAGTAGATGATGGAGTATAAAACAGTGGAGAACCATTAGATAAACTGGTGTATTCGTAAGTTTGACCTCCCACCAAGGTGTCAGGAGCAGAAAAAACAACATTGATTGAATCGACACTAGTAACATCGTTATTGCTTTCCCAATTTTCGATTACGGTATGGAAAGGTTGACCAGCTGCCACCAATGCTTCCAATTCTGGGTCATAAAAAGTACCACCACCACCACCGGCAAATCTAGCTACATAACCAAATTGAGAAGTAGTATAAGCTATACCAGGTCCTTGATTTGAAAAGGCAACATCAAAACCATCTCCGCCAGATATTTCTGTAGTACCTTTTGGTGAAGGTTCTCCAAAAGATTGGTAAGAGAATAATTGACAACCATTATCTTGAGCACCACCTAAAAACCAACCATTAGCGGCACATTGAGCATCGTAAAAGGTGGTAACATTGTACCCTAAATTACGTTCTTGCCAAGTGGTTGCTCCATCAGAAGATTTAGCTACACCACCATCACTACCAATATAAATGGTACTTGCAGTTGGCCATACAATCGTATGTTTATCCGCATGAACATAATAAGGATTCATTGATGATTCAAATAAATTGGCAGCTTTTAACCAACTTCCACCAATAGGATTAGAACCTGAGGCATATCTCCACTCGTACAATTGAACTCCTCCAACTAAAATATGTCCCCAATCGGAAGGGTCAACAGCAATGGCATCATCATAACCACCTTGTGCACCAGTACAGTCGTTTTGCATAAAAGGATCAACACAAGGAGAACCAGCAGGAACAATAACATTCCAAGTATTTCCTTTATCTAAACTAATTTCTATACCCTTTAAACTTCCTTGAGATCTTAATAAATAATAGACATTTGGGTTAGAAGGAGCAATTGCACCAGATACTCTTGATCCAGAATGTCCACTGGAAGTGAAAGTACCTAAACCATCACTTAAAGAAGTATATACTTTTCCTGAGAAACAAACTAACATGGAACCATCGGAAGCAATGTCAATATCTTTACAAGTTGTTGTTTCGGGTATACCAGATATAACTTCGATGGGATTAGTCCATCCACTAAAAACGGTAGGATAAAAACCTGAACCATCAGGATCTGCCCAAACCATACCATCTTTTGTTGCTAAATACAATCGATTACCTTTTGATGCGATTGCATTTACAAATGATAGTTGTACACTAGTACTATTATTTGGAACGGCGGTTGGGTTGGTCAAAACTGGCAATACACTACCTGTGGAAGGAACGTACTCATAAAGTCCGTTACCAACAAAACCACTACCACCAGTACCAAAAGGACTTTCAAATTCAGATCCAGTACCAAAAAATATTCTACCATTGGAAGTTTGAGTAATACAAGAGATTGCAAGATTTTCGCCCATACAACCCTCCAAACTATTAATAGGATTCCAAGTGCTAGCACCGTCATTAGAAACAAACAAACCTCCAGCGATACTTCCTGCATAAACTCTATTGGCTACAAATCGATCTACCAAGATGGCTCTTGTTCTACCACCAACATTATCTGGACCCATTTGAGTCCAATTTAAGCCTAAAGCAGCTTTATTATTTTGTTTGCTTCTAGCCATAACCTCGTTTCTAACTTGGTTAACCATGTTGTAATCAATTTTTCCAGTTGCTGGGTCAGCTTTCAGCATCAATAAGTATTCTGCATAACCTGCATTTCCACGAACTCCTCCATTGGTAATACTTCTAGGTGTGTAAACAGATTGGGTTTTAGAGAATTTTTCTTTAACTAAATATCCACCAACAGTTAGTGTTGCAGCTAAAATTCCAATAGTAATTGTTTTAATGTTCATTTTTCAATTTTTTTTAATTTGTTTTTGAAATGGGTTACAAGATACGTATTATTTATGATTATCAAAATAATCCATTTTGTTTTCGATTATAAAGTTAAAAAATATTTATAATTATCTAGTAATAGATTTAAGAAACGGTACTTTTTTGTACTTTTTTCAAATAAAGAGCAAACATTACGGTAATTTAATGTGTTTACAAAAGGTGTTTTTCGGCATGGTAAGACGACCGAACCAGTGGAGCACTTTCTACAAATCTAAACCCTAAATCCAAACCAATTTGTTTATATTTTTCAAATTGTGCAGGTTTTACAAATTCAACAACAGGTAGATGTTTAGCACTTGGTTGAAGATATTGACCGATGGTTAGTATATCACATCCAGCAATCTTTAAATCTTTCAATGTTTCTATCACTTCATGTTCTATTTCACCTAAACCTAGCATAATACCAGATTTTGTTTTCATTCCTGCTGCTTTTAGTTTTTGGATAACTTCTAAACTTCTATCGTATTTTGCTTGAATACGAACTTGTTGGGTTAATCTGCGAACAGTTTCTAAATTATGTGAAACTATTTCTGGAGCAACATCAATTATCCGTTGTAAATTATCCCATTCTCCTTTAAAATCTGGTATTAATGTTTCTAAGGTAGTTTGAGGACTGATTTTTCGAACTGCTTTAATTGTTTCTGCCCAAATGATAGAACCGCCATCTTTTAAGTCATCTCTATCTACTGAAGTAATTACACAATGTTTAACATTCATTAATTTTACAGAATTAGCAACTCGCATTGGTTCTTCTGTATCTGCAGGTAAAGGTTTTCCAGTTTTTACATTACAAAAACCACAAGAACGGGTACAAATGTTTCCTAAAATCATAAATGTCGCAGTTCCTAAACCCCAACATTCTCCCATATTAGGACAGTTACCACTTTCACAAATAGTATGTAATTTATGTTCAGATACAATTTTACGTACGCTGGAATATGCTTCACCAGTAGGTAATTTAACTTTTAACCATTCTGGTTTTTTTAATTTTTTTTGTTCTATTTGTTGATTTTCCAATTTTATTCTGTTTTTTTTGATCCAAAAGTAAAAGATACGTATAGGTTTAAAAAATAATTTCGATTAAAATCATTCGCCATTATTGGTATTTTTTGTAAATACACATCTAAAATTGCTCCTACTTCTAGGGCATTAATTTTATTGGCTTGTCTTGACGATTCAAAATTTAATCCTGCTTTGATATAAGCACCAGGATAAAACTTTCCATTAAAAAAACCTCTAAACCATGATGCTTTTCCTATAATAAATCCTTGTGGATGTTTTTCGGGATCATACCTTTCTATCGGATATTCGATAGGAGTTTTGGAGGTATCTACTACTTCAAGAAATACTGGTTTGGCGTATGCAAATGATAAACCAGTGTTCAAAATATAAGAAATATCAATTCCTCTTACGCTTTGCTTATTAATAAAAGTACTATGTTGCCCTATACTAAACCTCAACACTAGGATTGAATTTAACTTACCATAAACATATCCATTGGAATTATCAAAAACAGAACTGAAACTTTTAATTTCTTTGGGGTGTTTAACCCCAACTAGTTCTACTTCATAAATTCTTCTTGTAAATCCTGAAGTATAAACTCCATATTTATAAGTTAATCCCCAGCCAGCAGTGTGAATAATAGCACCAAAAGCATTCTCTCTTTTGTAAATAGTTCTGCCTTCTTCAAAAACAGTTTCTTGAGCAAATAATGCTTGTGTTAAAACAACAAATAGGATATTAGTTAGTAATTTTTTCATTCCATAACAAAAGTAATAATAAATAAAATGCAATCTTTACATTGTTAAATGTAAACACTAAAACTGAGTAATATATATGGCTACATCTAAAATAATATATCTAGGAAATTTAAGAACGGAAGCAATTCACATTAAATCTGGCACAAAAATAATAACAGATGCTCCAATCGATAATCAAGGTAAAGGAGAGGCTTTTTCTCCAACCGATTTAGTCGCAACAGCTTTGGGAAGTTGTATGTTAACTATAATTGGCATTAAAGCTCGAGATAATAACATGGATATTGAAGGAACAACCGTAACTATTACAAAAATTATGAGTGCTGAACCACGAAAAATAAGTGAGGTTGTGGTTGAATTTAACTTTGGAGATAAAAAATTTAGTGAAAAAGAAAAGATTATCATTATGAATTGTGCTAAATCTTGTCCCGTTGCATTGAGTTTAGATCCAGCAATTCAACAATCTTTAACTTTTAACTTCTAAGGATAATCTCAAGTCTTTTACTGATATTTCTAGATGGGAAGCAGTATAAATTGCTTTTCCATTTTTAATAATTATTAACTGTGGGGATTCGTGATTAACATCAAATTGCTCTGCAATTATTTTAGAAATAGTTCTAAATGACAGAATATCGAGGTAATAAATAGGAAGTTCTTCTCCATAATTCCAGAAGGAGGATAATCTCATTTTAGCTACAGAACTGATAGAACAACGGGTGCTATGTTTAAATATAGCAATACCAAACTCAGTTTGAAAAGAGAGTTCAATGAGTTGATTTAAATCTGATTCAGATTTAAGTGCTATCCAATTCAAAAATTAAGAAGGAGTTTGATTGGTGTTTTCAGTTGGAACACTTCCGTAAGCAGGACATGTTTCGTGACTTTTACAAGAAGAATATATAATAGCTACTAAAAAGAGTGCTGTGGTTACAATCAATAATTTTTTCATTCTAGTTTACTTAGTTTTGTTAAAAAAAATCTTTGCGAATTTAGTAAAAAATACCCAAATTACAATTAAACTTATTAACATAAGTTGTTAAGATGGGTTCTAAAAATTGATTCGCATCAAAATTTTCATAGTTTTTTAGGGACAATGAAAATTTTTGAAACACTATCTGGATTCCGTCAGATGACGGATGAAGCAGTATATGAAAAACTATGAAAACCCAATGGGAGCAAATATAACAAACAATCTGACTGCGTTATATTTTTTTGGAATAGCCTTGGCTATTCCAAAAAAAATATGCCTTGCATCTTATTTATTATCTTTGTTTTTTGAAAGAAATCAATTTTTAGAACCCAACCTTAATGTTAAGCAATTTTGTAAATTGTGAAATAATGTTATAAATTAATAAAATGCCTAAATTATCGATAGCACCAAAAATTGAGGATGGCTGGAAGGTTGCTTTACAGCAGGATTTTGAAAGTAATTATTTCGCTGATTTAAAATCTTTTTTAACCCAAGAAAAACAAAATAAGTTGGTTTTTCCACTCGGAAAAGACATTTTTAATGCCTTTAATTTAACGCCTTTTAGTAAAGTAAAAGTTGTCATTATAGGTCAAGATCCTTACCACTCTTTTGAGATAATTAACAACATACCAATTCCACATGCACATGGTTTGTGTTTTTCAATTCCAACAGCAGCTAAAAAAATTCCGCCCTCGTTAAAAAATATTTTTAAAGAACTAAATCAAGATTTAGGGTTAAGCATTCCAACCCATGGAAATTTAAGTAATTGGGCAAAACAAGGTGTTTTATTACTAAATGCAACATTAACAGTTAGAGCTCATGAAGCTGGTTCTCATCAAAAAAAAGGCTGGGAAATTTTTACTGATGTGGTTATCCAAAAACTTTCAGAACAACAAGAAGGTCTTGTTTTTTTATTGTGGGGAAAATTTGCTCAAGATAAGGAGATTCTTATTGATGCAGATAAACATTCTATTCTCAAAGCAGCTCATCCTTCTCCTTTTTCTGCTTATCATGGATTTTTTGGTTGCAAACATTTTTCTAGAACCAACGAAATATTAAAAAACAGAGGATTAACCGAAATTGATTGGCAAATCAAATAAAAAGAATAAATTTTCGTAAACTAGTATCTTGAAAATTAAAATTTACATAACTATTATTCTGTTTACGCTGTTTAGTGTAAAAATTTATGCTCAAAAAATTGAACTAAAAATAAGTTTTAATGATACCTTAATCAAATCTTCTAAACTCATTTCCTATAAAAATTTATTGAGTTTGCAGGAACTAAACAATGAATTAACAAGCGTTATTAACCAATTACAGCAAAATGGTTTTTTAATTGCTACCACCGATAGTATTGTTGTCGATTCTTCTTTTTTTCATGTGTTTATTCATTTGGGGAAAACTTACCAATGGACGTTCTTAAAAAACAAAAACATTGATGAAGAACTGCTTAGTAAAATTGGATTTAGAGACAAACTTTATAACAACAAACCTTTTAGTGAAAATCAGCTAAAAACATTTTTTAATAAAGTTATTTTATTTTACGAAAACAATGGTTATCCCTTTGCTTCAATAAAATTAGATAGTATTGTGATTAATGAAAACAAGTTGTCAGCCCAATTGTACGTCGAAAAGTACCAATTGTATAAAATTGATAGTGTACTTATTAAAGGAAATGCAACCATATCTGACCAATACATCAAAAATTATATTAAAATAAAAGAAGGTGATGTTTATGAAGAAGAAGCGATTCGTAAAATAAGTACTCGCATTAAAGAACTCCCATTTGTTTCAGAAGAACAAAAATGGAAGGTTGTTTTTATGGAAGACAAATCAAATGTTGTGCTATTTTTAAAAAAGAAACAAGCCAGTAAATTTAATGGAATTTTAGGAGTAATACCTGATGAACAAACTGGAAAATTGAGGCTTACAGGAGATGTAAAGTTAAATTTGATTAATTCATTTCATCATGGAGAGAAACTCGATTTTAACTGGAGAGCAATTCAGAAAAATACGCAAGATTTAAAGTTTGATGTGCTTTACCCTTTTCTCGTCAACACACCATTTGGACTGGATTACAATTTTAAGTTGTATAAAAAAGATACCACCTTTATTGACGTTGGGCATAAAATTGGGTTAAGGTATATTCTTAAAGGTAATAATTATTTTAGTGTATTTTTTCACAACAAATCATCGAGTTTATTGTCGCAAGCAAATTTTGCGACATTAACCGTTTTGCCTTCTTATGCCGATATTTCTTCCAAACTCTATGGAATAGGAATTCACCAAAATCAACTTGACTATATCTTAAATCCAAGAAAAGGATATCAAGTTACTTTCACCGGATCAGCAGGAAATAAATTCATCAAAAAAAATCCACAAATTGATGATAAACTTTATGAAAATATTAATTTAAACAGTAATTTATACAATGCTGATTTAACAGTAGATTATTATGTTCCCATAAGCAAAAGAAGTGTGTTCAAATTAGGCTCACAAAATGGATATACGTTTAACGAAAATCTTTTCGAAAATGAATTATTGAGAATAGGAGGTTTATTAACATTGAGAGGATTTGATGAAGAATCTATTTTTGCCTCTAGCTACACTATTGAAACCATAGAATACCATTACATTTTAGAACAAAATTCTTACTTGTATTTGTTTTTTAATGGAGCCTATTATGAAAATAACAGTAGAGCTGATTTTATAGCAGATCGACCTTATGGTTTTGGCTTAGGTATTAGTTTCGAAACAAAAGCTGGAATATTTTCTATTAACTATGCATTGGGTAAGCAGTTTGACAATCCTATTTTATTTCGTTCGGCAAAAATTCACTTCGGTTTTGTTAACTTCTTTTAAACGATTTTGGATTTACGATTTTGGATTTACGATTTGGGATTTACGATTTTGGATTTACGATTTTGGATTTACGATTTTGGATTTACGATTTTGGATTTACGATTTTGGATTTACGATTTGGGATTTACGATTTTGGATTTACGATTTTGGATTTACGATTTTGGATTTACGATTTTGGATTTGGGATTTACGATTTTGGATTTGGGATTTACGATTTTGGATTTGTTATTAAATGTTAAATAAAAAACACACTCTTTAATTTACTTACTTTTGCATTCTTATTTAAAAAAAATTAATAATGATAGAGAAAAAATCAAGTCGGTTTTCTAAAAAGTCCATCAAAAAAGCGATGCGAATATTTCAATTTATTAGACCATTTAAAGTTCATTTTATATTTGGATTAATTGTTTTGGTTATTTCAAGTGTTGTTACCATGGCATTTCCTAAAGTGTTAGGACAACTTATCGATTCTGTTAATTCGGCTGAAGATAACACTGTAAATGTGATTACTTTAACATTAATTGGAATATTTTTAGTCATTGCCATCATGTCCTTTTTTAGAATCTATCTTTTTGGATACGTTACCCATAAAGCATTGGCACTGATAAGGTTAACCACTTATCAACATTTAATAACTTCTCCTATGGCTTATTTTTCGAGAAAGCGGGTAGGGGAGTTGAGCAGTCGAATAACTTCAGATATTTCGTTACTTCAAGAAACATTTACAGTTACCATTGCCGAATTTATTCGCCAATTTATCACCATTCCTATTGCCTTATTTTTTCTAATTTTTATTTCCTTTCGACTAACTATATTTATGATAGCGGTTATTCCTGTGGTTGCTATTATAGGAATTTTCTTTGGAAAATACATAAAAAAATTATCGAAAGAAGCACAAGACGATATTGCAGAATCTAATACTGTTGTTGATGAAACATTACATGGAATAGCAAGTGTAAAAGCGTATGCCAACGAATTTTTTGAAATTTTAAGATACCAAAAAAGTATTGATAGCTCCGTTACTACTTCGATTAAAAATGCAAAATGGAGAGGTTTATTTATTGCTTTAATCATGTTTGCAGCTGGTACCGCTATTGTTGCTATTATTTGGTACGGTTTACACATGGTGCAAATGGAAAAATTAAAACCAGGTGCTGGAATATCTTTAGGAGATTTATTATCATTTGCTATTTATTCTGCAATTCTTGGTGTTTCTTTTGGAGGAACTGCTGAATTATTTTCTCAACTTCAAAAATCCATTGGAGCTACCGAAAATTTAATGGATATTTTAGAAGAAACAACGGAAGATATTTCATTGAATACCCCCAATAAAATAACTATTAAAGGGAATTTAAAATTTAATCACGTCAATTTTTCTTATCCCTCCAGAAGAGATATTCAGGTTTTAAAAGACATTTCTTTTTCTGTTGAAAGTGGAAAACAAATCGCTTTTGTTGGTCCTTCTGGAACAGGGAAATCAACCATAGCAGGTTTAATTTTTAGATTTTATGACCCAGAATCTGGTGATATCACCATTGATGGAAAAAATATTAATGAATATAACCTTTCGGACATTAGAAATCAAATGGCGATGGTTCCTCAAGAAGTGATGTTGTTTGGTGGTTCCATCAAAGAAAATATTGAATATGGGAAACCAGGGGCAACAGATTCCGAAATTTTTGAAGCCGCCAAACAAGCCAATGCTTTGGAGTTTATTGAAAGGTTTCCAGAAAAATTTGAAACGTTAGTGGGAGATAGAGGCGTTCAACTTTCTGGTGGACAAAAACAACGAATTTCTATTGCTCGAGCAATTCTTAAAAATCCATCCATTTTAGTATTAGATGAAGCAACAAGTGCGTTAGATTCTGAAAGTGAAAGATTGGTGCAAGATGCTTTGGAT
>Ga0210044_10001530_pt1 | contig 35191 bp, 38 predicted proteins | sample CryGey13umfilter_2_FD_183959 | JGI IMG/M metagenome (GOLD analysis project Ga0210044, IMG submission 183959) | Groundwater microbial communities from aquifer in Utah, USA - Crystal Geyser 4/9/14 3 um filter (SPAdes) (version 2) | ecosystem: Environmental > Aquatic > Deep subsurface >...
CTAAAGAATTAAGTTTAGAAACAATTGAAGGGTCTAAATAAGTTTTGTAATCACTTACAGTTTTCTGCATTATATTTTTTTAGCAATTTTCTTTTCAATAATTTTTTCTGCTGGTATTCCTAAATTGTTTATTTCTTCTTTTGCTGATGAAACTAATTCATCATTGGGATAAGATTCAATAAACTTTTCATATATTTTTTTTGCTTCAGTAAAATTATGCAGCTCATTTGCATATATAAAACCAGACATAAATAAAGCTTTTGGAGCATCACTACTATTTGAGTATTTTTTAAATACTTCCCCATAGTAAAAAGCACTTTTCATAAAAGATGAATCAACTCTTATGTTTTCAATACTCCTACCTTGATAAATTAATGCTAACTTCATCAGAGATTGGGGAGCTTCACTGCTCTCAGGGAATTCTTTTATAATATATTCAAATTTATCAACGGCTTCTTTAATTTCTTTGTTTTCAATATTAATATTTGCTTCACTAAAATATTCTTGAGAAGATTTCTTACTGCATCCAAAGAATATTAAAGCTAGCATGAAGATTGAAATAATAGATTTCATATTACCCTTTAAATATTTTTTACATAGTTAAAATTATAGTTTTGTTTTCCCACATTCAAACCTATTTTTTGTATTAATTAACAATAATAATAATTATATAATCAAATATTTTATAAATTATAAATATGGGAAATAATTCTTTTACAAAATTAAGAAGGAAAGCAATTCTAATATCTTTGGTTTTTGCTTTTTTTATGTTAGCAGCTAAATTGGGGGCATATTTTTTAACTAATTCTGCAGCAATATTTTCTGATGCAGCTGAGTCTGTAGTTCACATTTTAGCTACATCAATGGCTTTTTTCAGTATCATTTTAAGTTCTAAGCCAGCAGATGAATCACACCTATACGGACATGGCAATATAGAATATTTTTCAGCAGGAGTTGAGGGACTTTTTATAATTATTGCTTCTATATACATTATTTATAGTGCCATAAATGATCTTATAGTTGGGACAGTATTGAAACAATTAGATATAGGTATTTATATAATCACAATAGCAGGTTTACTTAATTTAGGGCTAGGTTATTATTTAATAAAAATTGGAAAAAAGACTAATTCTTTAACACTCGTAGCTGATGGTAAACATGTTTTAACAGATTCATTTACAAGCATTGGTGTTATTATAGGAATAATTTTAGTTTTAATAACTAAACTGGAAATTATTGATCCAATTGTAGCAATTTTAGTTGCTATCAATATTATTTACACAGGATACAACCTTATCAGAGAATCAATTGGTGGTTTAATGAATGAAACAGATAAAGATTTATTAAATCGAATTGTTTTCAAACTAAAAAGTATTAGAAAAGAATACTGGATTGATATACATCATTTACGCTTTTGGAAATCTGGCGAAAATATTTTTATTGATTTTCATCTTTCTCTTCCTTACTACTTCAATATTAAAGAGTCACATTTGGAAGAAGAATATATTGAAAATTGTATACAATCAGATATCCCTAGTTCTCAAGTAAGAATTCACTTAGATTATTGCGCTAATAATCTGTGTAAATATTGTTGGTATGAAGGTTGTAAAGTTAGGACTGAAAATTTCAATATTAAAATAGATTGGGATGAAAAAAAAATATTGGGTGATCCTTTAGAAACAGAAGGACATATTAGTTAGTTTTAATCTTATTATTTTTCTTCATTGAATCCTTAGCCATTTTAATTCTATACTCTTTTAATCTGCTTCTAATGTTTTCATCAGAAATACCTAAAATTTCAATTGCTAGTAATGCGGCATTTTTAGCTCCATTAACAGCAACAGTTGCCACAGGAATTCCACTTGGCATTTGAACAATAGAAAGTAAAGAATCCATTCCTTCAAATGATTTACCTTTTATTGGAACACCTATTACAGGTAATATTGTATTAGCGGCAGTAACACCTGGTAAATGCGCTGCTCCACCTGCGGCTGCTATAATTAACTTTAGACCTCTTGTTTCAGCAGTTTTAGAATAACTTGTATGTTCTTCCGGAGTTCTGTGAGCTGATAAAATTTTAACTTCATAAGGAATATTAAATTCTTTACATACATCAAATGCTTTTTCCATAATAGAAAGATCTGAATCACTTCCCATTATAATTCCAATAATTGGTTTATCGTTCATAATATCTTCAGTATTTCTTTTTGAAATTGATATTTAAAGATAATAATAATTTTAATCTTTCCAATTTACACTTTTTATAACATTCCCATCTGATTGAAGCAGTAATGCTCCCTGAATATCTGTGCGGTATAATTTTATATTTAAATTATTAAATCTATCAATTATACTAGCAGAAGGATGGTTATAAATATTATAACTACCTACACTAACTAAACCAATTTTGGGTTGTTGGTAATTAAGGATTTCTTCAGAAGAACTTGTCTTGCTACCATGATGTGCAATTTTGAGTATATCAGACTTTAAAAATTCTTTATAATACTCGGAATAATATATTTCACCTTTTCGTTCAATATCACCTGTAAATAGTATGCTGTTTTCCCCATAAACAATTTTGACCATTCCACTTTTATTATTGGTTGATAATTGATTATAATTTTTATCACTTATACTATTCAAAATATATATACGAGCATTACCCTCTTTTATAATTTGTTGTTTGTAGTATTTTTTTACAATATTATTTCTATTTAACAAAGCTTCAAATCTTAAATCTTTTTCTAAACTTGAATCGATAGTTGGTTTATAAATTTCTCTAATAAAACCATTACTACTCAAATAATAAAACCCGCCGTAATGATCAATATCCATATGTGATAAATAAGCTACATCTATTTTATCTATATTTAGATAATTCAATAATGGCTCAATAATAAATTTCCCTGTATCAAAACTATTAGATCTAATTCCTGCATCAATCATTGATATTTTTCCATTTGGATATTTAACAAGAATTGCGTCTCCCTGCCCCACATCTATCATTAAAATTGATAATTTATTTTCTGGTAATAATTCGTTGCTTGTAATTGAAGTAAATATAAAAATATTAGAAATTAAAAGACAAAGAACTATAATTTTAACAAATGGTCTTAATAATTTTTTACTTATGTATAAGAAAAAGAAAATTGAAATAAAAATAATCGCAGCATCATAATAATTGAAATTGGATATCTTGATAAAAGAAAAGTCTAAATTCCCTGTCTTTGATATTAACCAAAATAATATGTTTGAAAATAATTCATTGGCAGATGCATAATAAATAGCGACAAATGAAATGAGGGTATTAATGATCAGAGAGATAATACCTGTTGCTATTATTATTCCAATTAGTGGTATTACAATAAGATTTACAGCTAAAGCAATTATTGATAATTTACCAAAATAAATTAATGTAAAGGGTAATGTCCCAATTTGAGCTCCTAACGATACGCTTATAAAAAGTAAAATATATTTAATGGATTTATTTTCAATATTCAATTTTGTTAAATATTCCTTACACATTGGAAAGAATACAGCTATTCCCCAAACAGCTGAAAATGATAATTGAAATCCCGGAGAAAATAATTGTTGGGGGTCTATCAATAATATAATAAACCCTGCAATCGATAATGAGTTAAATATATTTGTAGATCTGCCAAGTATAAATGATAAAACAATTACACTTCCCATTATTACAGCACGAAATACGGAAGGGGGTGAACCTGTGATCAATAAAAATAGGATTAAAGTAATGATGGTTATAATCGAACGAGCAAATAAGTTTATTCTTCCTATTAATATAATTATAAATAAAGAAATAAAGCCAACATGTAATCCGGATACAGCTAGAACATGAATAACACCTGCATTAATGAATTCTTCTTTTGTACTATATGATATATTACTTCTATCAGCTAATAACAGACCCTTTAGTAAAGAAGAAGCTTGAGTGGAATAAATCTCATCAATTTTAGATGCAATGTTTTTCCTAATACTAAATATAACACTGGAAAAATATTCTATATCTCTATCTATTATTTCAATTTGATTTGTTCTACTTAAATTTATATTCCCTGATATACCATTAGCTAATAAATATTCCCTGTAATCAAATTCACCTGGATTTCTTTTGTCTCTTGTTTCAAAAATAGTACTTGTTATTTTCAATTTATAACCAGGGTAAATTGATTTGTAAAATTTATTTAAACTATTTTTTTGTTCTTTTAATCTACACTGCAAAACATAAAGAGAAGTCAATGTTATATTATCCCCAACAATTGAATCTGTAATTATTTCAAACTTTAACTGATCACTTTGAATTAGGTTTATTTCTTTTATAGTGCCATATATTTCAGTTTTATTATTATTAATTATTTCCTGAGGCAACAGATTTGTTTTATTTCCGTTAAAGATTGATACATTTATTCCAAATGATATGGTTACTAACACAATTAGCGATTGTTTTAAAATGCTTAAATAGTTACTGGAATTTTTTGATAGGATTAATATTACATATAGAACTACGCTAAAAATAGAAAAGTAAAGAATTGTAAAGTCTAGTTTGAAAAGATGTTGTAAAGTTATTCCAAGAGCAAATAGAACGGTAAATTTTATTACAGGATAATCTTTCATTTACAAAATTTTGTAATTGTTCCTTTAATGTCATAAAGATGTTTAATATTATCTGCAATTGCAAACGCATTTTTCCCTCCAGCAATAGTAATTGCTGGATTCAATGTATGCGTTTTGATAGATGTGTCTTCCAAATTGCCATGATCAGAACAAATTAATAGTGTGTTATTTTTATAATCGAATTTATTTAAAATTGTGAATAAAAAATTATCTAATAAATACATTACTTTATCAAACTCATCTAAAATTCTACCATGTCCCAAATGATCGGTTAAAAAGAATTCATATAATGTAAATTTATTTTTATTAGATAATCTCAGCAATCTACGGGCAGCAGTTTGTGGTTTTATTACAGGTAAATTATACCCAAGTTTTTCGTTCCATCTGCTATTATCTATTTCCGCAGTTAATGCTCTTGCCTTTCTTACATCTGTTACATTTTTCAATTTCATTCCGCTTAACAGACAAGACAAAGAAGTGACACTTAATCTTTTTTCCCCGGATTTTATATATTCGAAAAATATTTTAGGATAAGCATTTGCAAATGAGACCTTTTCACCTTTATTAAGATAATATTTGAAGATATTTTTTTCTTCAATAATTGGGATTAGAGTTGAATAAGGATAAGGCCCAAAATGTTTACCAATAATTTTAGAAGCATTAACTCCGCAAAAGATTGAAGTCTGTCCGGTTCCACTCAGAGGTAAACCTTCAATACCCATAAGCGGATCAGTTGGGAAAATAATGGCATTTTTATTTTTAAGAATAGAATTTTTTAGAGATGGTATTTCGTTAAAATGCTTAATAAATGTTTTAAATTGATATTTGAAGAACGGATTATTGATGTGATCTTTTTTGCCAATACCCATCCCATCAATAAATATCATCAGTATTTTGTTCACTATTTACTCTTTTGAATTAATTATTACAGTGACAGGCCCGTCATTTATAATTTTTATTTCCATCATTTCTCCAAACCTTCCAGTAAATACTTTGTCTTGTCCTATGTTTTCTTTTAACCTATTAACAAAAATATTGTATAATGTTTCTGCTTCTTCAGGTCTGGCTGCTTCAATAAAACTTGGTCTATTTCCTTTTGATGCATTACCATATAAAGTAAATTGAGAAACTACTAGTGCCTCTCCTTTTACATCTTGAATAGAAAGATTCATTTTTTCATCATTATCTTCAAATATTCTAAGTGTTGAACACTTATCAGCCAGATAAATAGCATCTTTCTTACTGTCACCTGCTTTTATTCCTAAAAGAATAACAAATCCTTTACCAATTTCAGATTTATAATTCTTTGATTGTACAGTTACTCCACCTTCTTTCACTCTTTGAACAACTACCTTCATAATAAATTACCCCAAATTACTCTTTTTATATTTTGGTAATCATTTACAAAATTTATATTTTCAAATTTATTTTCTTCCATAATATCTTTTACTTTATCAAACTGCCCCAAACCTAATTCAAGGAATAATTTCCCATTATTTTTTAATAAGTCCTTACTCTTTTGGCAAATGATATGATAAAAATTAAACCCATCTGAAAAATCTGTAAGAGCAATTGATGGTTCAAATTTATTCAATTCAGGTTCTAATTTATTGAAATCCTCTTTTGAAATATAAGGAGGGTTTGAAACAATAATATCAAATTGTTTGCTAAAATTGTTTTCTGAATTGAGAATATCATAATTTGAAAAAATTATTTGTTCATCTACACTATTGTTATTAGAATTCCTCTGTGCTAAATCCAATGCAGAGTTACTTGTATCAATAGCAGTTATTTTAGAATTAGATAAATTCTTAGCAAGTGAGATAGAGATGTTAGCACTACCTGTCCCAATATCTAATATTTCTATTTGATTTACATTATCAATGTTTTTTAGAACAGTTTCTACCAATATCTCTGTCTCTTGCCTTGGTATAAATACAGAATTGTTTATCTCAAAATTGATTCCATAAAATTCAACATTTTGAGTAATGTATTGAACAGGCTCTCTATTTGCTCTTCTATGTAAAAATTCTCTGTAAGTTTTTTGTTCATCTTTCTTAAGAGGCTTATCAAATGAAAGATATAATTGAAGGCGTTTACAATTTAAGATATGTGCCAACATGATTTCAGCATTAGCCCTTGGAGATTCAATACCTTTTTTTTCAAGATATTCAGTAGATTTTGTTAAAGCCTCAAGAACCGTTAGCATTTAATTCTTTGATAAAATATATTTTTTTTCAATTAGAAAATAAGAAAAATCCCAAAGATATTTAATCGCTAAGAAAGAAATAGATAAGTACCCCCAAATTGATTTGCATGAGTACAAATGCTACTCCCCCCAAAGTATCAAACCGATTTGTTTCATCAAGTAATGAATTATTATTTGTCCTTTTATATTCATTAAATCTTTTATCTGCTTTTATTTTAAAATATGCCGCAGTTGCACCAAGAGCAACAAAACTTCCTAATAATATCTTAAATAGTGATTTATCATAAAAATTTTCATCTTCATTTTCATTGGTAAAATTAAAATTGATTCTACCAGTATAATTCTTTTCAGAAAACAATATTGTTTTACTATGATATTTCAAAATGTTGTTATTATAAATACCATTGGAATTTAATTTATTAGATAAATTATTTGGAATAATTTTCCCATTTGTGTTTTGATATTGGGCATAGTTTATACAGGATAGGAATAACAAACTAATTACTAGTATTTTTTTATTAATTGATTTCATACGCTTGTAAATTTCCACGGTCATAACCAACGAATAAAGTATTTTTATAAATAACAGGGGACAATTTTGCTCTCCCTTTCAATTCTAATGTATTCTTAATTGTACCATTTTGCTTATCTATCAGTAATATTTTTTTATTAAAATCCGGAACAATTACTACATTATTTGTAACTAATGGAGTTATGTTAAATAATCCATCAGTGTTTATTTCCCATTTTTTTTGTCCATTATTTTTATCAATTGAATAAAAAGAACCTGATAAATTACCAATATAAATATTTGAATTGTCAATAACAGGTGTCATCATTATATCTGAATTGGATTGATACTTCCAAATAATTTCACCTTTTTTAATATTTAAACAATATAGAATTCCATTAACATTAGTGATAAACAATTTACTGTTTTCAATAATATTACCACTTCTAAACATTCCATCAATTTTCTTTTTATAATTAACCTTGCCATCTGAATTATTTATTGAAATTATTTCCCCATTGTCATTTCCGAAGTAAATTTTTTCATTAAAAAAAGTGGAATTACACCTGATAGCATATTCTGTTTTTGTTTTCCATTGAAATATTCCAAAATCATTATATTTTATTACATCTCCGTCTAAAGTTGTTACAATAAACCCATCCGGAGTTTTAAGTATTTCAGTTTCTACACGACCTTCAATATCAACTTCCCTAAAGGATTTTGCTATTGTAAAGTTATACATAATAAATTTTGACATATCATCTTCTTCCATTGAAACAACGAAAACCACCCAAAGATTACTAATTACCGGAGTAGTATAAACTGCACCTTTGTTTCTTATTTCTCCATATTTTTTGCCATTATAAAAGTTAAAAGCATAAACTCTTCCATATAAATCATTAACAAAAACTATAGAGTCAGATACTGTTACAGATGAATTTGTTAATGCCCCTCTTGTGTCACTTTCCCATTTTAATTTAATACTTTCAGTTATATCAATCGGTACAAAAAAAGTTTTCTGTGGAGTTTTTCCAAACATAGTATATGCTTTTTCATCAATCCGAGATTTTACAAGTAATATGCTTGTTGTACAACCAGTTAAAATAATTGAAAGAGAAAAAATGTATATAAACTTTTTCAAAAGTCCCATCCAAAGAAGAATTGATAAAAAAGTCCATCTTGAAATTTTGAAAAATTGTTTTCAATCTTTTTGCCAATGTCATATCTTAAAACTAAAGCACCGAACAGATTAAAACGGACACCTACACCAACGCTGCCAAGTGTACTTTTATAATTTGTATCCCATGCACTACCAGCGTCAAAAAAAGCAGCGCCTCTAATACCAAAAAATCCAAGATTCATAAAAGGAAATTTCAAATTGATTTGGTCCAATAATGGAAATCTAAGTTCCATAGAAGTTAACCACATTTTTTCACCTCGGATTGAAAACCTTGGCCATCCTCTTAAATCCCAGCTTCCTCCCATAAAAAATCTTCTTGCTTCCTGACCATCATTGTAAAAGAAAGCCGCACGAGTTGCAAAAGAAGACCTTAAACCTAAACGAAAATAATTTCTAAAATCAGCTAAAATTGTATAATAATTAACATTACTAAATTTAACATCTCCAGTATAAGCTAATTCAACACGAATTCTAGTTCCATCTAACGGTCCTGATGGACCCCAAAGAGAGTTATCATGTACATAAGCTATTGAATTACTAACAAGCAGAGCTTTGCGTGCAATGACACTTCTGATTACCTCTTTATCAGAATTTGCAACGGTTACTGAAGTTTCTAATCTTGAAAATCTAGATAGTGGAAAATTAAGTTGAAAAAATCCACCAAAACTTCTTTCAAAAAAGAACTCATCAGAATCTCTTATATCATATCTGTTCCCAGTAAAATGGAATATCCCATAGCTATAATTTGATCTTCTGCTTAAGTCAACTCTTTGCAAAGATATATTAAAACTGTTTAGAAATTCACTTTGAACGGTAGCTGTATTGTAAAGAAGAAAATAATAATTATCATTACCCAAAAGATCGCTTAAAGAAATTACAGCTCCTCCCTGTGTACCAAATACAGGGCTTGTTGAGATTTGGCTTTGTGCATAATCTAAAGAATATTGCTTTTCATATATTACATCACTTTTTACCGGAATTGCAGAATAAATATTTGCTGCCCATTTTGCAGTGGTAGTATCAAATTCAATATTAAATACTTTATTTGAATCTGCCTTAGTTTCATCAATTTTTTTTGTAAACAAATTAAATGCGAACTTATTAAATCCTGTAAAAGTGATTTCATTATCATTGATAACTCTGGGTGTAAATACTCCTGTGATATAATTTGTTATTTTCTTTATTTCATGAGAGGTTTTACCATTTTCATAATTGACTTCATAAATGTTCTCAACTCCATCTAGATCAGAAGAAAAATATAATTTGGAGAATGATTCATTAAAGATTGGGGCATTGCACTGACCATTTAAATATGTTAGATATTTTAATTCCTTAGAACTTAAATCTATAGAGAAAATATTATTCTTTCCTTCATACTTACCTGTAGTTCTATCAGAAGAAAAAATAATTTGATTGTTATTAACTCCAAAAGATGGATCATGGTCATTATAATAATCATTTGTTATTTGATTTAGATTATTGTCTTTTATATTTAATACATAAATATCACTATAGCCTTTTGAGTTTATTGCTTGAAATGTTATTAAGTTATTATCTCTAGAAAATTTTGGAGAAGCTATGCTAATTAAATTTTCAGACTTAAATTCATTTATTATTTCATCATTTTTGATTGAATAAAAATATAACACATCAGTTCCACCTCTTTTAGATACAAAAGCTAATGTCCCATCACTCGAAACATCAATTGAAGATCTGAATAGATGAAATGTTTCAAAATTACCGGTCTTTTCACCGCGAAGTACTAATGATGGGTTCTCTATTTCTTCCCCTTTTTTGGGTAACCTAACTTTATACAATGATGAATAACCATTTCTATTTGCAACAAAGAATAAGTAAGTAATATCATCAATTTTAAATGGTACAGGTGAAAAATTAAATCCCCAATCAGTTATTCTTTTGCTTTCTACATAAAACTGATCTTTTGACGCATATAAAGGAAAATATTTCTTTTTCAGATAATCAATCCATTGTGCATCTATTTCTTCCAAAGATCTACCTAGTGTATATTCAATTACATTTGAAAATTTTTTGTACATCCAAATGTTATCCATCATTAAGAATACTTTGTCTTCTCCGTATTTAGCTTTTACAAATTCTAAAAAATTCTGGCCCTCTTTATACATTAAAAAAGTACCGGCAATTTTATATAAATCTTGGAGACCTACAAAAAAATCATTTATAATAGCATCGCGGATTAGCATTTCAGCTTGAGCATCAACTTTTGTTGAATTGAATTCTGCTAATCCTTCTATAAACCAAAGTGGAGGAGATTTACCTGTAGGTTGTCTATGGTCAGAATTTATAAGGAATATTTTATTTTTCATAAACACATGAGTAAGTTCGTGCCTTATAACATGCTTAAAATCTTTTAATGATCCGTTAGAAGGAATTACAACTCTACCTTTAGCAAATTCAAAAAATCCACCAACTGCATCGGGAATTAATCCAGGTAAAGTATTAGTTTCCTGAAAATGTAAAGATGTATTGTAAAAAATTAGGGGAACTCTGCGAGTTATATAAGAATTAAATTTAACTTTATATTCATTAAATGCTTGTTCTGCATATTCTGCCCCAATTTGAGCAAATTCAAAAAAATCATCGTAATAGTAAATATCAAAATGTTTAGTCTTTAATATTTTCCACTCAAATTTATTGTATTGAACTTTATTTCTTCCAAAAGAGTAGTATTGTGCAAATAGGAATTGATTTGATAAGAATAAGAAAAGTAATGAGTATTTTAAAATTTGTTTGAACATAAAGATCCGAAAATATTAAATATTTGTACTCAATTTTTTTTTGGAGAACTCTAAATATTAAATATTAAAGTAAATTATTTGCAGATTAATAATTTTTATGAGACTAAAGCTATCTTTAAATATTTAATATTGTCAATTTCAGATGGATCTTGTTGTCTAAGAATTCCTAAATAGTATGATACCCAATCTGTAAAATAAATTAGATCCATTAATCTCAGCTTAAAAGATTTTTCTTTACTATCAATATTCAGGATTTCTACCTTTAACTTTTTAATCAATTCAGAAACAATTTCAAATCTTTTTTTAACCTGTGGATGGTAACTATCATCCAATATATTAATTACAATTGTTTTGAACTGGTTGCTTTCAAATGTTTCCCATCCAATAATTTCATTGTGATTCATTTCGGGAATAACATTATGAAAAGCATTTAATTTAGAATTCTCATTTAATTGACATTTAAATCTGTTACCCAAAGCTGAAGTTAAGTCAGCTCCTGAATAAATAACAGGAATATACCCAATTAAGTTCCTAGCAAAATTATAGGCATCATTTCCTTCTTTAGAGAATTTAGTACCTTTATCTTTCCAATTTGATATTATTTTTTTGACTATTTCATCTTGATCAATTATAAATTTTAATCTTACAAATATTTTTAATAAAGTAAAAAAACTAGAACCAATAGCATATCTTGGCTGATATCCTTCGGAAAGTAAAATACAAGGTAAATTATTTGTTTTTGCAATTTTTTCAATTTCGCCGCCAGTAGTTACACAAATAATTTTACATCCTAATTTTATCGATGCATTTAATGCCTCTATTGTTTCTTCTGTATTACCTGAATAAGATGAGAAAATGCAAAGTGAATTTTTATCAATGAATTTTGGAAGTGTATAATTTCTACTGACTAACAAGGGTATTTTTAATTCATAACTTAAAAACTCTCTTATAAGATCACCTGCAATTGCAGAGCCTCCCAATCCGGTAATTACTATATTTAAAATATCTTTACTCAATACTTCATCTAACTTAAAATCATTTTTCCAAGCATTTTCTGCTTGATTGTAATAATTTTTCATTACATCGAATTGGTTTTCACTATCATATTTTGATACAAAATCTTTTATGTTCATAATCCCTCAACTTTAGATTAAATTCCTTGTTCTTTTAATTGAATTATCTTCAAAGAATTTTTCAATTCTATTAATAATTTCTTTTGTTGACCTATATGTTAAACATTCTTCGGCTAAACTTTTAGCTTTTTCATAAGAAACAAATCTTATTATTCTTTTAGCATAAGGTATAGTTGATGGAGAAAGACTCAAGCTTTCAAGTCCTAGACCAATTAAAAGAGGAATAGCAAGTGTTTCAGCTGCCATTTCACCACAAAGGCTTAATTCTTTTCCGGAAATTTTAGCACCATCAATAATTAGTTTTAATGTTCTAATTACTGCTGGGTGAAATTCCCTGTATAAATCAGAAACAAAATCATTTCCCCTGTCAACTGCTACTAAATATTGGATTAAGTCATTTGTACCAATACTTAAAAAATCAACTTCATCTGCAAATTCTTTTGTCATTAAAGCTGTTGAAGGTACTTCGACCATAATTCCAATTTTTAGATTATTGTCAAATTTTTCCTTATTTGTTTTAAGTTCATTTTTACATTCTTCAATTAAATTTTTTGATTTTCTTACTTCTGAAAGACTTGAAACCATTGGAAGCATAAATTTGACATTTTTATTTTTGCTGGCTCTAAGCACTGATCGAATTTGGCTTTTAAATAAACCTTCATTTTTTAATAATAACCTGATACCCCTGAGCCCTAAAAAAGGATTTGCCTCAGATATTTCTGAAAAATTAAATTTATCTCCTCCAATATCTAAAGCTCTAATAGTTACATATTGGGGGTACATACTAGAAGACAATTTATTATAAATTGTATTTTGTTCTTCTTCAGTAGCTATGTCTCCCAATTCAGCAATAATCTGTTCACTTCTGTAAAGCCCAATACCTTGTGCTCCACTTGCCTTTGCAATATCTAATTCTCCGGTTACATCAACATTAGCTAATAGTTCTATTGATTTACCATCTGTTGTTTCAGCTTTTTTATTTTTTAATTCTTTAAGACTATTTTGCAACTCATGTAAATGAACTATTTTTTTTGAAAAGAAGTTAATTTGTTTTTTTGTAGGATTTACCAAAATACATCCGTGAAATCCGTCAATAATTAACTCATCTCCCTCATTTATGTTTAGAGTAGAATTATGTGTACCAACAACAGCTGGAATATTTAATGATCTTGAAATTATTGCCGCGTGTGATGTAAGACCTCCATGGTCAGTTACAAAGCCAATAGTTTTATTCTTTGAGAATAATATTGTATCAGAGGGTGAAAGCGTTTCACTTACTATAATTACATCTTCAGGTATTTTAGATTTTAATCTTTTGTTTTGTAGATTTCTTATTATTCTATTTTTAATATCTTCTATATCGTGTGCCCTTTCACTCATATATGATTCGTGAGCTTTTAGCATTAACTTTTGATATTGGGTAATCTCATCATTTACAATAAATTCAGGAATCATTTTTTCGTATTCAATTCTTCTTTTAATTGTTCCCAACAAAATAGGATCATCCAATATCATCATTTGAGCTTCAAATATTATTGCTCTTTTTTCACCAATAATATTTCTGGCTAAATTCAAAATTTTTGTTAATTCTTTTTTTGATCTTGCAATAGCTTCTTCTAAATCAGAAAGAGCTAGTTTAATGTTAGTAATTTTTTGTTCGCTTATTTCAAGTTCTTCTTTAATATATTTATATGCTTTACCTATAACAATTCCTGGTGCTGCGGCAATTCCGGTAACACTATTTTCTGCATCTTTGAATATTTCATCAAATGAAATCATAATTCGTCAAATCCTCTTTCAAAATAACCAGCTATCTCTTCACAAGCAGCTTTTTCATCTTTCCCATCAAAAGTAAGTGTTATTTCTGAACCCATTTCGGCTGCAAGAGTCATTACACCAATAATACTTTTGCCGTTTATGTTCATCCCATCTTTTTGAATAAAAAATTCGCATAAATATTTTGATGCATATTTAACAATTGTAGCTGCCGGTCTGGTGTGAAGCCCAGCTTTATTTATAATTTTAACTGTTTTAGCAATCATTAATTGGCTCTATTTAGTAAATAATTAGCAAGCCAAACTAATTTATCTTTATCTTTTTCTTTTAAATAATTTAGATAGCTTAAAGCTTTGTTAGTGTGCTTTTCAATTTCTTTATTAGCTGATTCTAATATACCTAATCTTGAATATATATTTTTATACTTGTTTACACTATTAGGAGTAATACCTTTTTCACTTATTAATTTCTTCAACATTTTTTTATCATTTCCACCTGCAACTTCTAATGCTTTTAATAGCAAATATGTTTTTTTTCCTTCTATTAGATCTCCACCGGTTACTTTACCAAAATTATTTTCTTCGCCAGTAATATCTAACAAATCATCTCTTACTTGAAATGCAAAACCAATATATCTGCCAAATAATTTTAATGATTTTATTTGTGCTTTGTTTCCACAACCTAAGACAGCGCCTAAATGACAGCACATTTCTGTCAATGCTGCAGTTTTCTTTTTAATCATTAATTGATATTCTTTTATTGAAACACTATTATTAGTTTCGTAATCCTTATCATATCCCTGCCCTTCGCAGACTTCTATTAATGCTTCAGTAAAAATATCAATTGCTTTTTTTGAATCATTATTCAGGTCCTTCAATAATTCTTGATATGCAATTGCAAGAATACTGTCACCGGCTAAGATAGCAGTGCTAAGATCATATTTTTTATGCAGGGTTAAAAGATTTCTCCTCTTATCTGCATTGTCCATTATATCATCGTGAACTAATGAAAAGCTATGTAATAATTCAACAGCTAAAGCAGCATGCTTTACTTTAGTAAAACTTCCACCTACTGCTTTGGCAGAAAACAACAACAACATTGGTCTTATTCTTTTTCCTCCATTTTTTAATATGTAAGATGCCGGAGAATAAAGAGATTTAGGCTCCTTATTTCTAAATAAAATTTCTAATTGTGAATTTATTTCTTTCTTCTTTTTAAGATAAAGGGAGTTTATCCTTTTATAATTTGATGGATTCAATAAAGTTCTTCCTTTCTAATTAATTTGTCATGCCGTAAATCTTGGAGAGTATTTGACCCAGTTAAAAACATAATTTTCTTTAAAGTATTATGCCAATCTTTAATTAAATTAATTACACCTGATGTTCCGGATTCATTTAATGCTTGTAATATTATTCTGGCTGATGCAGTCAGATCGGCTCCTAAGGCCAGAGCTTTTGCATTATCAAAAGCATTATTTATTCCACCTGAACCAATTAAGGAAAAATTAAAATCCTTTTTTAAAAAGTTAATATTTCTAATACAATAAGAGGTTGGCATACCCCATTCCCAAAATTGTAATTCCTTCTTATTATTATTTCTTAAAATCTCAACCCCAGCCCAGCTAGTACCACCGGCACCGGCAACATCAATTGCATCAACACCACATTCTAATAATTTTTTAGCTGAATCAAATGAAATACCCGAACCAACTTCTTTAATAATTAAAGGAATTTGTAATCTGTGTTTGAGATTATAAATAGATTTTAATAGTCCTTTAAAGTAAGGTTCCCCTTCAGGCTGTAGTAATTCTTGTAAAGGATTTAAGTGAACTACCATTCCATCGGCTTCAACTAGGTCAATTAATTTTAGAATCTTATTAAATTCTTTTATCTTAACTATTTGTGATGCTCCAATATTGCCTAGTATAGGAATATTTTTTGCTTTTTTTCTTAATTCTTGAAAGGAGTGATTGTTGGAAGAATTATTTATAGAATGACGCTGACTTCCAATTCCTATGGGTATGTTTAATTCTGATGCGACAGATGCTAACCTTAAATTAATATTTTCAGATTCATTTGTTCCGCCTGTCATACAAGAGATTATAAATGGGTAAGAAATTATTTTGTTCAAGAAAGAAGTTGAAAAATCAATATTATTAATATCAACTTCTGTAATTGCACAATGGATAAAATCATAATTTTCAAAACCATTAGTTTTGTTTTTAAAAGAAACTTCATCTGTTTTACAAAGTTCTAAGTGTTCTTTTTTTCTTTTTAAAATTAAGTTTTTATCTTCTGGCATGGACTTAAAGTTAATTTTTTAATTAAAAATTAAGATATTAAAAATAATAGAAATATACTTAAATGATTAATTAGCAGATAAGAATTTCTAGATGTTTACTTCAACCTATATGGAAAAATAATTACAGCCGTTTGATTTATTTTATTCTGATTTTCTGATAATGGTTCAAATCTCCATTGCCTTAATGATTTTATTGCTGCATCTTCTAATTGCGTATCAGCTTTAATTAGTGGAAAGATACTCCCAACTGTACCGTCTGGGAGAATAGTAAATTTAAGTCTAATATCAATTTCCTTATTAACACCTTCGGGGTATTCAGGTAGACTAAAACTGTAGATCCTTCTTTGTCCTCTCCCCCCCCAATCAATGTCATATCCCAAATTATTTTTACCAATATCTTCTTTTCCTTTATTTCCATTTTTAGTAGGAACATCTTTATCGGTTTTTTCTTTTACTACTATTGTATTAGTCAAATTTTTTGTATAGAATTTATTTGGAAGTACATTGTTCTCTGTCTTTGATTTAGGAAGTACTACCTTTTTTTCTTTTATTTTATTATATGTTTTGGTTTTAGAAATATTTTCGTTCAGATACTTTTTATTATTTTCAATTTCAGTTCCTTTTATGCCCGGTGAACCACTTTTACCAGTCAACCCAAATATAACATCTACAAATTCTTTATTAGGATAATCAACATTTATCTTAATAATAATAAATATTAAGAAAAATATAATATGAAGTAATAGAGAAAGTAAAAGAGGGTAATTTTTATTTTTTTGAAAATTCATTATAAGTCAGACTTAGAGGATATATGAAACTTTTATTCAATTTTCTTTTCAGTTTCAATAGTAAATTTCAAAATATTTGCAGCTTTTGCAGCATCAATTACTTTTATCAATTTATCAATCACAACATCTTTATCAGAGCGAATTATTAAATTATCTTTTTTTAAGTTATTCTTTAAAAGAAGTAATTCACTAGTAAGATTTTTTTCATCAACCTTTTTATTATTTACAAATATTTCACCTGTACTAGTAATCGTAATAGCAAAATCAGATTGTGCGATTGGATCATTAGTTTTTGAACCTGGTAGATTAACTTTTACACCAGTGTTTACAACAAACTGAGAAGTTAACAAAAAGAATATTACAAGTAATAAAACAATATCAGTTAATGAAGAAAAATTAAAAGAAGTTAAGGGCTTATTTTCAATATCAAATTTCATGTTATTCTTATATGGTTTTGTATAATTTATTCAGTTGAGCCTTTATCTTGATCTTGTAGAAGATCTACTATATCGTTAGCTACATTTTCCATGTCATTAACAAGTTTTTTAATATAATTAATAAAATAATTATAAAAACCCAGTGCAAGAATACCTATTATCAAACCAAATGCAGTTGTTGTAAGTGCTTCCCAAATTCCACCGGCAAGATCACTTGGATTAGCAGCTCCAGCAAGATTTTCTATGATCATAAAGGCAGATATCATTCCCGTTACTGTACCTAAAAATCCTAACAATGGAGCAATACCTGAGATAGAAGCTAAAATTGTTAATCCTTTTTCGAGCTTAATTAATTCTTGTCTGCCAGCATTTTCAATTGCTTCTTTTACTCTTTGAGGACCCATAGAAAATTTTTGTAATCCTATTTTTATAATATGAGATACAGATGATTTCTCTTGTCGGCAAAAATTTAAAGCACCATCAATATCATCTTTTTTAATATAACCTCTAATCCTTACCATAAAGGCCGGAGCATTTATTTTAGCTTTTCTCAAAGTTAAAAACCTGTCAATAATAATTGTGACGGACAAAATTGAGCATAATAAAATAGGCCACATTACTATGCCGCCTTTTAAAAATATTGAGAATAAATTCATACTTCTCTTAAACCTTATTTAATTTATTGATATAACTGTAAAAAATCCTCTGCTTCTCTTACTGAACTAAAATTGCGTACTCTAACTCTATACCAAATACCTTTACCGGGCAATAATGCTTCGGCAACATATGCATCATATCCTTTTGTTTTAAATCTTGCTACTTCAGTTTCCGCTGTGGTTAATGATTGCCAAGAAGAAACCTGGACAGAATAAGTATTACCATCTTCAAAAATATTTGGATTTAGCTTTACTGTATCTATTGGATCCGGTAAATTTTCAAAAGTAAATTGTTCTGTTGGGTCTAAAGTATTATTATTTTCAACTTTAGCTGGGATTTTAAGTTCTTTATTTTTAGTTGCTTTAACAACATTCTTCATAGATTCTCTTAAAGCTTTAATCCTCTCTAACTTTAATTCATCAGGTTTTTTTTTAGCCGGTGTATTTACAACTGTAGATTTTTTTTGTGTTGATTTAACTGCAGGTATATTTCTTGTCGTCCCTTGAACAATATTAACAACTTTTTTATCGGAATTGAATGATACAGGAATATCATAATTCCTTTCAATAATATTTGTACCGGCAAAAAGAGATTTGGTTGTAACTGGTGTATCTTTTTTAGATAAGTTTAAAAAATCCAAATTAATATCTGTAAAGTATGATAGGAGTAAAACACCAACAGTTATTATTACAAATATTCCAATAAAAAAAGGAATAAAAGAACCTTTTTTAGAATATCTTCCAGTGTGTTGATAAGTTTTTGTCCTAGTAGTTGAAGTTATCTTCTTTCTAGTTTTTTCTTTAGTAATTTCACCCTTAGTTACTTCTGTACTGGTAATAGCTGGTTTTACTTTTGTAATAACAACTTTATCATCTTTTGAAATTTCATCATCGGCAAAAACTTTTTTATCCTTAATTTTATCTTCAATAATTTCATCAGTAATACTTTTTGTAAATTTTACTTTTGGTAAATCTGATTTATCCTTTATAACAGGCTTGTCTGGAAAATGTTTTTGGGGTTTAATTACTTCCTTAATCTCTTTTTTATGCTGTTCAATTTCTAATGTTTCCCCAAAACTCCAAGAAAGGTCAAATTCATCTGTATCAATTTTTTTTTCCGCTTTTAATCTTTCGTAAAGTGTATCAATCTTTTGATATTCAGGTTTTTCTTCTGTAATTGTTTTATCTTTTCCAATTTCTGATTCTATTTTATCTGGAATTACTGTCTTATTGTCATCATCTATGTTATCAACTACTTCTGTGGTTTTTACTTCTTCAGTCTCTGATTTTTCAATAATAATTTCTTTTGTTTTCTTTTCATATCTAGGTAATATATCTTCCTGAGTTATCCCAAAATTCCAACCAATATTTCCTTCATCAGTTATCTTTTCTTTAGGAGTAACTAAGGAAACTTCTTCTTTGTTTACATCTAAAATTGATTCTTCATCTATTTCTTTGCTTAATTTAGTTCCAAACTCCCACTCAATATTTTCTACTGTTTTTTGATTATCAATTTTTCCATTTTCAACAGTTTTTGCTTTTTCTTCAATATTATCGCTTGCAAGATCATCCCATTTTATTTCGAATTGATCTCTTGAATATTTTGTAGGTGTAATTAAAAGTACTTCACTTCCTTTTGCATAATCTCGTAAAATATTTATTTCACTTAAAAGAATTTCAACTCTACTGCTTACAAGGTCTTTTAACTCTTTGCCTGTAAGAGGTGTGAAGTAATCATTTTCATTTACACCTTTTAGAGGAATTACAGGTTTGCCAATACTTAAGCTAAAGGATTGTTCGATAGAATCTTTTGAATGTGATTCAATCTCAGGGATGTTGAAAATAATATTTTTTAAATCCGGTTCATCTGCGTTTTCATAATAAACTATTAGTTTTAAATTCTCTTTTATTAATTGATCAGTTTCTGTCTTATCTTTTGTCTGTAATTTCCCTTCTCTTAATTGTAAAAAACCAATACCGGAAATATCTGCTGCTTGTCCAGGTTGTAAAACTTCTGAAAGTCTTTTTAAAAGTACTTCAAAAAATAATTTTGCACTGTTATCAGGGATACCAGCTCTTTTTGAAATAGCTCTTATAAGTTCTGCTTTGTTCATTAATAAATTATTTTTAACTGTTATTTATAAAAATACTGATATGTATTTATGCCTGCAAATAAAAATACTTATCATAAATTAGAAATTACCATTTAATACTTATACCACCATTAATGCTAATAGGCATTTCTTTATATCCCTCATAAATATAATTTGAACTATTAAGTAGATTTGAACCTTCGATAAAGATATAAAAATTATCATTCATCTTTTTTGTTACTCTAAGACTTAAATCAACAAAGGATTTTAAATCAATATTATTTGTAAGGTCAGTAAAACTCTTGGATAGATATCTTAAAGATGGTTCGAAAATTATACTAGAATTAAAATTAGAATTGTATTTAAAGCTTACATCATATTGTGGATTGAAAGGAATTTGTTTACCTGCGTTATCTTCAATTCTATTATATTTAATTTCTGTCGTTAAAAATCCATATTCACCCGGATATAGTATAAACTTAACAAATCCCGAATAACTTGTAGCATTGGTTGTTAATAAATCAAAATTTTCTCCATTTGATAATCCAGAAGGCAATGTTTTTCTAAAATATGGTTGGTTTGGAGTTGTATAATATTTTAACCCTATATCAAATTCAATAGTTTTTAAATATTCATACTTCAGTGTTGCACTAATTGAATTAGTCTTCTTAAAAAATAAATTTTCAAAGCTATAAGTATTTAAATATTTGTTCTTATCTAACATCATTACCTGCGTAATAAAGTCGGCTTGTGGAGAATACTCTCCAATTATTGTTACATTGTTACTTAAACCAACAGAAACACTTGCATAAGGAGCGTAATAATCATTGCCAGTTATGTGAGAGTAAGTAAATCCTAATGAAACTTTGAACTCATCAATAAAATTTATATTTGCTCTTGGATTTGCAAACAGATAAGTACTGCTTAATCTAGGTGCAAATGAATTAGTTAATGACTGTTTTTTATAAATAATATTTGAAGCAACATCAAATTTTTCTAGACCCACCTTTACAAAACCATTTAAATCTAAAAGATTTTCATCAAAAAACTCATCTTTAAATGAGTAGAAACTTTCAGCAATTTCGAAACTAAAAGCAAAATATTTATTTAATAAATTTTGAATTCCAAAAGATAAATTTCCTTTACTTAGTGTATTTTGTTCTGGGTTTGGAACAGAATAAAATTTATATTCATTACTTCCGTATAATCCACCTAAAGTAATTTTTGCACCTGGAAAAAGTTTAGAACTATTCTTTATATATAAATTTAGATTTGCTTTTCCGTAATAATTTGTTTGTTCGCTGTTATCAACATGTGCTTTTAAACTTGACCCATCAAATTTTATTTGGAAGTTGCCATTTGAAAATGGTTGGGAGAAAAATAAGCTACCTTCAGGTATTGAATAAATTCCAGCTTTTAATTCTAAATTTCCATTAAAATAATCTATCTTCTCTTTGAAGCTTAAAGGATTCAAATTTTTACTTTCGATTTCTTTTACTCTTAAATTTTCTGTTGAATAATTAGGCATAAGAAAATCATTTGAGATAATAGTTAATATAGGTGGAGCTTTTTTAGTTACTGATTGAATATTTACAATATTCTTACCTGTAATTACAAAGTCAGGTAATTCTACATTTTGATTTTCTTTTTCCTGAGAATATATAATTGTGCAAAGAAAAAACGATATTAATACAGATAATATTCTCATCATTTTAATCTCCGTAATTTCTTACTTGCTTCATTTGCTAATTTACCTTTGGTGTGTCTGCTTAGTACATTTCTGTACATCTGTTTTGCTTTCTTATTGTTTTTTTGTTTAACAAAAGTATCGCCTAATTTCAAAAATGATTTAGTTACCCATTCATCATAATTAGGATAAACAGTATTTACTCTAACCAAGGCAGAAATCGCATCCGTCAAATTATTTTGTTCAAATAAAGCCTCACCTAAATAATATTGAGCCTGTGCACCAATATCATCTTTCCTTTTTTCAGAGAGAGCTCTAAAATAATATTCTGCATTTTCATATCTTTTTGCTGCAAGATCAATAAGTCCCAATTCTAATTTCGCTTTTTCAGAAAAGATTGTCCCGCTATAATAACTTATAACATCGTTGAAAGCATCATATGCTGAACTAACATTATTAGCATTTACAAAAGTTGTACCTAAAATAAACGCTAACTCTGCTAGCTTTGCTGATCCTTTTAATTTATCAATTGAAGACCTTAATATGGTAACAGCGTCTTCATATTTTTTAAGACTATTATAAAGGTTAGCAAGTTCTATAACAGATGCAGAAGCTGATTCACTATTGGGATATGAATTATAGACAATAGTATAATTCTCAATTGCTTGTTCATTATTTTTTAGTTGAACTGCAGATTTACCAATCCAATAATGTGCATCCGGAATTAATTGGCTATTTGGAAATTTTTCGATAAAAGACGAATAACCTTTTTCAGCTTTTTTATAATCTGCAAGACCGTAATATAGATCACCAATTTTATAACTTATTTTATCACTAAAATTTAAGCCTGGATTTTGATTTACAAATTCTTCAAGAAAATTTGCTGCTTCATCAATTTTATTTTGTGCAACATAACAATATTGTATACCGTTAACTGCATCAAAAACTGATTGTGACCTTGGATATTTTATCATTACTTTTTGATATGTTGCAATTGCTGAGTCATATTGTGCAAGATTGAAGTATGCATCCCCTATAGAATAGTAAACAATTGGTGCCAGTGAAGTAGAAGGATATTTTTGCAATACTATATTATAATTCTCAATTGCATCTTTATAATTATTTTTCTGAAATGAAATCCAACCAATTACATAAAGAGACTTATCTGCATATTTAGAATTTGGGTATTTGCTTTGCAAATTTTTAAATTCTTTAACTGCCTGCTCTGATTTTCCTGAATTATATAGTGCCTGTGCATATTGGTAAAGAATATAGTCAGCTTTTTTTGAATTGGATATCTCTTTTAATATTTCATTATAAATATTACTTGAAGATATAAAGTCCTTATTGCCATAATAACTATCAGCCAAGCTTAATTTTGCTTCAATAATATTCTTATCATTCGGATATTTATTAATAAATTCATTTAAATAATAGCTCGAGTTTTCAAAATCTTTTAAATTGAAATAAGAATATCCTAATCCGTATAATGTAAGGTTATTTAATTCATTATCTGTTAGATCAATCCTTTTATAATTAGTAATAGCTTCTGAATATTTTTTAAGTGAGTAATTATTTTCTGCAATATAAAATAAGACTTTATTTTTTTCGAACTCAGGAAATGAATTATTAATGTTTTTCAAATTTGTTAAAGATTCTTCATTCCTATTTTGTTGAAATAAAGAAACAGCCAGACCAAGGTCTGCATTATTATTAATATTTTGATCTTTTATATTTAGATTTTTAGAATTTCTAAAATACTTTTCTGCATCCCTAAAATTATTTTCATTTAACATTATTTGGCCAAGAACAACATAAGATTGAGCTAAATATCTGTTATCAGATTTTAATCTTTCATTACTCAAATATTCTTTTGTATGAACATAATCTTTATCTGAATAATAAATTATTCCCAGCTTATAAATTGCATTAGAAACAGATTTACTGTTGGGATAATTTGTTAGAAAAGACTTATAATTGTCTATTGCACTTCTATAATTGCCTAAATATCTTTTTGCTTCGGCTGACCAGAAAGATGCCTCTTCAGAAATATTATCTCTTTTATTTTCAATTGAATTAAATGCGTTATATGCTTTATCATATTTCTTTTGTTGAAAGTAACTCCATGCCAAACCTAATTTTGCATCTCGTACCAATGGAGTAGTTGGGAAATCACTTATTATCTGGGTATATATTTTTTCAGAAGTAGTAAAATTCTTAGCTCTAAAATTAGAGTTAGCCAATAAATATAAATTTTGAATTTTCTCTGTAACATCACTCTCATTTATCAATGGATTGTTCAGCTCCAGAATTGATGATTGATAGTCTTGCAAATAATAATATGAAACTCCAATTTGCTTTTGTGCATAAGGTACAAGTGGACTGTCTTTGTAAAAAGTAAGTAGATTGTTATAATATTTTACGGCATTTTTATAATCATTCTTCTTATCGTAAACTTTTGCTAAAGAAAATAAAGCATAATCTATATATTGATTAGAATTTATATCTATAGCTTGTTTTAAAATCAATTCTGCATTGTCTAAAATATTTTCTTGTAAATAAGTTTCCCCAATCCAATAAAGTGATGGCCCATAATTACTATGATTTTTATATTTTTCAGAAAACTGAGTAAAGTACAATCTGCTTTGATCATATCTGCCTAATTGATAATTTATTATTCCCAAGTTATAAACAGCGTCAACATTGAAATTAGAATTTGAAAAATTATTAACAAAATAATTAAGATTTGATATTGTAGACTCTAACTGCCCAACTTTCCATAAAGCATCTGCTTCATAATATTTTGCAGTTGAATAATTTTCATCCATATAAGAATATTGTAAATAAAATTTATTGAACTGAGAAATAGCCTCTGAAAATTCACCGGAGTTATATTTATCTAATCCTTTATAGTAATTTGATAAATCCTGTGGTGAGATATTGATGGAGAGAATCGAAATAAAAAAGAATAAAGTCGATAGTTTTTTCATCGGTTAAAAAAGCTCCTTTTTTACTGATTCAAAATTCTATTTAGAAAAAGGATTAATGAAAATAGCTTGAAAATAAAGTTAAAATACTAACAAATATAACTTTGTCATATTTATAATGTCAAGATATGAAATATTTGCAACTTATATTAACCGTGATGAGATTTCTAATTAGATACATTTTGTTTTTTAAAAAAATCATCATATACTCTTAATCCAAATTTTGTATATGATTTATTCCCTAATTGTTCCAAATTTTGTATTACTTTTTTGATCCTTTGTTTGTTTACTTTATTCCTGTAAGCACCATTTATGTGCGAGTATAATTGTGACTTATATTTTAGGCAACTTAAAATCGATATAATTGATAATTCTCTTTCTTGAATAGATAACCCGGTTCTGCTTATTACTTTTCCATACCCTTCTTTTATTAACCACTCAGAAAGTTCAGGTGAAAATTCATAAATATTTGAAATCAATTTATCAAATTTATTACCATATATTTTTCTACAAATTATTTTTCCTTTTTCAAAACTAGATAATCTTGTCGAATCTCTTTGGGATGGATTTTTTAACGGAATTATATCATTAAATTTTTTAAGAGAAACTAATGCACTTGGAAATCCAGCAAAAAGATATGTTTGCAATAGAGACTCATAAATTTTAATTCTTTTAATCTTTTTAGCTTTACAATAAATAAGTAATTCTATAAGATGTTTTTCCTTCCTCAAAACTGAAGCAGCACTTAGTAATGCTAATATTTCAGATGTAGTCAATAATTTCACTTTAGATAGTTGTATAATCATTTAAAATAAAAAAGCCCTCACAAAGGAGGGCTAAGCGATATTTTTTTTATTAATTCAATAGAGTTAATTCGTAATCTGCAGTTTTCTTATATGAAGCATCTTTGCTAGCTAGAAGAAACATTTTTTTAGCTTGAGCTAGATCACCTTCATTCTTATAAGCAATACCCATATAGAAATAAGGTCCTCCGCTGCTAATACTTTTACGATATTTGAGAGCTTTTTGTGCTGCATCCAAAGATTTAACCCAATTACCTAAATCATTATGAATTTTTGCTATAATTAAATATGCAGCATCATAATTTTGATTATTAACAGCATTATTTAAATAATTTAAAGCATCAGTAGATCTGCCATTAGCGAATGCTCTTTCGCCTAGTTTTGTATAAGCTAATGACAAATTTTTCTTTACTTGGCCTTTTACAATGTTATTTTTAGATATTTCAATAACATGTTCAAAATTTGAAGCTGCAGCTTCATAATTTTTTAAAGCAAATTCAATACCACCAAGAGCATTATAAACTGCTTCAAAATCCGGTTTTAATTTTTTACATAATTCAAATGAGTTTTTTGCTTCGCTATAATTACGAGATTTTTTTAGAGCAACGCCTCTTTGATAATAAATTCTGTAATCTTGTTCAATCTTAAGAGCCTTTTCATAATTTGCTATCGCTCCAGTATAATTCCCTGCTTTCAAAAAACGATTTCCTTCATTGTAAAGTTTTCCGGCTTCCGGATTCATATCCTGTGCAAATATAGAAATCGACAATAATACTGCTAATGCAAATCCTGCAGTAATTATAAAACTCCTCTTCATAATTCATCCTTTTTTAATTAATAAATTTTGATGGTGCGGAAGACGGGACTTGAACCCGTACGCCAACTAAGGCACTACCCCCTCAAGATAGCGTGTATACCAATTTCACCACTTCCGCAAAAGTTATGGTAAAAATATAATGCTTAGATTAAAAATGCAAGGTAATTCTAATACTAAATATATTTATTTGAAAATAGATAATAATATTTATGGAAACATACCATTAGACTTTTTTCTCATTTTAAAGAGCATTCCCTTAATATCTTCTCTAAATTTCATCTCAAATATTAAAAATTTAGTAATTTGTTCTTCGGTTAAAATATCTCTTAAAGAATTTATGAATTCAGATCTGGTTGAAGTTACTTTTTCACCTAAGGCTAAATAAGAATTAATGTTTTTATTTAGTTCGGCTTTTTTATCCTTATCATTTATCAATTCATTCATTTTATCTAAAATATTATCGGCTTCTTTTTTTAGTCCTTCCATTTTCTTTCTATGTTCATTCAATCTTGCGAAAAATCTTAATGTGGTTTCTTCATCCAGATTGAGAACTTCAATTAGTTTTAATTTTTCAAGTTGTTCAAATTTATTCATCTGATCTTTATGAATTTTCATCTTGTTCTGAGCAATTAATGATGGAATAAAAAGAACTATTATTATAAATATTAATTTTTTCATATGAATACCTAAAAATATTTTTTATTTAAAATTTTATTGTAAATTTCTTCTGCTTCAACATTGCTGATCTGAATTGTTATATTTTTATAATCAAGAGAATTATCAATTACATTCAGTGCTTCTTTACTGCTTAATAAATTTAATTCATCAGAAAGCATATTTGTGACCAATGAATCTAAAGTGGAATAATCAGCAATTGAAAATTCACTTAATTTGGGCTCAGCATATTCTATGGCATTATTAAAATCATTTTCATTCCAATTTTTTACTATTTCATTTAAGTTTAGACTATTACTTGGACTTAATATCAAATAAAAAATAATTATAGCTGCCAATGAATTTGCAAAACTAAATGCAAAAATTTTCTTACTCTTCTTTTTAGTTTCTAATCTATTTCTAAATTCCGAAACTATCCCGTTGAAATATGTTTTATCAAACTCTATTTCTTTCTCATTATTAAACTTACTATTTAATAATTTATATTTTTCAAATTCTTTTTTTAATTCCGGTAATTTAATTAGATCATCCTCAAATTTTAACTTTTCATTTTTATCTAATACATTATCTAAATATTTGAATATCCTTTTATCCACCATTTCCCTCGCCCATTAAATCTAATATTTTTTTATAAGCATGAAAATAATTTGCTTTTAATCCACCAACAGATGTGCCGGTAATTTCTGATATTTCTTCGTAACTCATCTCATCAAAATTCCTTAGAATAAAAATTTCTCTCTGCTTAACAGGTAATTGCTGCAATACTTTATCAAGTTTTTCCAATTTTTCCCTAGCTTCAATATTATTTATTATTGAATTATCTATATCTGCATTGAATGAACTATCTGCATCAGCAAAAAAGCTTTCTTTTAACTTTCTTCTATTTATAAAATTCAAACTTCTGGTTGTAGTAATTTTATAAATCCAAGTATAAAGTGAAGACCTTTGCTCAAAATTTTTAATACTTTTATAAAGAACCATTAACACCTCCTGAACAACTTCATCTGCATCAAAATGGTTGCCTGTCATACGCCGTGCGTGCCAGTAAATTTTATGCTGATATTTAAACACAATTTTATTAAAAGCGCTTTCATCGCCATTAGTAAAACTCTTTACAAGATCAAAATCATTATTACTATCGTGCATTATACTATATTCTGTGATTGTTGGACATTTATTGTGTTGAAAAGGTTTAAGCTAAAAATCTCTTTAAACCAAAATAAAACATTTAATGTCAAACTTAAAAAGTAAAGATCACAAACCAAAAGGAGAAAGTAAAATGAAGACTAAAATAATCCCTGTTATATTAATATCTATGTTAGCAATGATTTTTGCAATTAATATTAATGCCCAGCCTCCAAAAGGTGACAAAGATAAAAAGACACCAATGATGATGGGAAAAATTTTCGACAAACTCAACCTGACCGATGTACAAAAGGATAAGATAGCAAAGCTGAAGACAGATTTCCAAAAGAAAATGATTGACCTGAAGTCAAATCTACAGAAAGATATGGTTGACTTAAAAGCTTTGCGCAATAAAGATGATGTTACAAGAGGTGAAGTAATTGCATCTGTTGAAAAAGTAAACAAAGTAAAAAATGAGATCGCTCTTGCCCTTGCCAATCATTTGATGGATGTCCGTGAAATTTTAACCCCTGAACAGAGGAAAATGGTGAAAGATCATTTCCCGGGTATGATGGACGGAATGAGAAAACACAAAATGATGGAAAGATTTGGCGGAAGAAGGTAAAATAAGCGTATCATTAATTAAAAAAGTCCCGCTCTTAGCGGGACTTTTTTAATATTGGAAATCCCTGAATAGAAAATTTTTAGAATCTACTTCATAAATACAAGTTTTTTAACCTGAGTAAAATTTTCTGATGTTAATCGATAAAAATATATTCCTGATGTTAAATTACTTGCGTTAAAATCCACCGAGTAGCTGCCTACACTCTTAAATTCACTAACTAGTATTTTTACTTCTCTGCCAGTGACATCGTAAATATTTAATGTTAAAAAGAATTCTATAGGCATATCATATTTTATAACAGTAAAAGTGCTGAAAATGTATGGTAGCCTTTAGTATAGTGACCTTAAAAGGAAGTCATAATGAATATTTCAGATTATTAAAATTAATTGCACATACAAAAGCAATATTAAATTTAACTCCTTAAAATTTCAATAACTTTTTCTATAACTTCATTTGTTTTTACTGTATTCAAAAATCCAACTTTATATAAGATAATATTACTGTCCGCTGTGAATAGTCGATTTGGTCTGATGTTACTTGTTTGTCTTAGACCACCCTCCATAAAATGCGTATCTTCAATTACAACGGCATAGGGGTCTTTAATCATTTTACTTGTTATTTGGCTTAAAATAATATCATCTCCATTAAGGGAAGCAAGAACAAATGCTGGTCGTCGCTTTGCAAGGGTTAGATCAGAAAATGGGAATGGGACAACAACCACATCCCATTTTACAAATTTTGCCATGCTATATCTTCCTCAGGAAGCAGCCAATCTTTTTTGAGAGATGACTCGCTAGTTATAAGAGCCTCGATCCGTTCAGAAGTTATCTTTGTTTTCAAATACCTTAAGAAATCCAGTACTTCATCAAGAAGAATATCAGGTACCTGTTCAATTTCCTGTAACACTAATTCTTTTTTATCCATACTTAATCCCTTCTGTTAAATTGAAATATATTAGAAATTTTGATCATTTGCAATTTCATTGTTGCATTTACAAAACAGAAAATCTATTATTAACTCATTTATCACACACAATTTCAAATTATAAAAGCTTATGAGACTCATCCGCCAGCCGACAGATGAGCCTTAAGTTTTAAGAATTATTTCATTAAAAGAAGTTTTTTAGTCTGGACAAAATCTCCTGCCTGCATCTGATAAAAATAAATTCCGCTTGCTAAATTACTTGCGTTAAAATCCACCGAATAACTTCCTGCACTTTTAAATTCATTAACCAGTATTTTTACTTCCCTTCCAAGCATATCATATACATTAAGAGTTACAAAACCTTCTTTAGGTAAACCATATCTGATTATTGTACTTGGATTGAAAGGATTTGGGTAGTTCTGTGCTAAGGTAAATGTGTTGGGCGGTTCGCTCGAAGTAACCTCTAAATAAGTGATAATTTCAGAGAGAGGCCTTCTCCACACCCCGCCGCCAAGAGTCCCGGCAAAGAGATTCGTGCCCGAAACGGCAAGAGAATAGCCAGTGCCACCACCAGACCCATTAGTTTGTTGCCATTGTGCTCTTTGCATCAAAACTAAGAATAAATACCAGGGATAACAACACAAGTAAAAATAATTTTTTCATAACAACTCCTAACTTTATTTTAGTAGCAATATTAAATTAAAGTTCGGCATTGGCTTGCTGCCGTTAACCAGAACGCCTAACTATTTATTTACAACTTAGCACTAAGTACCAGCCTAACTAACGAAAAAATAATCCCATATTTTAAAACAAAAAAAAGGACACAACTTCCATTACATCCTGAGTCGAGGTACTGGTATACCTACACACAAAGACATAAGAAAGTGCGTCCATTTCTGGATGTAGCCTCCTTGCTCGTTCTTACCTGTTTTGAAAATTACCAGTTTTCGAAGAAGAACATAGCAAACGCTATGTTAAAAAAATTATGTTAAATATTTAGTCTACTGTTATCCCTCTCAATTAAATCAAAAATGTATTATTAAATTCTTGCATGGTAACGATTCTTAAATTTCTATATGGGTCTAAAACAAGTAAATCATTATCTGCTGTAATTATGAAATCTGCATCACCGCTCAAGGCAGTTTCCAAAATATAATTATCTTTTAAGTCTCTGCAATCGTTTACTGTTATTTTAATTTCTACAATTTCAACGGCTTTTAGAAATAAAGTTAAAAATTCTTTTATCAGCTTTGACTTATATGTTTTGCTAATTTAGGCCTTGCAAGAACATCGGCAATTTCTTCTACCTGTATCTCTGATGATATTATTTTAACCTCTTTGTCTAATATTTCCGTAATAAAGACTTGAACCTCTTTGTTAATAAAAACACTAATCCAAATATTAGAATCAATAACAATCTTCATTTATTATTTTTAGATCGATATTTAGAATGTTCTTCTCTTACTGCATCTACTTCAGCAGAAATCTCATCAAACGAGAGATGGATAACTTTTAATGATTTAAAGATATTTTCTAACCTATTCTTCAAAGTCAGCTTATCTAAATATTTTGCTAATTCAATTTTTTCATCGGTGTTAAATTGAAGCACTAAAGATTTTACCTGATCTAAATCAAACTTTATTGTTGCAGACATATTTAGTTCCAATTTATTTATATTATAATTAAAAATATCAATATAATTTTAAGCATTCAATCCCCTTCCTCATAATTCAACAGCATTTATAATAAGACTGTTATGATTTTGCTCTCGTTTAGTGCCAGAATCGAAAATTTTTATGTTTTTTACTTCGTATAAGAGATACTATTCTGGTATATCGTTTTTATGTTCTGCTAATTCAGTAATTATCATAAATTATGCTAGTACAATTTATTATTGTCGTATTTTGGGTAACATTTCGAAAGTGGGATTTAGCGGTTTTAGAATGTCCCCTTACAGCATAATTAACATAACTAAAATTTTATTACAATCAAATAAAAATCTTTTTGATTCTATTTATGTTTTATTTTGGGTTTGCCGGCCTGATATCAATTTCGCTTATCAGAGCATTCTCAGGTAATTTTAATATAACAGAAACAGCTTCAGCTATATCATCGGATTGTAATATTTTTGGGTTTTCCATTCTGTGTCCTGAAAAAAATTCTGTATCAACAGAACCCGGACAAATAGCAGCCACTTTCACTCCAAATTCCCTTACTTCCATCATTAATGAACGGGTAAAACCCATTAGAGCATGCTTAGTTGCAGCATACATTGTACCGGTAACAAAAGAGTTTTTACCGGCAAGTGAAGATATATTTATAATATATCCGCATCTTCTTTCAAGCATTTGGTTTATAACAGCTTTTGTAAAATTATACACACCATAAATATTAACATCCATTTGCTTTTTGAAATCTTCTAAATTGGAATCCACAAATTTTTTGAAGATCCCCATTCCGGCGTTATTTATTAATATATCAATCTTTTTATGATCAGCTAATATTTTATTTATAGAATTATTTACAAATTCTACATCATTTACATCACCGGAATAATATTCACATAAAACATTAAGATTTAAAATTTCATCTTTAACTTTTATTAATGCGTCCACATCTCTTCCGAAAATAATTACATCATTTTTTTCTTGAGCTAATTTTAATGCAATTGCTCTTCCAATACCTCTATTTGCCCCCGTAACTACAGCTAATTTCCTTTCTTGCATTAAATATCTCCTTGAATTGGACGAATAGTTATTTCTTCAGTAACCATATTTCTTTTCTGCAGAAATATCCAGACTAATAATTGAGCAAGACCTTCAGGCTTCATCATCTCATCTGATTTTTTATTTCTTATTTCTTTTGGCCACATTGGAGTTTCAGTTGCACCGGGTAAAATATTTACTACTTTTATATTTTGTCCCCTTACCTCTTCACGAAGAACATTTGTGTAGCCTAATAAACCCATTTTGGAAGCAGTATAAGCTGAGCTTTGTTCAAATACTTTAATTGCAGCAACTGATAAAATATTAATTATCGTACCACCACCGTTTTTAATCATATGAGGAAGGATTTGTTTTATTGTAAAAATAGAACCTAAAAGATTGGTGTTAATTATGTCTTTAATCTCTTGTAAAGAATTGTCCTTTGCTAACTTGAAAGTTGAAACACCTGCATTATTAATTAAACAATTAATCTTATTTGTCAATGTTATTTTTTTAACGGTTTGAACAACATTGGCTGAAGAAGCTACATTACAAGGTAAAATCTCTACTTTTAGTTTTTCTTTTTTTAGGTCTGCGTTAATCTTTTCAAGTCTGCTGATTCTTCTGGAAGAAACAATCACTTTGCATCCAATTCTGGAAAATTCCATTGCAGAAGCTTTACCAATACCGGAACTGGCGCCTGTAATCCAAACACAATTTTTGTTTTTATCTGTCATAAATTTTTATGTGAAATAAGGTCAAGAAATTCAGTACGGGTTCTTGCATCTTCTTTAAATATTCCGTGTACTGCACTTGTTGTTGCAGAGGAATTTTGTTTTTGTACACCACGCATCATCATGCACATATGAAAAGCTTCTGATACAACAGCTACACCTTGTGGTTCAAGATATTCGTTTATAATATCAGCTATTTGCTGCGTCATTCTTTCTTGAACTTGTAATCGACGAGAAAAAACATCTACAATTCTGGGTATTTTACTCAGTCCAACTATTTTTCCATTTGGTATATATGCAATGTGAACTTTTCCGTAAAACGGGAGCATATGATGTTCACATAGTGAATAAAAATCAATATTTTTAACAAGAACCATTTCATCATATTTTTCGTGAAAAATTGCACCGTTAAGTACTTTAGCAATATCTTTTTGATATCCTGAAGTTAAAAATTCATAAGATTTTGCAACTCTTTGAGGAGTTTTTTGTAAACCCTCTCTTTTCGTATCCTCACCTATTTCATTTAAAATATTAGTAACTATTTCTTCTAATCTCTTAATATTCATATCTTTAACCTCTATACTCAAAGTAATTGTTCTCTGTTTCAAAAAGCTTAACAGAATAAAGTGAACCACTTTTTATTTCATTAACAAGTTGTTGCCAAATTGAAATTACAATATTCTCTGATGTCGGGATCACACCTTCCATAAAATCAGTTTCTATATTCAAGTTTTTATGATCCATCTTATTTGTAACTTTTTCTTTTATAATTCTTTTTAATTCTTTTTGATCAATGACGAACCCGGTATCTTTATCTATTTCACCCTTTACAACTACTTCCAACACATAATTATGTCCATGCCAGTTTGGATTACTACATTTACCAAAGATTTTTAGGTTTTCTTCATCAGTAAACTTAGGATTAAAAAGTCGGTGAGCTGCATTAAAAGTTTCTCTTCTGGTTACATATACCATCTTAACTCCGTAATGCTTCTAGTACTTCTTTATTATGACCAGTTACATTTACTTTTGGAAATATTTTTTTCAAATTTCCTTTTTTATCAATTATAAATGTTGAGCGGACAATTCCCATATATTTTCTACCGTACATATTTTTTTCTTGCCAAACACCGTATTTATTAAGGACTACTTTATTTTCGTCAGAAAGTAATATAAAAGGTAAATCATATTTTTCAACAAACTTTCTATGTTTTGCTTCAGAGTCAGCACTTACACCCAATATTACTGCTTTTTCTTTCTTAATCTGACTGTAATCATCTCTAAAATTACAAGCTTCTTTTGTGCATCCCGTAGTATCATCTTTTGGATAAAAATATAGTACAACTTGCTTACCTAAAAAATCTTTTAATGATACTGATTTACCTGACTGATCTTTTAAAGTAAATTGTGGTGCTTTTTTTCCCTCTTTCAACATATAACTCCTCTAATTATTAATCACTTAATGCTTTTTGAATTCCTTCATAGCTTGGTTCATCACCTGCGTTTTCCAAAACTTCGGCATATTTTATTTTACCTTCAGCATCAATAACAAAAGCAGATCTTTTAGCAACACCCTTAAAATCTAATTTACCCGGCGCAAAAATATCATACAA
>Ga0210044_10001531_pt1 | contig 35188 bp, 33 predicted proteins | sample CryGey13umfilter_2_FD_183959 | JGI IMG/M metagenome (GOLD analysis project Ga0210044, IMG submission 183959) | Groundwater microbial communities from aquifer in Utah, USA - Crystal Geyser 4/9/14 3 um filter (SPAdes) (version 2) | ecosystem: Environmental > Aquatic > Deep subsurface >...
TTGATGGCGGCGTCGCGCATGGTTTTCTCCTTTTGGCGCATACACAATAGATATACTAACCATAGTCCAGTGTATAGCTGTTGTCAATACATATCCTGCAAGCCAATAAACACGGGCGCCTCCGAGGTCTGTGCTTATAGGTGCCCTATTGGCGCGGCTTTTGGGGCGGTTGTCCGTAAGGAGGGGTTCTCATACGGCGTAATGCGCTTCGCTTATTGACGCCCTACCTCGGTTGCGTTTTACGCCTTGAGCAGTGAGAAGGGTTCGATCAACCGATTTGCTCCAAGTTCTCCGCCGTAACCGGCATACGCTCGGCGCGGCGAACGTGAACCACCTCAATATGATCCGCTACGCGATAGAACGCCAAGAAAGCGCCCTTGGCCACCACCAAGCGGTGAAGGCCAGTGGCAAGCTCGTATGGCGGGGCGATATGGGGGTTATCCGCCAAACTGGCGACCGCTGCCCGGATGCGGCGCACCACGCGCAAAGCGAGCGCTTTGCCTCCGGCCTCCAGGTAGTGGCGCTTGATGTCCTCCAGGTCGGCGGCGGCCCCCGAAAGGTAATCAATCCGCAAGGCTCGCCTCCAGGCGGCCGAACACCTCGTCATGTCCTATCCATATGGCATTCGGGTCGTTGGCTTCCCTGATTCGCTCATCCAGGATGCGTTTGAGGTCGGCGGCCTCGTGGGCGGCCTTCATTTGCGCCGAACTATCCGGTCTGGACGCCTTGAGCAGGCCGGCTTGTTCGGGTTGCCAGGCATCCGCATCCAGCTTTGCGTTGCGAATGCCAAGGCCGCGTAGCAGGAGCATGGCTTTCCGTGGATCCACGAACATGCGCGGCTGTTTTCTACGGGAGTCCACCAGGACGGCATCGCCACGCCGAGTTTCGGCTTGCAAGGCAAAGGCCGCGCCCTGCGCCTTGAGTGTAACAGCCAGGATCCCGCCAGCCTCGACGGTGGCACGGAACTGCTCTAGCGTAAGTTGTTGCATTTTGGCGCCTCTATGGCTGCTGCGATAATGTCATGTTACCACTTGTGAACCAACGCGCAACAGCTGTTTGATGACCTTCCATATTGCATATTGCCCCTGCCACGGTGGCGACATTACGTCTTTTCACTCAGCCGCCCGCAGGCGGTTTTTTGCACGGAAGCACGGGGTCAGAAGCACGCAGGAAGCAGGGGGTCAGGCCTTGCATTTGACATCCATGTCCTGTCGTTTTAGGCTGCTGTCTGTTTGACTTCAAACAGGAGGCATGGATGGCGAGGCCTTGCGGTGAAACGGGCGGAAGGTCGGGGAAGATATGTCAAACGTAAGGCCTGACCCCGCTTTTCTGCGCAAAGGGGCTGCTTTTTCTCATACGGCGCAATGCGCTTCGCTTATTGACGCCCTACCGCATGTTTTCGCGGGATGCGCGTGTTGGCGAAGCTGAAGCGTTCCAGGAATTAAGCGATCCGCATTATGAAAACACGCGGCACAGCCGCTCAACAAGCTGAAAGCTGAAAACTGATAGCTGATACCTACTTCACCCACACCGTCTTGATGTTCACGAATTCGCGGATGCCGTGGTAGGACAGCTCGCGGCCATAGCCAGATGCCTTGATGCCGCCGAATGGCAAGCGCGGATCGGATTTCACTGTGCCGTTAATGAAGCAGCAGCCCGCTTCGATCTCTCGCGACAGTCTTTCCGCGCGCGCCGCATCGCGGCTCCACAGGCTAGCGCCCAAACCGAAGCGGGTATCGTTGGCGATTCTGAGGGCGTCCTGCTCGTCGCGCGCACGGATGAAGACGGCCACCGGGCCGAACAGCTCTTCGTGATAGGCGCGCGTTTTCGGCGTGACATGGTCGAGGATGGACGGCAGGTAATAGGCGCCCTCCCCGGCGACCGGTTCGCAGCCCAATAAGGCTTGCGCTCCCTGGGAAATGGAGTCCGTTACCTGGCGGTGCAGTTCGTCGCGCAGGTCGAGTCTTGCCAGCGGCCCGATCCGAGTGTCTTCCTTCATCGGGTCTCCGACTCGAAGGGCGGCCACTTTTTGTGTCATCAAGCGCACGAACTCGTCAGCGATTTCCGGCACGACAATGAAACGCTTGGCTGCGATGCAGGACTGGCCATTGTTGAGAAAGCGCGAATTGACGGCCTGGGTGCTGGCATCGTCGAGATCGGCGTCGCGCAGCACGATGAAGGGATCCGATCCGCCCAGTTCCAGCACACACTTTTTCAAGTTTCGTCCGGCCTCTGCGGCAACCTTTCGTCCGACCGGCTCCGATCCGGTAAAAGTGACGGCATGGATGCGCGGATCGGCGATGAGGCTTGCAACCTGGTTCGCTTCGATCATCCGGGTGGCGAACAGGCCTTGCGGCAGGCCCGCAGTACGGAAAATATCCTCCACCGCCAGCGCGCATTGCGGCACGTTGGATGCGTGCTTGAGCAGGATGGCGTTGCCCGCCATCAGCGCCGGCGCGGCGGCGCGGAACACCTGCCAGAAGGGGAAATTCCACGGCATGATCGCGAGCACGGTGCCGAGCGGCGGGTAGCTGATGGTGCTCCGGGCGGCATCGGTTTCGATCGGCTCATCCGCGAGGTGTTCGGCAGCATGGAGGGCGTAATAGTCGCACGCCAGTGCGCATTTTTCCACTTCGGCCCGCGCTTCCCGCAATGGTTTTCCCATTTCCCGTGTAATCATGGCGGCGTAGTCGTCGCGGTTCGCCATCAGGATTTCCGCCACGCGGTGCAGCCCCTCGGCGCGCTGCGCGAAGCCGGTCATTCGCCAGATTATCTGGGCTTTTCGACCCTCTTCCAGCGCGCTGTCGAGTTGTTGATCGCCGCATCTCTGGAAGATTCGTCAACCTTGCCGGTGGCGGGATTCAGGCTGATGTGGGGCATCGTGTGCTATCTTTTAGGGTCGTAAAATCCTACTATAGCACTTATGAAATCCTTCTTTGTTGCCGTTGTTTTTTTCGCGGGGGCCGCGCTTTCCGCATTCAGCACTGCGGCCTCGGCAAACCACGAGGCTGACTTCCTCGCGGCGCGCGAGGCTTTCAGGTCGGGCAATATTGCTCGTTTCGATACCCTGGCCGCACGCTTGCAAGGCCATGTGCTGGAGCCCTTCGTCGCTTATATGCAACTTATGTTGCGCCTCAAGGATGCGAGCCCGGAAGAGATCAAGGGTTTTATCCAACGTAATGGGGACAGTTTCCTGGCCGACCGGCTGCTCGCCGAATGGCTGCGGATGCTGGCAAAAAACCAGCGCTGGGAACTGGTTATGAGCGAATACCCCGCGTTGATCGCCAAGGATCCCGACCTGGCCTGCTACGCCTTGCAGGCGCGGCTCGCATTGGGGGACGGCGCCGCGTTGGCGGAAGCGAAGCCCTACTGGTTCAGCGCCGAAGAGCAGCCGGCGAGTTGCCTGCCGCTGTCCGATGCGTTGGCGACCAACGGCCTGCTCACCGTGGAAGATGTGTGGGCGCGTTTGAGGCTGACCCTGGAGGCGGGTAACGTCAGCGTGGCGAAGCATGTCGCGCGTTACTTCCCCGGCGGGCAGGAGATTCCCCTGCGCGAGTTGGATCGTGCGTCGGAAAACCCGCTCGCCTTTCTCGACAAGCTGCCGGTTGACCTGAATACCCGCGCGGGCCGGGAGCTGACCCTGTTCGCCTTGGCCCGTGCGGCTCGCAGCCAGCCGCAACAGGCTTTGCCATACTGGAATTCGCTGTATGCCAGGTTCAGCGAGGAAGAGCAGGCTTACGGCTGGGGTCAACTGGCTTTCCATGCCGCGCGCAAGCACGATCCGGAAGCGCTGGCCTGGTTCGGCAAGGCGGCCGGGGCTCGTCTTTCCGGCTTGCAGCTCGCCTGGAAGGTGCGCGCAGCCTTGCGCGAGCAGAACTGGCCAGAAGTACAGGCCGCCATCGCCGCGATGTCGGAAGCGGAGCAGAATCAGGGCTCCTGGCGCTATTGGAAGGCTCGCGCCTTCAAGGCGCAGGGCAAGGCGGTGCAAGCCAATGCCATCCTGGCGCCGCTGTCGAAGGAGTTCAATTATTATGGCCAGCTTGCAGCCGGGGAGCTGGGTGTGGTGGCCGGCATCCCGGCTGAGAATTTCAAGGCGAGTGTCGACGAGATCAAGGCCATGGAGAAGCTGCCGGCAATCCGGCGCGCGCTGGCGCTGTACGAAATGAACCTGCGCTACGAGGCCAACCGTGAGTGGATGTGGGCGGTGCGCGGGCTCGACGACCGGCGCCTGCTGGCTGCGGCGGAGGTGGCGCAGCGCCACGGCTGGTATGACCGGGCCATCAATACCGCAGACAAGACCCAGCAGTTGCACGACTTCAGCCTGCGCTTTCCCGCGCCCCACCGCGACGTGATGCAGGAACAAGCCCGTCAGGCGGGCCTGGACGAGGCCTGGGTATACGGCCTGATCCGCCAGGAAAGCCGCTTTGTCCAGCAGGCGCGTTCCGGCGTTGGCGCCTCGGGGTTGATGCAGCTGATGCCGGCAACGGCGCGCTGGGTGGCGAAGCGCCTCGGAATAAAGAGTTTCAGGCAATCCATGGTTGTCCAACTGGATACCAATGTGGCGCTCGGCACCTATTATCTCAAGTATGTGCTCGACAAACTCGACGGCCAGACGCTGCTGGCGACCGCCGCCTACAATGCGGGCCCGCGCCGCGCCATCAACTGGCGCAGCACCACCCCGATGGAAGGCGCGATCTATGCCGAAACCATCCCGTTTACGGAAACCCGTGGCTATGTGCAGAAAGTCATGAGCAACGCCGTCTACTACGGCAACCGCTTCGGCCAGCAATTGCAGTCGTTGAAGCAGCGTCTGGGCACGATCAGGTCAGGAAGTGGAAAAACCGAATGCGGCGGCGACGACGAGCGCGCACCGGCGTGCGAATAACGAATAAGGAGAAAAACAATGGAAATCAAGAAAGTTTGTGTGCTGGGCGGTGGTGGGTTTGTGGGTCAGCATGTGGTCAGCAAATTGTGCGCGCGGGGGTATGAAGTGCGTGTGCCTTACCGCAACATCAACCGGGCCAAGCATCTTACCGTGCTGCCGACGGTGTCGCTGGTCGAAGCGGACATCCACGACCCGGATGCGTTAAAAAGCGTGTTGCAGGGCATGGATGCGGTGATCAACCTGGTCGGCATTCTCCATGAGCACAAGCGCGGCGCCTTCCAGCGCGCGCACGTGGAGTTGCCGCGCAAGGTGGTGAAAGCCTGCCGGGCGACAGGGGTGAAGCGGTTGCTGCACATGAGCGCCCTCGGTGGCGATTCGGACGGCTTGAGCCGCTACCAGCGCAGCAAGGGCGAGGGTGAGGCGCTGGTGCGGGCGGCCCACGGCGAACATTTAGCGGTGACGATATTCCGTCCATCGGTGATTTTCGGCCCGGAAGACGCTTTCCTCAACCTGTTCGCCCGCCTGCTTTATTGGACGCCAATTTTCCCGCTCGGCAGCCCGAATGCCAGGCTGCAACCCGTGTATGTCGGCGATGTGGCTCAGGCGTTCGCGGCCAGCCTGAACAACCCGGCGACCTTCGGCCAGCGCTACGAACTGTGCGGCCCGACGGTTTACACCTTGCAGGAGCTGGTCGAGTTCGTCGCCAGGGTCAAGGGCCTCAAGCGCAAGGTCATGCCGCTGTCCGATGGAATGTCCTCGTTGCAGGCTATTCTGCTGGGCCTGATGCCGGTGAAGATGCTGACGCACGACAACTATTTGATGCTGAAAACCGACGCGGTGTGCGGCTGCCCCTTCCCCGAGGTGTTCGGCATTCGACCTGCCGCTCTGGAGGCGGAGGCGCCGCACTATCTGGCCGCAACCGAGCTGCCGCGCCTCAAGCGGTTTCTCGACGAGAAACACTAGCCGGCATGAAAATCTACGCCGTCGGTGGCGCGGTGCGCGACGAGTTGCTTGGCTTGCCGGTTGCCGACCGTGACTACGTGGTAGTCGGCGCGACGACGGAGGAAATGGTGGCTCAGGGGTTCCGACCGGTGGGCAAGGATTTCCCGGTATTCCTGCATCCCAAAACTCACCAGGAGTATGCCCTGGCTCGCACCGAGCGCAAGACTGCGCGCGGCTACAAGGGCTTCCAGGTTTCTGCCGCGCCCGAGGTGACGCTGGAGGAGGATCTGGCGCGGCGCGACCTCACCATCAATGCCATCGCCAAGGATGAAGCCGGTCTGCTCATCGATCCCTATGGCGGACTGGCCGATCTGAAAGCGGGGGTGTTGCGCCACGTCAGCCCGGCTTTCGTCGAAGACCCGGTGCGGGTGTTGCGGGTGGCGCGTTTCGCCGCGCGTTTCGGCTTTGCCATCGCGCCGGAAACCCTCGCTCTGATGCGGGAAATGGCCGTGGGCGGCGAAGTCGATGCGCTGGTGCCGGAGCGGGTGTGGCAGGAGTTGTCGCGCGGCCTGATGGAACAAACCCCCTCGCGCATGTTCCTGGCGCTGCGCGAGTGCGGCGCGCTGGCCCGCATCCTGCCGGAACTGGACGCCCTGTTCGGCGTGCCGCAGACCGAGCAATACCACCCCGAAATAGATACCGGGGTACACGTGATGATGGCGGTGGATTACGCCGCCGCGCAGAATTACGACCTGCCGGTGCGCTTCGCAGCCCTCACTCACGACCTCGGCAAGGGCGCCACGCCGCGCGCGGAATGGCCGCGCCACATTGCCCATGAAGCGCGCAGCTTCGAGCTGGTGAAGATACTCTGCCAGCGCCTGCGCGTGCCTAACGATTGCCGTGAACTGGCGCTGGTGGTGGCGCGTTTTCACGGCGTTCCGCTGCGCGCTTTCGAATTGCGGCCTGAAACCTTGCTCAAGCTGCTGCTGGAAACCGATGCGCTGCGCCAGCCATGGCGCTTCGAATCCTTCCTTCAGGCCTGTACCGCCGATTGCTGCGGTCGGCTGGGTTATCAGAATGCGGCGTTCGAGCCGGCCGATTTTCTGCGCGAGGCGCTCAAGGTCGCGCAGGCGGTGGATGCCGGTGCGGTAGCCCGGCAATGCGACGACCCGGCGAAGATTCGCGACCGGGTGTACGAGGCGCGGCTGGAGGCGATCAAGGTTTGGCTGGGAAGCAGGTAAGCTGCAGGGCCGGCGGGATGGCGGTTTGGCTACGGTTTTGAGGGTTAAAGCATGCGGCTTTTGTCGCCGCGTGCAAAGCCGAGCAGAGGGTTGTCCACGCCCTTGCCCAAGGCAATGACCTTGAACAGTTCGCCCATTTCCGCCGGGTTGAGCAGCTTCTGCGCTTGGGCAGCGAGGGGCAGGTAAGCACTCGCCTGCTCGGGCGAGGCCCGTGCCAGCAAGTCGGTGATGCCGCTGTTGATTAAAAAATGGGCCTGGCTGGTATAGCCCAGAAGATTCAGGCCGTGCTTGACGCCAGCCTCGGCGATGGCGGTGAAATCCACATGGGAGGTAACATCCTGCAGGCCCGGCAGATAGAACGGGTCATCGTGGGCGTAGTGGCGATAGTGGCACATCAGGGTGCCTGAGCTGCGTTGGGGATGGTAGTACTCGTTTTGTCCGAAACCGTAATCCAGCATCAGGATCGCCCCCTTCTCCAGCAACCCGACGAGGGTGGCAATGAAACCGCGTGCGGCGAGGCCGATTTCGCTGATCGTGCCTGGAGGAACATCCAGGCTGGCGGCAATGTCGAAAAGCTCCCCCGAGGCTAGTTTGCGCTCGCTCCAGGAGAACTGACCGTCCTTCATGCTCACGCCGCGTTCAAAGAGGCGGTCTTCACTCCAGGCGACGAGGTGTACCGGCATCGCATCCAGCACCTCGTTGCCGATAATCAGTCCAGAGAAGGAGGCGGGCAGTCTGTCCAACCACTCCACTCGGGGTGCGAACCGCGCCAGGAGATGTTGCTGGCGCTGGCGCAGGTCAGCGCTCACTTCAAGAAGGAAATAGTGCTCCGGCAACTGCCCCAGTTGTTCCAGTTCCGAGAGCAGGTCGAAAGCCAAGCGACCGGAGCCAGGGCCGATTTCAAGTATGTTGCCAGCGACAAGCTCAAGCACCTGAGCCGCTTGCCGCGCCAGGGCCTGGCCAAACAGGGCGGAGATTTCCGGGGCGGTGACAAAATCGCCTGCCGCGCCGAATTTGTGCATGCCGGCACTGTAGTAGCCGAGACCGGGCGCGTACAGGGCCAGCTCCATGTAGCGGCTGAAGGGAATCCAGCCGCCGGCGGATTTAATCTCACGGTCGATCAGGGCGACGGTTTTTTTGCTGTATTCCAGTGCGGCCGGATCGGGTGCGGGTAGTGGGGACATGACAAGTGTGATAGATTTGATGGCGTGTTTCTGTCGGAGCGGGCTTGCCCGCGATTAATGCCGCTGATCGCGGACAAGCCCGCTCCGACAGAATCCCGTTGACTGCCTACCAGTGTAATGGAGAAAACATGCAAGGCAAAGTCGTATTGATTACCGGTGGCGCGAAGCGGGTCGGCGCGGCAATTTGCCGCCGACTGCACGGTGAGGGGGCGAACCTGATGATTCACTACCGTTCCTCGGCGGCGGAAGCGGAGGCGCTGCGCGATGAATTGAACCGCAAGCGTCTGGATTCTGTGGCACTGGCGCAGGCTGATCTGCATGATGTGGAACAGTTGCCGGAACTGGTCGCCGCAACAGTGAAACGCTTTGGCCGGCTCGACGTGCTGATCAACAACGCTTCCAGCTTTTATCCGACCGTAGTGGGCGAGATCGGCGAAAAGGACTGGCACGACCTGCTCGGCACCAACCTCAAGGCGCCGCTGTTCCTGTCGCAGGCGGCGGCCCACCCATTGCGCCACAGTCACGGTTGCATCGTCAACATCACCGACATTCATGCCGAGCGACCGATGAAAAGCTACGTGGTTTACAGCATCGCCAAGGCCGGCCTGGTGGCGCTGACCAAGTCGTTGGCCCACGAACTCGGCCCGGAGGTGCGGGTCAATGCGGTGTCGCCGGGTCCAATCATGTGGCCGGAGGATCCCACCTTTGACGAGCAGGAACGTCGCCGCATCGTCGCCCACACCCTGCTGAAGCGCGAGGGTTCGCCCGACGACATTGCGCGCGCGGTGCTGTTCCTGATCAAGGATGCGCCTTACATCACCGGTACAATTTTGCCGGTGGATGGTGGGCGGAGTGCTTCATTGTGATCGAACCCGTCAAACCGCCAAAATCCCTGATGAGCGCAGCCGGCCGCGCCATCGGCGACTTTTCCATGATCCGCGAAGGCGACCGGGTGCTGCTCGGGGTGTCTGGCGGCAAGGACAGCCTTTCCCTGTTGCATGTGCTGATCGCTTTGCAAAAGAAGGCACCGGTACGCTTCGAGTTGGCGGCAGCAACGGTGGATCCACAATCGCCCGATTTTGATCCCTCGCCGCTGAAAAACACCATGGCGGAACTGGGTATTCCTTATTTTTACGAAAGCCAGCCGATCGTCAAGCAGGCCGAAAAATCGATGCAGGGAGATTCCTTCTGCGCCTTCTGTTCCAGAATGCGGCGCGGCATCCTCTACCGCGCAGCGCGGGAAAACGGCTACAACGTGCTGGCCCTGGCGCAGCACCTGGACGATGCCGCCGAGACTTTCCTGATGTCGGCCTTTTTCGGCGGCAAGCTGCGCACCATGCAGGCGCATTACCTCAACGACAAGGGCGACATCCGGGTGATCCGCCCCTTCATCTACGCCCGCGAGCGCCAGACTGCGGCTTTCGCGAAGAGCGCGGAACTGCCGGTGATCCCGGAGAACTGCCCGGCCTGTTTCGGCGTGCCCACCGAGAGGATGCACATGAAGACCCTGCTGGCGCAGTTGGAGAAGGATAATTCCAAGGTGTTTTCCAGCATCCTCACGGCGTTGAAGCCGCTGCTGGGTGCCGGGGTTCCGGGCTGAAGGAAAATTTGCGCGATCGCGATGTAGGAGCGACCTCCCGGTCGCGAACCACCGAATTCGCGACCGGGAGGTCGCTCCTACGAGATGTGATAATTATTCGCGTTTTTGCCGCAAACGGAATCAGGCTTGTTTCGCCGTAACCAGACCTTCTCTCACCAGTTGGGCAAAACCCTCGGCGGGCAGCGGCCGGCTGAAGTAGAACCCCTGGATTTCATCGCACTCTTGCGTGCGCAGATATTCCAGTTGTTCCAGCGTTTCCACCCCTTCAGCAATGACCTGCATCTTCATGCTGTGTCCCAGGCTGATGACTGCGTTGGCGATGGCACGGTCTTCCGGGTCGATACAGATGTCGCGGACGAAGGACTGGTCGATCTTGATCTTGCCGATCGGCAGACGCTTCAGGTAGATCAGGGATGAGTAGCCGGTGCCGAAATCGTCGATCGATATCTGGATGCCAAGCCCGTGCAACTGGTGCAGGGTGGTGATCGTCGCCTGCACGTCCTGGATCATGATGCTCTCGGTGACTTCCAGTTCCAAGTACTCCGGCGCCAGTCCGGCATCCTGCAGTGCCTGATTGACCATGGCGGCCAGGCCGCTTTGGCGGAATTGGCGCGCCGACAGGTTGACCGCCACGCGCAGGGGCGGCAGGCCTTCGGCCAGCCAGACGCTGTTCTGGGCACAGGCAGTGCGCAGCACCCATTCGCCGACCGGGACGATCAGGCCGGTTTCTTCGAGCAGGGAGATGAATTCTCCCGGCGGAACCAGCCCCCGTTCCGGGTGTTGCCAGCGGATCAGCGCTTCCATGCCAATGATCCGGCCGCTACGCAGGCTGACTTGGGGCTGGTAGTGCAGCACGAATTCGTTGCGCTCCAGCGCCCTGCGCAACTGGGTTTCCATGGCCAGCCGCTGCGAGGCCGTCGCGTTCATGTCGGCGCTGTAGAATTGGAAGTTGTTGCCGCCCTGTGCCTTGGCGTGGCTCATGGCGGTGTCGGCGTGCTGGATCAGGTCATCCTTGTTGTCGGCATCGAGCGGGTAGAGGGCGACACCGATGCTGGGTGTGATGAATACTTCCTGCCCTTCCAGATGAAACGGCTTGGACAGGGCGTCGAGGATTTTCTGGGCCACCAGCGCGGCATTCTGGGCGTTGCCGGCATCACCCAGCACGATGGCGAACTCGTCCCCGCTGAAGCGGGCGAGGGTGTCGCTGTCGCGGACATGGCCCGCCAGCCGCCCGGCCACAACTTGCAGCAGCTTGTCGCCGAAGGGGTGGCCGAGGGTGTCGTTGATGGTCTTGAAACGGTCCAGATCCAGATACAGCACCGCCACCCGCCAGTTATTGTATTGCGCCGTCGTCAGCGCCTGTTTCAGGCGTTCTTCCAGCAGCAGGCGGTTGGGCAGTTCGGTGAGGGTGTCATAATAAGCGAGATGGTGGACGCGCGCATCGGCCAGCTTCTTCTCGGTGAGGTCGGCGAACACGCCCAGGTAATTGATGGTCTCGCCCTGTTCGTCGCGGACGGCAGTGATGGAGAGCCATTCCGGGTAAATTTCGGCGTTCTTGCGCCGGTTCCAGATTTCGCCCTGCCAGTAGCCGAACTCGATGAGCGAGGCCCACATTCCCTGGAAAAACGCGTCATCATGCCGGTCCGAGCGCAACAGCCGGGGGGTCTGGCCGAGGGCCTCCGCCTCGCTGTAGCCGGTGATGGCGGTGAATGCGCGGTTGACCTGCAGGATGTTGCCCTGCGTGTCGGTGATGATGATGCCTTCGGCGCTGTTCTCGAACACCTCGCCGGCGAGCTGCAGGTTTTCCGCAGTCTTCTGCAGTTCTTCCTGAGTGCGCCGCAGCTTGTCGCGTTCCTGTTCCAGTTCGGCGATGTGCCGCACCTGCAGCGCCTCGCGTTCCATGCCTTGGGCGGCCGATCGCATGAGGGCTTCATCGAGGCGACGCTCCACCCGGCGGGTAACCAGATAGAAGAAGGCGATCAGCGTTCCGCCCAGGGCCAGGGAAAACAGGCTGAGGGAGCGGAGGGTGGCGTGTATTTCATTGTCGAGCTGCGTCGTGTCGCGCAGGATTGCCAGGTTCCCCACCCTGCGCCCGGTTACATCCTCAATGGGAAAGGAACCGCTGCGATAATGTTTGCCGCCAACCGTCAGATCCAGGATCGGGTTGGACAGGTTCCCCTGGGATGCCAGGCGGTTCGCCTGTTCCCTCGGCAAGTCCAGGGTCTGGTGGACGACGGCCATGCCGGGGAGCCGGTCCCAGTTCGCGTCTCGTCCCAGCATGGCCATGCCGCTTTCCCAGTCCCCGCGCTTTAGAAACTGCTTGTCGATCGTCAGCAGGTGATCGGTGCCGACGATGGCTTGGATGTCGTGTAGCACATCCTCGATTTCCTCTCCTAACTCGACGTAGCCGACCAGCCCGCTGTTGTCGTATAGCGGCGCAACCGCGCGCAGGGTGAAGGTGCCGATCGGGCCGATTTCCGTCCCGATGGCGATCTTCCCGGTTCTTTCGGCTGCCAGCGTGGTGTAGCGGTCGATGGTGTCGCCATGGCGTTCGGGCTGGTGCACGCGCAACACGTTGATCCGCGCGGCATCCTCAAAGTAAAAATGGGTGATGTCGTAACGGTCATGCAATCGCTTGAATAGCGGCGTCGCCCGCTCCAGCAAGGCATCCCGGTCCTTGGCGCGCAACGCCGCCTGAAATTTTTCGTCGTGCAGGATGACCTCGAGCGTCGCCCCCAGTTTTTTGCCGCGCCGAACCAGAGCGAGCTGGTAGTAGGTTTTTGCCGCTTGCAGGTCACCCGCGAAGCGAAGGCTGGCATCGGTCTTTTCATGCCGGTACAGGCTGAAATGGAATGCGCCGAGAAGCATCGCCAGCACCAGGGCGAGAGGGAGGAGAATACGGGTCTTCAGGCTGATATTCTCGATCATCGGCGGTGGCGGAGAAACCCGGAAGTTAGTATAAGGTCAAGGGTGGGCTAAGGATTTTCCCTACATGGTAACAGAAGTTAAAACCCATTTCGATGTCAAGGTTTGGGGGATTTTTGTTTATCCTAAGCCGGACAAAAAGGATGCGTCCCACGCACCACAACCATTGGTGCGTGGGACGCATCCTACATGGCGAAACGGGGGTTTTTAGAAGAGCCTGTTTTACAGCCCGAGGCGTTGCCAGATGGTCGAAATCAGGCCGGCCTGATTGAGGGTGTAGAAATGCAGCCCCGGTGCGCCGCCTTTCAGCAACCGATCGCACAGGCTGGTGACCACGTCCAGACCGCAGGCGCGGATGGCGGCGGTGTCGTCGCCGTAGCCCTGGAGCTTGAGCCGCAGCCAGCGAGGGATCTCAGCGCCGCAGGCATCGGAAAAGCGCGCCAGTTGGGTAAAGTTGCCGATTGGCATGATGCCGGGCACGATCGGGATGGTGATGCCCATTGCCTGGCACTCGTCGACGAAGTTGAAGTAGGCGTCGGCGTTGTAGAAATACTGGGTGATCGCGGCATTGGCGCCGGCCTCCACCTTGCGCTTGAAATTAACCAGGTCGGCCTGGGCGGAGATGGCTTGCGGATGAAATTCCGGATAAGCGGCCACTTCGATGTGGTACCAGTCGCCGGTCTCGGCGCGGATGAACTCCACCAGCTCGTTGGCGTAGCGGAATTCCCCCGCACAGGCCATGCCGGAAGGCATGTCGCCGCGCAGGGCGACGATATGGCGGATGCCATGGCTTTTATATTCGTTGAGGATCGCCCGGATGTTTTCCCTGGTTGATCCGATGCAGGACAGGTGCGGTGCGGCCTCATGGCCTTCCCGCTGAATCTCGATCACGGTTTCCAGGGTGAGGTCGCGGGTCGAGCCCCCGGCGCCGAAAGTCACCGAAAAGAATTCCGGGTTGAGCTGGGCAAGCTGCTTGCGCGTGGCGCGCAGTTTGTCCATTCCCTCCGGTGTTTTTGGAGGGAAGAATTCGAAGCTGAGTATGGGTAAGGGGGTCGTCATCGCTATGGTTTCTTTAAGATATTTTCGTAGGGTGGGCACGGCTTTTGTGCCCACGCGGAATAATCTGCCCTGACCGCGTGGGCACAGAAACGTGCCCACCCTACGGGCTACTCAATACCGATAGTGGTTGGCCTTGTACGGCCCGTTCTTCGGCACGCCGATATAGGCGGCCTGCGCATCGGTCAGTTCGGTCAGATTAACACCGATCTTCATCAGGTGCAGACGTGCCACTTTTTCGTCCAGATGCTTGGGCAGAACGTAAACCTTGTTCTCGTAGTTTTCCGGGTGATTGAACAGCTCGATCTGGGCGATGGTCTGGTTGCTGAACGAGGCCGACATCACGAACGACGGATGGCCGGTGGCGCAGCCCAGGTTCACCAGGCGACCTTTGGCCAGCACGATCAGCTTCTTGCCGTCGGGGAAGATCACATGATCGACTTGCGGCTTGATCTCGTCCCACTGGTATTTTTCCAGCGAGGCGATGTCGATTTCCGAATCGAAGTGGCCGATGTTGCAGACGATGGCTTCGTTCTTCATCTTCGCCATGTGGTCGTGGTTGATGACGCTGAGGTTGCCGGTGCAGGTCACGAAGATGTCGCCGAGGCTGGCCACGTCGTCCATGGTCACCACGCGGTAGCCTTCCATCGCCGCTTGCAGCGCGCAGATCGGGTCGATCTCGGTCACCATCACGGTGGCGCCCATGCCACGGAAAGCCTGGGCGCAGCCCTTGCCCACGTCGCCGTAGCCAAGCACCACGCAGATCTTGCCGGCGATCATCACATCGGTGGCGCGCTTGATGCCATCCAGAAGCGATTCGCGGCAGCCGTACAGGTTGTCGAACTTGGACTTGGTGACCGAGTCGTTGACGTTGATCGCCGGGAACTTCAGGCGGCCTTCCTCGGCCATCTGGTATAGGCGATGCACGCCGGTGGTGGTTTCCTCGGTCACGCCCTTGATGTGCTTGATGCGGGCGGAGTACCAGCCGGGCGAGGTCGCCAGTCGGTTTTTGATGGCGGCGAACAGCACGCGCTCTTCCTCGCAGGTCGGCTTGGCGATGCAGGAAGGGTCGGCTTCGGCGCGGGTGCCCAGGTGCAGCAACAGAGTGGCGTCGCCGCCGTCGTCCAGGATCATGTTGGCCGGTTCGCCAGGCCATTCGAAAATTCGGTGGGTGTAATCCCAGTATTCTTCCAGCGATTCGCCCTTGTAGGCGAACACCGGGATGCCGTCGGCGGCAATCGCGGCAGCGGCCTGGTCCTGCGTCGAGTAGATGTTGCACGAAGCCCAGCGAACTTCCGCGCCCAATGCGGTCAGGGTTTCGATCAGCACGGCGGTCTGGATGGTCATGTGCAGCGAACCGGCGATGCGTGCGCCTTTCAGCGGCTGCGCCTTGACGTTTTCCGCGCGGATCGCCACCAAGCCGGGCATTTCCACCTCGGCCATCAGAATTTCCTTGCGGCCCCATACGGCCAGGGACATGTCGGCGACCAGATAGTCGGTAAAGTTTTTGGTATCAGCCACAGCGAACTCCTAACGTTGTGGCCGGGGGGATGCAGTGGGACGTTGCTCACCTGGGCATCCCGTGCCCGGCACAGGTTAAATACAGGTAAGCGCAGTTTTCGAAAGCCGAGCCTGACGGAAGGAATCCGTTGCAGCGCTCCTCGGTTGGGTCGAATTATAACCGAATTTTAGGATTTATGGGGCTGGGGTGGGCAGTCTAGCAGCCTGTCTGACTTGAAGGAAATCGGCTGCAAATCCGCCTGGCCGGTCCATATTTCGCCGCTTTTTTGGTCAATAGAACGACTATTGACCTGCAAAACCGGCAAAATCTGTCCTCGCCCAGCCGAATTTTGCGAGCATCCGCTGCGCGGCTTGCCTGCTTGACCCACTTCGCTCCGATTCTTCAAATCAGACAGGCTGCTAATGGGTTGTTGTTGCGCTTATCCGGCCGGCGTCGGTTCAACATGCAGCTTGACTCCGAGCGCATGATGTTTGGGCGCTGGTTGTACAAGTCGGCCTAATTTGACTGAGTCGCCAGGATCTTGTCCAGGTAGTCCATCACGGACTTCACCAGTTCGGCGTCCCGGTTATTGAAGAAATGGTCGGCCTGCGGGACAACGGTCTGTTTCGAGCCCTTTACTTTGAAGGATGCCGCCCGCGCCTTGGCATTCTGGAGCACCCCAGGCAGGTCGTTGCCACCGTAAAGGTCGAGTACGGGAATGCTCACCTTGGCATAGTCGCCGCCCGGTATGCCGATGGCGACCCAAGCCTTCACCGGCGCAGCGGGATTGTCCGCCAGATAGCGCAGGCTCATGCGCGAGCCCAGGCTGTGGGAAACGATACCGATTTTGCCATAGCCCTTGGCCTGGAGGAAATCCGCCGCCGTCTGGAGCCGTGCCGCCGCTTCGCCGAGGGTGGCGTTATAATCTTCCAGTTTGGCCTCCGCGGCCAGCACCGGCATTTGCACCGAGAGAGTGGTATAGCCCTGCTCCGCCAACCCGCCCCGCAGCACGCCGATGAGATTCCAGTCGGGATGAACCCCCAGGCCGTGAACCACGATCACCGCCCCCTTGGGCTTGGCAGCCTCGGTGTAGAGGGCAAGGAATTTGTGCCCTTCTACCGGTCCGAGGGTGATCGGGTCGCCCACCACGATGCCGGGCGTAATTTCGTCCGCCCATCTTTTTTCCCGCGCATAATCGGCGGCAGTGGCGGAAAGGGCAAACAACAGCAACAGGACGGTCGCGAAAAAACGCATGATAACTCCTCTTTCCGATTGAAAACCAAACTGATTATAGCCGCTTGCGGCCAGACCGGAACTATCAGGTGAGTTCACCTCATTGACCGGATCGGGCTTATCGCCGATCATGGCTCAAACGACGAAAGGCAGACACCTCATGACAAAATACATTGGCATCCTCACTTCCGGCGGCGACAGCCCCGGTCTGAACGCGGCGATCCGAGGGGTCGGCAAGGCGGCCCTGAACCATTACGGGATGCAGATCATCGGCTTCCGTGACGGTTTTCGCGGCTTGATGGAAAACCGCATCATGCGACTGGACGGCGGGGAGCTGTCCGACATCCTGACCCTTGGCGGCACCATTCTCGGCACCAGCCGCGACAAGCCCCACCGCATGCCGGTCGGCGGCAAGCTGCTGGACATGACCGACGTGATCGCCGGCAATTACCAGGACAATCATCTCGATGTTCTGGTCTGCCTGGGCGGCGGCGGCACCATGAAAAATGCCCTGCGCCTCAAGGAAAAAGGCCTCAACGTCATCACCCTGCCCAAGACCATCGACAACGACGTCGCCCTCACTGACATCACCTTCGGCTTCGACACCGCGCTGGGCATCGCGACCGATGCGATCGACCGCCTCCACAGCACGGCGCACAGCCATCACCGCATCATCGTGGTGGAGATCATGGGCCACCGGGCCGGCTGGCTGGCCTTGGGCGCAGGCATCGCCGGCGGCGCCGACGTCATCCTGATTCCCGAAATCCCCTACGATGTGGCCAGCATAGCCGCAGCGATTCGCGAGCGCAGCCGCCGTGGCAAGTCGTTCAGTATCGTTGCTGTCGCCGAAGGCGCGGTTTCAGTTCAGGAATATGCCGACATGCTGGCCGCACAGAAGAAAAAAGCCAGCCCAAAACAGAAGTCCGGCAAGAAGGCCGAGACGGAGGACGTCCCGGAAGCCCCATACGCCGAAAAAACGGTGCGGCTCGCCAAACAGCTCGAACTGCTGACCGGGCTCGAATCCCGCATCACCATCCTCGGGCACCTGCAGCGCGGCGGCATCCCCTCTGCGGCTGACCGCCTGCTCGCCACCCGGCTGGGAACAGCCTGCACCGACCTGATCGATAAGGGCCACTATGGCGTCATGGTCGCCGCCAAGGGAGACGGCACCAAGGCCGAAAAACTGGAAGACGTCGCGGGGAAAGTCAAAACGGTGCCGCCCGACCACCCTTGGGTACTGAGCGCGCGCCACGTCGGCACCAACATGGGCGATTGAACTAAAACAAACTGAACAGCATCCGCGTGCCCAGCACAATCAGGAGCAAGGCGAAGAATTTCTTCAACCTGGCCACCGGCAGGCGATGCGCCAGCCGCGCCCCGAACGGCGCGGTCAGCACGCTGGCCACCACCAGCCCTGCCAGCGCGGGCAGATAGACGAATCCCAGGCTGTATGCCGGCAAGGTCTCAAGCATCCAGCCGTTGGCGATGTATCCCACCGTCCCCGCCGCCGCGATAGGAAAGCCGAGTGCGGCGGAAGTACCGATCGCCTGATGCAGCTTGACGTTGCACCAGGTCATGAAGGGCACCGACAGGGTACCGCCGCCGATGCCCACCAGGCTCGACACCGCCCCGATCACGCCGCCGACGCCGAACATGCCTGCTGATCCCGGCAGATCGCGGGAGGGCTTGGGCTTGATGTTGAGCGCCATCTGGGTGGCGACGTAGTACAGGAACACGACAAAAAACACCTTGAGGAAGAAAGTGGAAAGCTGCGCCGCCACCACCGTACCGGCCAGTGTGCCAACGATGATGCCCGGAGTGAGGCCGCGCACCACCATCCAGTTCACCGCACCGTGGGCATGATGGGCGCGCAGGCTGGAAACCGAGGTGAACATGATGCTGGCGAGCGAGGTGCCGAGGGCGATATGCATGACCTGTCCGGCCGGAAAATGCTGCGCCGCGAAGATAAAGGCCAGCACCGGCACGATGACCAGCCCGCCCCCCACGCCCAACAGGCCGGCAAGGAAACCGGCAAAGACGCCGGTGGCGAGATAAAGTAGCCAGAACTCCACTACAGTATCCCCAAGATGAATTCCCATTCGCGCGGATCCACCGGGGTGATGGAAAGCCGGTTGCCGATTTGCAACACGCGCATCCGCGCCAACTCGGGATAGGTGCGCAGTTCCTTGATGCTCACCAGCCGGGTTTTCTTCGCCAACCGCACGTCCACGTTGAACCAGCGCGGTGTCTGCGGCGTCGCCTTGGGGTCGAAATATTTATTTTTCGGGTCAAACTGGGTCTGGTCGGGATAGGCCAACCGGCTCACCTCGGCCAGCCCGACAATGCCCGGCTCGGCGCAGTTGGAGTGATAGAAAAACACCTGGTCACCGACCCGCATCTGGTCGCGCATGAAATTCCGCGCCTGGTAGTTGCGCACGCCATACCACGCCACGCTCTGTTCCGGCAGGTTGGCAAGGTCGTCGATGCTGCAATCGGAAGGTTCGGATTTCATCAGCCAGTAACGCATGTACCCCCTTTTTCCTTCGCCCAATAGATTTTGCGCTCGGTAATCACCGCATCCAGGCGCATGTCCCAAGGATCCGACGGAATCTCGTCGGCCTTCTGGCATTCGTAGCCGACGCCGACTAACAGCGGCTTGCGCCATACCGTGCGGCGCCGCAGATAAGCCAAGCTGGCGTCGTAGAAACCGCCGCCCATGCCGAGACGATGGCAAGCTTCGTCAAAACCGACCAGGGGAACGAACAGCAGATCGAGCTGCCAGGCACGCACCGGGCGCGGCGTCCAGTGCTCGTGGATGCCGAAGCGGTTGAGATACCAGCGTGGAAGCGAGGTCAGCCGACTGAAGCCGAGCTGCCGCTGGAAGCGCTGCGGCACGATCGGCAAGTAACAGCCCTTGCCCAACCACAATGCGTGGTTGAGCAAGGGCATCAGGTTGATTTCTTCATGGGTCGGGGAATAGAAGCCGATGCGCCGGCAGTTGAGCAGCAGATTCTGGGCCAGGGCGACCCGCTTCAATCCATCGGCGGCATGACGGCGCTGCTGCGGGGAAAGCGCCCGGCGCGCCCGGCGCAACGCCGTGCGCAGCTGCTTCTTGTTCATATCAGTAGTCCGTTCCGCCAAACCGAAGACATGAAACGGCGTCTTTTTCCGCCATGCGTCGTTGCATCCCCTTGCCGTATACCCCATACGGCGGCAGGTCTGCGCCTAGCCTGACGAAAAAATCCATCCGTTTCATTTGTCACCATTTTGGCGGAACGGACTACTGGGAGAAACCTGCCGGGAAGAAATAAAGCCCCCGCGAATGCCGTCAAGACCAGCATCTTGAACCTGAGGTTCAAGGTGGTCGCAGCCTGAGCGCATCAGGCACATCCGGGAAGGATGCGCACAACAGCACTCGGTATAGCCGCAACCAGACTATGCGAATCGGTCAAAGAATATATAGCCTTAACGAACACCGCAGGGAACAAACTCGAAAAACGATATAACAAACGAGAAACTAGAATAACTCGTCCTGATCGGCCATTGCCTGCTCGATCTGCGCCTGCATGGAGGTCATTCTACGCTTGTACTCGCCGATGTCAAAACTGCCGGCCAGACGGGTGCCCAGGAATTCGTGGGCGATATTCAGCGCCGCCATGATGGCAATGCGCTCGACGCCGATGACCTTGCCGGCATCGCGGATCTCGCGCATTTTCTTGTCGAGATAAGCGACTGAATCGAGCAGCGACTGTTGCTCATTTTCCGGACAGGCGACGCGAAATTCGCGCCCCATGATGGTTACATCCAGACCCTTGACGCCTGAGCTCATGCTTCATCCTCTGGAATCTGATCGAGCAGCGCTTCGAGCCGACCGCGCGCGCCATTTATCTTTTCAGCCAGATGCTTACCTTCATTTTGCGTGGTAGCCAACTGCTGCCGCAGGTGGGCATTTTCCATACGCAAGCGCGCACATAACTGCACCAATTGTGCAATTTTATCTTCCAGAGCCTTCAGTTCAGCTTCCATAACCCACACTATAGTTGTAAAAAACCCGCCTAGTCAACTGGTAACAGTGCGTTTTAAAAGTGTTTTAATAGATTTAAAACGCGTATCAGGCAAAAATCAGATCCAGTTTACCCCAGTCCAGATGCTTCTCCACCGCATCCGCCATGCGCTCTATCCCCGCTTCGCGCAGGGCTTCGTAATCCAGTGTCGAAGGCTGCGCCAGTCCGGCCCAGCGCAGCAATGCATCGCATGCCTCCTTGCGGTCGAACAAGCCATGCACATAGGTGCCGAGGATCCGGCCATCCGCCGAGATGGCGCCGTCATCCCCATTTTCCAGCCGTGCTACGGGCCGGGACAGGGCGGAACCCACGCTCACGCCGGTGTGAATTTCGTAGCCGCTCACCGGCGCGTCGGCAAGCACTAACTTTCCGCTGACGCGGCGCAATTGTTTTTCCTGCTTCAGCTTGGTCTCCATGTCCAGCAAGCCCAAGCCGACGCTTTCACCTGCATCGGCCTCCAGTCCCAAGGGATCATGAATGCACTGGCCCAGCATCTGAAATCCCCCGCAGATGCCGATAAGACGCCCGCCATAGCGCAAATTCCTGTACACGGCCTCTTCCCAACCATTGCCCCGCAGCCAGACGAGATCGCCGCGCACATTCTTGCTGCCGGGCAGGATGATGAGATCGGCGGAAGGAATGGACTCACCCGCTGCGACAAACCGCAGGTCGACATCGGGATGCAAGCGCAACGGGTCGAAATCGGTGTGGTTGCTGATGCGCGGCAACAATGGCACAACCACCCGCAGAGGCTGCGTTACTTGCGCCTCGAACGATAATTTTCCGAGACCGTCTTCGGCTTCCAGGTGCAAGCCGTGCAGATAGGGCAACACGCCGAGTACCGGCTTGCCGGTGCGCCGCTCCAGCCAGTCCAGCCCGGGTTGGAGCAATCCGATATCGCCGCGAAAGCGGTTGATGACGAAGCCTTGCACGCGCGCCTGCTCGGACTTTGATAGTAGTTCCAGCGTCCCCACCAGATGGGCGAACACGCCACCGCGATCGATATCGGCAATAATCACAACAGGACAGTCTGCCGCTTCGGCAAAGCCCATGTTGGCGATATCGTTGTCACGCAGGTTGATCTCGGCCGGGCTTCCCGCCCCCTCCACCACCACATATTCATATTCGGACTTGAGCCGCGCGAAAGACGCCAGCACGCTTTCCAGCAGCACCGGCTTGAACTCGTGATAGCGCCGCGCAACCATGTTGCCGATGGCCCGGCCATGGACGATCACCTGTGCGCCGACATCGGTGTTGGGCTTGAGCAGCACCGGGTTCATGTCAGTATGGGGTTCCAGGCCGCACGCCTGAGCCTGCACCGCTTGGGCGCGGCCAATCTCGCCGCCGTCCGCCGTCACCGCGCTGTTCAGCGCCATGTTCTGCGGCTTGAACGGGGCCACGCGCCTGCCGTGGCGATAGAGCACGCGGCACAAGCCGGTCACCAGCGCGCTCTTGCCGGCATCCGAGGTGCAGCCCTGAATCATCAGGGTTTTGGCAGTCATGACAGCCCCCGCAATGCCTGCTCCAACCGAACCCATTCCGCCTCGCCACCCGGCAAGCCAAAACGCAGGCCGAATGGTGAATCAAAGCAGCGCACCAGAATCCCCGTTTGCGCAAGCTCATCCCTGATAGCAAGCGCACGCTCACATTTCACCCACTGGAACAGTCCCGTACCGCCAACAGGAGGCAAGCCGTACCGGGCCAGCAAATCGGACAACCGCCTGGAACTGCTTTCCAAACGCCGCCTTTCGTTAACTTGCCAGGTTTCGTCCGCCAAGGCCAGGCGCGCGACATGGCGCGCCGGATGAGCGATGGGCCAAGGGCCCAAGGTTTCGTTCAGCCGGACAAGCAATTCCGGCCATGCCAATGCGAAGCCCACCCGCGCACCCGCCAAGCCGAAGAATTTCCCCAGGGAACGTAACACCACCAGCCCTTCGGCACCGGCATGAGCAGCCAGGCTTTCCTCCGGTGTCGCATCCATGAAAGCCTCGTCCACCACCAGCCAGCCGCCGCGCGCCATCAACCGGCGGTGCCATGCCAGCAGCGCTTCAGTTGAAATAAGCTCCCCGGTCGGGTTATTGGGATTGATCAGCACCAGCACATCGAGCCGGTCGAGCTTGGCCCCGATTTCAGCAGAGGCGAGCGACTCGACGTGGTGGCCACCGCGCTTCCAAGCCAAGGCGTGCTCGGCATAAGCGGGCGCCAGCAAACCCACCCGGCATGGCGGGCGAAGGCCAGGCAACGTCTGGATTGCCGCCTGGGAACCCGCCACCGCCAGCGCTGAACCACACCCATAGTAACGGCAGGCGGCTTCCGCCAGGCCGTCATCCGGTTCAGGCAACCGCCGCCAGCATTCCGGCGGGATCGCAGGCACTGGCCATCCCAGCGGGTTGATGCCGGTGGAAAGATCCAGCCAGTCCTCCGGCGGAATGCCATAGCGCAGCGCCGCCTGCCCGATTTGTCCGCCGTGTTCAAGCAAGCGCCCATTCTCCCAAAAATGCCACAACCAGCCACAGCCACACGCCACGCCGCACCAGCGCGACGGCGCGTGCGATGTCCGCAGCCACCGGCTCCCGTCCTGCGCCGAGCGGCGGACGGGATTCCAGACGCCCGTGATACACCGCCGGGCCGCCCAACTGTACTGTCAGCGCTCCCGCCCCCGCCGCCATCACCGGCCCGGCATTGGGGCTTTCCCAGTTTGCCGCCTGGCTGCGCCAGCAGCGCCACGCTGTGCCGCTCCTTCCGAGGAGCGCATAGGTGAGGGCGGTCAGCCGCGCCGGAATCCCGTTGAGCAGGTCGTCCAAGCGCGCCGCCGCCCAGCCGAAGTGCAGATAGCGGTCGGTTTTGTAGCCCCACATCGCATCCAGGGTGTTGGCGAGGCGATAGGCCACCACCCCCGGCGCGCCTGCCACAAAGAACCAGAACAAAGCGCCGAATACCGCATCGCAGCCGTTTTCCAGCACCGACTCCAGCGTTGCGCGGACTACCGCCGTTTCGTCCATGTTTGCGGTGTCGCGGCTCACCATCCGGCCCACGCTCCGACGCGCCGCATCGAGATCGCCAATATCCAGGACACGGCGAACCGCCGTTGCGTGCGCACCAAGACTGGTTGCGCCGATGGCAAGATAGAGCAAGGCCACGTCCAGCGGCCAGGCCCAGGAACCCAGGCTGCGCTGCGCCAGGAACGCCGCCAGAGCAAAACCGCCGACCAGCAGCGCCACCGCGATCACACCCCGCAATCGGCAAACCGCGAAAAGTCTCGCCTCGATCCGCTGCGCCAGCCAGCCGAACCCGACTAGCGGGTGCCAGCGCGGCGGCTCGCCCAGCAGGCGATCCAGCAGAACCGCCAGCAGGGCCGTTAACGGCACCACAAATGACTCTACGGCCATCACAGCCCCAGAGCGAGGGCAACAAGCACCGCAACCTCGGTCAACTCAACTGCGGCGCCGAGTGTGTCGCCGGTCATGCCGCCCAGCCGGCGCATCATCATCCAGCGCAGCACCCACCACGCTGCAACCGCCACTGCCAACGCCAGCGCGCCGGTCTTTCCGGCCAGCAACCCACCCGCTGCAACCAGGAGCAACGCCAGCACCGCAGCCGCTCGCGGCAGATGGGCCGAGATCGCCGACCCCATGCCCCCTGGCCGAACATAAGGCGTGCCCAGCAACAGCGCGACCAGCGCCGACCGCCCCAGCACCGGGGCCAGCAGCAGCGCGGGCCAGGCGCCGGCCTTGACCAGCACCGCCAGAGCGACGAACTTGAGCAGCAACGTGAGCATTATCGTAGAAACGGCTGCCGGGCCGCTGCGCGGGTCCTTCATGATCGCCAGAGTGCGTTCCCGGTCGCCATGGCCACCCACCCAAGCATCGGCGCTGTCGGCCAGTCCGTCCAGGTGCAAGCCACCGGTGACGAGCGCCCAAGCTGCGGTCAGCAGTGCCGCCTGAAGCAGTGGGTCGGCATGGCCGACGAGTTGCTGCAAACCTGCCAGCAACAAGCCGATCAATAGCCCGATCAGCGGATAGGCCAGCGCCGAGCGTCCCCAATCCGCCGGGTTTGGCGCAGCTTTCAGGGAAATAGGGAGGCAGGTGAGGAACTGCAAGGCCAGCAGGAACGCTTTCATCCTGGATTATTTGTTTGCCTAAAACAATGGACTTTCCTGTAGGAGCGGCCTTGGCCGCGATTGGCGGCTATCGCGGCCAAGGCCGCTCCAGGGACGTCACACAAGCACGAAACGGTAATGATCGCCTTCATGCTTGCGAATTGCCGTGAAACACCAGTTGCGGCAGGGCTTCGGCGCCGCTGCCGAGAATCCGTATCCGGCTCATACCGGCGAACGGGACTTGCAGGCGGAACATGTTCTGGAGAGGGATCTGCAGGACGTGGCAGAGGATCACACGGTTCACGCCGCCGTGGGCCACCAGCAGGATTTTCTTGTCCGCGTGGCGGGCCAGCGTATCGCCCCAGCTCGCCGTCACTCGCGCGGCGAAGACCGCCAAGGCTTCCCCGCCGGGCGGCGTGTAGCGGGCCGGATCGCGCCAGAACAGGTCGAGGCAGTCCGGGGCGCTTTGCATCAACTCCTCGGACGTGCGGCCTTCCCACTCGCCGAAGCCGATCTCCTTGAAGCGCTCCTCGATATCCAGCGGCAGGTCGAGACTTGCAGCAAGCTCTGCGGCGAATTCGGCGCAGCGCAGCAGCGGGGAGCTGACCACGACCTGCCACCGGCTCTCGCCCTGGACGGCTGCACGCATCTGCGTCCAGCCCGTTGCGCTCAATGGATCGTCGGTGTGGCCGCGAAACCTGGCCCCGCCGAGGGGTTCGCCGTGGCGCAGGAGGTCGATCAGGGTGGACGAAATTTCAGCCATCGTTCTTTTCCGCCACGCCGGCCTCGGCGAAGGTCGCCATCTGGCCGTGCAGGGCGGCGGCGAGACGCAGGATGGGCAAGGCCACGGCCGCGCCGCTGCCTTCGCCCAGGCGCAGCCCCAAGTCCACAAGGGGCCGGGCATGCAGGGCCGCCATCAGGTGCAGGTAACCCGGCTCGGCCGAAGCGTGGCCGAAGAACAGCCAATCCGCTACATCGGGCCGCAGGCGCAGGGCCGCCAGCGCTGCGGCGCTGGCGATGAAGCCGTCCACCAGAACGGGCAGGCCAGCCTGGGAGCAGGCGATGTAAGCGCCGGCAAGGGCGGCGATTTCGAAGCCGCCGACATGGCGCAGCACTTCCAGCGGGGAAGTCATCGCCGCGCGATGCAGCGCCAGGGATTCCTCGATGACGCTCGCTTTGTGCGACACGCCCGCGCTATCCAGCCCCGTGCCCGGCCCGGCGATTTCGACGGCGGAACGCCCGAGCAGGGCGCAGGCCACGGCGGTGGCGGAGCTGGTGTTGGCGATCCCCATCTCGCCGCCGATGAAGAGTTGCGCGCCCGCGTCCAGCGCCCGCTTCACGGCATCCCGCCCGGCCTGGAGGGCGACTGCCAGCTGCGCACCGGTCATCGCCGGGCCGCGGCGGAAATTGGCAGTGCCATTCCCGGCCTTCTGCACGATCACGCCGGGCATGGCCGCGCTGTCCGCCACGCTGCCCACGTCCACCACTTCCAGGGACGCGCCCAAGTTGCGCGCCAGCACGCTGATTGCAGCGCCTCCGGCGGCGAAGTTGCCGATCATCTGGCCGGTCACGGCTTGGGGAAAGGCCGAAACACCCTCCGCCGCGATGCCGTGGTCAGCGGCGAACACCGTGATATGCACCCGGTCTAGAGCGGGTTGCTGGGTGCCTTGCATCGCGGCGAGGCGGATGGCAAGCTCCTCCAGATAGCCCAGCGAACCGGGCGGCTTGGTCAATTGCCCCTGGCGCGCCCGCGCCGCTTCAAGCACAACAACGTCGAGCGCCTGTGCCGGCGTTTCCAGCCATTTGAAACTCATCACGATTTTCCTTTCAAAACCAGTGGCAGCCCCGCCGCCACTAAAGTCACCCGGTCGCACAATTGCGCCAGATCCTGATGCAGGCGCCCCGCCTCGTCACAATATCGCCGGGTCAACTCCCCTAGCGGTACGATCCCCATCCCCACCTCGTTGCTCACCAGGATGACCCGGCCGGGCAGGCCGGGCAGCGTCTCCAGCAGGGCAGACCGTTCCTGCTGAAACAGCGCCTCGTCGGCGATCACGTTGTTCAGCCACAGGGTGAGGCAATCCACCAGCAGGCAGCGCTCCGAAGCCGCCGCGCCCCGGAGCGCCGCAGCGAGGTGACGGGGTTCCTCCACCAAGCCCCACCCGCCAGGACGGCGTTCCCGGTGGTGGGCGATGCGCCCCGCCATTTCGGCATCGCCGGCGGTGGCCGTGGCGATGTAAACAACACCAAGACCGCTTTCTGCGGCGAGACGCTCCGCCAGGGCGCTCTTGCCCGAGCGGGCGCCGCCGAGGATCAGCGACTTCACGTTGAATTACCGGAATGTAGGGCGTCAATAAGCGCAGCGCATTGCGCCGTATGTTGCGCGACATGGTGCAATGCGCTGCGCTTATTGCACCCTACGCGAACTTGCTCCGACAGGTGGCGGTGCAAACCCATCACAAATCCACGCCCTTCTGCGCCTTGACCCCCGCACGGTAGGCGTGTTTCTCGTCGGCGATTTCAGACACGGTGTCGGCCAGTTCGATCAGTTCGGCCGGCGCGCCGCGACCGGTGACGACGACATGCTGCATGGGCGGACGACCGGCGATGGCATCCAGCACGGCATCCTGGTCGAGATAGCCGTATTTCAGCAGATAGGTGAGCTCGTCCAGCACCACCAGATCAATAGCCGGATCGGCCAGCATGCGCTCCGCGACTTGCCAGCCGCGCCGGGCGGTGGCGATGTCGCGCTCGCGATCCTGGGTGTCCCAGGTGAAGCCGTCGCCGAGCACATGCCATTCGACGCCGGGCTGGCGGCTGAAGAAGGCCTCTTCGCCCGTATCGGTGCGGCTCTTGATGAACTGCGCCACACCCACTTTCATGCCGTGTCCCAAGGCGCGGGCGACCATGCCGAAGGCGGACGAACTCTTGCCCTTGCCGTTGCCGGTGAGCACGAGCAAGAGGCCGCGTTCAACGGTGGCGCGGTTGATGTTCGCATCAATCACCGCCTTCTTGCGCGCCATACGGGCGTTGTGGCGGGTATTGATGTTGTCGCTCATGGGTTAACCGGTGTGTCGCGCATCGCCGCGCAAGCTGGCGACAGCGACATGGATCACGGCGGCCAGGCCCAGGTAGGTGGCCATGGTCGACAAATTGAGGGGGAAATACTTCACCAGACGCGGAAGGAATTCGCCCAGGCCAGGTTCGGCAAACCGCCCGGAGAAGAAATAAAACCCGCCGCTGGAAAACAGCTCCGCCAGCACCGCGCCCGCCAGTGCACTGCCCAACAACCACGGCAGCGCCGACCAGGACAGGCGATGATGGCGGGCATAGACACGACCGGCCAGGAACAGCGCGCCATAGGCGGGGATGAGGAGCCAGTAAGCAGGTGAAACACAGAAGCTGCTGCCCCCGCCCCAAGTGATGGCGACGTAATCGACCAGCACGGCTCCCAGCATCAAGACAGGCGCCACCCAGAATGCGCGCAGATACATGCCGGCGAGAAAAAACACCGCCCAAGAGGCATCGGGCAGAGCGTGCAATGCTGCCCAGTGATGGCTACGTGTGAGAGCCATCAAAAGGGTGAGGGCTATTCCAATAACGAGTTGCTGGCGGGAAGACAGAGACAACATGGTGGACTCCTTAAATGGTGTGGCAAAAAACCGTCATCCCCATTTTAGCGGGAATGACGGGGCGGTTCAAAACACTTTTACCTGACGGGCTGGTAGCGGACGCCGACAAAAACGCTCACCCCCGGCGTACCATAGCCCTGCGCCAGCTCGTAGGACTTGTCGAACAGGTTGTTGACCCGTGCCTGCAACGACCAATCCTTGTCCAGAGCGCGGCTGGCGGTCAGGTTGAGGAGGCCGTAGCCGCCCATTTTCCGGGTATTTCCCGCGTCAGCATAGCGTTCGCCCGAGAAAACCCACTCGCCGGCCAGCTTCCAGTCACCCGCAGAGCGGCTGATTTTCAGCGCGCCATGTTCCTTGGAGCGGTTGATCAGCAGCTTGCCGGTGGCGCCGTCCTCCGGGTTTTGCAACGTCAGGTTGGCATCGAGATGGAAGCGGCCGACCATACTTGCCCCGGAAAGAGTAGCCCCGCGCAAACTAGCCTGGTTGATGTTGGCCGGCACCCATATCCAGGAGCCGGGAGAGACTGGCACCCAGTCGATCAGGTTGGTGACCTGGTTGTCGAAATACACCGCGCTAAAATGGTGGACGTCCTGGTCATAATGGAGCGAGACTTCCTTGTTGCGCGACTGTTCGGGACGCAGGCCGGGATTGCCCGACACCGGCCAGTAGAGCTCGTTGAAGGTGGGCGCCTTGAAGGCGGTGCCGGCGCTGGCGCCGACGCGCCACTGGGGAGACATCTGGTAGCCATAGCCGAGATAGCCGGTATCGTGGCGGCCGAATTGAGAATTGTCGTCGTCGCGCAGGTTGAGCTGGATGCTGTGGTTCCCCATCCGCGCCTGATAGCCGGCAAACCAGGACTGGATGGTGCGGGATGCCACCGTGTAGGCCGTGGTTCCGCTCACCTTCTGTTCCACCCGCTCCACGCCCAGGATCGCCGTGCCGGGTCCGGCGGCGATGTCGTTCTGCCACAGGAGCTGGTTCTGGTCGGTGTCGAACACGTCCTTGCCGGGACTGTAATCGTCGAGGTGGTCGGAACCCGTGCCGACCCGTAGCAGGCTGTGCCAGCTTTCGTTGATGCGGTTCTTGCTGTAAATGTCGAAAGTCGACAGGGTCTGGTCGCTGAAATAGTCCGTGGTCGAGGTGTAGCCGTCGTAATGGTTGCGGCCGGAACTGATGAAACCGTCCACGCCGAGTTCCTGGCCCACGGCCACGGTCTGGGCCAGTTTCAGCGCCAGACTGGTGTTGCGGTAGCCATCCTTGTCCCGGTTCTGGTTGACATAGCCGGGGTTGCCGTTGGCATAGGCGGATATACCGTCACTCTCGGTCTGCCCCGCTTGCAGGCTGAAGCGGGTATTCCCGATCTCGCCGCCGTAGCCGCCGCTCAGGTTCCGCGTGTTGAAGCTGCCGAAACCGGCGGAGAAGTTCGCCCTGGGCGCGCCCTGGCCGCTTTTGGTGAAAATCTGGATCACCCCGCCGATAGCATCGGAGCCATACAAATGGCTGGCCGGGCCGCGCAGGATTTCGATGCGCTCGACCTGGTCGAGGGGAATGTTTTCCAGTGCCGTCGCCCCGGTGGTGGCGGAACCGAGGCGCATGCCGTCCACCAGCACCAGGGTGTGGCCGGCGTTGGCGCCGCGCAGGTAAACCGAAGCGGTGGCGCCAAAGCCGCCAGTAGCGGAAATTTCCACGCCGGGCTGGGTTTGCAGCAATTCCGCCAGACTGAACTGGCCGGCCTGGCGAATCTGTTCCGCAGTCATTACCGTGACGTCGCCCAGCGAAGCGCGCAGGGTCTGGGGAGTGCGTGTGGCGGTCACCACCACGTCGTCGAGGCGATAGGCGGGAATTTCCTCGGCGAAAGCCGCAGGCGCCAAAATAGCAAGAGAGATCAGACTAAGCTTGAAGGAAGATTTCATGATGGTTCCATTGTTCGGCATGCGACCCCGCATACCGTGAGTTAGGCGCAATGAAAACACCGCAGGAATGGCGTATGACAACCACTTCGGCACCGCAACCCCGCAGTATTTCCGTATCGGTTTCAGGCCGGTCTCCGGGCTCGTGAAAAAACGCACCGCCTTCCCATGGCTTAAGCCACAGTGGCATGTTGATACGTTCGCGCTCACTTACCGTTGCGGGGGCAGCACAGGCTTTGTCCATTGCTGGGCTCACCTGTTTCCCGTTTAACCCGTCCGCCGGAAGGCGGAACAGGCACCTAAAACTTAGGCGAGCATTCTACCATACAATCCCGCACGAGCCGGTTCTATGGCTCGTAGCGGGTTGGAGTCCCCTTGTGGGGCAAAAGCACTTCCGCCTGTCATCACCACTTTCGGACAACAAACAAATAGTCAGCCAGTAAATTCCCCGTTCGGAACATTTTGATGGATAGCGCTCTGACACCGGTCATTATTTCCCGAACAGGAAATTTTTCTTGCATTCTCATGGCCCAGTGGCGATAATTTCCCGAACAGGAACATCATGACCACGATCATCGACACCCCCACCTCACTCGGCCAAGCAGCGCGTACCGCACGCAGGCAACTGGGCCTCACGCAACCGCAGCTGGCACTGGCGGCCGGCGTGGGCGTGCGCTTCATCGTCGAATTGGAAGCCGGCAAACCCACTCTCCGCCTGGAAAACGTCCTCCGTGTGCTGCACGCACTCGGCGGTATTCTTGTCGTGGATGCCCTGCCATCTGGCGCCGAGAAGCAATAAGGTGGTTCGACAGCTCGAGGTCTGGTTGTTTGACACGCACATCGGCGCGCTGGCGCAGATCGATGGCCGACTGAGTTTTTCCTATGCGCAGGACTGGCTCACCACGGCCAATGCGATCCCGTTATCGCAATCGCTCCCCCTGCAAGCCGAGCCCTTCGATGATCGCGCAACACGCCCCTACTTCGCAGGACTTCTACCGGAGGGTGACAAGCGCAAGCTGATCGCCCAGACACTACACGTCTCCCGTCAGAACGACTTCGCCTTGCTTGATGGCATTGGGGGGGAATGTGCCGGGGCAGTGACCTTACTGGAAGCCGGTCAGACACCTAAAGCGCCCGATTCACCCAATGTCGTGCGCTGGCTGGATGAGGCGGAGTTGTTGCGCCTTCTCGATGAAATGCCGAAGCGACCGATGCTCGCTGGGGAGGAAGGGTTGCGCCTGTCCCTGGCTGGCGCGCAGGACAAGCTGCCGGTAGTCGCTGAAGGCGAGCGTATTGGGTTGCCACTGTTCAACACGGCCAGCTCCCATATTCTCAAACCCGCGATTGCGAGTGTAGAGGGCAGCGTATTCAATGAGGGCTTCTGTCTGGCACTGGCCGATGCCCTGAAACTGGATGCCGCCAAAGCCAACATCCATCTGGCCGGTGACCGTCACTACTTGCTGGTAGCGCGCTACGACCGGCAGATTTCCGCCGAAAATCGGCTCCCGCGACTGCACCAGGAGGATTTCTGCCAAGCCTTGGCCGTGGCGCCAGAATACAAGTACCAAAACGAAGGCGGCCCGAATCTGGCGCAAGCCTTCGATCTGTTGCGGCGGACCACTCGACCGAGCGCGCCACACATCCTGAAGCTGCTGGACTTCGTGATTTTCAATGCGCTGACTGGCAACCACGATGCCCACGCCAAGAACTTCTCGCTGCTCTACACCTCGCGCGGCACCGTGCTGGCGCCGCTCTACGATGTGCTGTCCACGGCGGTCTATCCCAACCTGACCGACAAGATGGCGATGAAGATCGGTGGTAAAACCCGTTTCACCGAGGTGCAGGCCCGTCATTGGGAGGGATTCGCGACCGAAGCAGGCCTTTCGCCGGCTCAAGTCAAAAAACGCATTTTGGACATCGCCAAGCGCCTGCCCGAATTAGCGCGCAAGACACGGGCAACTTTCGAGGCGGAAGGCAACGGGCACGCCATCCTTGGACAGATCGTAGCGCTGATTGAGCAGCGGTGCGCGCTGACAATCCGACGCCTTACTGAACCAGATGCGGGCGAAACCGTAAAAACAAGCAGCGGCTAATTCCATTTCCCGTTAAAAAAATGATTTTGTAGGAACGGCCTTGGCCGCGATAACTATCATATCGCGGCCAAGGCCGCCCCTACGGGATGCAATAATTATTCGCGTTTTTATTGAGAAGTGGATGGTCAACGAGCGCATCGAGAAGCCCGAGACCCCAAAATATTTGAGCCTGGCGCCTTTAATCTCCTGCTCATCCAATGGGAATTTTCCCTGAATTTTGCTATTGTTCGCCCATGTTGAAGGATGCCATCGATTTATCCACCCTGCACCGCGTATTAGTCATCAAACTGCGCCATCACGGCGACGTGCTGCTGACCTCGCCGGTTTTTAGCGTGCTGAAGAACCACGCCCCCCATCTGGAAATCGACGCACTGGTTTATCAGGACACCGCGGAAATGCTGAGCCTCCACCCCGCCATCAGCCAAGTGCACACCATCGACCGGAAATGGAAATCCGCCGGGGTTTTTACTCAGGCTAGAGCCGAATGGAAACTGCTGTCAGCGCTACGGGCGAGGCGCTACGATCTGATCATCCACCTGACCGAACATAACCGGGGGGCCTGGTTAACCAGGCTACTCGGTGCACGCTATGGCGTCGTCGAGAAACTGCGCGGCAAAGGCCGGTTCTGGTACAACAGCTTCAGCCACCACTACCCCATTCCCATCGGTCGCTGGCGCCACCGTGTGGAGCTCAACCTGGACGGTCTGCGCCGCATCGGGGTCTATCCCACCGAGCAAGAGCGGCACCTCACGCTGGTTCCCGGCGAGGAAGCAGAAACCTTCATCGACCAGGCACTCGAACAACATGGTTTGCGGGGAAAGTCGTTTCTCCATCTGCACCCGACTTCGCGCTGGCGATTCAAATGCTGGCCCGAGGAAAAAATGAGTGAACTGATCGACACCCTGCAGCAGGAAGGGCATCGAGTGGTGCTGACCGCCGGACCAGGCACCGACGAAATGGCTGCGGTAAAACGCATCACGGCCTCCCTGTCTGCGCCCGTGACAGACCTGTCTGGCCGCCTGTCACTCAAACAGCTTGCGGCGCTCACCGCCAGAGCGCAAGCCTTCATCGGCGTGGATTCCGCCCCTATGCATATCGCCGCCGCCATGGGAACACCCACGGCGGTCCTGTTCGGCCCCAGCGGAGACCCGGAATGGGGACCATGGCAGGTGCCCCACAAGATCATCACCTCAAACCACACCTGCCGCCCTTGCGGCAACGACGGCTGCGGCGGCGGGAAACTCAGCGAGTGCCTCCAGACCATCAGCGTGGCGGAAGTGCTGGAGGCAGTGCACAGCCTGCCGTTGCAGGGGCGCGGAAACTGCTGAAGATCGCCCTCGTCCGCCAGCGCTACACCCCCTTCGGCGGGGCGGAGCGCTTCGTCGCCAATGCCGTGCGCGCCCTGCGTGCCGAGGGCGCATCACTGACTATCGTCACCCGCCACTGGCCTGGCGGGGAAGAATTCTCACCCCTGATCTGCAACCCCTTTTACCTCGGCAGCCTGTGGCGCGACTGGAGCTTCGCCCGCTGCGTCTGCCGTATTTTGGAAAAGAAGGATTTCGACCTGGTACAGTCGCACGAGCGTATCACCTGCTGCGACATATACCGCGCCGGCGATGGCGTTCACCGCGAGTGGCTGACCCAGCGCCGGCGTGTGCTCGGCCCGCTGAGCCGGCTCGGCATCGCCCTCAATCCCTACCACCGCCACGTGCTCTCCGCAGAAAAAAAGCTGTTCGCCAGCCCACAACTCAAGGCGGTGATTTGCAATTCGAACATGATCAAAGAGGAAATCCAGCGCCATTTCGGAATTCCTGAAGAAAAGCTGCACGTCATTTACAGCGGCGTTGACCTGGATGCGTTTCACCCCGGGCTGCGGGAACTCCACCGCTCCGCAGTGCTCGCGCAATACCACATTCCCGCCGACGCCACAGTCTTTCTCTTCGTCGGTTCCGGCTTCGAACGCAAGGGCCTGGCCACTGCGCTTCGCGCCCTGGCCGACCTGCCCGCATCCGCTCATTTGCTGGTGGTGGGCAAGGACAAGAAGCTCGAACGGTTTCGCCGCCTGGCGAATCAATTGGGGGTAGAGGGCAGAACCCGGTTCCTGGGCGGACAGGAAAACGTGCAGCCGTTTTATGGCGCAGCCGATGCTTTTGTCTTGCCCACGCTCTACGACCCCTTCCCCAATGCTGCGCTGGAAGCTTTTGCCTGCGGCCTGCCGGTGATCACCAGCACCAAGAGCGGGGCAGCGGAATTGATCCGCGAGGGGGAAAACGGCTTCGTCCGCGACGCACTGGATGTCGCAGGATTTGTCGCCGCAATGAGACAGATTGCCGCGCAGTGTATTGCCCCCTACAGCGCGCCCTCACGAGACACCGTGGCAGCACTTTCTCCCGCTGCCATGAGCAGCCGGCTGTTCGCCCTTTACCGGGATTTGCTCAATGACGCAGTATTTTCCAATTCAGGTATGAGCCTGAAGCGGTGTCGATCCGGGTGATTCAATTGTTCAGATTGACCGGGTTAAAAAAAGAAAAATTTAGGCTCTTTTCGCAAATCGTGTTGTTATCGGCAACCGACCCGGCACAACACCAATAACCATCGATGTTTCCAGGCAGTCGCAAGGTGTCCCTATCGATATGCTTGAAAGCCCCACAGGGTGATCCTTCGGATCAGACGCCAACACGATTTGCGAAAAGAGCCAAAATTTATGGGTTTTATGCCCAAAAATAACAGTTCGGTGACATCGGTAGCACCATGCGGCCAGCAGTTGCGAACGCGTCACAGTGTGCGCGCGTATCAAGCCCGCTGTCTTGGCCTTTCAAAACC
>Ga0210044_10001533_pt1 | contig 35179 bp, 31 predicted proteins | sample CryGey13umfilter_2_FD_183959 | JGI IMG/M metagenome (GOLD analysis project Ga0210044, IMG submission 183959) | Groundwater microbial communities from aquifer in Utah, USA - Crystal Geyser 4/9/14 3 um filter (SPAdes) (version 2) | ecosystem: Environmental > Aquatic > Deep subsurface >...
CTCTCAGAGCCTCCAATGCAACCTTGGCTTTGAATGCAGGAGAGTGATTTCTTCTTTTTGTCATATCGGTAGATCCCTTTCGTTTTAATGTCAGAATTCCACCTTAGCAACATGTCCGATTTTCTGAGACCACCTCTGACAATGCATGGTTTGTGTTCTTTAATTTTATGATGATTTATATGTTTATTCTTAATATGCTTAATGAAATTTATAGAGCAATGCAATAAAAATATGGTAAATGAATATGACTGTTTTGAGTGGGAAAGATTTTTTAAGCTTTTGCTTGACTTTGAACGCTGTAATCGTTTATTTTTCCGCATCTATATTTGAATAATGATCAGGAATAAGGATTAAAGAGATGAGCCGCCGCTGTATGGTTACCGGAAAAGGTGTGATGAGTGGAAATAATGTATCTCACGCCCATAACAAAACCCGCCGTAAATTTCTACCTAATATTCAGGATACAGGCGTTTATAGTGCAGGGCTTGAGCGTCTGGTCAAAATCCGTACCAGTGCCAATGGTTTGCGGACGATCGAGCATAAAGGCGGGCTTGATAGCTGGCTGCTGAACACGGCACCCACGAAGCTGGAGCCGAAACTGCGCAAAATCCGCAAAATGATTGTAAACGCACTTGCTGCTAAAGAAGCTGCGGCGAAGTAATTAGAGGATATTGTCTACCCGTTGGAAAGACGGGTATCCGGCACTTGAAATTGCCTGACCCCCGTCTTTACGGGGGTGACGTATTTTGGGGATATTTTTTAGAGAGATATGAATGGCACAATCTTCTTCATCCACTCGACGGAAAAAAGAACAGGAAATTCGGGTCAGTCCACCGGAAAATATCGAATATCCGGGATTTTCTTTTAATATCACTCATAAAGATTCTGCCAGTAAAGCCCGGATCGGACGGCTTGAAACACCGCACGGAACAATTGAAACACCCAATTATATTTTTTGTGGTACAAAAGCTTCGATTAAAAATCTGTCTCCGGCGGCGATGCGTGCGGTAAAGACTGATATTATTCTGGCTAATACCTACCATGTCATGATTCAGCCCGGCGCGGATCTTGTTGAAAAAATGGGCGGGTTGCATAAATTTATGCAGTGGGATGGCCCTATGATGACCGATTCTGGCGGTTTTCAGATTTTTTCCATGGGGCACGGTTCGGTCTCGGACGAGATCAAGGGGCGGAACAAAGGCAAGCGCGAGAAGAGTGTTCTTAAAATTACAGAGGAGGGCGCACGATTCCAGTCTTACTGGAATGGTTCCATGCTGGATTTAACGCCGGAAAGCTCTATGAAGATACAGCGACAATTGGGCGCGGATCTGATTTACCAGCTTGATGAGTGTACGGCCTATCATGTTGACAGGGATTATACAGCGCGTTCCATGGAACGTAGTCATCGCTGGGGTGACCGCAGTCTGGCGGCCTTTGCACAGACCCATGACGGGACGCAGGCACTTTATGGCATCGTACAGGGCGGTGTTTATGAGGATCTACGGGACATAAGCTGCGCCTATGTGAATGATCGCGCTTTCTTTGGACAGGCTGTCGGGGGATCTCTTGGCGGTAGTGTCGAAGAAATGGCGGAGGTTGTGAATATGTGTATGCAGCGTCTGCGCGAGGATCGTCCTGTGCATTTGCTCGGCATAGGCCGGATCGAGGATGTATTCAATTTTGTCCGGATGGGTATTGATACATTTGATTGTGTCACGCCAACCCGTATAGCGCGGCATGGTATGGCGCTTCTCAAAGGCCAGCAGGGGGAGCGGATTAATCTTACGAATGCGCGGTATCGAGATGACCCCGAGCCCCTTGATGTGCGTCTTGATAATCCGGCTTCGCGTGATTTTTCCAGGGCCTATCTCCATCATCTGCTGAAATCCGGTGAAATGCTGGGAATGCAGCTTGTCTCCCAGCATAACGTGGCCACGATGAATCTGCTAATGCAGGAAGTGCGCGAGGCAATACAGAATGGTACGCTTGATGCGCTACAAAAGGAATGGTTGCCATAGCAATCGTTAAAACTGTTTCATCAGACGCCGGTAGTAATCCAGTTCATAATCGGGGCGGGTGATTTCTCCAGAACGCTGGCGAAGAATCTTCAGGATTTCCTGCGCCTTACGTCTTTCAGCTTCGTCAGGGATTTTAACTTTTGAGTCAGAGAAAAACCCGGGATTGTCTCCATCCTGCATAGGGCGTCCCAGAGGATCAAGCCGGCTTCTGCCGCCCAGTGAAAGCATGGTCATGCTTTGCATCATCTGTTGTAACTGCTGGGCCATATCCTGCATTGATTCCTGTAGATATTCGATGGCCTGCTCCTGATGGGGAATCGAAAGGTCAGGGCGGTTTTCACCTAGTTGTTGTGCCGAACCGCGCATTTCCTGTTCGGCCAGCCCCATTTTCTCCGGTATTTCACCAAGCTTTTCATCTGTTTCGAGCATGAGTTGTCCGAGAATATAGCGCAGGGCATCCTGCTCAACCCTGTTTTCTTGTGTGTTGATCACAGGCGGTTTTGCTCTATTCTCCGGTGCTGCCGGAGGCGGTGGCATATTTTCAAGACCGGGAACAGTCTGGGTGAAGGGAACAAATTCGGGATATGTCTGCGATTGCAGATGCATTGTCTGATCGGCCTGTTGCTGGCTTTGTTCTTTTAAAGTCTGCTGTTTTTCGATAAGTTCCTGCATTTCGCTAATGCCTTCCATCATGAACTGCATTTCCGGCGGCAGAGGAGTGCTTGTAGCAGAATTCATCATATCCATAAATTTATCGAGCTGCGAAAGCATGTCTCTGGCCGCATTGCGATTGCCGGACATTGCTTCGGCCTGTAACTGGTCAAGAAAAGCGGCAAGATTTTCAGGATCAATAGCACTTTGTAGCATTTCTTGCGGAATTTGCATTAATTGGCCGTTTTCAGCCATATTTTTTTGAATTTCACGTGCCATTTCCTGAAAATATTCAGTCATGGCCTGACGCAGTTCCTGCATGGCCTGCGCGATTTGTTCACTGCCTGCTTCAGGATTGCGAAGTAATTGCTCAAGATTTCTTTGTGCCTCCCGTAGATTCCGTGCCGCCATTGGCAGGTTGCCGTCTTCAATGCGTAATGCCGTATCGAAAAGAAGTTCGGCAACACGCGCTGCGGATTCTGTTGTTGGTTCATAATAAAGGCGGGAGGATGCCGCCCGTATTGCAAGGAAGACAACAGGGTCATACTGGAATTGCTCTGGTTTTTGCAAAAGCGCTTCAAGCTCAAAAGCAATATTTTCTGTGGCTTGCTCCGGTGTCCATATAAGACGTTTACGAAAGGCGATGAGTTGTTGCGCAACAGGGTGCTTGAAAGTACGCTCGGGGAGTGTCATTTTCACAGGCGGTAACGTTGTTTTTTGTCCTTTGTGGTCAAGGACTTCCATAGTGATAATAACGGGAAGTCCTGCCCAGGGATGCCATGACAGATTAAAAGAAGGCGCCATGTCTATTTCCGTTTTTGGCGGGCTAATGACAGCACGGGTTTCTTCATAAGCTGTGCCAAGCGGCTTATCTTCGATCATCGGATCAAGATCCATGCGCAAAGTCAGATCGGTGACCCCGTAATCATCAGAAACTTTTACGGGTAGCCGGATTTCCCCTTTGGGCATTTCTTCAATATCCCCGTTTGCCGTGAGTTGCGGGGGCTGATCAATCAGATAGTCAAAGGGGATAGATGCGCGGGTAAAGAGCCATTGTTTGAGAAGAAGTGAATGACCCTGTGTAACCTCTGTTTCTATCGTCCAGTTCCGATCATCCAGTTTTTCGAGGGGAACAGTCCTATCTCCTATGACCAGTTCCGGATGCAGAGCGCCATTACTGATATGGGCTTTAAGAGTGCTTCCTTCCGGAATTTGCAAGCGATCTTTATAGGTGCCACCGCCCTGTAAAGTGATTTGTGCCATTCCCGTATAATCCGGAGGGGTTATCCATAGCGTTACAGGGGTGCTGGTTTGTTCAGCCATCCCTATGGAGAATGGAAATAAGCCATATTGCAGACGATTCTGCCATTGTGACCCTGCGACAATGAAACCGACAAGAAGCATGATCATGGCCAGTGACCTTAATGCCAGAGGATCTCTTTCTGATAGGACAGGTAGGGGAAAAGGAATGCGTAGTTTCCCTATAAGGCTTGTCGCTTCGTCCCTGTTCTTTTGCCAGAGCGTGCGGGTTTGAATTTGCTTTGGGTTAAGAAGAGTATCCTCAAGGGCGCTGATCGGACGGTGAGGAAGGTTGCTTTCCTGTTCAAGGCGGCGGTCTACCCGGCTTTTTTCCGGCCAGCGAAAATTTTTTAAATCCAGGACAAGTAGAAAAACAGTGCCAATGATAAAAATTATGGTGCAAAGGGCGGGAACGAAAGAACCGATAATGGCAGGAATTTGCAAGAGCCACAGTCCGGCAAAAAAAGCCAGCCATGAAAAGAGACGCCATAAAGATTTCCCCGCACTTTCAGCAAGAAGAACAAGCGCTGTTATTCTTCTTTTGCGGGTAAGGGTAGTAAAAACCGGCCTTTTTTTAAAATCAAGAGGATCAAACATCGGTACTTTAACAGGTTATACTTTTCTCCAGTATAACTTAAATAGTTTTATTGTAGCGAAAAAATATATATTTTTGATCTGTTAAAAAGAACGATTGGTAGATGGATCGGGATAGGTACGAGGAAAAACCTTGTCTTCGGCACCGGGTGGCGCATCGACTGAGCCCGGCTTTGTACCGCATCCGGCTGCGGTCATGACAAGAAGGATTAAAATAAGAAATAGGAATCTGGACATTGTTTTGTTATACACGTTCTATAATAACTGGCAAAGCTAATGAATTTTTCTTCCCGATATTTTTTTATAGTTTTTTTATGCGCCGTTCTGGCTGGAACAGGTTTTTTTATTATTTTATTACAAAAATCGGATAAACCCACTGAAATTTCAACACAAATAATCGCAAGCGAAGCGGAAGATTCCTTTTTATCACGTTTTGGTTCTGCTGAAACTTATGAACCAGCGCAAATTCTACCGGAGATAGAAATTATAGGTTTTAATGAAAAAACAATCATGCTTGCCGATTTCAAGGGAAAGTGGCGGCTTGTGAATTTCTGGGCGGCGTGGTGTCCCCCTTGTATTGAAGAAATGCCGGGTCTTATTCAGCTTGAAAAGGAGCGCGGGGGAAAGAATTTTGAAGTTGTTGTCATCTCGGTAGACAGCCATTCGGGAGAGCAGCATATTCGGGACTGGATGAAAAAGGCTGGACTTTTGGGTGCTTTCCATGAATTTTATGTTAAAAATCTGGATGTCTGGTACAAGCTCGGGTTAGAAGGGGTTCCAACAAGCCTGATTATAGGGCCAGATGGCAGGCTTTATTATAAACTTGTAGGGGAGAGAGACTGGTCGGATCAAGAAACACTGGATTTTATTGATAAATTGTTGAAGAATTAAAAAAATGTTCAAAAGACATCTAATCTAATATTTCTTTATCTTCTTAATAAATTCACAGCTATTTGACATTACACTTATATCGAGAACAATAGCGATACTATCAGGATTGAATATGCAGGGCATACCCCATACAGAAAACGATATCGTTCCTTCATTAAAGGTGATAACGCAGGAAGAGCTTGATGAGCTGGCAAAACTTCACAAGCGGTTCATGGAAGGCCGGATCGGGGGGCGGCGCGCAATTCTTAAAAAGGTAAAGCTTTCGGGCTTATCCTTAAGAGAGCGTGATCTGCGTCAGGCTGATTTTAGCGGTTGTGATATGACCGGTATGGATCTGGGCGGTGCCAATTTTCGCGAGGCTTCGCTTTATGCTTGTGATCTGAGCTATTCCAACCTTAATAAAACGATCTTTGTTCGCGCCGATTTGCGTGGCTCCCGTATTGAAAGCGCAGATTTGTCTGGTGCGGATCTGGATAGGGCGGATCTGCGAGCTGGCGGGATTGCTGTGGAGGGGCAGGTCGGACAGGCGCAGGAAGTTAATTTTCGGGGCGCCAATCTGGCCGGAGCAAAGCTTTCCGGCACTTTGGCCAATGGCGCGGATTTTTCGGATGCAATTATGTCAAAAATTGATTTGACAGCGGCAGATCTACGGAACGCCCGTTTCGAGGGCGCCGATTTGACCGAAGCCGAGGTGAAGGGCGCACAGCTTATGGGGGCGAATATGCGCTCGACCATTCTGACAGGCGTTCATCTTGATGATATCCGTGGTAGCGGTGTTGATCTTACAGATTCTATTACGGATGAGAATGTCGGGAAATCTCTGGAGACTCTGGGCGCACCATTGGCTAGATTGATTAAAGAACATCGTAACTGGATTTCTTCAGTGGGAGCAGAAGGAGCGCAGCTTGATCTAAGCGGCTTTGACCTGCGTATTCTGCTTTCGCTGTCAGGCGAAAAATTGACGGCACTAAAGGCAATAGAGGCGCGGTGGTGTGGCATGGATCTAACAGATATTCAATTGCAAAGCGCTCATCTGGAAGGATCTGATTTCCGTAGTTGTTTTTTACGGGGTGCAGATTTCAGAGCAAGTATTCTTAAAGGGGCGCGGTTTAGCCATGCGGATTTGCGTAATGCTAATTTTAGCCCTCTTTATTTTGAATCCGGAGGCAAAAAACAGGCTTCTATAACGCATCTGGAAGACACAAATTTACGCTATGCAAACTGTACGGGGGCGATGATGGAGCGGGTCTCCTTTAAAAATGCTGATGTAGCCTATGCAAATTTTACGAATTGTAATCTTGGGGGCGCTGATTTTTCTGGAGCTAATATTGAAAATGTCAACTTTACAGGGGCTCATATAGAGGGCGCAATTTTTGATGGTGAGCCTCCTTCTACGGCGGCCTGATGGAACTCGTATGCAGATCAGAACATTCTTGTCCACAAACTTTGTGACCGGCTTTCTTGAAATGTTAAAAAGCCCTCTGAATATGGTTTTGGCGGCATTGATCGGGAGTTACTGTCTGTTTGTCTGGCTTCTGGGAAGAGAGTTGGAGATGCCAACGCGGATTTCTTTTTTTAGCTATGAATTGCTTTTATTCATCAGCTCCCTGTTATTCCTTGGCGGAGCGATTTCCGGACGCATTTTATATATTATGCTGTTTATAAGGCCGCGTCGTCTGTTCCATGCTATCGGAGCGGATTTTAAATCGCTTTTATGCTGGCGGCGGATATGGAACGCCCTGCCGATGATTATCATGTTTCCGATCTTTTTTTCGGCCTTTACGTCCTTTAAAACGTTGATTCCCGATTTGATGCCTTTTTCTCATGATGTTTTATTTGCAAAAATTGACAGAACACTTCATTTTGGCGTAGATCCCTGGCGTTTGCTGCAACCATTTGTTGGGTATTTCCAGATTACTTTTGTCATTGCTGTGATTTATAAATTCTGGTTTCTGGTGAAGTTTATGGGGTTGTACTGGCAGGCTTTTTCCACGAGCAGGCCAGCTTTGCGTGCGCAGTTTTTTCTGGCTTATATTCTGTCATGGCTTATCAACGGCTCTTTATTTGCCGTGCTTTTATCCTCTGCAGGGCCGTGTTTTTATGGTTTGGTGACAGGGGAAGCCGACCTTTACGCACCCCTTTTTGAGTATCTGCGGCAGGCCAATGAAGTGCATGCTCTGGGATCACTTGATTCACAGGGTTATCTCTGGGATGTGCATATTGGTAAGAATACAGAGTTTCTCTCCGGAATTTCTGCGATGCCGAGTATGCATGTTTCTGTGGCTTTTTTGCTGCTGCTTACGGGCTGGCATTATGGCGCGTTTGCACGGGTATTTTTTAGCCTTTTCTTCGTAGCAACTTTTATAGGCTCCATTCATTTGGGGTGGCATTATGCTGTGGATGGTTATTTTGCCATTCTCTCTAACCTGCTTCTCTGGATTTTAAGTGGCTGGCTCGTGCGGCAGCGTTTTCCTGCGCTTTCGGGGCGTCAGGAGATCATTTCCCCTGTGTCAGCATAGCCAGAACGAAAAACAAAAGCGCCAGTCCTTGCAAAGCAACGCGTAGTTTCATCATTTTATTGCTGTTTTTACGTGCTTTTCCGCCGCCTTTAACCATAAAGACAAGCCCGATCAGAAGAGATGCGACAACAGAGAACATGGCTAAGGCCATTAATATTGAGAAGATATTCATGGTTTTCCCGTTGTTATAAAATAATTTACACTAATATTAGAATTTGATAGTTTAAATTCATCTTTTAATACGTTGTAGTTTAATCCTTTTATGTCTTTTGGTACTGCTCCTGCCTGACGTAACATGCGGGATAACTCCGAAGGGCGAATAAATTTTTTCCATTGGTGCGTCCCGCGTGGAACCCAGCGCAGAAGATATTCGGCAGCGATAATGCCAAGGGCATAGGATTGGGGGGTTCTATTGGGAGTGGAGATGATAATAAGCCCTCCAGGTTTGCATAAATCCACACAGTTTTGCACAAAGCTATCCACATTATCGACATGTTCGATGATTTCCAGTGCCAGAACGACATCAAACGTATTTTTAAGCTGTTCTGCAGGGATATTTTTATAGGTAATTTTTAAATCATGACCCCTGGCATGGTTTTTTGCAACTTCAATAGCATTTGCGTCAGCGTCAATGCCTGTAACATTACCGCCAAGCCGCGCCATAGGCTCGCAGACCAGACCGCCGCCACATCCGATATCAAGAATTTCAAGCTTTTTAAACGGGGTCAGACTTTGCATTTCAGGATTGAAATGGGCGCAGATTTGGCTGCGAATATAGGAAAGCCGCACGGGATTCAGCTTGTGAAGAGGCTTGAAAGGACCTTCTTCATCCCACCAATGGTCAGAATCCTTTGCAAAATGCTTTATTTCCTGTGGATTTATACTTGTAGTCATGCTGTATATTTACCGCTAAGGATGGGAACATGACAAGGCTTGTTTTAAAATTCGGGGGAACTTCGGTTGCGGATACGGATTGTATCGAGCGTGCGGCAATTAAAATTGCTGCCGAGATTGCACGCGGGCACCAGATCGCCGTTGTTGTTTCCGCCATGGCGGGGATGACGAATGATCTTATCGAATATTGCCGTCAGATTAGTCCGCTGCATGATGCACGGGAATATGATGCTGTTGTTGCCAATGGCGAGAATATTACGGCTGGACTGATGGCAATGGCACTGCAAAAGCGCGGGATTGCAGCGCGAAGCTGGCAGGGCTGGCAGGTGCCGGTTCTCTGTACGGATCGTCACGGCAAGGCTTTGATTCTGGATATAGAAATCACCGAGATGGAGAAAAGAATCGGAAAGGGAGAAGTTCCGGTTTTGGCAGGGTTTCAGGGGATCTCCTCGCACAGGCGTGTTACGACTCTCGGGCGGGGCGGCTCGGATACAACGGCTGTTGCGCTTGCGGCCGCGCTTGGGGCAGAGCGCTGCGATATCTATACAGATGTCGATGGTGTTTATACGGCAGACCCCAGAATTGTACCCCATGCGCGTAAGCTGGGGAAAGTTTCTTATGAAGAGATGCTGGAAATGGCATCTCTGGGCGCGAAAGTATTGCAGACGCGCTCGGTTGAAATTGCGATGAAACAGAATGTTCCGGTGCAGGTGCTGTCCAGTTTTAAAGACAGAATCGGTAGTGACTTCCCCGGCACACTGGTAACCAGAGAGGATGATATTGTGGAACAGGAAATTGTCAACGGCATTGCCTATACCAAGGATGAAGCTAAAATCTCGCTCGTCGGGGTTCATGATCTGCCGGGTGTTGCAGCAGGAATTTTTGGATCAATGATTGAAGCGGCTATTAACGTAGATATGATCGTGCAGAATATCTCCCATGATGGTACGGCCGTTGATATTACCTTTACGGTCGCAAGGAGCGATTTGCCACGCGCACTGAATGCCCTTCAGAAATGCAAGGAACTGGATGGTACGGAAATACGATCGGATGAAGATATTGTCAAGGTTTCGGTGATCGGGATCGGGATGCGCAGTCATGCCGGTGTGGCCCAGACCATGTTTAAGGCTTTGGCAGAAAAGGGAATCAATATTCAGGTTATTTCAACTTCGGAGATAAAGATCAGTGTTCTTCTGGCTGCTGAATATGCCGAGCTGGCTGTTCGCGCACTTCATGCTGCATATGGACTGGAATCCAAATAGAATCTACCTTAATGTATAGAGATGCAGAGTGACGTAATGCCACAGCCTCCCCCCCGTCAGGATCGGGTTGACCAGACAGATATGGCTGTCGGGGAAGTTTTGCGCCGGACACGTCTTTATTACAATCTTGAGATCGAAGACGTGGAAAAAGCTTTGAGAATCAGGGTTTCCCAGCTTTTAGCATTGGAAGAAGGCGATATTGAAAAATTGCCCGGGCGCGTTTATGCGATTGGCTTTGTCCGTGCCTATGCCGAGTTTCTCGGACTTGACGGTGATAAAATTGTCCATTTGTTCAAAACCCAGTTTGTGGGTACAAAACGCAGGCCGGAACTGAATTTTCCAGTATCGGCATCGGAGAGCAAATTACCGAATTTTTATATTTTACTGGGGTCTCTTGCCGGACTAATCCTGATTATTGTTATGTTTCTTATTGTTCCAGACCTAAAACAGGATCGATCTATTCCGGAAGCTCCCCCCGTTGTCACAGTGAAAAATACTATTCCTTTCGGGCCACCCGTTCCTCAGAAAAGAGAACAGGATTCCGCTGCTGATGTAGAAGAAACAAGTGAAGAAAATATCCGTCCTGTTGTGGTTCTTCATGTTACGGATAATTCATGGGTGGAGATCCGTAATAGTGAAGGCAAGGCCATTATCTCGCGTATTCTGAAAAATGGTGATCGTTACATTGTTCCTGATGAAGAGGGTCTTGTGATGGATACAGGAAATATTGGAGCTCTTGAATTTATGGTGGGCGATGAAAAAATACCGCCGCTTGGAGAGTTGGGGGATGTACGCCGTCATATACTTCTTAGTCCTGAAGCCTTACGCCCTTTTTTGCCAGCATCTCAAAATAGGCAGGAATAACGAATATGGCTTTACTTGATAAACTTGCCCCGATCAGAGCCCGTTATGAGGAGCTTGCTGCACTTATGACCGAAGGGTCATTATCGGGTGAGAAATATGTCGCGCTTTCAACAGAATATGCAGAACTGGCGGATATCTCGGAAATCATTAAAGCTTACGAAAAACTATTGTGTGAAAGACGTGATCTTGAAGTGATGTTACGGGATCCTGAAATGAAAGAGATGGCTGCCGAAGAAATGCGGTCGCTTGATGAAAATATTCCCGCGCTGGAAGAAAAAATAAAGCTGGCATTGATTCCCAAAGATTCCGAAGATAGCAAGAATGTTATTCTTGAGGTCAGGGCGGGGACAGGCGGTGACGAAGCCGCGCTTTTTGCTGCTGATCTTTTGTCCATGTATCGGGGATATGCGACAACGCAAGGCTGGACATTTGAAATTGTGGGTGGTTCGCCGAGTGATCTGGGTGGCTTCAAGGAGGCCATTGCCGAGATTCACGGCCATAATGTTTTTGAAAAACTAAAATATGAATCAGGGGCGCATCGTGTCCAGCGTGTTCCGAAGACCGAGACCAGTGGACGCGTTCATACATCGGCGGCAACGGTCGCTGTGCTTCCTGAAGCGGAGGAGGTTGATATTGATATTGATGCCAAAGATTTGCGGATTGATACGTATCGTGCGCAGGGGGCGGGTGGTCAGCATATTAATAAAACGGATAGCGCTGTACGGATTACCCATATTCCGACCGGTGTTGTGGTGGAGATGCAGGATGAACGCTCCCAGCATAAAAACAGGGCAAAAGCGATGAAAATACTGCGTACCCGTCTTTATGATGCGGAGCGCCAGCGTGTTGATTCTATCCGTGCGGCAGACAGAAAATCCCAGGTTGGTACGGGAGACCGTTCGGAGCGCATCAGAACCTATAATTTTCCACAAGGACGGGTGACAGATCATAGAATAAATCTGACCCTTTACCGCCTTGAAGATATTGTTTCCGGAGAAGGTCTTGGCGAGGTCATCGAGCAGCTCATCGCAGAAGATCATGCGGCTAGACTTGCCGGTATGGATTTCTAGAATCGGGTATTAAAGGGGTAAAGAGGGTGACGACACTTAAGGATTTCTATTTCAGTGCCCGCAAGATATTGAGGGAGAATGGTATAGAAAATCCTGATCTGGTGGCGCGTTATCTTATCAAGGAAAGTGTCAATGTCGCCGATATTGATATCATCATAAACTCGGGTCGTCTGGTAAGCGCGGCGCAAGAGAGTCTCATAAATGATCATATCAAACGGCATATCAGTGGCGAACCGATAAGCCGCATTTTTGGCGAGCGCGAGTTTTGGGGCATTCCTTTTAAAATAACTCCTGATGTTCTTGATCCCCGTCAGGATACAGAAACAATTATAGAGGCGTCTCTGAAGCGTTTTATCGGCAATCCGCCGGAAAGGGTGCTTGATATGGGAACGGGGTCGGGCTGTATTATAATTTCTCTGCTATCGGAATGGCCAAATGCAAAAGGGGTTGCTGTAGATATCTCTGAAAAAGCGCTGGCTGTAGCAGAAGAAAATGCGCGGATTAATAATCTGCAAAAAAGGATACGTTTTATCCAGAGCAATTGGGGAGACTCTGTAAAGGGAAAATATGACGTTATCGTTTCGAATCCTCCGTATATTTCGAATCATGAAATCACGAATCTGTCTCCCGAAGTTAAAAATTATGATCCGATTCTGGCATTAAGCGGTGGCGATGACGGTCTGGACTGCTATAAAATAATAATTTCACAAATAAAAAGGCTCTTGAAACAGAGTGGAGCAGCCTTTCTCGAGATTGGTTATACACAAGCGGATGAGGTCATGCGACTCGTGGGAGAATCTGGTCTTTCGGTAAGTACAGTGCATCCTGATATAACAGGGATTCTGCGGGTTGTAGAAATATCTTCTGGGGAAAAGTAATTTTTTTCTTGTGCTGCTTCTTGATTGAATAGGCTCCATCACGATAGGGTCAATTCATTCACGGCACGGTCGTAATAAAAACTTTTACCGAGGCATATTCAAAAGATGTGTGCGTTTCGGAACAGATTTGCTCTGGTCAAGTGTACGTGAATCGAGTAACATTGTACGTGTACCCAAATTAAGAGTTATAAAAATGAAGGTGGAAAACATGAGACACCAATCATCAGGAAGAAGATCAAGAAATCGCGGCGGTAGTGGCGGCGGTAATAGTGGCAATAATGGCGGTGGAAATCGCAGATCAGCACAGAATAATCGTTCCCATGTTTTTGACAGCAATGGACCTGATGTACGTATCAGAGGTACAGCCCATCAGATTCATGAGAAATATATGGCTCTGGCAAGGGATGCGGCAGGAAGTGGGGATCGTATTGTCGAGGAAAGCTATCTGCAACATGCCGAGCATTACCAGCGTGTGATTAATAGCTGGCAGGCAGAAACTGTTGCTACAGCAGAAAGCGATTCAGATTCGAATACTCCCAAGGTTGAAAATAACACGTCTTTTAATAAAGAAGATCAGAATGATCATGGATTATCTGCAAGTATTACGGGTGTTAAGTCTAAAAAGGATATTCTGGAAGACGCTTGATTTGTCTCCGAAAAAATAAATCAAAAAAGCCGCTCTTTTATAAGGGATCGGCTTTTTTTATTTAAGGCTTTTGCCCAAAAGATACATGCTATTTTTGTTATTTCAGCAGCAATTTTTTAACATTTTATGGATTTGGTTCTATATTTTAGAAGGTTTTATCATGCAATTTCTCTTGAATAAAAAATTGGAAATTGCATGTTATACTATAAACGATTTTACTTAGAATTAAGAGAGGTTGCTTGTTATGGACTTTGAACGTTTTACTGAAAAATCACGTGGGTTTTTACAAAAAGCACAGACTTTGGCGATGCGCCGGAATAACCAGTCATTAGAGCCGGAGCATCTGCTGCGGGTTATGCTGGATGATGAGGACGGGCTTATTAAAAAGCTTATACAGGCAACAGAGGGTGACCTTGTACGTCTTGGTAAGGATATTGATGCGGCACTGGCAAAAATTCCGGAAGTGACGGGCAGCGGGGCAAGCGGACTCCGTATTTCAACTGATCTCTCAAAAATATTGGATAATGCACTGAATCTAGCTGAAAAAGCAGGTGATAAATATGTGACGGGTGAACGTATATTACAGGCCATGACTATGGCCAAGGCTACGGGAGCTGAAGGCATTCTGCAAAGCGCGGGTGTCGTGCCAACACGGCTTAATCAGGCGATCAATGATATGCGCAAGGGACGTACGGCCGATACACCAACGGCCGAAGGGCAGTTCGATGCCCTCCGGCGTTATGCCCGTGATCTGACGGAGGCAGCACAGGAAGGCAAGCTTGATCCCGTGATCGGGCGGGAAGAAGAAATTCGCCGAACCATTCAGGTGCTGTCACGCCGGACAAAGAATAATCCGGTGCTGATTGGTGAGCCGGGTGTGGGCAAGACGGCCATAATAGAAGGGCTGGCGCTGCGTATTGTCAATGGTGACGTTCCGGAAAGCCTGAAGAATAAGAAGCTGATGGCGCTTGATCTTGGGTCACTGATTGCCGGCGCAAAATTCAGGGGCGAGTTCGAGGAGCGTTTGAAAGCGGTTCTGGACGAGATTTCTGCTCATGCCGGCGAGATTGTTCTGTTTCTGGATGAATTGCATACGTTGGTCGGAGCGGGAAAGGCCGAAGGGTCAATGGATGCCGGCAATATGCTTAAACCTGCGCTGGCGCGTGGAGAACTGCATATGGTCGGGGCAACAACTCTGGATGAATATCGTAAGTATATTGAAAAGGATGCGGCTCTGGCACGGCGCTTTCAACCGGTTTTTATTGCTGAACCAACAGTTGAAGATACTGTCTCTATCTTACGGGGATTAAAGGAAAAATATGAGATGCATCATGGAGTCAGAATTACTGATTCCGCGATTGTCGCGGCGGCTACGTTATCTAACCGTTATATTACGGATCGTTTTTTACCGGACAAAGCGATTGATCTGATGGATGAAGCGGCTTCGCGTTTGAGGATGCAGGTTGATTCCAAGCCCGAGGAACTGGATGAGCTTGATCGCCGCATTATGCAGCTTAAGATCGAGCGTGAAGCCCTTAAAAAGGAAAAGGATGATAAGGCCACAAAGAGCAGGCTGGAAAATCTTGAAAGTGAACTGGATGAACTGGAGAAAAAATCTGCTGATGTAACGGCACAATGGACGGCCGAAAAGGAAAAGCTGCATTCCGGACAGAAGCTTACAGAAAGACTGGATCAGGTGCGTAACGAGCTTGAAAAAGCGCAGCGGGCAGGAAACTGGACCCGGGCGGGCGAGTTGATGCACGCGGTGATTCCAGAATTGGAAGAAAAGCTGGAAAAAGCGGCTAAAATGAAAGGGCAAAGTCTGATTAAGGAGGAGATCACGGCTAGTGAAATTGCCGGTATCGTGAGCCGCTGGACGGGGATTCCTGTTGATAAGATGATGGAAGGGGAGCGGGAAAAGCTGCTGGGGATGGAGCAGAAAATAGAGCAGCGTGTTGTCGGACAGGAAGAGGCTGTTCGGGCTGTGGCCAGTGCCATTCGCCGTTCCCGCGCCGGACTACAGTCTCCGCACCGTCCGATTGGCTCGTTTCTGTTTCTGGGGCCGACAGGTGTAGGAAAAACCGAGCTAACCAAAGCGCTTGCTGCGTTTTTATTTGATGATGATCAGGCCATGTTGCGGTTGGATATGTCAGAGTATATGGAAAAACATGCTGTGGCGCGTATGATTGGCGCCCCGCCCGGCTATGTCGGTTATGAGGAAGGTGGTGCCTTAACTAAATCTGTTAGAAGAAGGCCATATCAGGTTGTTTTATTTGATGAAGTTGAAAAAGCACATCCTGATGTTTTTAATATATTATTGCAGGTACTGGATGATGGCCGCTTGACAGACGGACAGGGACGCACTGTTGATTTCTCGAATACAGTTCTGATTATGACTTCTAATCTCGGGGCAGAATATCTAGTAAACCAGAAAGAGGGAGAGAGTGTGGATCTCGTTCGTGACAATGTTATGAATATCGTGAGGAAAGCCTTCAGGCCGGAGTTTCTTAATCGTCTTGATGAAATTTTATTGTTCCAGCGTTTGGGGCGCGGGCAGATGGCTGGTATTCTGGATATCCAGCTTGGCCATTTACACAAATTATTACAGGATCGCCGAATAAATTTTGTGCTGGATGATAAGGCAAAAATATTTCTGGCAGAAAAGGGGTATGATCCGGCTTATGGTGCGCGTCCTCTCAAGCGTGTTATTCAGACAGATCTGCAGAATAAACTGGCCGAGTTAATTTTGCAGGGTGATATTGCTGAAGGAGGGATCGTTGAAATCTCGGTTGATGGAAACGGGCTCACATTTAAAACCGGAGCCACAAAAGGAAAGGCCGATGAAGCCAAAAATAAAAACCGCTCGGTTGCCTGACAGTTTTCTATAATTTTCGTAAGGAAAGAAAATATAATTTTATACTTAAAGCCTGTCATTGTAACGGGGCTGTTTTTCCTGTATTTTTAATTCTGATTTGTACGAATCTTGCATGGGCGTACGTGTATGCCTCAGGAATTTTTTATGGCTCGTTTTCTGGCTTTATTATTAGCAGCTTTGGTTTTATCATCATGCGCGAGCATGTTCGGAAATGCGACGCAGGAAATTACATTCCTGACACCCGGGGTAAATGATTCTATTTGCTTCATCAGTAATGGAGATATTAATTACAGAGTTTGGCCACCGGAAAAAATCAGAGTGTCAAAACGACCCGGTACTATGGAAGTCACATGCCTTGCCGACGGGAACAGGGAAAAAATTGTTATGATAGAGCCAGAGCATGTAAGTACGGCGCTTGCCAACGGATTTAACGGTTTCGCCCCCGGCCTTTTTATAGATTATGAAACAGGAGCGCTTTTTGAATATCCGAATACAATTAGTGTCGATTTTTCGGATATGGCCGCTACGGCGATGCCTCTTCCCGGCTATCACAAACATCTAATGGAAAATCCCCAGCTTTTTGGAATGGAAGAGTTTCATACCGGACGGGCTGCCTTGATAAAAGATAAGAATGCCAAAGCTTATAAGTTACAGAAGAAAGATGCTTTTGCCGATGAACCGGAACATATGCAAATTATAGCACCTGTGAGCAGTACAAATCATGAGACGGTGAAGGAGACAGAGACTGTATCCGAGCTGACAAAACGTATGAATCCAAAGGTTTTTGGTACAATGGAAAGTGAATCTGCCAGTACCGCTCCGATGATGTTGCTTCCTATGGATGAAAAATAAAAGCGACAAGATTACTATGACAGAGAGTAAAATAATTTTCTTTTGCGGCATAGGCGGCAGTGGGATGAGCGCTTTAGCATTGATCTTGCTGGCAAGAGGCTTTACCGTCAGGGGATCTGATCGTGGTTATGATAAAGGCGATACACCGGAGAAATTCAAAGCACTTGAGCTGGCAGGTATAAAACTTTTTCCTCAGGACGGTTCGGGAATCACAAAAAATATTGATAAGCTTATTGTTTCAAGTGCCATAGAGGAGTCTGTGCCGGATGTACGGCAAGCGTTGCTTCTGAAAGTTCCCATTGAGAAACGTGCAGAGATTCTGGCAGGACTTGTCAATAAAATGCATGGAATCTGTGTTGGTGGAACAAGCGGTAAAACGACCGTGACCGGAATGATTGCCCATATGCTACAGGAGCTTGATTTTGCGCCCTCGGTTATGAATGGCGGCCAGATTATTAGTTTTCTGGAGCAGGGACTTCCCGGGAACGCACTGGCGGGGCATGGTGATCTCTTTGTTACAGAAATTGATGAAAGTGATGGCTCAATTGCTTTATTTGAACCTGCCATTGCCGTTGTGAATAATATTACACTGGATCATAAACCGCTTGCGGAATTGCGGCCTTTGTTCAGGGATTTTATTCGTCGTGCGCGAGATGCGGTGATTATTAATCTGGATGACCCGGAAGCCGCTTTGCTCGCGGAGCTTCACCCTCATACCCTTACATTTGCCATTGATAATCCGGCAGCGACTGTTTCTGCAAATGGGATTGATCTGAAATTGAAAGTACCGGGACGGCATAATCTTTCGAATGCACTGGCGGCGCTGACCGTTGCCAAAGCGCTTGGAATTCCTTTGGAGCGTGCAAAGAAAGCACTGGAAAGTTTTAAAGGGATAAAACGTCGTTTTGAGGTTATTGGTTCTACGAGTCATCATATTACAGTGATTGATGATTTTGGCCATAACCCGGAAAAAATAGAGGCAACCCTGCGGACATTAAAGCAGGATCAGGGACGCGTGATTATTGTTTTCCAGCCGCATGGTTTTGGTCCAACAAGAATGCTGAAAGAGGGGTTTGTAAAAACATTTGCGCGCTATCTTTCAGAGACTGACATTTTACTTATGCCTGAAATTTACTTTGCCGGCGGGACAGCGGATAAAACGATTTCTTCCCGTGATATTATTAAAGATATTGCCGCCACAGGAAAAATTGCCCTGTTTATGGATAGCCGCGCCGCCATAAAATCCTTTATCAAGGATAATGCCATATCTGGTGATCGCATTGTCATTATGGGGGCGCGGGATGACACTCTCCCTGACTTTGCCTGCTCTATTTTAATTTCTTTAGAAGAGATAGAAACTGGTAGCATTTAAAAGTTATGATTTTTATTTGTACCTTTGTTTTTCTGGTGGATCTAATAAGTCCTGAGCCTGGAGTTTCTAATAGAAGATGTCGCATATAAACCATTTATAGATCCCTGTTTTGTATGGATCTATTCTATTATTTTTAGGAGTGCGGGTATTTTAACTTGCGGCGGCTTCTTCTTCTTTACCCTCTTTATCACTTTTCCTGGATTTAGAAGCTTTTCCTGATTTTTTCTTTTTATCTGAAAAAACATAGGTAGGAGGTTTGTTGTCTTTGACTGTTTTGGCTTCCACAACGACTTCTTCAATATTTTCCATGTCCGGTAGTTCAAACATGGTATCAAGCAGAAGGTTTTCCATGATCGAACGTAGTCCCCGTGCCCCTGTTTTACGTTCAATGGCTTTCTGGGCAATAGCTTTTAAAGAATCATCGGTAAAGCGTAGTTTTGCACCTTCCATATCAAACAGACGTTCATATTGTTTGACCAGAGCATTTTTTGGTTCAGTCAGAATCTGGATGAGGGCGCTTTCGTCAAGATCTTCCAACGTTGCGATAACCGGCAGACGGCCAACAAATTCCGGAATCAAGCCATATTTGAGAAGGTCTTCAGGCTCCAGAGATTTGAATAATTCACCTATTTTACGTTCGTCTGTTGCTTTGATATCAGCACCGAATCCAATTGTTGTACCGCGTCCCCGTTCGGCAATGATCCGATCCAGCCCGGAGAAAGCACCACCGCAGATGAAAAGGATATTAGTGGTATCAACCTGTAAAAACTCCTGTTGTGGGTGTTTGCGTCCGCCCTGAGGGGGAACAGAGGCAACGGTACCTTCCATCAGCTTCAGTAAAGCCTGCTGGACACCTTCGCCGGAAACATCGCGTGTTATTGACGGGTTGTCACCCTTGCGGGAAATTTTATCAATCTCGTCAATATAGACAATGCCGCGCTGAGCCCGTTCAACATTATAGTCACTGGACTGTAGTAATTTGAGAACAATATTTTCAACATCTTCTCCGACATAACCGGCTTCGGTCAGTGTTGTTGCATCTGCCATTGTAAAGGGAACATCAAGAATACGTGCCAGAGTCTGTGCCAGAAGCGTTTTTCCGCAACCAGTCGGGCCGCAGACCAGAATATTTGATTTGGAAAGCTCGATATCATTGCTGCTGTCTTGCGCATTTTTTATGCGCTTATAGTGGTTATGCACGGCAACAGATAAAATCCGCTTGGCATGAGCCTGTCCAATCACATAATCATCAAGAACGGCCTTGATTTCCGAAGGGGTGGGAACGCCTTCACCGGAACGGACAATAGATGATTTATCCTCTTCCCGGATAATATCCATACAAAGCTCAACACATTCATTACAGATGAATACGTTGGGCCCCGCGATCAGTTTACGCACTTCGTGCTGGCTCTTGCCGCAGAAAGAGCAATAAAGTGTGTTCTTGCTGTCGCTATCTCCGGATTTACTCATTGAGTGTTCCTTATCCTTATTAAGTAAGCTGTCATGTTATATTCAAATTAGATCTTAATCTGAATCATTATGTTTTCAGTGTAGCCAACGGAAGCAAGTCCGCGCAAGTCCCTTTACAATTGAAATAGTATTTCTCTCCACAAGTTACAATTCTGTTATATAATCATACTGATGAATTTATGAATAGAAAGTGAATCATGTATATAGAAAATCTTGAAGCATTGGCCGAAAGTTTTGATTTATTCGATGACTGGGAAGACCGCTATCGTTTTCTGATTGATTTGGGACAGCGGCTGGAGCCAATGGATCCGGCATTAAAAACAGAAGCGCGTCTGGTGAAGGGCTGTACTTCCCGTGTGTGGCTTGCAGCAAGGATTGATGAGAATACGCAAGGCCAGAAAATATTTCATTTTATGGCCGATAGTGACGCCCAAATAGTGAAAGGTCTTATTTATATTCTTGCGATTGCCTATCAGGATCAGCCGATTGAAAAAATACCTCTGATTAACATTGAGTTATCTTTTGAACGATTAGGATTAGGCGGACATTTGAGCCCGAGCCGCCGCAACGGATTCTTTTCTACGGTTGACCGTATTAAGGAAATGGGCGCCAGCGGAGGTTCTTGACCCTCAGTTTGGGGCGTGTTACGAATCTTTCTTGTCAGTATTTGTGTGAATGATAAGCGGGGAGGAAAACATGCCGGAAAATAAAAAAATATCGGATCAGGCTATTGAAAATATATTAAAGGAAATCCAGAAACTTGCAGATAAGGAAAAAGTCAATGCGCCGAAGCGGATTGCCGCGCAGGAGAAGATGGAAAATCTTGTCAATGTCCTTGCAGAAACAGAGATGGAAAATGTCTCAAATGTGACTGCAGATATGGTTGCCGCCTATCTGGTTTTCTCCCAGACAATCAAGTTGAAAGCGATGCAGGGAGATTATACAGCAGAAATGGATATGGCGAGGTTTAGCCAAAAATTTCTAGATAATTATAATAATTACATGAAAAAAATTCAGGCAGATCCTCAAAAGAAGAGTGAGATCACTCAGGCCGCTCAAGAGCTTCAGAAGGATCTGGCGCCTTCAATGCTACCGATCAACAAACCGATTCTGAATATTGCCATTGATGCACCAGAAGGGGATTACGGCGAATGGCATATGGCGGTTGTTCCGATTGTGATTGATGAGGATTTTAATGCAAAAGTGGCAGAGACACTTAATTATGATTTTTACATTAGTATGGAAATTACGCCACATGAGGGATTGTCAGGAAAGTTCAATATTCCGGCGCAATTTACAAAAGCGGGGGATAAATATGAACCTCTTACGATATCGACTACAGTGAAACCAGGTGACACGCCAAAAATTCTGCATGTGAGCGGACATCAGTATGAAAATGGAAGGCTCATGAATGATATTGTCTTCCCGAAAGCTGTACTTAGAAAGCAGAATCAGGCGACTCCCGAGTTTGCACCCTTTGAAGTTAAAAAACTGCCACCGCCGAAACGTTAGTTTTTCATAGCGTTCAAGGCTGCCGTGAGAAAGGGTTACTCTTTCTTTGCCTCGGGCTGTGTATCGGGTTCGGCTTCCGTTTCTTCACTTTTTTCGTTCGGGTTTTCCGGTTTGAGATCCTTGTGATGAAGGCTGCCGAGAATGTCGGAGAATAGCTTGTCTGCTTCGGAGATGTCATGCCCGATGAGTTCGGCTTCCATTGTAAAAACTGAAGATTTGCTGACCCAGAGCTGCGTAACATAAACCATGACATCTTTGCCGCTGGGGGTGGGGCCTGCGCCAAGAAGGGCGCTCATCACAGCTTTTTCATTTTCGCTATGGGTGACATCATAAACCTCGAGTGTGTCAACACCGGGGCGTGCCAGAAGGGATGTCCGCCGTGCATCGGGTGTGAACTGGCCACGGAGATCTGTTTCGGTAGGTTTGCAACTGACATAGATATTGATTGCGGCATCCATATCATAGACTTTGGTAAAACTTGTCATGAGTGTGCATTTGTCACTGACTTTATCATGACAGCGCTGCGTGGCGCGAGGCTCTTCAGGGAATGTCATAATAAAGTCGCAGCCTTCCGGTGCGTAAGTATATTCTTCGGCAAAGGCCGGAAATGCCGTTATCATTGCCAAGAAAAACATACCAAGCCATAAGCGCATCATTCTAATCCTTTTCCGGTTGCCAGTGTTCGGGGGTAGCCTCTGCCTGTGTCTGTCGTTTCATGTCTTTGACCTGATGAAGATCGGGAAACCAGACATAGGGTATTCCTTTACGCTCGGCGTAGGAAAGCTGCTTCTTAATTTTTTGCGGCGCATGATATAATTCTACATTAAAATTGCGTTTGCGTAAAATACGAGCCGCATTGGCGGCTGTCTCGCGATGCTCTTCATCGGGTAAAATCATCAGAATATCGGCAGGGGATTTGCGCGAAATATCAAAATTTCCCTGCTGCCGCAAGCGGTCAAACAGCCGTGAAAATCCGATAGAAATGCCGACACCGGGAAGCTTTTTATTAATATAGGAACTTGCCAGATCATCATACCGCCCGCCGGAACAGATAGAGCCGTAGCCCGGATCATCAGTGAACACCGTTTCATACACAGTGCCGGTGTAATAATCGAGCCCGCGAACGATGGAGAGGTCAGCAACCACGGCGCCTTCGGGGAGGTGGGATAAATAATTGAGTATGGCCTTTAAGTCCCCAACTCCTTTCACATAGCTTTCGCTAGAGCTACTTAAAATATATTCATCATTTATGTCCTGTAGCTTTTTTTCTAGCTCTCCGCTATTTATAGCTTTTATGGCAGCGAGTTTAACAAGTACGTGTGCGAAACCTGATATATCTCCTGAAAGAGATTGAAGAAGTTCAAGTGTTTCTTGTTCACCAATTTTTTCTATTTTATCTAGAATGCGCAAGACTTCTACTTGATCGCAATCGATATCATCTAATAAGCCCAACAAAATCTTCCGGTTACTCACCCGTAACTGTATTTTCTCCGTCTCCATCCCCGGCAAGCCACTCAGAACTTCCCAGATAATCGCGGGCATTTCGGCGTCAAAATGCAAGGGTAGGGCGTCGACATTAATGACATCAATATCGCATTGGTAGAATTCGCGGAAGCGTCCGGCCTGAGGCCGCTCGCCACGCCAGACGCGTTGTATCTGGTAGCGTTTGAAGGGAAAAACCAGATCGTTGAAATGCTGCGCGACATAGCGCGCCAGCGGGACGGTCTGGTCAAAATGCAGCGCAAGGCGGGCTTCTTTGCCGCTGTCGCCGTCTTCTTTATGGAGCCGCTCGAGGACATAGATTTCCTTGTCAACCTCGCCTTTGGCGCTAATGACGTCAAGTTCTTCCACGGAAGGCGTTTCGATGGAGCAGAACCCGTAGGATTCAAACACCTTACGGATATGATCCATCCATTGCTGCTCGATCAGGCGCTCTTCCGGCAGCCATTCGGGAAAGCCGCTGACAGGTTTTGGTTTATAAACATTCATGCTTCTGCTTTTACAGTATCCCGCCATGAAAAAACAGAGTGATTTTTTACAGGGCTGCTATGGACTTATAGAAAGAAGTTCGCTAAACATTGATTATGAACAAACAAAGGTTTTTACAACTGGCATTTGGATGCGCGGCTCTGGCAGTTGTGGCCAATCATGTTGACGCGGATTCTGCTGTTTTTTTTAACCCTTATAATACAGCTCAGATTGTTGACCAAAGTCTGATCCGTCATCCTACTCTGGCATCGGACAGTCAGGAGCCTGTTGGGGTGCAGCTTGTTCTGGCGCTGGATTCCAGTGAGTCAATGGAGCCAAAGGAATTTGAAATTTCGTTGCGGGCAACGGCAGACGCCTTGAATTCCGAGCAGGTTAGAAACGCCATAAAATATAAATCCGGCGAAAACTCTGTTGCGCTTGCGGTTATCAGTTTTGATGTTTTTGCGATGCTGAGGGTTCCGTGGGTTGATATTCGCGGGGACGAGATCAATGACAAACCTTTTGATACTGAAAACCTGGAAAAAAGTTCGTTTTCCAGAGACAAGCTTGACAGGCTTGCTGATGAGATCAGGGCGTTGCCACGTATTTCGAGTGGTGGCACATCCATTGATCAGGCTTTGGCTTTAGGGTTCAGTCAGTTCCAGAAATGCGCATGGCCGGCAATTGAAAGAAAAGTGCTGAATGTTTTCGGTGACGGGAATTCGGATACCGGAAAGATCCAGATACAGAAAAAGAAACTTGAGCAAATTGGAGTGACGATTAACGGGCTTGCTATCGTCAATGAAGATCCAGATCTGGATCAGTTTTATCAGACGTATCTTGTGACATCGGGGGATACGGATAAAAGTGGGGATGGTATTTACTCCCAACGCGGCAGAGTCTGGGTTGCGGCACAAAATATGCCTTTGGATAATGGTACTGATGTTGAATTAACGGCTTATTATGGATCCGTTGTTGAAGCCATAACGAAGAATATTAGCACTGAAGTGGCAGGAACGGGATTTGAATACCGGAATTATGCCATGAATAAGAAAATATTTTCTCTGCGTTTTTAAGGTAATTCTTCAAATAATTCCTCAATCCTTGAGATCAGAGCGCTTGCTAGTTCATCGGCATCGGCGATGGTAAGAGCCTTGTTGTAATAGCGGGTGACATCGTGGCCGATTCCGATGGCGGTGAGTTCAATGGGGGAGTGGTTTTCGATCCAGTGGATAACATCACGCAGATCTCTTTCAAGGATATTGGACGGATTGACGGACAGGGTTGAATCATCGACCGGAGCGCCATCTGAAATCACCATGAGAATTTTACGTTGTTCGCCGCGTGCGGCAAGACGGTTATAGGCCCAGCCGAGCGCTTCCCCGTCAATATTTTCCTTAAGAAGACCTTCTTTTAGCATCAGCCCGAGATTCTTCCGCGCACGCCTCCAGGGAGCATCGGCTTTTTTATAAATGATATGGCGCAGGTCATTTAATCGTCCGGGGGTGGCGGGGCGGTTATTCTGAATCCACAGATCACGCGCTTTGCCGCCTTTCCATGCGCGGGTGGTAAAACCGAGAATTTCAACTTTAACTCCGCAACGCTCCAGCGTCCGTGCCAGAATGTCAGTACACATTGCGGCAATAGCAATCGGCCTTCCGCGCATGGAGCCGGAATTATCAATAAGAAGAGTGACAATGGTATCGCGGAATTCAGTCTGCTTTTCCTGTTTATAGACAAGGGGTACCGTCGGATTGGCGATGATACGGGCAAGGCGGCCTGTGTCGAGCGCGCCTTCATCAAGGTCAAACTGCCAGGAGCGCTGCTGCTTTGCCATGAGTTTCCGTTGCAACCGGTTAGCAAGCCTTGTTGTAATGCTGTGCAGATGGGAAAGCTGCTGGTCGAGCATGGCACGGAGACGGTCAAGTTCCTCCGGCTCGGCGAGATCTTCAGCGGCGATAGTTTCATCATAGGCGGTGGTGTAAATCGTATAGGTACTATTTTGACCCGGGCTGTAATCTTTCGGTTTATGAGTGCGGGTTACATCCGTGCTTTTACCATCGTCAGCCGTGTTTTCCTCGTTATGGGCGCTTTCTTCTTCACCCTTGTCTTGTTCCTCCGCCGCTTCATCAGGATCATTGCTATCCTCCCCCGTTTGGGTATCGGAGTCTTCCTGTTCTTCGTTTTCGCTGTCCTGTTCGGGATCAGAGGTTCTTTCATCAGGGGGTGTTTCGCTGTCATCCGGTTGTAAAGAGGTTTCTTCTTCTGTTTCCCTATCCAGTTGACCGATCAGGCGGCGGGACAGGGCGGCGAAAGTTTTCTGGTCATAGAGTGCGGATTTTAACCCTTTTAAGCCATCTGCCCCCAGTTTTTCATCCAGCCATGGCTGCCAGAGCATCCGCATTTTCTGAGAGGAGGGCGGCGGCGCTTCTCCTGTAAGAGCGATTCTCGCCAGAATATGAAGGGCATCTGCCATATTGCATTCTGCGCGGTTGGTGACATGATTAAAGCCCAGACGGCGGCATTTTTCTTCCAGCGTGATTTCAAGATTTCTGGCAACACCGCGCATTTCTATGGCGCCGATAGCTTCGCACCGTGCCTGTTCCAGCGCTTCCAGGGCTGCGCGGGCTGTCAGGTCAAGAGGAGTATTGCGCTGGTGCAGGGCAGGGCTGTGATGTTGTAAATGTAGCGCTCTGGCATCGGCGCTGCCGCGCACAAGCGCCGTGCTCTCCACGCTCATCTCATGGTCTGGTAAGGGTAGGCGGGTCTGACCGGAAGTATCTTTTTGCGCAGTATAAACAGGGCTTTCATTGGCCGAAAAACTGACATCCAGTTCCTTTTTTCGTGCGATGGCGCGCAGGACTGCGGCTGTAGCGGATTTGAATTTTTCCAGCCTTTTTGTCTGTTGATCCTGCGATATTTTATCCATAGAAGTAAAATATCATTCCGAGGGAAAAATGCTATATTTTAAAAACATGAGAAGCATTTTCGATTATCTACGGTATAAAAAATAGGTTATGTCTCAAGTGGCATATAAGTTTCTGCAAGCGCGGCAAAATAGCTTGAGCCGATGGGCAGGATTTCGTCATTGAAATCATAATTCGGGTGATGTAATCCCATACTGCTATGGCAGTGGGGATCGTTGGCAACGCCTTGGCCAATAAACACAAAAGCCCCCGGTTTTTCTATGAGGAAAGCTCCAAAATCTTCGCCGCCCATCGTTGGCAGACAGTTTGTATCCACATTCTTTTCACCAACGACAAGAGCCGCAGCTTTAGCGGCAATGGCAATACCATCGGCTGTGTTCACGGTGGGTTCTGTCTGGAATATATAGTCAATTTCTATTGTTGAATCAAAGGCTTTCGATATATTGCCAACAATTGATTCCATGCGTTCCTTGATTTTATGACGGACATCATTGCTGAAGGTGCGTACGGTACCGTGAAGACGGGCGCTGCCTGGAATCACATTGAAGGCTCCGGTTCCGGCGTTCATATTTGTAACACTGACAACGGCGGTATCAATAGGGCTAACAGTTCGGCTGACAATCGTTTGCAGGGCAATAACAATTTGGCTGGCAATGACTATGGGGTCAATTGTATTCTCAGGCATGGCGGCATGGCCGCCTTTGCCTTTGACAATAATTTCGAATTCGTCAACTGAAGCCATGATTCCGCCAACCCTCATATTAATTGTGCCGACAGGGAGCGTTGGCCAGTTGTGAAAGCCAAAGACGTAATTGCACGGGAACTTTTTGAATAATCCTTCTTCAATCATTTTATCAGCGCCGCTGCCGCCTTCTTCTGCTGGTTGAAAAATAAGATGAACTTTGCCATTAAAGTTTTTGGTTTCATTTAAATATTTTGTTGCGCCAAGAAGTGATGCCATATGGCCATCATGCCCGCAGGCATGCATTTTTCCTTCATTGCAGGAGGCGTAGGGCAGACCGGTTCTTTCCTGAATATCCAGCGCATCCATATCTGCCCGCAAGGCAATCGCTTTACCGGAATCCGTTTTCTGCCCTTCAATCGTGGCGACAATACCTGTTTTTGCAAAACCGCGTGTATGCGGAATGCCCCATTCTTCCAGCTTTTTGGCGATGAGATCACCGGCATAGACTTCTTCATATTTTGTCTGTGCGTTTCTATGCAGCTCTTGCCGCCATGCAGCAATTTCATCTTTGCGGTCGGCAATACTATTGATCACAGGCATGACATTTTATCCTTATGGATGTTTGCGTAAGAACTGCGATGATTGTAGCGGGGATTTCATATGTTTTTCAAGCATATCCCGTGCAGGTTTCATACCCATATGCGGATTATTTTCAAGTTCTCGGGCAAAAGAGCCTTTCGCCAGTGTCTGGACAGCGTTGTAAAATTCGTTAGCCAAAGAAAAACGGGATATTTCTATTGGCACATGTTTCTGGCTTATTCTGTTAAAGAGTCCTGTTGTTGAATCATTATCAATCATCTGTAGAACAAGGCGTGCCTGAAAGGGAAGTGTATCTGTTGTTGCCGTCAGCCAAAGGCGGGTGGCGGTGGCATGATGACCTGCATTATCTTTGGTAGCCTTGCAGGCAACAAGGATTTCATGTTCCGGTTCAAAAAATCCCCAGCCTGTTTTTGTGTTCATCAGATAGATGCCTCCCGGATTGTTATCATATACATTGGCAATGATTTTATCTTCCGGCGTGTGGTTCAGGAATTCATTGATAACCAGTGAAGCAATCATATAGGGATATAGCGTGATGCCCTTGATCATTTTATAAGAGTCTTTATCGGGGTTTTGTTCACGCAGGATCGAACCGACTTCAATCCATTTGATCTGTCCATCCTGTTCAAAATCATAGGCGGCAGCCATAAAGCCTATGTTTTTATTGTGATCTTCTGCAATAATAATGCGCCCGTTTCGGGTGCGCTCATTCCATATTTCTTCTTTGCGCAGATCAACAAATTTGTTTTTATTGTTTTTATAAAAATCCAGAACACGCTTTTGATCGGCGGCTTCTGAAAACCGGACGGTCAGATGCGGCGTTTTCCGCTTAAAAAAATCAAAAAATCCCATCTTTATCTTTCTTTTAAAAAGTGATTTTACCGCGTGTGCGGAGAGAATAGTATTCCCGAAAATAAACCAAGCTGATAAATATCCATTTTACTAAACACCCATTGCCTATTTGGGTATGATATTATCATTGCCTGGGGCAGGTATATTCGCTTTTGGAATCGGTGCGATCCCGGTACATTTCTTCAGCAGAAGACCTCTTGTCTTGCGATCGAAGTGAACCCCGTGAAATCCCTGATTCAGGAGATCTTTTAACCGCTCATGGGCAGATTCTATTAAAACACCTTTCTCATTGTCAAAGAGCTGAAGAGTGATTGTATCTCCGGGATCATTGCTATAAAGAAATTTCCGGTCTAAAGGCTTGTGAACATAGACATTGTGGGAACCATCGCGGGCATCATAACCGTGAGCATAAATTGAAAAGCCACAATCAACGAATACGCCCCAACTAAACTCGTTATCAACGCATATTTCAGCAATAGCGTGTTGTTTGCCGTCTGCTGCCGCGATTTTCAACCATTCATCCATCATGATTTGCATAAGTTTATTGCCACGAAAATCATCGTGAACCAGAATATTGGAAACGACAGAAATTGTTTCCATATCTTTGTCTGGCAAGAGAGTAGGATCAGCAAGGCCGGATTCTTTCTCCGTCTGTGGATAGACGATCAGCATATGGGCAGCAAGCCGATCTTGCAAACCAGGTGTCCCCTTATGAAGGAAGGTGCCAATAATTGCATTTCCCTTCATAAGAAATTTGCGCAGATAGGATTCGTCTTTTTTAATAATATAATGGGTTTTGTCTGCTTTTTTAAGATTGTCCAGAACATGAGCCTGCAATGCAAGATTTTTGCTTAAGTCATTTTCATTCATATAGCGAATATAATAAGGCAGTCCCAGACGGATCATCTGGCCGATATTAAAAGGCTGATGCGCGTGTTTTTGGAAATGATGGCGCAGCGGTTGTTTTTTATCTAAATTCCCCATACGGGCAAATCCTTTCTCAAGAATGATCTATGTGAGATAAGCTTGCCTGAATAAAAAATTCAATAAAAATAAATTGTGCGCTGCGATTGTAATCAGGGGTGCGGGGGCTGGCTGATAGAAGCAGAAAGGAGTCTGTTTTTATCCGTTATTCCTGTGGCCAGTTTTTCAAGGCGTGGACGCGTTAGACCGATCGTATCAAGAGCGCCGAGATCAAGTGGAATGGCTGTGCCGGCTTTGTTTTTAAGTGCGCCCTTATCCTGATAATCAAGAAGAATTTGTGCCATTTTAGGCAGAACTGATTTATTACAACAAAACCAGATTGTGGCACGGCCTTTGTCAGCGGGATCAATATATTCGTTGCACAGGCGGTGTAATTCCTTCGTTTTGGCGGGGTTGGTGACAGGTTCCCAGCCAAGAGCATCGCGATATAAATGAAGGGAAGAATTATTGGCGGGGAGAATCTCCGTAACAATCATATCGTCGGGCGGGTTGCGCCACCATTCTTTCAAGGCAATGGCAGCCACTGCAATTTGTGCGCTTTTGAATCCGGCAAGGCGCGTCAGTGTCGTGCCGATTTCTGTATGAAGATGATGTTTATTCCGAGAGGCGACCGGATATGCCATACTGAGCGTGTGTGCATCACCCGTGGCTGGATCGTAAAGAAATGCGGCACCACTTTTGGCAATGACATCATCAAAAATAGCTTTGTCACGTTTGACAACATAGTTTTCAGGATCAATTTTTGATTTAATGGCAGGATCAAAAAATCTGCTAATACGTTTATGATCCGCCGCTCGTGAAAAAGCAAGCGTGAGAGATAAAGGGAGTTTTTCCTGTTTTTGCGGTGTTGCTATTTTTATAATCCTTATAAATTTGTTTTACGGGGGTCGAAGGCATCGCGGACGGCTTCGCCGATAAATGTTAAAAGCGAGAGCATCAGCGCCAGACTGATAAAAGCAGAAATGCCAAGCCACGGCGCTTGCAGATTGTTTTTGCCCTGCGCCAGTAATTCTCCGAGCGAGGCAGAACCGGGAGGTAGGCCAAGGCCAAGAAAATCAAGGCTGGTGAGGGCGGTAATTGAACCTGTTAAAATAAAGGGCATCAGGGTCATTGTGGCCACCATCGCATTGGGCAGAACGTGGCGGCGCATGATTGTAAAACTGCCGACCCCCAAAGCATTGGCGGCACGGATATAATCAAAGTTACGGGTGCGCAGGAATTCGGCGCGGACAACATCGACAAGGCTTACCCATGAGAACAGCAGCAGAATTAGCAACAATGTCCAGAATCCGGGGACAAACATGGCGGAAAATATAATCAGGATATAAAGGCTTGGCAAAGAAGACCAGACTTCAATAATACGCTGCATAATCATATCGAGCCAGCCGCCGTAAAATCCCTGAAACGCGCCCGCCGTGACACCGATCAGGGAACTGACCAGTGTTAATGTCAAACCGAACAGCACTGAAATCCGGAATCCGTAAATTACCCGTGCAGCGACATCGCGTCCCTGATCGTCCGTGCCGATCAGATTATCGCGTGAGGGTGGCGAAGGGGCAGGTTGCGGCAGGTTATAATTGATCGTGTCATAAGAATAGCGGATCGGTGGCCAGAGAATCCAGCCTTGCTCCGCAATCAACTCCTGCACATAGGAATCGCGATAGGCCGTTTCTGTTTCAAAGTCCCCGCCAAAGGTGGTCTCGGGATAGGCTTTGAAAATCGGCGTATAAAGATGCCCCTGATACTTCACAAGCAAAGGTTTGTCGTTGGCCACAAAATCAGCGGATAACGTCACAATAAACAGAAACAGAAAAATCCATAGCGACCAGAAACCACGCTTGTTGGCTTTAAACTGGGCAAGTCTGCGGCGCGTAATTGGTGACATGGGGTTATTTTAGTCACACACAAAAATAAGTCTATATAGATAATGACGGGATAGTATATTTTTTAAAGTTCACAGGATCAGATGCCGGAACGTGCCCTTTAGTCTGGGGTAACTACCACACCCTATCCTGTAAAAATCAATGCATTTTCTGACTGATTCCGCCTGATTTGATAAGGAGGTGCAGTTGACGCTGGATATCTTCGAGGCGTTCTTTGGCTTTCATCATCTCATCGGCGGCTTCTTTGAGGTCACGGCTGTTTTTGATGAGATAGACCTTCCGGTTTTGCAGGATTTCTGTCAGTTTTGTAACAGCGCGCTGGCGTTCTGCCGAATTGGAATTGGAGTTTGCAGAGTTTTGTAGTTCTTGCAAGAAGTTGCAAACATTCTGGTGTGAATTTTCCATTTTTATCTCCCTGTTTTTATTTCACAAAGTTAATAATGTATTAACTTATGAAGGAAATATGACATAAAAATATGGAAAGTGCAAGTTTTATGGTTATAATTTTCAAGTTTTTCTGGATTCGAAGTCTATTCGCGGATCTACATAAACATAGACAAGATCACGAACCAGCGTCATAACAAGGCCAATCAGGGCAAAGATATAAAGAGTACCAAGAACAACCGGATAATCACGATTTATGATGGATTCGTAGCCAAGAAGCCCCAGACCATCGAGGCTGAAAATCACTTCGATCAGGAGCGAACCTGTAAAGAAGATTGCGAGAAAAGCGCTCGGAAATCCGGCAATGACGATGAGCATGGCATTACGGAAGATATGGCCGTAGAGAACCCGTTTCTCGGAAAGGCCTTTGGCGCGGGCGGTGAGAACATATTGTTTGTTAATCTCGTCCAGAAATGAATTTTTCGTCAGCATGGTCAGCCCTGCAAAGCCGCTAATGACCATCGCGCAAATGGGCAATGCCATGTGCCAGAAATAGTCAAGGATAAGCCGGAAAAGCGAGAAATCACGCCAGTGATCAGAGACAATGCCGCGTAGGGGAAAAATGTTCCAGTAACGCCCTCCCGCAAAGAGAATAATCAATAGAATTGCGAACATGAAAGAGGGGATTGCATAACCGATAAACACGGCAGCGCTTGTCCAGATATCAAAAGCCTGCCCATCCTTGACAGCCTTTTTGATGCCAAGGGGGATAGAAATCAGATAAATGATAATCGTTGACCACAGGCCAAGTGAAATAGAAACCGGCATTTTTTCAAGCACAAGATCTAGAACACTGATATTCCGGTAATAACTCTCGCCCAGATCAAAGCGTAAATAGTTTGAAACCATCTGGAGAAAGCGTTCATGCACGGGTTTATCAAAACCGTACATGGCCTCAAGCTCTGCGATGAAAGCGGGGTCAAGACCCTGTGCGCCGCGATATTGGCTGGCCTGTCCGGTCATTTGCGCGCCGCTGGCGGCAAAATCACTGCCGCCGCTGCCGCCAATCCGTGCTGTGGCATCACCGCCATGGCCTTGTAACTCGGCAATCATACGATCTACAGGCCCACCGGGGACAAACTGGATAATCACGAAACTGACCAGCATAATGCCCAGTAGCGTTGGAATCATAAAGAGCAGGCGTTTGAGGATGTAATGTGCCATGTGTATTCCTAGCATGATTTATCCGGTTTGTGCAGCCGGAATTCTTAACAGAAGAGAGCAATCGCATATAAAAGTTAGCATTGCGCGATGAGTTTTCGTAAGAAACTGTTGTCCCATCCGGCTCGTTTGAACTTGAGGCGATTGGAACCTTTATTTTTATTGGCTTTTATAGTGTTAAGGGTCATCCTGCGCAGGATAGCGGGATTGGCTGGCGTATGATCCTTTCGTGATCTTGGGTAATCCTCACGCATGACAACTTCGAGAATCCGGTGCAGGGAATTTTCTATGACCCGGTGATTACGGGCAATGTCCATAAACTCCTGTGCGTTCATCACCCGGCTGAGAAGATAATAGCGTGTGTGGTATCATTTAAGTTGCTCCTAAAGTATTTTTTATAAATCATGGAAAATTATTTATAAACTGTCTATTATAGAGCGAGAATAAAAATTTGTAAAAATATGATGGCTGAACAGAAATTTGAAATTATTATTATTGGTGGTGGGCCAGGGGGCTATGTGGCGGCCATTCGTGCCGCACAGCTTGGTATGAAAGTTGCTCTTGTCGAAGCCCGGCATTTGGGTGGAATTTGTTTGAATTGGGGATGTATTCCGACAAAGGCACTACTCAGAAGTAGCGAAATCCATCATTTATTTCTGAATGCTGATCAATTTGGTTTTAAAATTAAAGGGCTGGAGTTTGATTTTAAAAAAATAATCGAACGGTCGCGCGGGGTTGCAAAACAGCTGTCAGGCGGTGTGCAGCACTTGCTTAAAAAGAATAACGTGACGGTTTTTGATGGTTTCGGTAAATTAGCAGGATCCGGAAACGTTCGCATTGAAAAAGACGGTAAGGAAATTGTGGTTTTATCGTCTCCTCATATTATTATTGCAACGGGCGCACGGGCACGAACTTTGCCTGGTCTGGAGCCGGATGAAAAATTGGTTTGGACGTACAAGGAAGCTATGACTCCAGAGTCTTTGCCAAAATCACTGCTGGTTGTAGGGTCAGGCGCGATCGGTATCGAATTCGCCAGCTTTTACCACAATATGGGTACAGAGGTGACTGTCGTAGAAATTATGGATCGCATTCTGCCGGTAGAAGACGAGGAAATTTCCGTTTTTGCCCGCAAGCAATTTGAAAAGCAGGGTATGAAAATACGAACAGGGGCGAAGGTAACAAGACTTGATAAGAGTCAAAATAATGTAACGGCGTTAATTGCATCGGATGGAAAATCTGAAAAATTGATATTTGATCGTGTGATTATGGCCATTGGTATTGTTGGAAATTCCGAAAATATTGGTTTGGAAAGAACCAGGGTCAGGATGGATCGGGGACATATTATTACCAATGAATGGATGCAAACAGATGAACCCGGTGTTTATGCAATTGGTGATGTTACATGCGCCCCATGGCTTGCTCATAAGGCAAGTCACGAAGGAATTATTTGTGTTGAGCACATTAAGGGGTTGGAAAATACCCACCCTTTGAATAAAGAGAATATTCCGGGGTGTACTTATTGTATGCCACAGGTTGCTTCGGTGGGATTGACGGAAAAGGCAGCGGTAGAGAAGGGCTATAAAGTCAGAGTCGGAAGATTTCCATTTAGGGGCAATGGTAAAGCGATTGCTTTGGGGGAACCGGAAGGTCTGGTAAAGACTATTTTTGATGCCGCAACGGGAGAGTTGCTTGGTGCCCATATGATGGGTGCAGAAGTTACCGAATTAATTCAAGGGTTTGTTATCGCAAAAACGCTTGAGAGCACGGAAGCCGATTTAATGCATACGGTGTTTCCACACCCCACGCTTTCCGAAATGATGCATGAAAGTGTGCTTGATGCCTATGGGCAGGTTATTCATTTTTAATAAGACAGAGGTGGTCTCAGAAAATCGGACATGTTGCTAAGGTGGAATTCTGACATTAAAACGAAAGGGATCTACCGATATGACAAAAAGAAGAAATCACTCTCCTGCATTCAAAGCCAAGGTTGCATTGGAGGCTCTGAGAG
>Ga0210044_10001537_pt1 | contig 35141 bp, 22 predicted proteins | sample CryGey13umfilter_2_FD_183959 | JGI IMG/M metagenome (GOLD analysis project Ga0210044, IMG submission 183959) | Groundwater microbial communities from aquifer in Utah, USA - Crystal Geyser 4/9/14 3 um filter (SPAdes) (version 2) | ecosystem: Environmental > Aquatic > Deep subsurface >...
GCAAAGTACTGGAACTAAAAGGAAGAAAAGTGATATCGGAAATTACTGTTTCGGCAAATGGTGAAATTAGCGCACGCGGGAAAGTGGTTGCGGTACAAATGCCGGAGAAGATGTTAGATCAGAGTAAAGCTTGAGGCAATACTTCGAAATCACTTTTGGATGTAAATAACTAATTGAAATTGTATTGTTTGATATGTTGATCGTAAAAATTTATTAACTGAATATTTAAATTTGATGTAATCTATTTTTAAAAAGGAGTTACTATGGATCAAGTTCTACTCGCTCGTATACAATTTGCGATGACAATCGGATTCCATTTTATTTTCCCTCCGCTTACAATCGGTCTAGCATGGATGCTTGTAATATTCGAGGCGATCGGATGGAAAAAGAAAGATGAGGTTTATGCTGCCATCGGAAAATTTTTTGGGAAAATATTAGGTTTAATTTTTGCGGTTGGTGTTGCATCCGGAATTGTTATGGAATTTCAGTTTGGCACTAACTGGGCTGAGTATTCCAAATTTGTCGGTGATATTTTTGGAGCGCCTCTAGCTGCCGAAGGTGTTTTCGCTTTTTTCCTTGAATCAACTTTTCTCGGTCTTTATATTTTTGGAAGGGAAAAAGTTTCTAAAGGAACTCACTGGTTTTCAATTTTTATGGTTGCAGTTGGTTCAACAATTTCCGGATTCTGGATTTTAGTTGCAAATTCCTGGCAGCAAACTCCTGCCGGATATGTTGTACGAAATGGTCGTGCCGAATTAACCGATTTTTGGGCTTCTGTTTTTAATCCTTCTACTATGCCGCGATTTTATCATACAATTGACGCAGCACTTATTTCCGCCGCATTTTTTGTCGCCGGGGTGTCGGCATATTATTTAATAAAAAATAAACATACGGAAGTTGCGAAAACCTCACTTCGCTTTGCAATTGTTTTTGGTTTGATCGTATCTGTTTTGGAAGTATTTCCTTTTGGTCATGAACACGCAAAACAAGTTGCCGAAACACAACCGGAAAAATTTGCAGCAACGCAGGGACTGTATACATCACAAGAAGGGGCTCCGATAGCAATATTCGCTTTTCCAACAGATCATCCGCCGACATTAAAAGTTCCCATCGAAATTCCCGGATTACTTAGCTGGATGGCTTTCGGAGATTTCAAAGCAAAAATAAAAGGGATTAATGAGTTCCCGCGGGAAAATATTCCGCCGTTATTTTTAACATTTGTTTCCTACCACAATATGGTTGTGCTCGGGATGTACTTCATTTTAATTATGGCAATTGCGAGTTATCTCTTGTACAAGAAAAAATTATTTGAGAATAAAAAAATTCTTACGGTTCTCAAGTGGTCGGTTCCTCTTCCGCTAATCGCAATTCAACTCGGTTGGATTGCAGCAGAAGTTGGTCGCCAGCCATGGATTGTTTATCATTTAATGAAAACCAAAGACGCTGTCTCTTTTACCGTCGGCACAGGTGAATTGCTGTTCTCCATCATTCTCTTTGCATTAATTTATATTTTGTTAGGTTCAATTTTTCTCGTCTTACTTTTTAAGAAAATTAAACATGGTCCCGAACCAATAGCGAAGGAGGCATTGCAATGATTGACTTAAATATAATTTGGTTTGTATTAGTTGGGGTTTTGATTATTGGTTATGCGGTACTTGATGGATTCGATCTTGGAGTTGGAGTTATTCAACTTTTCACAAAAGATGAAAATGAACGGAAAGTGAATATCAATTCGATCGGACCGGTTTGGGACGGCAACGAAGTATGGCTTTTAACCGGTGGTGGAGCTTTATTTGCTGCGTTCCCAATTGTTTATGCAACGGTATTCAGCGGATTCTATATAGCATTTATGCTTCTCCTTTATTTTTTGGTTTTCCGTGCTGTTTCATTTGAGTTCAGAAAGTTTTCCGAATCTCCGGAAGCAAAAAGAAGATGGGATTTAGCGTTTGCGATCGGAAGCTTTGGCCCGGCGTTACTCTTTGGGGTTGCTATCGGAAACATAATGCGCGGTTTACCCATTGAAATTATTGATGGTAAAATTGTATCCAACATTACCTTCCTCGGAATATTGAATCCTTACTCTCTCTTGATTGGCATCTTAGGCTTGGTGATGTTCACAATGCACGGGGCAATTTATTTAACGATGAAGACGGAAGGCAACCATCAACAAAAAATGATTAATTGGGCGAACAAAACGTGGATGGGATTTATTGTCCTTTATGTTATTTCAACTCTATCGACGTTTTTTGTCGCTCCTTATTTATTTAACGGAATGTTAAAGAATCCATTATTCTGGACATTGTTCATCTTGCTGCTTCTCTCAATAGTTTATATCCCGGTTGGGTTAAAAGCGAAGAGGTTTGGCTATACTTTTCTTGCTTCGGCAATTAACATTGCATCAATCGTTGGATTATTCGCCTTAAGTCTATTCCCAAGACTTGTTCCTTCCAGCATCGATTTAGCAAATTATAGTTTAACTATTTACAACGCGTCATCAACACAAAGAACGCTTGAGACAATGCTGATCATTGCGCTGATAGGCGTGCCGATTGTCTTGGCTTATACAATTGTCATCTATCGTATTTTCAGAGGTAAAGTTATTCTAACAAAAGATAGTTATTAGTATAGGTTACGCAGTATTTAAAGCGGATTAAGATTAGGATTAAGATTAGGAATAAGATTAAGATTAAGATTAAGATTAGGCACTTAGAGAATCGCTATCGCTAACATGTTAACGATAATTAAATATCGAATATTGAACAAGGAATAATGAATTTCGAAGTGAATGCAATCCGTATTTTAACTTCATCATTCGAAATTCCTTGTTCGATATTCATTATTCATTTTTTCCTTTAGCTTTTTTCACAAGCAAGGGTCTTGGGAAAAACGTAGTACCTTATCAGTAAAGTTCGTGTAATTCGCCGCGGCGAATTGGCAGAATATTATTTGTAAAATTGAATATCGAACATTGAACAAGCCTGCCCGACTCAGTCGGGGAATAGTGAATGATGAAGTTTTTGCCCTTCAATATTCTACATTTCTTGTTCGATATTCATTATTCCTTTTTGGTTCTGGCTTGTCCAGGTTAGGAATAATCTTCATTTCTCGCGTAAGGTGGGGTATTAACTTTGTGACAAAGGATTTTACGCAATGGGGCTAACGAAGAAATGATTTGAGACTTATATTTAAGTTTTCGTAGATAAATTAATTGCTGAGTTCTTGTTATATTTGACAGCGGTTATTTAAATATTATTCAAACTTGATTTATCAAACCGAAATGGAAAATAATTTTCAGAACGAAATTCTTCATTCCCTCGCTGAAGGAGTTTTTTCCGTTGACAAAGAATTTAGAATTAAATTCTTCAATGAGGCGGCTGAAAGAATAACCGGCTTCAACAGAGATGAAGTACTTGGAGAATTATGTAAAAATGTTTTTAAATCTAAATTTTGCGATAACCGGTGTCCTATTGTCCGGGTTTTAGAATCCGGGAAAACGATCTATGATTTTGATACGAAAATTCAGTGCAAAAATCATAATAAATCAATAAGATTAAACGCCGTTCTCTTAAAAAATGATTCTCCCAAAACCGTAGGCGGGGTTATCACCTTTAGAGAAATCGAGCAACAGCAAAATGTTGAAAAATATCTTATAAAAAACACCCACTTCTACGGAATAGTTGGTTTTAGCCGCGAGATGGCAGATATCTTTGATCTTATCCTTGAAATCTCAAGTTGTAATGCAAGCATCCTTATTACCGGAGAAACAGGAACAGGAAAAGAATTGATCGCAGACGCAATTCAGGCAACAAGTTTACGAAAAGATAGACCCTATGTAAAAGTAAACTGTGCTGTTTTGCCTCCTAATCTTTTGGCAAGCGAACTCTTTGGGCATGTAAAAGGAGCATTTACAGATGCATTAAAAGATAGGACCGGCAGATTTGAACTTGCAAATAACGGAACAATTTTTCTTGATGAGATTGGTGAAATGCCGCCTCAAATGCAGATGCAATTACTCCGCGTTATTCAAGACGGCACTTTTGAAAAAGTTGGCGAGTCGGTTACCCGCAAGGTTGATGTGAGAATTATGGCAGCAACAAATGTGAATATTGAAAAAGCCATACAAGAAGGAAAATTTAGAGAAGATCTCTTTTTCAGGTTAAACGTAATTCCCATCCATTTGCCCCCGCTTAGAGACCGGAAGGAAGATGTTCTTTTCCTGGCAAACCATTTCTTGAAAAAGTTTTCGATGATTTATGAGAAAGAGATTTCGGAATTTAGTGATGAAGCGCTCAACGCTCTTTCAAATTATTCATGGCCTGGTAACATCAGGGAGTTGGAAAATGCGATCGAATATGCTTTTATCAGATCAAAAGTCGGAATTCCAATTGATGTTTGTAAACTTCCACAAACCATTAAATCAAATAGAATTTGTCCTGAAAAAGTTAAAGAAATCAATAGGCAAAAATTACAAGCAAGCGATCTCGTCAAAATGCTCGAGAAACATAAATGGAACCGAAGCAACGCCGCTAAAGAATTAGAGATGAACAGATCTACTCTTTGGAGATACCTAAAAGCATTTGGTATTGAAGAATAGCCTGTTGCAACGCAACAAAATGTTGCAACAGTTTTTGATTTTTTGAAACACTCCCCCCATCCAAAACCCCTAAGAAGACCTTTTTACACAAAATAAATCTGGCATTCCAATTGAGTTGATAAGCATTATGGAAGAAATGCTCGCAAATCAATATTTTATGATGCGGAAATACAATCTTGCTGCTAAGGAATTAGAGCAAATTCTAAATTTCACTGCTAATAAAAAATTGGCAAAGAAGTTAATTATTTGTTATACGCAGATCAATAAACCACGCGAAGCGCTCGATTTATTCTTATCCTTAATTTCCACCGACATTGAAGTTATTACCGCTACGGATCCCCTAGCAGATGACTGTCCATGTCCGGTACTTGTCACAAATATCAAAAACGACTTAGTTACTTACGAAAATGAGTTTACTAAATTTTATGTGCTGGGAATGTTATTGCTTTATTGCAAAAGAGATGCGTCTATAAAATATTTTAAAAAAGCGAGACAGACTAATCCCTCCGAAACTAAAATTGATAGAATACTTGAGCTACTGACTAAGAACGAATTCCCTACAATAAATAAGTCAAAACAAAAGGAGTTAATATGAAAGAGAACCTTACGAGAAAAGATTTCCTGGTAAATGCTTCCAAAGCGGCAATTGGAGTTACAGCAATTGCAAGTTTAGCAAGTTTAGCCACAACAGCTACAGCCGGTACTAAAGTAACCGCATGGCCTATGCCTTATCAAACCCTTGACCCTGAAGATATAAGATTAAGAGCCCATCATTTGTATTGGGCTGACAAAGATTGCTGTTCCGGAGTTTTTGGTGCGTTTACTCAGGCTTTAACGGAAAAACAGCCTGACCCGTGGGGCGGAATTCCGATGGAAGTTATGTTGTTCGGCCGTGGCGGCGGTAACGGATGGGGAACGCTTTGCGGTACGGTTAATGGCGCAGCGGCAATCATTAGTCTTGTGGTTAATAAAGCGGATTCCGGCAAATTAATAAATGAAATTTGGGGATGGGCTTCTGCAGAAAAATTACCTTCAGATAAAGCAAATCAAGCTTCTATAGATGGAAAATATATTGATAAAAAATATGACGGGGCGCTGACGCAAAACATTAGCGGTAGCGTTTTGTGCCATGCTTCCGTTACTCAATGGTGCATTGCGGCACAGAAAAAAGTTGGGGACATTGAAAGAAAAGAGAGATGCGCCCGTTTAGCTGGTGATGTTGCCGCTAAAACAGCGGAAATTCTCAACGCTTATTTTGCACAGACATTTGTTTCTACTTTTGTAACCGATCCGACAGTTGCCCAATGCCAGACATGCCACGGCGCAACATTGTTGAATAATGTAATGACACAGATGAATTGTACTCCGTGCCATGGCGCTCCGCATGGAGCCAGTGAAGTTGTTGAACAAATCTCTACTACACCAAAAGAATATCAGCTCGTGCAAAATTATCCGAACCCTTTTAACCCGAACACTACGATCCGGTTCTCGATTCCTCAAGCGGAGAAAGTTCATCTTGCTGTTTATGATCTTCAAGGAACGTTAGTTAAAACGTTAGTAAACCACGAAGACTATAACGCAGGTTCTTTCCAAACGTTATGGGATGCCGCAAATGAATCCGGGAACAAAGTATCAAGCGGAATTTATTTCGTTCGAATCCAAGCCGGGAATTATGTACAATCAGTAAAAATGAATCTTATAAAATAATTTTCATTTATTATTGGTCCTCTATGTACCAAGCCGCTTTCGGGCGGCTTTTTTTATGGATTTTAGTTGATGCCCGTTTGCCGCTACAAAGTTGGTTTTCGAATCCCGGGATTAACTCCCCTTTCACTTTCCCCCTTTCCCCTTTCCCTTTCCCCCTTTCCCTACAACGGTTTGTTCAGATCAGTAAAGGAAGTTCTCCGTTTTTCCCACTTCTGAAAAAATGATTGGAACATGGCTTTGGTTTTTTCATCGGTTTTGTCCCAAAGATTATTCACTTCCTTTTTGTCCTTAATGAAATCAAAAAGTTCGTAATGCTCGATACTGTCTTTCTTTGAATAAATGAATTTATAATTTTTATAGACGATAGATTTAGTATCAAGCATATCGAGTCCAACAGAGGGGATGCCATCGTTCACTTCTTTATGGAATAACGAATGACCGGAAGGATCCAAATTTAATTTGGAACTATCGAGTAAATCGAACAAATCCAAAATTGTTGGAAAGATCGAGAGATGCGAAGTATTTGTTTTTGAAACTTCAGCTAAAATATTTCTCTGCTCAACCGGAAAACCTGGTGGAAGATAAATCCAAAACGGAACAGCAATGTCTTCATCGTATAGTGTTTGCAAATGCCCGCTGTGATTGTGTTCTGAAAAGCCCTCACCGTGATCGGAAGTAAAAATGATTATCGTCGAATCGAGAAGATTTTTCTTCCCCAATACTTTAAAGTAATCACGCAAAACAAAGTCTTGCTCGTAGATCGTATTGTCGTAAGCATTCAACGAAGTTGGAGGACATGGCTTATATTTTAGAAATTCCTTCTGCGAAGATTTGTAGGGATAATGAGTATTGTTGAACTGGATTACTCCGAAAAACTTTTTCTTTCCGATCGTATTTAAATAGTTAGCAACATCGGGAATCAAATCATGATCGTTAATTCCTCTATCGTTAAACATCTGTTTACCCGAATTTTCCTGGCAGATAAAATTATCAAGAGATGTGTTAAAGACTAAGTCAATGTTATCAGTCTTCATCGATTGAGAGGAGAAAAAGAAAGTGGAGGTATTTGTCCATGATTTTATATAATCATAAACATACGGCTGATTTAACTTTTCGATAGTATAATTCCCGGAAAGAATGATCGGAACAGAAAACTGCGTTGAAACAGAATTTGCGAAATGATTAAGAAACGGAATAACCTTCCCTACCGAGATAAGGCTGTCAATAAAGGGGGAAGTCTCTTTCTCATATCCGTTATAATGGAGATTGTTCCGTTTTACGCTCTCGCTGATAAAAAGCAGAACGCTATATTTCGCCGGAATTTTTTCCCGTTCTTTAATTTCAAATTTCCTCTGAACGTATCCATTCTGGATCAAAAACTTGCCGCCGAAAAATCGTTCTTGCAAAACATACTTAAACGAAAAGATTGTATTCGGTGTAAATGAGTAACTCGCAGGTTGAAATCTTACATTATTATTAAAAAACAAAGTCATCAAAAGTAGGACAGAGGCGATGCCGATTCCCTTTTTGCGGGAAATGAATTGAATTTCTTTCAGCGAAAAAGTGGCAGCAAAATAATGAATGGTAGCCAGCACAAGAAAGATCAAAGCATACAGCATCCGCAGACTTTCAACAGTTAGTGTAAACGCATCGTGGAAGTGATCGAATAAATAGTTAATTGAATAATTGTTCGGCAAAACTCCAAAGTAGAAATAATGCCCGTACACCAATAGCTGAAGCGAGGTAATAAAAAGAACGAAAAGAAGAACAACATATTTGCGTGATTTTTTTACAAACGAGATCAACCACAAAAGAAAAGTATAGAGAAGCGCTTCATAGACAAATGAGAGTGAATAATTTATAAATCCGGTAGTGTTAAGAATTTTTATATACTCAAAACGAATGATGAAATCCATCAGAAAAACAATGAATGGGAAAAGGAGAATTGTAAGAAATATTTTCCCGCCGGATTTTAGATTAGTAAAGTTGATCAAAATTATCTCAAAACTATTGATGAATTATTTACGAATGCGCAAAATGATATTTGTTTTTGTATTTAAGAACCAGGAGGAAGAGCTAATAACCTCAATGGAATTCCGGCATCAAAAATAAGAGAGAATAGATATAAAACAAAAGAGAAGTCAATGGTCTTAGACTTATAACGCAGTCCCGAAAGCTTTCGGGACTGCGTTACAAAACATAAAGTTATTTTAGAAGAATGAACTTCTTTGTATCAGTAAACTTACCTGCAGTTAACGTGTAGAAATACATTCCGCTTGCAAGCTGCTTTCCTCCTACGGCGGAACTTGTAGTAAACTGCGCGTTGTAACTGCCGGCTTCCTTCCATTCGTTTACAAGTGTTGAAACCTCATTACCGAGAACATCATAAACTTTTAAGGTAACAAAGTTGTTACTTGGTATTTGGTAGCTTATTGTAGTACTTGGATTGAAAGGGTTGGGATAGTTTTGCTGTAAAAGAAAACTTTCCGGCAAGTTATTTGGAATATCCTTTATATCTGTTACGGTAAGTGTATCTAAAAATCTGAATACGCCCTGGTATGTATTAATAAACACCCGGCGCGGATTTCCTTCATCTGAGAAGATGCCAAGGACTGAACCGGTAAATACTCTCCGCCAGGTTTTGCAGTCGTCTTCTGTTAAGTACAACCCACCTTTTGTGAATTGATCTGTAAAAGCAACCCCGCCTCCCCTAACGCCGACATAGATTCTTCCACTTTTATTAGGATCTAACAATATAGTTGGAAAACCCATCCAGGGCTCTAAACCCTTTATGGAAGAATCCACTTGAAACCAATTCTCCCCGCCATTGGTTGTCTTGCTTAACCCGCCAACTTGTCCGCAATAAGCAATATTGGGGTTATTTATATCTGGTTCAAGAGCCGAGATTGCTGCATTTTGATCTACTACATCAGCCTTTCTAAGTAGACCATTATTAATTTCGATCCACGATTTCCCTAAATCTGTCGACTTCTTTGCAATAAATTTATAGGAATCGTATATCACATGGACCAAATCATAATCATATAAGACATTAATATCAGTTTTTACGAATCTAATATGGTTTGATGTTCTTCCTCCTTCAGATCTTGCCCAGGTATTGCCGTTATCCATGCTCAAATAAGGTCCATAATTAGCCAAAAGGAAAATTATGTTAGGCGAATATTTGTGAAAAAAAACTATTCCATAATTAACATAATTTATGTCTGTTAATGCCGACCAGTTACTTCCCCCGTCGGTCGTCTTATACAAATAATTTGATCCGGCTAAATAGCCTTCTTTTTTGTTTAAGGGATTAAAATCAAAACATCGTTCTGTCCAAGCAATTGTTGAAGGAGCAAGATCAAAATTGGGATAGAACCAATTTCTTCCTCTGTCAGTTGTCTTCAAAATTCTCCACGCAAGGTTTTCTAGTACAATTTCATCCGGATTATTTTCATCTGCTGAAAGACAATAAGACTCCCTATATGTTAAATTCGTAAGAACCCAGTTAGCGCCTCCATCGGTGGTCTTAAATACTCCTCTCAAACCATTACCCACATAAACTTCATCAGCATTTTGAGGGTTAATAACTATTGCTGTTGCAGGTTCTGGAGGGAAAGACGAATATTTTAACTCAAGATTTAGTTCATTCCAGGTTAAACCACCATCCGTTGACTTATAATTCCCGCGTTTCACTCCTACATCATCCATTAAAATGGAGGCATAAATTACCGAAGTATCCGCAGTACTTAATTTAAATGTTCTTACTTGAGGTTGGAGAATAGGGAAAATACTTTCTCCACCATCGACTGATTTTTGAAGGCTTCCTCCAAATTGAAAATAGAGTGTGTTAGAATTTAGCGGATTCATACTCATATCATCAGTTCCCGGGAGATAAGCTTTTTTCACCCAATCCTTCCCTGAGTTAGTGGTTTTGTAAAGCTGTGTATATGCTGCAACATAAATGAAGGAAGTATCCCCGGGAAAAATATCAAATGAAATAACCTCCTCATTAAATGAAGCGAACTTATACCAACTGTCGCCACCATTATTGCTCCTCCAAATCTCATTGCGATTTTTTTTAATATAATAGTGCTCATGATTTGTGGGATTTATTCTGATAACTTTTTTTGAATCTTGATCCCCATTAATTATTGTCCAATTATCTCCTCCATCTGTGCTTTTTATGTAACCTGAGGTATACTCTCCAAAGATGATTGTCTTCGCTCCATCGGAACAAATTACTGTATTGATATATGACTCAACAAATGGATAAGGAACAATCTGATTAGATTTACCTCCATCTTCTGATTTTGATATCCCTAACCGGGAGGTTGCTAAAATGGTTGATGGCTGATCAACATCGAATGAGAAACCATAAATCCCCCCTTGCGCTCCTGGAGAACCGATCAATTCAAATTGTTGAGCTACTGCAGTAATAGAAAGGAGTACAATATTCAAAATAATATAGAGATTCTTCATGCCGATATCTTTCAAAAAGTGTGGCTGGCTAACGAAAATTAGCCAGCCTTTGGATAAATAAGTTATTTTGTTAAGATCATTTTCTTTGAAGAAGTAAAACTACCTGCATTCAACAAATAAATATAAACACCACTTGAGAGTTTGGAAGCATCAAAATTAATGTTGTACTTCCCGGGCTCTTTTACTTCATTTACCAATACCGAAACTTCTCTTCCCAGTACATCAAATATTTTTAGAGTTACCAACCCCATTTCCTTTATTGAATAAGAAATTGATGTAGTAGGGTTAAATGGATTAGGGTAGTTTTGCTGTAAAAGAAAACTTTCCGGCAAGTTGTTTCGAACATCCTTTATATCAGTCACAGTAAGCGTATCTAAAAATCTGAACACTCCTTGGTAAGTGTTTATGAATATATGACGGGGATTGCCATCATCTGAATAAAGTCCAAGAACTGAACCCGTAAATACTTTCCTCCAGGTTTTACAATCATCCTCTGTTAAGTAAAGCCCTGCCTTAGTAAATTTATCAGCTAAGCTAGTTCCGCCAGCACGAAGTCCTGCATACAATCTTTCACTTTTAATCTGGTCTAACATAACACTAGTTACATTGAGCCATGGTTCAGATACTTTTAGTGAAGAATCTACTCTAAACCAATTTCCTCCACCGTTGGTAGATTTACTCAAACCTCCTTTCTGCCCACAGTAGACAACATCGGGATTATTGATATCAGGTTCTAGAGCCGTAATATCTAAGTTTTTATCTACTTCAGAACTTCTAAGTAATCCATTATTTATTTCAACCCATGATTTCCCTAAATCTGTCGACTTCTTTGCAATAAATTTATAGGAATCGTATATCACATGGACCAAATCATAATCATATAAGACATTAATATCAGTTTTTACGAATCTAATATGGTTTGATGTTCTTCCTCCTTCAGATCTTGCCCAAGTAATGCCGTTATCAGTGCTTAGATAAGGACCATAATTAGCTAAAAGAAAAATTATGTTAGGCGAATATTTGTGAAAAAAAACTATCCCGTAATTAACATAATTCATGTCTGTTAATGCCGACCAGTTACTTCCTCCGTCGGTAGTTTTATACAAATAATTTGAACCGGCTAAATATCCTTCTTTTTTGTTCAAGGGATTAAAATCAAAACACCGTTCTGTCCAAGGAATTGTAGAAGGTGCAAGATCAAAACTAGGATAGAACCAATTTTTCCCCCCATCGGTTGTCTTTAAAATACCCCATCCAAGGTTTTCCATTACTACATCATCCGGATTATTTTCATCCGCTGCAAGACAATAAGTTTCCATATTTGTTAAATTTGTATGAAACCAGTTAGCACCTCCATCAGTTGTCTTAAATACTCCTCTGTAACCAATACCCACATACACTTCATCAGCGTTTCGAGGATTTATTTCTATCGTTGAGGCTACTTGAGTCGGGTTAGAAGAAAATTCCAGCCCAATTTTTAGTTCATTCCACGTTAAACCACCGTCAGTTGACTTATAATTTCCCCGCTTCACGCCCACATCATCCATTTGGATGGAGGCATAAATTACCGAAGTATCCGCAGTACTTAATTTGTATGTCTGAACTTGAGATTGGATAATAGGAAAAATATTTTCTCCACCATCAACAGATTTTTGAAGCCTGCCACCGAACCGAAAATAGAGTGTATTAGAATTTAGCGGATTCATGCTCATAGCATCAGTTCCCGGAAGATCAGATATTTTCACCCACTCTTGTCCGGCGTTGGTAGTTTTGAAAAGTTGGGAATGTGTAGCTACATACAAGAGCGATGTATCTCCGGGAAAAATATCAAAGGATATAACCTCTTCATTAAATGACGCGAACTTATACCAGCTATCACCACCATTATTGCTCCGCCAAATCTCATTGTAATTTTTTTTAATATAATACTGTTCATGGTTTAGCGGATTTATTCTGATAACTTTTTTTGAATATTGATCTTCATTTATTATTGTCCAATTATCACCGCCATCTGAACTTTTGTGATAACCTGAGGAGTAATCACCAAAAATTATCGTACCATTATTAAAGGCTTGAATATCATTAGTATAAATGTTGCTAAACACTGTACTGAGTGCCTTAACTGTTTGTCCTCGGTCCTCAGACTTGAAAAGACCTTGAAGATGAGATGAATAAACAACCGAGGGATTATCTGGGTCTACTGCAATGTTGATTACATTTCCATTTGCGCCAGGAGAGCCAATCAATTCAAATTGTTGTGCTCCCGCACTAAAAGTTAAGAGTAATATATATAAAACTAAATATAAATTCTTCATGACCATATCTTTCAAAAAGTGTGGCTGGTTAAGAAAATTAACCAGCCACGATATAAATAAATTATTTTGTTAAGATCATTTTCTTTGAAGAAATAAAATTACCTGCACTCAACAAATAAATATAAACACCGCTTGATAGTTTAGATGCGTCAAAATTAATGCTGTATTTGCCCGGTTCTTTTATTTCATTTACCAGTACAGAAACTTCTCTTCCCAGCACATCAAATATTTTTAGAGTCACCAACCCCATTTCCTTTATTGAATAAGAAAATGATGTTGTAGGGTTAAATGGGTTTGGGTAATTACTTTCAAGGGAATATTCCAGAGGTTCAATTTGTTCAATTCCGGGATTTTTTTTGTTTGTTGCATTTGTTCCACAGCTTACCTCTGCGGAGGTGATAGATTCATCATAACCATCATATGCTGTAACCCGGTAATAATTTGTCGAAAGTGCAAACTTTGGACTTGCGACGGTATAACTGTTATCAGTCCAGCTTGTACTTGTAGTAGTACCAGCTAAAGTGAACCAATACCTTCCACTACCTGAATTGGTTCTGTAAACTCTGTATTGAGTAGCACCCGAAACAGAAGACCATGAAACAATCGGATGATTACCCGCAACTGCTGTAATTGTCATATTTTGTGGTGCAGCAATTGTAGGAGACTCAAATTCATCAAGTGAATTAGCGGCATCTAATACTCCACTTCCATCATGCAGTTGATCATATTGTCCATAGCCACGATTTGCTTTTTTCTTCATTATATTCTCAACATCCATGGGTAGGAGATTTTGATTATGGGACAGAAGGAGTGCTGCAACGCCGGCTACTTGTGGCGCCGAAAATGAAGTTCCCCAACCTGCATTTCCCCAACTGTATGTACCATTATGCCAGGTATCTAAAGTAGTATAAATATCGGCCGCAGGAGCTACAAGGTCCAACCCGGTTCCGTAACTGCCATAATTTGTCCAGTTTGGTCGTATTCCCCCTACCGCGATAACATACATATTACTAGCAGGATATGCGATTCCTTGTCGTTCATCTGAATTACCTACAGCGGCAACAATAGTAACCCCTTTCTGATTATGAGCATAGCTTATAGCGCTGTTTATAGCATTTGATTCAGTACATCCAAAACTCATATTAATAATTTTTGCCCCATGATCGGCAGCATATATTATTGCATCATCAATAACAGATTCATCATACATATGAAGATGCGCCCAGCTTCCTTGGTCTTCTCCCCAATACTCTTTACCGATCCTCAGAGACATAATTTTAGCTCCTAGATTCGGGTCATCACCTCCTGCAACTCCAGCAACAGAAGCACTATTGTCTGACCTTGCTCCTATAATACCTGCTATTGCTGTTCCGTGATCTGAACTATCATAGGGGTATGTATCATCATAATTATCATCGATATAATCCCATCCATGAGATGTCCACATATTTAAATCTCCATGTGTATGATCAACTCCATCATCAATAACCGCAACAATCACAGGATTAGTCGAACCATTTTCGACGGACCCAATATATTCAACAGAGGCGTTAATTGAAGGATAACCACCAGTATTGTATAAATAATACTGAGAAGAAAAACCGGGATCGTTTGAGAATCTCTCTCCATAAGAATTTACCTCAACACTTTCAAATATGCCGCTATTTGAAAAGTGTGTAAACAATTCATTAAATTTAGACCCTTCAGGTAAGAGCAAATCAATGTAACCAAGATCATTACTTCGCTCGATCATCACACCTTTGTTTATGTTTAAAGCGTTTAATGCAGATTCACTAACATTTTCTTTTAATTTGACGGTAATTGATCTCTCATTTACTTCATATTTATTATACTTATCTACCACAAACCATTTGTTCTTTTCTTTAACAAAGTTTTGATTACCAAGTTTCATAGTTTGTGCATTTACAAAAGAAACTTGAATTAAATAAAAGAATACGATCAAAAATACTTTTTTCATTTTTTACTCCACATAATTTTTAACTCATTAATTTTTTAATTATAAAAACTATTATTTCCCTTTAATCAAGTTATATAAACCCGGTCGGGTAGTTTTGGTGAATAGATGAAAGGGAAAATAATTGAATGAATGTTCGTGTAAAAACTTCTGGAGTTTCATAAGAGAGGGGAAGTAAAAGGAAGAATACATTTACCAACATCTTTCCCTTCCACCGCCACTGAGAGAGAGTAAATACCGTGCCAAACTATGTTACGAGAAGTTCCCAAATTACCTTCATTAGTTAATGTACTAAATTTATCTTATCGAGTAGTTCCTTTTTTGTAAGCCCGTTTTGTGTGTGGTATCTGTGTGTTGTTTTGGTAACCCGCACATAATTCATACGGCTCCGGGTATTAATTATTTTGTTCTAAGGCAAACGTACAACTTCATTCTTTAAATGTCAATACAATTTTAAAAAATAAAACCTCCGGTATTTTAAAAACACCGAAGGTTATTAAATTTAGTTCTATTGCAAACCGCCAACGGCTCCGCCGCAGCTGACTGCCTACTAATTACACCCTTACCACTTCGCCGCATCAAACCAGTAACTTACTTTTACAAGAAAGATGTTGTTTGGAGGTGCTTCCATTAGAGAGGAAAAATCTTTATTTAACCGGAGCGTACCGGGATTACGAAAATCTTGTTTATCGTGCGTCCAGACAAAATACAATGTAGAACCGGGATTGAACTCCCACCTCAAAACCATATTCGCTTTAAATGATTTGTAATTGAAATTCGGATTATCAATTAAATACCCTCCGGGATAACCAATCCAACCATAGTTACCAGCATTTAGATCAGCCGGTACAATTGAATATGAATTATTTTCGGAAAGATAAGTTATAGACGAACCATTTTTCCCGTACACTTCATAATCCATCGATCCTGCTTTTTTCAACTGTTTAAAGGTATCGTACTTTCCCGTTGAAAATAAAGGCTGAACAAAGAGCTGCAAACTTAGAACGGGAGTGAAAGTCCAATTAACGCGGATATTTGCTGAAACGGTTTTTTGTGTCATTTCTGCAAAAACATATCGTTTGCCATAGGTAGGCGTAAAACTTACGTCGTTAATTTTTGTTACCCATTGAAGCTTTTCCAAATAGTACGAAATATTTGGTCCTATTGAGAAAGTAAGATTTGACCCAACTTTTACCTCTGCAGAAATTCCACCGCTGTAATAAATGCTGCCGAGTTCGTCTCCGTTTACACTAAGATCAGCCGAGCCGGTAACAGCCTTGCGGCTATCGGTATAATTAGAAAGATAAAGCGAATATCCCGAAGGAGAAATTGTACTTGGACCGCCTCTTGTTAAACCGGCTGAAAAAGTCGAGGGGAAATAAAATCCTTCAAACCGGAATCCGTAATAATTTTCAAGCTCAAGATTTATGAAACTTCCGTATCCGTCGCCATCTTTTTTCCCCTCAAAGTTGAAATTCTTAAAAGCGAAAGTATAAAGCGATTTTGTTCTGAAAATTCCATCAGTCTCATACCATCGATAACCAATAACAAGATGTCCGTTAATAGCATTTGACTTCCATTGGAAACCGAAGTCATTAAACTCAAATCCCGGTGTGATATAACCGAATGCCGTGTTAAGATAAAAATTTCCTTTTTGTTTGTTCAACATAACTCTTCCCATAGAACCGGTGAGTGAACTTCTGCTGCTGTCAATTCTTGCATACGATGCATCGGGTCTCTGATAATAACGGTAAGGCATCTGTTGCAATTTCAGTATTGCATCTGTTGAACCGGAGACAAACGAACCGCTGAGTGATCCGTTGAGAGCATATTCTTTATCTTCATCCAGCATTGTCCAGCCGTCAACTCCGCCGGCAAAACTATTTTTTGTTAAAGAAGCATTTAAATTGGCATCATGCAGATCGCGGTTTACGGAAGTGAAAATAAATCCAAGCCCTTGATTTCCGCTGTTAAATTCTTTCAAACCTCTCATAGCAGAATAACTTGTAAGTGGTTCAACTTCTTGCTCGGAAAGATTTCCGTTATCATTTATGCGCGCGGTCATTCTTTGAGTTACCGCAGTTAATCCATAGAAAGAAAAATTGGAAGCGGGCTTGCCGGTTATTTTTGCAGCGCCAAAAATTCGTGTTTCATTGGGTTGATCTATATATCCACCTGCATCCGGATAATATTGGGGAGAGCGTCCGATCCGCCTTGTGTAAACGAAATTAGGTGAACCGAAATTAAAATTCCAATTGTTGTTTAATCCGCCTCTTCCAAAGTTCAGGAGATTATTTCCTTCAATAAAAAATGGTCTTTTTTCTTCAAAGTAAGTTTCAAATGCAGAAAGATTAACTACAGCCGGATCAACTTCCACTTGTCCGAAATCGGGATTGATCGTTGCATCAAGCGAAAGGTTGCTGCCCAACCCGATTTTAACATCGCCGCCAAGGGTAGTTTTATATCTATTCCCTTTATAGAAAGGATCGTTTGGGTCGTGGACAAGTGATTGAGCTTTTTGCACAACATACGGAAGCACTTCAATTCGCGGTTTGTTTTTAATTCCTTCCAGCCCATCAAGATCGGCAAAGTGAGAAACGAATCCGCTCTCCTTTTTAGGAACCATTATCATATAAGATTCTTCTTTCCGCCGTTCAATTTGTCTTTGGAAATTAATTCCCCATCTCATCGAATCGGAAGCGTTAAAGCGAAGTTGTGAAAATGGAACTTTCATTTCTGCGCTCCATCCATCATCATTTATTGAAGCCGCATAATCCCAGATGCCGTTCCAAGAATCATCGTTCCAGCTATCGTTATACATTGTGCCATCTAAAATAGAGCCTAAAGGATTTATCACAAAAAAATATCCGGTTTGCTTATCGTGGTACGGATCGATTGCAACGGCAAAATAATCTGAATTCTGGAAATTGTCTCTTCTTCCAAGCAAAGACATAATAGAATCGGGACGAGAATCATACATTTTAGCGCAGAAGTAAATTGCATCATTATCGTAAAAAACCCAGACATCGGTTTTCTCTGATGCCGGTTTGCCTTCTTGAGGTTGGCGTTGGGTAAAACTGTTTGTTGCCGCCGGAAATTGATAAACGGTTTCCGCAAGCTTTCCGTCAATGGAAAGCGCTGAATTTAGTCTAATCGCTTTTACTTTTATTGAATGTGAAAGGGTATCGATTTTACCGGCAAAAGCAATAAAGAAGCAACTTAAAAGAAATGCAATTGTAAGAGTTTTTTTCATATAATTCCGAAATAGTCTTTAAGAAATAATTATTGCGCACAAATTAAATAGTTACACTTCCTTTAGACCATTTTATTAGATAAAGGTTGTATGCCGATGATTACCGGTTAATAAAGTTGATGAGAAATATCATCCTTATATCCAGTTACTTCACCTTGTAAATCGAAAAAGATTTTCCGGAGAGCACAACTGAGAAAGGATTGTTGTTCGTCTCAATTTTTTCCTTTGACAGCAGATCATAAAGCTGCGGAGTTTTTATCTCGAGGGAAAATTTTTGTTCTTTTTCGTTCAGGTTGAAAAGGATGAGCAGCTTTTCATTTTCAAACGTACGGGTGAATGCAAAAATATTTTTCTCGTTATTCTGCAAAACAAATTTCACATCGCCATAGCGAAGCGCTTTTGAAGTATTATGAACGTTCGTCATCTTTTTATAAAAATCCAGCAGATCATTATTCACGTCAACTTTATAAGTTCCAAATCCGGTTTTAAATCCCGAAGAAGCATCTATAACCTCGTCATCATAACTTAACTCTTGCCACACCATTGGTTTGCGGTCATGCGGATCATCAGCGCCCCACATCCCGGCTTCGTCGCCGTAGTAAATCATCGGGGCACCGCGATAGGTAAGCTGAAATGCCGCAATAAGTTTCTGTAAATTATATTCATCGGCACTTGGTTTTCTTGGGCTGTAGTTTGGATTCTGCCCATTATTATCGCGGTCATATTGACGGTCGGGATTTATAATCATTGAAGCAAGTCTGTCAACATCGTGTGAATCCATTAAATTCTGCAACAGAAATAAATTTTCTTCAGGATATGCTTTGTCAATTTCTTCCAGTTTTTGAATGAACTCTGAAACCGAAATTTTCTTCTCTTTGTTGATAAACAAATCGCAAACCGCATAAGCGAAATTGTAATTCATCAATCCGTCAAAAACTCCGTTCTCGGAAATATATTCTTTGGAGATTTGCCAAAGTTCACCAAGAATAATCGCTTGCGGATTGAGCGATTTTACTTCCGCATTCCAATCACGCCAAAAACCAATCGGAACTTCATTTGCAACGTCAAGCCGCCATCCGTCGATCCCGTCTTCCGGATTTCCATCGCCGTTTGGGTCCATCCATTTTTTTGTAGCATCAAAAATATATTTTTTTACTTCGGGAAATAAATCCGTTTCCGATCTATTAAATTCAGGAAGCGATTTGGTGCCCCACCAACCTTTGTAATCGAATTCATTCTTCTCCGTTTTTGGATCATCATAACTTTTTATTTTGTACCAATCCTTATATCTCGATTGCTGCTGTTTTTTAACAACATCCTGAAACGCCCAAAACTGCTCGCCGGTATGATTGAATACTCCATCAATAATTATATACATTCCGCGTGCATGGACTTCCTTTACCAATTGAAAAAATAATTTATCCGCAGAAGTTAATTTCCATGTTGAAGGATCATCCGGAGTTTCGGATGTCATTAATTTTTTATCGCCCACCGGGTCAGAACCAAATGTATGATCTATATGATGATAAGAGGAACCGTCGTATTTATGCATGGATACTGCTTCAAACATGGGATTGAGATAAATTGCTCCAACACCGAGTTCTTTCAAATAATCTAATTTGTTGATGATACCTTGAATGTCACCTCCGTACCGGCGTGAAGTAAAATTGCCGTGTCCGTGATTTCCACTTTTCTTTTCCCAAGTCGATTGCTCAAACCAATTGGAAGTCCATTTAGTAATCTGCCAACCTTCCGGAATTCTTTTTTGATTAACAAAAACTTCCTCTGCTGTTGGGTCGTTACTTGGATCACCATTGGCAAAACGTTCGGGGAAAATCTGGTACCAGACAATTCCCTTTGCCCAATCCGGATATTTCTTTTGTGCGAAAGAATTTTCCGTTGAAACGAAGAGAAGAAAAGTTAATGAGAGGAGAAAAGCGGTTACAGTTTTTTGTTTCATAAGTTTAATTCCTTTTTCATTTTATCAAATGATTCTTCAATGCTGTGCGGTTTAAATCCGAATTCCGATTCTGCTTTGATCGTTATCAACCCCGATTTTAGTGGGCGCGGAGCCGGTTGATTCAACTCAGCTGTTACAATTGGAGTGATTAGTGATTTATCTAAATTAAAATAATCTGCAATACGAAGTGTGAAATCATAACGCGAGAGAAATTCTCTGCCACCGGTATGATACAGTCCAAATTTCTTTTTCACAATTACATTGTGAATCGCCGAAGCAAGATCGTCTAAAAATGTCGGATTATTAATCTGATCCGTAACAATACGGATCGGTTTTTTGTTTCTACTAGAATCCACAACCCACCTCACAAAATCGGCTCTTCCGGTTTTGATAATTCCATATAAAACATTCGTGCGCAAAATCGTAAACAGCGCACCACCGATCTTTAACGCATTCTCGCTTGCAAGTTTCGTGCGCGCATAATAGCCAAACGGATTCGGAGTATCAACTTCGCTATAAGGACCTTTCGTTCCGTCAAAAACATAATCGGTAGAAATATGAATGATGTGGCAATCAACAACGCGCGCAGCTTCTGTAATGAATTCCAGACCTTTCACGTTTACCTTCCAGCAAAGTTCTCGGTCGGATTCGGCTTTATCAACATTGGTGTAAGCGGCGGCGTTAATTATTACATCAGGGTAAAAATTGAGAATAATATTTTTAACCGCCTCGCGCTGTGTAAAATCAACTTGTTTATACTCAATACCGGAGAAAAACGGTTCCGGCTCACTTGATGAAGCAAGTATTTCATAATTCCCCGATTGTGTAAAAAGATGGATGGTCCGCTGCCCGAGCATTCCGTTAGCGCCAAAAATTAAAACTCTTTTTTTAAGAAATTCTTGAGAGAACATCGTGTCGTAAATCTTTCATTTTTTTTATTTCAGAATAGGAAGCAATGCAACCTCCTGCAATATTTGCAAGGATAAAAGCCTTTTCGATATTTTTGTCTTTAATATAGGAAGAAAAGAAAGCCGCGCCAAAAACATCTCCACAGCCTACTTTGTTTTTCGTCTCAACTTCAATTGCAGAAACGGTAATTGAAACAAACTCATCATTTTTCATCGTGTAAAGGGATGCCCCGCGATCTCCTTTTGTGACCAGAATTATTTTTGCTCCAAGGTGGAGAAGTTCTGCGGCAATTTCCATCTCGGTCTTTTTTTCACTCAAAGTAAAAAGTTCGTGATCGTTTGCCTGAACAACATCAGTCGAGGTTATCCATTTTTCAACTTCGGGAATTTTGCGGAAATCTCTCCGATAATTATCATCAATACCACGCGCCATAGAATGAATATCAATATAAACTGGTCCGTTATAATTTTTTCTGATCTGCTGCACATCTTCAACATTGATATCAAAACCGGTGATCATGTTGATAAAAATGCCGTCAAATTTATTTAGCGCTTCAAACGGAACGGTGAGCTTGTCGGTTATATTTTCGTAACGTTCGTGCCGTTCTTTTTTTTCAAATACGTTCAAATGGATCTTCGGGATTTTCTCGACATAAGAAAAATAGTCATGTTTGAATTCATTGTACACGAAGGCGAACAATTCATAATTATCTTTTTGAATTGAAGTGCAAAGGGATATTTCATCTTCGGCATCTTTCAGAAAATGAAATCCGGAAGCGGAATAAAAAATCCCGCCGGGCTTTACCTCCTGTTCTTCGCCATGAAATACAATATGGTCTTCCACTGTGTGCCCGATGATGAGAATTTTCATAACAGATCAATTTCAATTATGTAAAAAGTAGGCAAAGTTTCATACAGCACGGTGTGAATTTTTTTTGCCGTATGTAAAACTTTATACGACGGAGAATAAACGGAATCTTGTACGTATGTCTCAAAGTTTTCACTTGAAGAATGAAAAGTTAACGTTAGTTTTGCATCTCCATGTTTAAGAGAGTATTTGTTTGTGGTTATTTTTTCTATTTCGACCTCATGATGCAAATGCAAGTGGGAAACTATTTTATGTTTCGTTCCGCCTAAAAATTCATCTTTAATTTTGATCTTCATTTTCTCTTTTTGAAAATAAAATCCTCTTTTACAGATCACCGGATCAGCAAGGCGGACATAAGCAAAATGTTGGGCTACTAATCTATCTTCATCGTTATCCGATTGCCATTCTATGATCTTCGGCTTTGTTAAATCAGCTTTGATATCGAAGAGTCCGTTGAATTCAGCCAGTTGCGTGTTATCAATTGAGAAAGTGTTGTGAGAAAAAACAGAACGAAGTTTATTTCGCAAATCTTTATCGGCATAGAACGAATAAGTCCCCGGATCAACAAAAAATAATTTGTTTTTGTATGCGAGTTCAAAAGTAAATGTGTCGTTATGTCCGGGCGACCCTGAGCCGAATTTTCCAATTTCAGCAACACGGATAAACATTTCGGTTTGATTTGCTCTGAGGAAATAATGTCCACCTTTCGTCAATCCAAACGATGACGAATATTCTGAACCGCTCTTCATTGTCTGAAAAGTCTTAACCGCATCAACTCCAAAAAGGAAAAGCAAATATTTTATTTCTTGTGAAGTCTCCGATTTCAACTTATCATCATTGAAAAGATAAGCGCCAACCGCGAGTAAAGATTTTGTATAACTTGATTGCGAGTTCGGAGTAAAATCAATAATAGGAGAAGTGAACGCATCACCTATGTTTGGAATAGAAAAGTCACTATCATTTTGTGATGTATTTCTAACGTAAAGACCTAACGCACCAAACATTTCATGTAAACGTCTGTTATATTCGTCGGAAACAATCTTCCCTGTTCTTTCCAATAAAATTTTTGCAAGTAAAAATAATTCAGTATTAAAGGGATGAAGCTGTACCGACTGCCCAAAACTCACACCGTCTTCATAAACCTGTTTACGTATCTCGGCTTCAAAATGAGAAGTTGAAAAATGGAATAATCTTTCAGCATACGCTTTATTTTGAATGAACATACTGGCAGATAATAAAGCAAGATGAACTAAAACATAGCGATGGTCTCTAACAGCAGGATGTTCAATGGTATGTTCTAAATAGATTGTATGCAGCATAACGATTCCCTGCATGCGAAGAAATCGCTGTTCGTTGAGGGTTTGAGAATCTAAGAGAAATCCCAATCCGAAAATTATATTCATCAATCTAATTGCCGCTTCGGACGGGTTTGTCCACTGCACGCCGGAAAAATTTGAGGTGGCCGATGCAAAATCATCTAAAAGAGAAAAATATTTTTCCGGGTATTTTTCATCGTTAGTTAAAAGATATGCCATTCCCAGTTGTGTAAGCTGGTGCATTCTCCCCAATTCCCATGCGGTTTGCACATCAACACCCTTCGGGAATTCCTGGACATTGATATCCCAATAGGGTTTGTCCGGAAAACAAAATGAAGAAAGATAATCGAAATTCCAGTTGATTTTATTTCCAAGTTCTTTTTCTCCCAGGGCGAAAAAATTAAAGCTGTTGTTTAGAATGCTTTGGGCTTCATTTAGAATTTTCCCGCTCTCTTCTGCTTCTTCAAGGATTTTTTTTATGGACATACTTTTACTATCCGAAACAAATATGTGGAATGGAAAGGAATTTTTTACTAATTCACGTTGTTGTAGACTATAAGAAGAGACAGGCGGCAGTTTAATCTGCTTCCCTTCGCTGATAGCTTTTTCAACTTCTCGACGGAAGATCTTCTTTTTAGTACTCGCGTTAAAAGCGAGAAATTTATTTATCAAACTCATCTATAAGCATTCTATTATAAGGGAAATTTGGAAAGGTTAAATCATTTAATAGACACCGGTGTTGGAACCTTTCAACTGAAATTACCATAGTTTAAAATAAAAATAATAATTAGTTTTCTTTTAGTGATGTTCATAATTACTTTTTCAAAGGAACAAACGGATTTATATGAAAATTGGAATTACTTGCTACCCAACTTACGGCGGCAGCGGAGTTATTGCTACAGAACTTGGCAAAGAACTCGCGTTAAAAGGTCATGAAGTTCATTTTGTATCGTACGCGCTCCCTTTCCGACTGACGCATTTTATAGAAAACATTTTCTTCCACGAAGTAGAAACCAGCACCTACCCCTTATTTGAATTTTCGTTGTACACCTTAGCGCTTGCAAGCAAAATGGTTGAGGTTGCGCGATACGAGAACCTCGATCTCTTTCACGTTCATTACGCTATTCCTCACGCGACAAGCGCGTATCTGGCAAAGCAGATTATTAAAGAGAAAAGCGATATTAAGATTATCACCACCCTGCATGGAACCGATATTTCTTTAGTCGGGCTGGAACCTTCTTTTTCTCATCTTGTTAAATTTAGTATTGAGCAAAGCGACGGAGTAACAGCAGTTTCAAATTATTTAAAGGGGCAAACGCAAACCAATTATAAGATTGAAAAAGACATACGCGTGATCCCTAATTTTGTTGATACGGAAGTCTATTCTCCGCAGGTACCAGGACAGTTAAAAAAACATTTAGCTCCAAATGGTGAAAAAATACTCATCCATACTTCAAACTTTCGTCCTGTGAAAAGAGTCTCTGACACGATAAGAATTCTTGAAATCGTTGCAAAGGAAGTTCCGTGCAGACTTGTTCTGGTGGGCGATGGACCGGATCGTTCCGAGTGCGAGCGGTTATGTCGTGAACTTGATTTATGTGATAAAGTTGTCTTCCTCGGCAAGCAGGATGGATTGGCAGAAATTCTTAACTGCGGCGATATATTTTTGATCCCTTCACAATCGGAGAGCTTTGGTCTGGCGGCTCTTGAAGCGATGTCTTGCGGTTTGCCGGTTATTAGCTCAAGTATCGGCGGCTTGCCGGAATTAATGGCGCACAATGAAGCCGGCTATATCGCGGAGTTCGGGGATGTTGAACGCATGGCAAAATATGCAATTGAGCTTTTAACAAACGAAAAGAAATATCATACATTTTCTGCCAACGCACGTGCGCGGGCTGTTGAAAAATTTGATAAGTCAATCATCGTTCCTCAGTATGAAGAGTATTATAAAGAGATTTTGGGAAAGTGATTAGTCGTTGGTCAGCGGTCATTAGTTAAGAATTATTTTTTTTAGTATTGGAGTTTATTATTCAATTAACGGAATTCATTGGTTACCTTGCGTCAGTTCTGGTAGCCGTATCGCTCATGATGAGCGGAATTGTAAAACTTAGAATTATCAATTTGATCGGCGCAGTCTTTTTTGCAGTTTACGGATTGCTTATTAATGCCTTGCCGGTGGCTATTGTGAACGGGTTTATCTGCTTTGTTGATGTTTATTACCTCTATGATATTTTTAAAGCGAAGGAATATTTCAAAGTTCTTGAAGTTAGGCACGATTCGGAATACGTTAAGTATTTTTTAACTTTCCACGAACGAGATATCAAAAAGTATCTGCCTTCATTTTCTTTTAAAGGAAATGAAGCTTCAGTAATCTTCTTCATTTTAAGAAATTCTATCCCGGCAGGGTTAATTTGCGCCACTAAGCAAAGTGATGACAACCTTTTTGTTGAACTCGATTTTGTTATCCCGGGCTACAGGGATTTGAAGATCGGGAAGTATGTGTATCAAAATATTTTCATGAAGAAGAAGATCAAAAAAATTTACTGTAATCCCGGTAATTCAAAGCACGATTCGTATTTACAGAAAATGGGATTCGTTAAATGCGGGTTGAACAAAAAACCTTTTTATTGTTTAGAAATCGGGTAAAACTTTCTTTGGGGTTAACACCCAAAGCGGGACAAACCCCGCAGAAGGAGGGATAAACCGGAGATCACAAATAACAAATAAAGGAAGGGTATCTTCATTCAATCATTCTGGGGCTTTTCTTATCTCAGTTGCCTTACTCAAAACTTATTATTCCATTGCATGGGTAACCGCATGGTAGATGGTTGAGTTTTGATGGATGATGGAATTGTAATAATGCGCCGGAAAAATCTTCACACAAAAAACAAAAATTTAACTGCCAATATTATAATCATGACTTTTAGAGGCTGTGCGGACATTGTAGAGCGAAATTTATTTCGCCCATAAAAACCGTTGAATCATGAATTCTTCGCAATAGGCGGGATGAATCCCGCTCTACATTTGCTTTATTTACGAAGACACTAAATTTTGCGGCTATTCAAATATATCTTCGGCAGAAGGTGACTCGTTACTATTCCGCCAAATATTAGACGAATATTGGTGTTAACGCTCTAAGTTTACCAAAAGCACGCATACAAAACAATCAGAATAAGAATAACTCCAACCGAAGCAATATTAAAAATAGGTTTCGTTGCAAAAAGTTGTCTGTTTAACACAATTGCTTTTTTATCAATACCCTTCTTTTCAATTAAGGTAATGATGATAACAGAAGCCGCTAGAATAAGAAATATCCATCCCATTCTATCCATAAAAGGCATTGAAGGAAGAAAATATTTGAACGCCGCGGAAAGAGGAATGGTGAGCACTGCGGCGGTTAATGCTGAATTCGGGGTTGCCATTTTCCAAAACAAACCGAAGAGAAAAATCACTAAAATTCCCGGACTGATAAATCCCGTAAACTCTTGAATAAATTGAAAAGCTTGACTTATAGAAATTAAGTTCGGCGCAATACTCACCGCAATAATTATTGCAATTCCACTGACGATCCTTCCAACTTTCACCAATTCCTTTTCACTCGCATTTTTTCTGATAATTTGTTTGTACAGGTCAAGCGAAAAAATGGTTGCAGTGCTGTTCATCATTGAGCTGAGTGTGGAGACGATTGCTGCAATGAGCGCGGCAAAGGCTAATCCCTTCATTCCGGCTGGGACAAAATTGTTCAATAGCCAGGGATAAGCTTCGTCCGGTTTTGCAAGATCTGCATGCAACGAAAAAGCGACGATCCCTGGAATAACAACGAGCAGCGGCATTAATAATTTTAAGTAGGCAGCAAAGACCAACCCTTTTTGCGCTTCCGGAAGATCTTTTGCCGCCAAGGCGCGCTGGGTTATGTATTGGTTGCATCCCCAATAAAAAAGATTGGCAATCCACATTCCGCCTATCAATACGCTGATTCCCGGAAGTTCTGAATAATTTGGATTGTTCGGAGAGAGGATCATGTCAAATTTCTCAGGCACAGTTTTAACTAACTTTACCAAGCCCGGGAAAAATCCTTCCCCGCCGCTTAAAAAGTTAAGCGCATAATAAGTTGTTACTAATCCTCCGATAACTAAGACGATAATTTGCACAACGTCTGTCCAAGCTACAGCTTTTAACCCGCCATAAATTGAATAGAGTGCCGAAAAAGCAGCCAGCCCGAGAATTCCATAAATCAGCGGAACGCCGATGATCGTTTGAATAGCCAAAGCGCCCAGATATAAAACCGAAGTGAGATTAACGAAGATATAAACCAACAGCCAAAAGACTGCCAAACTTGTGCGGACTCTTTTATCAAAACGGATTTCTAAAAATTGAGGCATGGTATAAATGCCCTTATCAATAAGGATCGGCAAAAAATATTTTGCCACTAGGATCAGGGTTAAAGCCGCCATCCACTCATACGAAGCGATAGCCAAACCGATCACATAACCCGAACCGGACATCCCGATAATTTGTTCGGCGGAAATATTTGAAGCAATAAGGGAGGAACCAACCGCCCACCACGGGAGAGCTTTGCTTGCAAGAAAATAATCTTTTGAATCTTTTTCGTGTCCCTTTTTTTCTCTTGAGACCCAAAGCCCTATAAATAAAATTACGCTCAAGTAAATGAAAAAGATCGTTACATCTATACCGGAAAAATGCATGGATACTCCTGGTTGAAAGTGAGTTTACTACATTAAGCTTTTACAATTTTTTCGTTTGCAATTCCATTTTTGCCGAACGCGTTGCGCGTATCAACAATAAGTTGTGCGTTATCGGCGATTAATTTATAATCATAATTTGAATGATCCGTGCTGAGCAGCAATACATCATACTTCCGAATATTTTCTTTTGTGAGCGGAACTGATTCCATATTGTAATCATATTTTCTTGTCTTCGGAAGTTTCGGCACATAAGCATCGTTATAGTCAACTAGAGAGCCGCGCTCGCGTAAAATTTCAATTAATTTAAGAGAAGGTGATTCGCGCATATCGTCAATATCTTTTTTATAGGATGCGCCGAGAATCAATACTTTTGATCCGTTAAGCGATTTCTTTTGCCTGTTCAAAGCATCCGCTGTTTTATCCACTACGTAATAGGGCATAAAGGTATTGATCTCGCCGGCTAATTCAATAAACTTTGTGCTGATGTCGAACTCCCTTGCTTTCCAGGTTAAGTAGAATGGATCAATAGGGATGCAGTGTCCGCCAAGTCCTGGACCGGGATAAAACGCATGAAAACCAAACGGTTTTGTTTTTGCCGCTTCAATAACTTCCCAGACATCTATCCCCATTCTATCAAAGACTAACTTCAACTCATTTACCAATGCGATATTGATCGAACGGTAAATATTCTCCAACAATTTTGTCGCTTCGGCGGCTTTTGGCGAAGAGACTGCAACGGTTTTTACTATTACTTGATTGTATAACGCTTGTGTAACGGTTAAGCACTTTGGAGTCATTCCACCGATAACTTTCGGAATTGTTGCAGTGGAATAATCGGGATTATTCGGGTCTTCTCTTTCTGGTGAAAAGGCTAAATAAAAATCTTCTCCCACAACTAATTTTTCTTTATCAGCTTGCGAATTTTCAAGCAGGGGAAGAAGAATCTCTTCCGTAGTTCCGGGATAGGTTGAAGATTCAAGAACAACAAGCTGTCCTTTTCTAAAATATTGAGCAACAGTTTTGGCCGAATTTACAATAAAGCTCATATCCGGTTCGCGGTGTTCATCCAGGGGAGTCGGTACACAAATAATAATTGCATCTGCATTCGGGAGCTGGGTGAAATCTGTTGTAGCAGAAAACTTTCCATGAGAAACAACTTCGCTTATTCTTTCTGAAGCGATATGTTTTATGTACGATTTCCCCTCTGAAATAAATTTTGACTTTCTTTCATCAAGGTCAAAGCCGATAACCTGAAATCCTTTTTTTGCAAATTCGAGCGCTAATGGTAACCCGACATACCCTAACCCGATGATGCCTACTACCGCTGTCTTGTTTTCAATTTTAGCTATGAGTGTCAAACTGTTTTCCCTTTTATGTTAAATCATTTTTGTAACTGAAAAATAAGAAAAGAAATCGAAAGTTTTGTATGATGATATCTTCGATTTTTTACGATCACTTCAGCGAATAAATCCACAGTTCGTTGGTTTCATCATTCACGAGAAAGAATTTATCGGCGGCGGAATTAATGGCAACACCTTCAAATTTCTGGATCGGCAGTTCAAATTTTTGCAGTACGCCCTTTTCTTTGCTCCATCTGTAAAGAGCGCTGCTCTCATCACTTAAAATATAGAAGCAATTCTCTTTCTGTGAGAAAACCATATCAGAAAAATCGGCGGCAAAAGAGATCTCTTTTTGAAGTTTTATCGTTAGATCGGAATTTAATTCGATAAATTTTCCCGGTTCTTTTTCATTTAATAAAAAGATTGTCCCTTGCTCATCTTGTGCAACGCCTTCCAGTCCATGGTTTAATACTCCCGGCAGAGGAATATACTCGCTATGTAAAACATTTCCGTCTAAATCAATTTGGAGAAGTTCTCTTTTTCGCTCTTCAACAATCCAGAGGGACTTACCGGAAGAATCCAGAGCGATTCCCTCCAAATCAGCTCCTTTATAACTTAATGTTTTTAGAATTACTCCGGTGATATCGGTTTGATAAATTTTTTGATCTCCGCCGCTGACAATCCAAAAAACATTTTGCGTTTCATCGTAAGCGATCCCGGAAGGCTCTCCGAAAGGAAGTTTATACTTTTCGAGAAGGTTTAATTGGTTCGCTGAGTTTGCCGCATCGCCACCGCATCCCAAGATGGTTAGTGGAATTATCCACAAAAGGGAAGCGAGTACAATTTGCTTGATTTTCATGTTACCCGTTATATTTTTTCTTCATCGAAGAAGAGGTTAATATTCTTTACTCCGCCAACGTTTCTCAACTCTTCTACAAAACGGTTTGCGCTACTTTTCTTTTTAAAAGATACGTAGTAGGCATATTCAGCCAGGGAAGAATCGTCTGTTGATTTAATATTTATTATATCATAACGGCTACAAAAATTATCAAACACCAGTAGATACTCAGCCGTTTTTTCTTCACTCAAGAAAAAAGAGAATTGAAGGAGATATTGTTCCTTTCGCAGAGTAAACAAATTCGTTTTTGAAAAAAGAAAAAGAATTGTTCCGATAAACAGAGAACCGACAATTGCCAGACGGTGATAACCAACTCCTGCCGCCATTCCAATCGCTAACCCGAAAAAAATGTAGACGATATCAAGTGTCTCTTTTATTGCTGTACGAAAACGAATGATCGACATCGCGCCTACCAAACCAAACGCGCGCGCTAAATTATTCCCGATCACCATTATAACTAGAGAGGTTATCAGCGAAAGAAAAATGATCGAATTCACAAAGCTATCGGAATAGCCGGGACCCTTGTAACTCATCCTGTAAATAAACGTGATGAAAAAACTGCACATCAGACTAATCGTAATATTTATGATGATTTCCGAGATAGTCGGGGCAAAAACATTAATTGATTGAAGATTTTCTAACATAGTTTATCCTTTACAAAACCAACATGCGGCTCACGCGCGCATGTCTTTTATTGATATCAATACAATTGGTGTATTTAGAAAAAGATATTCTTTGCAAGCTATATTTGGTTATCAGTTGTGAGATCCACGCGGGCAGCCTTTGATGAAATTTAACTTCCAGAATGAAAGAATCAGTGAAAGCTGCTCGTAAATTTTGTTCATTGAACAGATCACCAAATTCCGGTTTGACGGCTCCCCGAAGATTTTTATCAAAAGTAATACGCAGGTCATACCCGAATTTTCCCATCAGCGCTTCCCGCTCGTACACTACCAAGCTTGAAGGCAATAACTGTTTGGAACAATAATGGAAGAGAAATTTTTTTGCTTCTTCGAGGTCGCTACTACCGTCCGATCTCTTGATAAGATAATCTTCTGCACTTTTTGTCCGAAGAAGAGATTGCAAATTTTTAAGGTAAAGTTTTGCACGGTCTTTCGAAATAAAGTTTTCGTTTTTCCTTTTTATTTCCAAAAAAGCCAGGTTATCGTCGTGCCATTCATTATAAACCCGAATTCTGTATTTGTTCCTAGTTTTATATCCTTCGTACTTCTCATGATAACATTGAAGATCAGCCGTGTCAAAGTAAATACTCCGCACGGTGTATTCTTTCCGGGGACGGATTTCAGCATAAGGATCATAATTCATATAGATCAAAGCTTCGGAACGAATTTTTGCTAACAAGTCTACATGCACCAAATATTTGTATTCTAATCTACTTGGCATTGGTTAATTTAGAATATAACTTGATAAGTAATTCCAAACTGAAATTGACCCAAGCCTTAGGGTTCCTTGTACAATCATTCCGGGTAAAAGTTGTTTTCCTGAATTGTTGATTAAAATTGCCGCAACTATCACTTGTTCGTTGTTCAACATTTTTACTTCGTTTGAAAGTGCAAGAAGCCGCGCCTGGAAATCATCAGAGTAATTATTAAACTTTACGGAAACCGGTTTTCCTTCCTTCAAAGTATTCATATAAGCGATCTTTAACGGTACATTCATTACGACTTTGTCGAGATTAATAATTGACAAAATGGTATCGGAAGAAAACGAACGGCTTACAATTCCGTTTATAGGAGATATGACAACAAAATTATTTGATCGTTTTTTTAATGCGTCAAGCTCGTTAGTCAGCGCTGTTATTTTTGATTCGAGCAGGTCTATCGTTTCAGGTTTTAAGCCGCTGGTTATTGCTTCAAGCTGAGATTGATAAATTGATATTTCAATTTCAAGCTGTTTGATCTCCCAAAGATCAGTTTCGTAATTTTCTTGGGGGAGGAACCCTTTTTTGTATAATTGTTCATTTCGCTGAAAAGTGTTTTTCTTTTGCCCGAGTTTTGCATTTGCGAATTCCAGACGATTTTTTGCTTCGGTGATGAGCGGCTGTTTTTCTCCAGTTTTATTTGCGGCAAGTTCCGCTTTGGCTACGGATAATTCTCCTTCAAGCCGAACAATGTTTTCTTCAACATCGCTTGAGCGGATAACACCTATTGAATCACCGGCATGTATTTCTTTTTTATTCCTCATTGATTCAGAAAAAGAAAAAACCATAGACTCGCCGCGCTGGAATTGAGTAACACCGAATGCATTTGAAAATCCGGCTTCGAAGTCAATCAAAGCAGAGGTAAGCTGCCCGTCTGTTCCTTTAACAATTTGCCACTTCTGCAGAGGATGCACTTCGGCAAAGATGTTTAAAGAGTGGGGGACTTTTATTCCGCTCACCAAAAGAAAGAAGACGGCTGCACAAAAAAGAACAACGCCGACAATAATTTTCCGATCAATTTTTTTCTTCATGTTTCTTCCGGACAAATAAAACTAACAACATTAGTCAAACTGTAAATATTTAAATTATTCATTTTAAAAATATCATCTTCTTCGTTTGTAAAAAACCCCCTGCGCGAAGTTGATAAAAATAAACTCCACTTGACCATTCGTAATTCCTAATTCCTAATTCGTAATTATAATTCCCCGCAGGTTTTTCTTCATTTACCAAAGTTGCAACTTCGGTTCCGAGTATGTCATATATTTTTAAACTTACTTTACTTAACTCCGGTAACTGATAACTGATAACGGTGCTTGGATTAAATGGGTTAGGATAATTCTGAGATAACCCAAAGGTAGATGGCAGACCATCTTCTGTTGTAGTATTTGAAAAAACGTCATTTATTTTTCCAGGAGTTCCCGGCGTAGTTGAAGTTTTCCAATTTTCGGGGAGAGTGTTATCGAGATCCGGATTTATCAATGCGAGCGTAGCGCCGGTTCCGTTTGGCTCTATTGGCCAGGGAGCCGAAGAACTAAAACTTATTGAATCAATTAAGGTTTCGTTTTCATTGTACAGGCGAACCACTTCAGAAACGGATGAAAGTCCAAATGAAAAATATCCTATCATATTAGAAATATCAGGAAAGACCGTCCTAAATTTTACGCTGTCGTTAACCAGCACAATAAAAGAATCGGGAGCTAAAGAAATTTCGGGTAAAACAAACACATGTGTATCAATGCTGTCTCTAAATTTCCAGTTTTTGAAATTTACTTCTTCATTCCCGTTGTTATAAAGTTCAACCCAATCACCGCAATCTGAAGATGAAGAGGATTTATAATTGATTTCATTTATTACAACATTTTGATTTGCGGCAGCGTCTTTTACAAAAACAGCTTCCAAGACGGTATCCCTGGTAAGGGTAATATTTATATCCGGGTTTAACGAAATTCCTTTCCATCCCTCAAAAATAAAACCGGGGTTTGGTTTCGCCGAAAGTTTGATCTGGACAGTCTTAAAGTATTTTCCTGTGAAAGAAGCTTTTGGGATTGGGTAAGATTGCAAAACAATACTTCCACCCAAACTATCATTTGTAACTAAGGTTAGGTTCGATAGACCGCCTAATTGAAACTTTGAGTTGATATGTGTTCTCATAAAAACATCCCGAAGCCTGACAAAAGTATTAATCCGGGCAATGTTTGAAGTCCAATCGAATTGAATCGTATTTTTCCACTTTGTGGTGTGGCGAGTTAGCTCCGGTGCAATTTCATCTTGAACCTTATATAATAAATGTAAAGTTGAATCGGGTGAGAATGTTGTGTTCAACAAGTGGGCAAAGGATTGAATGAAATCATTCTTAAAATCGTTGTTCAGTAAAAGTCTGCGCAGCATAAGAGTTGACCAGGGTGGATTAGGCCATCCCGGTCCATTGGTAGAGGTCGCAAAGTCAAGTGTGTTGAATTTGTAATCTTGTTGAGCATTCAAATATTCAACTAACCCTACACCATAATCGAGATCATACGTAAGCCATTTCCATTTTCCGGTTTCGGTTCTTTCACGCCAGACTTTCATATTGTTACCGGGCCAATCAGTATTGTTCACATATATTTCTGCTATCTGATAATTCTTGTAATTTTCAATTTCCATTTGTGATTGCACAAAATCATAATTTACTTTAGCGGTGATATCCTTTTGAGAAATAAAGTCATACAGAGTAGAGAAATGTTCATTCGATCTATAGCCGGCTTCAGTACTCAGATCCACTATGTCAACATTTGTTCTGTCAACTCCATAAGTATTAGAAAGAAATTCTTCGTTCAATTTTTCTCTTAGCGTGTGAATTCCCCAGTATTCATTATTCAAATAAACGATACAGAAACGGGTTGCCTGCACGCCAATGTCTAAATTTTCGAGCATACTGCTCATATACCTATCGCGAAGCAGAGTATACGTAAAATCATTTCCCCCATTACGCAGGACAATATTTTCAAAATTCTCAACCTTTTTTCCGGGGAAGAATTGATACTTCATTTTATTGAAACCATACATTCCACGCAGATAGACAGCCACAGATTTCATATCAAATGCGCGGCTCCAGTTCCCATAAATTTTTATTCCGGCATCAACGCTTACCTTCAGCGAATCGAAGGGTTCGAAAAATTCAAAATGAATTGGTCGTTCCCAATCCTGCCAAAAATTTGCGCCGAAGTAGGGGTAACCACCCGGATTCGGTCCAAAAGCATAAATGCCGGAATCACTAGCCCAAAAATGTTTAGGGTCTGTTGAAAGTGAAACAACCGGAAGCTTTGAAACTTCGTTGATAATATAGGTTGCTGTTGTAGTCGGACTTGTAACAACACCGGGGGCAACAACGTTAGCACG
>Ga0210044_10001538_pt1 | contig 35137 bp, 18 predicted proteins | sample CryGey13umfilter_2_FD_183959 | JGI IMG/M metagenome (GOLD analysis project Ga0210044, IMG submission 183959) | Groundwater microbial communities from aquifer in Utah, USA - Crystal Geyser 4/9/14 3 um filter (SPAdes) (version 2) | ecosystem: Environmental > Aquatic > Deep subsurface >...
GCCCAGTAGGTCGGCAGCGCTCTGGCCACGCCGAGGATCCATTCGGGCATGACGAAGCTGGGGATCATGGCGCCGCCCGCGAAGCTCATGGCCAAAATGGAAAAAGTGCCGAAGGTGCCGATCTCCTCCTTCGTTCCGCTGTCGTCCTTGCTCTTCTCGATCTCAACGGCCAGGTCGGCTTCGGCCAGCGAGCTCTCCGCGCGGCTGAAGGCCAGCCAGGCGGAGAGGTCGCCGCCGACGCCGAGGAAGCTCTGAGCGAGCAGGGATTGCTCGAGATCGCCAAACATGGTGTTCGTCACCGTCGGATCGGTCATGCCGCAGGTGAGCTGCTCCATGAGCACCTTGGTGAAGAGGCCCGCCGTCGGGACCCGCAAACCCGCGATGCAATCGATGGTGCTGGTCTTTCCAGCCCCATTGGGTCCCAACATACCGAACTTAGCGCCCATCTCGACCCTGAGCGTGAGGCCGTCGACGGCGGTAAACTCGCCGTAGCGAACGGTCAAATCCTGTATTTCAATCATGGCTCCCCTCCATGCGTGCGCCTGCGCATCAATGACTGGTTGACCGATCGCGCGTAGGGACGCGAGCTGACTCGCTTCGAGGCAGCACGCTGCCGAGTAACGCGCGAAAATCAGATGGACGCAAGCACGCCGAAGCGTGACTTCCCCCAGAGGCGCTTTCCCCTCATCATCGGCACGTCTGCTCGAGGAGCTTCGAGACATTATTGGGACGGAACAATGCGCGCAGCGGTGGTCGGCCACGTCGAGTGGGTCAAATTCCTGAGAGTGAATCGCCCTCCGATTCCCGGCAGCGTCATGACGGCCACCGAGGCCTGGGAAGAGGCGGCAGGAGGCGGGGCGGTCGCCGCCGTGGAGCTTGCTCGCCTAGCTGCGAAATGCACTCTGTTCACCGCCGTCGGAGCCGATCGTTTCGGGCAGGGCATCGCTCCTGCGCTCGCCGCCTACGGCGTCGGGGTCCTCGGTCCCACGCGACCCGCCGCCCATCGTCACGCCATCACCCTGCTCGACCCTGCGGGCGAGCGAACCATCGTGGTCATTGGCCCCGCACAAGCGCCATGCGGCGGCGAAGTGGAGCTCGGCGCGCTGGACGCCATCTACTTCTGCAAAGGGGACGCGGCGCTCGTCCGGGCGGCCCGTGAGGCGGCCCGTGTGCTCGTCGCGACTGCCCGCATCCTGCCTGTCTTGCAGGAGGCCGGGGTGCGCCTCGACGCGCTGGTGCTCAGCGACCACGACGCCAGCGAGCGATACACTCCTGGCGACCTGGACCCAGCGCCGACGTTGGTCGCGCGGACGCAAGGAGCCGACGGGGGCTCCTGGTCGACGGCCGACGGTCGCGAAGGCCGTTGGCCGGCCGCGACTCTGCCTGGCCCCATCGCCGACTCCTATGGCTGCGGCGACTCCTTTGCCGCAGGGCTCGCCTTCGCCCTCGCGCAAGGCCGCGCCATTCCTGAAGCTCTCGCCTTCGCGGCGATTCGAGGGGCGGCGGCGCTGTGTCGGCGAGGGGTTTCTGGCTCACAACAAGCGAACAATTAGATGTTCTTGGGATCGAGCGGTATGTCGCTGATATTGCTTCGATCTTATCGCAGAGGCGCAAAGGGCGGCCGAGGCGCAGAGGGTTTGAGTCAATGAGCTGTTTCGTCGTGAGCTTGGGTGACGTGCAGCGTCTCAGGCTGCGTTGGGAGCGAGCCCGATCCAGTAACGATGCCCAAGAGATACCCGACAAGTCCACCTCAAACCCCAAGCTCCTTGCGTCTCTGCCAACTTGGCGACTTTGCGTTAAGAGCAGAATCCAACCCGACGACAAACCCCATCTCCCGATTGGCGCACCGAGTTGATCGGGGTTTACAGGTTGGTCGTACGCCACGATGATGTCGCGCGTTTCGTTTTCTCACCACGCCGAGCGCAGCTTCGGAGCAACCACGAGGTCCAAATGAGTGAAACCGTATTGTTCGCAGGTCAGAAAGGTGGCCGCTCGACCGAGCCCGAGTACGTGGACACTCCCGCGCAGACCATCCCCAAGGTGGCTTTCGACAAGCGCGGGGTGTGGCCCTCGAAGATGTTCACCATCAAGCTCGAGCTGAAAGACTTCGAGACGGCCAACCCCGGCGTCCCGACCTACGACGCCTCGCAGGGCGACGGCGGCGCTTCCCTCGGCGGGATCCCCCCCGAGGAGCTCGCCGCGGCCTTGGTGAAGTACCTCCCCAAGAACTGCTCGACCAAATACGGCGACCCCGTCGGCCGCGCCGATGTACGCAAGGCCATCTTCGAGAACTACCACCGCTTCGACAGCGACTCCGGTCTCAGCCCCGACCGCGTCGTCATCGGCGACGGTGGCCGCGACATCCTGCAGAAGTGGTTCCAGATGCTGGTCCAGGACACCTCGATCGGCGGCAACATCGTCGTCTCCGCGGCGCCTTGGGGCTCCTACACCCAGGGCCCCTACATCAACTGCCTCAACATCCTCTGTGCCCCCGGCAGCGCCGACGCGGGCTTCCGCATCACGCCGGAGGGCATCGACGCCTGCGTCGAGCGCTCCAACGCCGATGGCCGTGGCGTCTCGGGCCTGATCATCACCAGCCCCGACAACCCCACTGGCAACTACATCGACATGGCGGAGATCTCCGCTCTCATCGAGCACGCGACCGAGCGCAACATCCCGCACATCTTCGTCGACCTGGTCTACCAAGCCGTCACCGATCCCGAGGTCGGGCTCTACGACCTCAACGCCCTCTACAAAGGCCTGAGCAAGGACGCCCGCGCCCGCGTCTGCTTCATGGATAGCCTCACCAAGTCGGCCGGCGGCAGCAACCTGCGCGTCGCACACTTGGTTGCGGGCGCCGAGAGCACCTTCGAGCGCTTCAAGGGCCTGGCGACCCACACCGTGATCCCCAACGCCCTCGGCGAGGCCGCCGCGCTCGAGGTTTACGGCGCCAAAGAGCCCCTGCAGCACCCCTGGCTCCAACAGGTCGTCATCCCCACGACCCAGAGTCGAAAGATCGTCCAGCGTCGCCTCTCCGAGCTGAACTACCGCTTCATCGCCGACCAAGGCTACTACGCCTTCATCAACATCTACCCCTGGCTCGGTAAGAAAATGCCCGAAGGTATGACCCTGAACCGCGGCGGCAACAAGGGCATGACCAACTTCATCGAAGACGTCAACCTGCTGAAGAGCTACCTGACGAAGTATTGCGGCTTGGCTGTCATCCACGGAACTGTCTTCCGACAAACCGATTTCATCCGCTTCTCGTATGCCAATGCGCCAAAGTACACCGACGCGGCCTTGACCCGCCTGCACGAGTCGCTGGCGGCGCTGCAGTAGTCCAAGTTTGCGGGGGCCCCACAACGGGGCTCCGCCCTGCTTCCCAGCCCAATCCCCTTAGGAGCGCAGTTTGTCCGAGCAACGACTCGCGGAAATCTTAGACCTGAGCCAACGCCTGATTCGCAACCACGCCGTGAGCACGGGGGCTGAGGAGGTCGACACGGTCGGCATCCAGGCCTCTTACGACGACCTCGTCCGGCTTCTCGAGCGCGCAGGCCTGAACCTCTACACGTTCACGGACGGCTCGATCTACCCAGCGCTCTACTGCGACGCGGGGCCCGTGGGCTCTCCGCCCCGTGGCGCGTTCCTCTTCGCGGGACATTTCGACGTCGTCGGCGCCCAGAGCGAGGCGCAGTTCGAGCCCCGCATCGAGGGCGACTGGCTGCACGGCCGCGGCTCTGCAGACATGCTCACCGTCGTGGCCACTTCGGTCCTCTTCATGCGGGACCTCGCCAAAGCCTTCGAAGGACGGCGAGAGGACGCCCCAAGACTGGGACTCTTGCTCGTCAGCAACGAGGAGAGCGGCGAGTGTGAACCATGGGGAACGCCGTTCATCTTGGCCAACTTGAAGCGACGCTTCGAATACCAACCCGAATGCATTGTCGCCGGCGAGAGGACCGGCGAAGGGGCGGTGCGCGTCGGCAAAGTCGAGACCAAGAGCCGTGGCATGTTGCGCGCGCAGCTGGTCGCGTCGGCCGCTGGCACCGCGGCCCACACCGCGCTCAACACCCACAAGACGCCGATCGCCAAGATCTTCGCCCTCGAGCACGTCGTGAACCAGGTCATCGGCCCCCAGGACGGCTTCTGGCGTTCGACCTACCACGTCTCGTACATCAACGGCGGTGCGTCCCACAGCTTCAACATCACGCCCGAAGAGTGCTTCGCGGGCATCGAGATCCGTCCGGCCAACCCTGGCGAAGCTGAGCGCTACCGCGACGCGCTCATCGAGGCTGCCGAGCGCGAAGGCGTCGACGTGGTCATTCCCAACTGCGAGCACGCCGTCGTGACGCCAAACGACGACCCGTGGGTCGCTCGGCTCGTCACGGCCCTGGCCACGGCGACCGGCGAGCAGCCCTCCACCCTCATCGGCCCCGGCAAACTCCCTGGGAGTCAGGTGCGGTTTGCTCCCATGGGGTGTGCCGCGCTAGTGTGGGGACAATCTGGCGTTGGACCGCATTCGGCGCACGAGGCGCACTACATCCCCAGCATCTTGCCCTTCTACGACGCACTCACAGCCCTCGCCCGCGACCTCTGAGCTCGGAGGTCGACCGTCGGCGAGGGATGGGGACAGCGATTTTTTGAATGACCCTCATCACATCCCGTTGGGTGCCTTTTGCCTCGAAAGCCCCATCGGCAAAGGAGGGATGGGGGTCGTCTGGGCGGGCTACCACATCGATCGCGGCGTGCCCGTCGCCGTGAAGGTGATCACGCGCCGCCGCGCCGACGACCTCGAGTATCGCTCTGGCTTCGCCCGCGAGGCGCACGCCGTTGCGCAGCTCGACCACCCCAACATTATCGCCATCTACGACTACGGCACTGTCGACGAAGAGAGTGAGCATGCCAGCGGCGGCGCGTTGGTCAGAGGCTGTCCCTACCTGGTCATGGAGCTCGCCGCTGGCGACGCCATCAAGCGAGAGGCCGCGCCGCGCTGCTGGAGTGACCTCAAGACGGCCCTGTGCGCGCTGCTCGCCGGGCTCGCCCACGCGCACGCCAGAGGCGTGGTTCACCGCGACCTCAAGCCCGGCAACATCCTGCTCAGCGAGGCAGGAAGGAGCTACTCGACGCTCAAGCTCACCGACTTCGGCGTCGCCCAGGCGCTCGACGCGACCTTCGGCCAAGACTCCGAAGGCATGGGCATGTTGGCCATGGGCACCCCACGCTACATGTCCCCAGAGCAGATCCGAGGCCACTGGCGCGATCAGGGCCCCTGGACCGATCTCTACGCGGTGGGCTGTGTCGCGTATCGCTGGACGACTGGCAACCCACCCTTCGGAGGCCGCGACGTGCCACAGATCCTGCGCGGCCACCTCTTCGATCGGGTGCCCCCCATCAGCCCTCTCTTCAGTGTCCCCGAGGCCTTCAAGGCTTGGATCGGGGTCCTCCTGCAGAAGGAGCCCGCCGAGCGCTACACTCGCGCCAAAGACGCCCAGGGCGCGCTGCTGTCCATCGGCGACGAGAAAAACGACAACTGGCTGGTGCCAGACGGGGACGAGACCTTGACCTCCGCGACGTTGGTCGCGCTCGACTCGGGACGCTTCGATTTCCAAGACTCCTTCCGCCCCGAAACCGCGCCGCTCGACCTCGAAGAGCGAGACGAAGAACGCACCGTGGCCTCCGTCCCCGTGGCGCTCGCCGCCGAGGACGCGCGCAAGCTCGCCCCCATGCCGCCGCGGGTCGTGCCAAACCAGCTCCCAGACGTGCCGTTGAAGGGCTCCGGGCTGCCGAGCCTCGGCAACGACGGGCTTGGGCTCTTCGCGCTGCGACCGCCGCCCATGGTCGGGCGCGAGGCCGAACGCACCGCGATGTGGGAAGCCCTGCGCCGAGTCCACGGCGGAGGCCCCGCCCACGCCTTGCTCCTCGAGGGGCACGCCGGCACCGGCAAGAGCCGCCTCGCCAGCTGGCTCGCCGAGAACGCGCACGAGCTCGGTGTCGCCCACGTCCTGTGGGTGCGCCACGAGCCCAGCGGCACTCAAGATGGCCTGCGCCAACTGCTGCTGCGCCACTTCCTCTGCTATGGGATGACCCGCGCCGAGATCGCCAACCGACTGGACGCGGTCTTCAGCGCCTGGCCCTACGGCGAAGCCGGTCGCGATCTGCAAGCCTTGACCGAGCTCATGGAGCCCTCCAAGGAGTCTGATGAAGGGCGTTACTCGTTCTCCAGCCCGACCGAACGCTACACCGTCGTGAACCGCCTGCTCAGCACGCTGTGCCACACACGGCCCGTGGTGCTGGTGCTCGACGACGTGCAATGGGGCAGCGACACGTTGGCTTTTGTCGACCACGTGTTGGGCCAACAGGCGAGCCGTCCAAGCCGTCTCCTGATTCTTATGACTCTGCAGACCGAAGCCCGGTCCGGGCGTCCTCTCGAGGAACAGCAGTTGGCAGCGCTGCTCCAAAGGTCGGATGTGACTCGCGTCAACGTCGCCCCCTTGCCGGCGAGCACCCAACGGGACCTCATCGAAGGGCTCCTGCACCTAGAGCCGGAGCTCATCCGAGTCGTCGAGGCGCAGACCGCTGGAAACCCGCTGTACGCCATTCGGCTGGTGGGCGACTGGGTTCAACGTGGATTGCTCGAACGCACGAAGGCCGGATTCGTCCTGCGCGACGCCGCCGAGTCCGTCTCCCAGGACCTCGTTCAGACCTGGCTTTCGGCGCTCGAGCGGGTGGTCTCTAGCGTCCCCTGCGACCTTCCCCACCTCGAACGAAGCTGGCTGTGGGAGGGCCTGGAGGTCGGCGCCTGCCTCGGCCTGAGCGTGAGCTTCGACGAGTGGCTGCTCGTGCTGCCTCCCCTGCCCCGCTCCGTGTGGGAGCAGCTTATCGACGAGGCTGCGCGCCTGCAGCTCGTGACCCGCAGTCACCACTCCTGGACCTTCGCCCACGCCTTACTGCGCGAGTGCCTGGTCGACCGCTGCACCCGCGGCGGGAGCTGGTGGTCACTCAACCGCCGCTGCGCGGCCATGCTCGAGGCGGGCGGTCGAACTCACGTCGAGAGCTTGGAGCGGCTCATTCACCACCTCCTCGAGGCCAACGCCTTCGACGAGGTGTTGCCTTATCTCGAGCGGGCCGCGACGCAGCGCAGAAACACCAGCGACTACCCCCTCGCAGTCGAGCACGATCGGCGGACTCAGTCGCTGTTGGAGACGCTGGGCGTCGCGCAGAGCGACGAGCGCTGGGGGATGAGCTGGACCCGCATCGCCCGCACCTTTGCGCAACAGGGTAAGCTCGACGACGCCCAAGAGCATCTCGACTTGGCCAGCCAAGCGGCCGAGGTCTACGGTTGGCCCTTGACCAAGGCGGCCTGCCAGTGGGTTGGCGGAACCGTGGCCCACAAGCGCGGCGATCCCGCCGAAGCGCTCCGCCGGTTCGAGGCCGCAGAGCAAGGCTACACCGCCCTTGGCGACGCTCAAGGCGTCGCCGATTCGGTCTACGCCGTCGCCGAGATCCAAAAGATCAACGGGCGGCTCGCCGAAGCCGAGGAGCGCTATCAGAAGGCCCAAGCCAACTTCGAAGCGCTCGGCGATCTCAACGGCCTAGCCGCCGCGTTGACGGGGCGCGCCGACGTCCACCGTCGCCGCGGCGAGACCAACGAGGCACTTCGTTTGTTGCGCAGCGCCCTGCAGACCTCCGAGGAGGCGGGCAACCGCTTCTCTTCTGGCATCGTCCTCAACATCCTCGGCGAGACGGCCCGGGCCGCTGGCGATTGGGACACGGCCGAGCATCACTACCGACGCGCCGCCGCGATCTTCAGAGCCATCGGCTCTCCCTTCGAGAGCGTGCTGTACGCCAACATCGGTCTAGTCTTGCTCGCCAAGGACGACCTCGAGGGCGCGCGGCCTCTCCTCGAAGACTGCATCGCCTCGCTGCGACACAGCAGAAGCCGTGGTTTCCTGCCCTACCTTTCGGCGGCCATGCTCCCCTGTGTGGCGGCGAAAGACGAATGGGATTTGTGGGACCTCCATCTGCAGGAGGTGGTTTCCGGCCGAGCGCTGGGCATCGTCGACCACGACATCGCATGGGCGCTCGAGAAAGGGGCCGCCGCAGCCTTCGCGCGTCACGAGAAGGTGCGCGGCCGGGCGGCCATAGTCGAGGCGATCACGCAGCTCAGGGGCGTGCAAGAAGAAGCCCGCGCAGACGCCCTCGCCAAGACCCTCGAGAGCGAAGCGGACTAGCTCCTGAAACGGGTCCTAGCTCTTGTAGACGTGACGCCGGACCGACACGTTCATCAGCAGCCCCATGCAGACAAGCACTGTCACGACGCTTGAGCCGCCGTAGGAGACCAACGGCAAGGTGATGCCCACGACGGGCATCCAGCGTAAGACCATTCCGACGTTGATGATCACCTGCCAGAAGATCAGGGCGGCGACCCCGACGGACATGAGCATCCCGAAGCGGTCGCGAGCGCCGCGCGCGATGCGCAACGCCCACGCGACGAGGGCGAGGTAGAGCAGGAGCAGCGCGGTCGAGCCGACAAAACCTCGCTCTTCGGCCCAGTTGGCGAGGGCGAAGTCGTTCTCTGGCTCGGGAACGAAGCCCTTTTGGATCTGCGTTCCTTTGCCGAAGCCACGGCCCCAGGTGCCCCCGGCGCCCACGGCGATGACCGAGTTCTTGACCTGCCAGTCACGGCCGTAGGGATCCTCCTCGATCTGCAAAAAGGTCTTGATGCGATCGCGCTGGTAGTCCTGCATGCCCAGCCACGCGACCGGCGCCATGGCGACGGCGGCCAGGAACAACACCAGCACCGAACTCGCCTTGACGCCCTCGAAGAAGGCGATGCTCAATCCGAGGAGGAGCAAGAGGACGGCGGTGCCGAGGTCGGGCTGCCGCAGGATCAGCAGCATGGGAACGGCGATCAGCCCGAACGGCGCGGCGAGGTCGGTGAGCGAGTAGCCGCCCCGCTTCTCGCGAGACGAGAAATACTTGGCGATCATCATGATAACGGCGACTTTCATGAGCTCCGAGGGCTGGGCGTTGAACAGCCCGATGTCGAGCCAGCGGCGGGAGCCGTTGAGCTCGGTGCCGACGAGCAGGACCAAGAAGAGCATGAAGCCGACGACGCCAAAGATCAGGTAGGACCAACGTTCAAAGAAGCGGTAGTCGACGACGGCGCAGGGGATGGCGAAGAGGACGATGCCGACGCCGAACCAGAGCAGCTGCATGATGTGCAGCGGCTGGGCCAGAATCGACGAGGCGGCGTTGAGGTTCAAGAAACCTATGGCCCCGATGCAGCCGACGAGGACCAGCAGAACCCAATCGAAGAGCCGCGTCCATGTCGTGAGTCGGCTATTGGTGAGGGTCGAGCGCTGCATCATCGGTCTTCCTCTCGCCACCTTGGCTCAGCGGAACCTGGCTCGCTGAGCAGGTGTCGACCTGCGCTGGCGGCGTTCTCGTCGAGAAACACGGGCTCGCCTTGGTCTTTCTTGAGCTGCATCGGATCGTAACCGCGAATCTCACGGAAATAGCGGTCCAAGATCTCCATGGTGACCGGCGCCGCGTCGGAGCTGCCACCGCCGCCGTGCTCGAGGAAGGTCACGATGACGATCTCGGGGGCGTCGGCCGGCGCGAAGGCGACGAACCAGGCGTGGTCTCGGTATTTGAATTCGACGTCGGCGTTGGAGATGCGTTTTGAGGTGACCTGCGCGGTGCCGGTCTTTCCTGCGAATTTGACGTAGTCCAAGCGCACCGAATAGGCGGTTCCCGTCTCGGAGTTCACGACCGCGGTGAGCCCTTTGACGATCTCGCGCAGGGTCTCGGGCTTGGCGTTGAGCTTGTGGCGGATCCGGTCGGGGTATTCGAAGAGGACCTGGCCGCTGGCGGTCTCGATGCGGTCGACGATCTGTGGGTAGTAGAGGGTTCCACCGTTGGCGATGGTGGCGTAGGCCAACGCCGCTTGAAGGGGAGTGACCTTGGTGTCTCCTTGGCCAATGGCGGTCGAGAGGGTGAAGCCCCCCTGGAAGCCTTCGGAGGAGTTTTGGGCGTGCCAAGCTTTGGTCGGCACGAGGCCAGCAGACTCGATGTTGATGCCCAAGCCCGTGCGTTTACCGAGGCCGAGCTCACCGGCGTATTCGGCGAGTTTGTCCATGCCCAGCTTCTCGCCCACTTTGTAGAAGTAGACGTCGCAGCTGCCCTCGATCGCCTGGGCGAGGGCGACGCTGTCGTGGCCGTGTCGCTTCCAGCAGTGGAAACGCTTGTTGCGCTTGCCGTACTCATAGTAGCCGGGGCAGTAGAGGGTCTCTTCGGGAGTGACAAGTCCCGCCTCGAGGGCGGCGAGTGCGGTCACGATTTTGTAGATGGAGCCTGGGAAGTAGCCCAACAGAGATTTGTCGAGCATGGGCTTGTGCGGGTCGTTGTCGCTGGCGATGTGCTCATCGCGGCTGAGCCGCCCAGACCAACTGTTGGGGTTGAAGGAGGGCTTGCTAGAGATGGCCAAGATGTGACCGTTGCGGGGGTCGATGGCGACGATCGCCCCCGATTCGTAGTCGCGCATGGCCTCTTTGATGATGCGTTGTAGGTCCATGTCGATGGTGAGGACGATGTTTTTGCCAGGGACCGGCGGCACGTCCTGCCAGTCGCCGATCAGCGCCCGCGACTCGGCGTCGGTCTGGGGCATGCCGCGGGAGTCAACGACCTCGGCGCCGACGCCGGAGGAGCCGCGCAGCACGGCCTCGAAAGAGCGTTCGATCCCAGTTCGTCCGATCATCTCGCTGGGTCGGTAGCCGTAGACGTCGAGGCGGCCGAGCTCCTCGGCGTTGATCTCGTTGACGTAGCCGATGAGATGCGCGGCCAGGTCATTGAAGGGGTAGTAGCGCTGGCTGGTGGCGTGGACCTGGACTCCTACGAGGTGGAGGCTGTCGGTCTCGATTTGGGCGACTTGATCGCGAGTGATGTTGCGCTTGATGGGAAAGTCTTCGTAGCGCCAGAGAGACTCTGAGCCGAAGACCACCTCTTCGAGGTTCTTGGCCTCGGATTCGGTGAGCGCCAAGACCTTCCGCAAGGTGTCGATGCGACTGCGGACCTCGGCGGTGTCCTTGGCTTTGGGCGCAAAGAACGCGGGAGTGACGGTGACGTCGTACGAGGGAGTGTTGGCGGCGACGACCCGATTCTTGGAGTCGAAGATCAAACCTCGCTCAGCCGGGATATTCGTGCGGTCGATGAAGTTATTGAAGGCAAGTTGCTGATAATGCTCAGTGACCCAGATCTGCAAGTACCATAGACGTCCGATCAACAGCAGGAACGGGATGAGCACAACGATGCCAGCGCGCCGAAAGCGTTTGGTGTAGTCGAGGGGATCGACACGCCCCTCGATGGGGGTGTTTTCCCCTCGCGCAATGTTCAGCGGTGAGACCATCAGCCCTTCGCGGTGGACGCCCAGCAGCCCGCAACTTCAGCGGGCGCGAAACCCACTCTCGGCCCCGCGACATTCCGGGGGCCCCGCCTTTTATCTAGGGCGACGGTGGAGTGTCAACAACGACTCCCGCTCCCTTCCACATCCGGTCTCAAGAAAGAGCCGATAAGTTGTCAATTCCATTGGAGAAGCGGATATGCAGATATTGCTTGAATGAAGCAGGCAACTGTAGGGGCGCAGCGTGCTGCGCCCCTACGAACAATCCCAACACACCGCCCGACGAACCTCAAAACTGCTCGGCCGCCGTCACCCATGCCGGCCGGCGCAACCGTGGGGGCGCAGCACGCTGCGCCCCTACGGGCAAGCGATGCCGTCGATGGCGGCTTGGTACGGCGCCGGAATGGTCGGGGTCATGCCGACCCAGTCGCCGCCGTAGAAGCGCTCGTCGATGTCGAAGATCCGAGCGGTGCTGCCATCCCAGTGGAGCAGGGCCACATACCAGAAGTCGCCGGACGAGGTGCCGCCGAGCTCGACGGGGACGTTGATCTTTTGGAACCGGCGCTGGCCATTGACGAAGATTCGAATCGTCGCGTAGCTGGTGCCGAAGCCGTTGTCGTCGAAGTAGTGGATGCCCACTGCGTATAGGCCGCAGGCGTTGGGGTCGTCGAGGTTGACGTTCTCTGGTCCCTCGCCGTCGGTGTCGTCGCGATCCAGGCTCGGGGTCTCGGGGGCGAGTCCGGGCATGTTCCAGACCACCTCGCGATTGAGGAAGAAGACGTCCCAGCCGTTCTTCGCGCCGGGATCGCCGGTGTCCCCCCAGATTCCTTGGGGAACGCGGGTGAAGTGTAGGTCGATGTCGGCCCCGTCACCGTCGCCGACGATGGGATCGAGGGGCGTGGTCCAGATCAGCTGCACGTGGATTTTTTCCGAAGGCCGTGCGTTCGCCTGCACGCAAGAGACGTTGCAGCTCTCGGTTCCCTGGGCATCGACGACGCTGAGGCAGACCTCGTAGGCGCCGGCCAGGTCGAGGAAGAGGCTGGCAAAGCCGTCGCCGGAGTCCTCGATGAAGCTCGTCGAGCCTTCGGGCCGCTGGGTCACCTCCCACCGCCACTCGGCCACCGACGACTCCACGTCACGGCTCTTGGTGCCGTCGAGAATTAGGACATCCAACGGGATGGCCGCGACCTGCTCCTCGAGCACCGATGAGCCATCGACCGCCCCTTTGGCCACGGCCATCGGGCATTGATTGGTGGTGCCGGTCGCCAGCACCTGGAAGCGGACATCGGACCGCAACGTGTCGTTGCTCTTGAGGGAGTATTCGGCCACGTCGACCCCTTCGTTGAGCGGCGAGTAGAGGACCTCGAAGGTGACGGTCTCCAGGGGGGCGAGCTCCAGGCCGGCCAGCGGCGTCGTCTCGTTGATGAAGAGCTCTGAGCTGTCGCCTGTGACCTGGGTGAGGCTTTCGAGAATGAGCGGGACACCGCCACAGCTCTTGATGGTCACGACCCTGGTCTTCAGGTCGCCGACGGCGACGGCCGGGCTGAACTCGACCACCTCGGCCCCGACGCCATTGCTCAGCAGCTGGATGCAGGGCGCAGAGCTGTTCGCGACCAGCGGCAGCTCGTAATCGGAGTCGATGGGGTCGTTGCTCTGGATGAGGATGCTGCCCAGGTCTTCCCCCAAGGTCTTGGGCGAGTACGCGACCGTGAAGGTCAGTTCCTCAGTGATGTCCTGGATGGTGGCGGGAAACTTGAGCGAGCCCAGGTCGAGCGTGAACTCGTCGCTGCCATTGATGAAGATGTCGCTGACCTCGAGAGGAATCTGGCCCACGTTCGTCACGTGCACGACCTGGTTTTCGGACTCGCCCAAGCCGACGTGGCCGAAGTTCACTTTTTCCGAGCTGGAAGGCGTGACCTGGATCCTCGCCCCGAGGTCCTGGGTGACGATCAAGACCTCGACTTGAGCGCGGTCTGGGTCGTTGCTGAGGATGATGACCTTGCCGCCCTTGCGGCTGCCGGTTGCCGAGGGCTGATAGGCGACGAGCAGCGTGTAGACCTCCTTGGGAGCCAGGACGAGCCCTTCTGCGGGTCCTCGAGGGAATTCGAGAGTGAGGTCCGAACTGCCTTCGAAGGTGATGGAGACGAGGTTGAGGTCGCCCGAGCCTTGGTTGGTGATGGCCAGCTCTTCCTTGCGTTGGTCACCGAGAGAGACCTGGCTGAAGGTGATCTGGGTTCGCGGGAAGGTCTCGATCAGGCCCTTGGAGCCGCTCTGTACATCGTTGCCACACGACAGCATCAAACCAACCAGCGCCAAGAGCGCTCCCAATCGCGCGAGCCAAAACAAGAGCGAACTCGTGGCTCGCTCGGGGGAGACTTCCGTCATTTTCTGTACTCTCTTCTTGGGTGGCCACAGAGCAATCGCCGAATCCAAACCTGCGAGGGCGCAGACTGTGTCTGCTTCCCTCGTGACATCCCTGCCAATCTCGGCAGCTCGCGCCGCAACGCAATGCTCTGGACGCTAACATTAGGGGGTGGCTGCGTCAATCTGAGCGCTTCGCCGCGAAAACACTGGAGTTGCAGGTGGTGTGTGGGGCGATTCGGAGGGTCGGCGTCGCATCAAGTCCTGATTCGCCACGAAGAGCACGAAGAGCTCTCCCTGCTCCGAACGACGATCCTTGCAGACTCCAAACCGCGAAAGCGCGGGGCTCTGATTGTGGGAGCCCAGAGCACGGCTTCGCGCCCCCAGCTCCCAAGCCCCAAGAGGCCCACGGCCTCACCGCTCCAGGTGAACCGCGTAGCGGCAAAAAACTCTCGCCGAATCTCGCTCGCGCGTTTGACTCTAGAGAGCTCGTGCCTATGCTCTGCGACGCAGGGGCGCGAAAATTCAGACGGACCGCCGGCGCCTCGAGAGTGGGAGCAAGACCGTGCCTATCTACGAGTACAAATGCAGTGAATGTGGCTATGAGATGGATCACTTCCATCGCTCGCGCAAAGAGCCAAAGCCTCCTTGCAAGGCCTGTGGGGAAGACAGCCTCGAGCGGCTCATCAGCCTCACCAGCTTCCAGCTCAAGGGGAACGGCTGGTACGTGACCGATTACCGAGGGGCGGGACAGCCTCCGGTGCCGGCTCCGCCGAAGTCCGTGGAATCCTCGGCCAACGCAGAGGCAAAGTCCTCCAGCGAGCCAAAGGACTCAGCCTCTGCAGCCGACACCGCGAAGTCGGCCGAGGGCGGCAAACATAGCAGCACGAAAAGCAAAAGCAGCCCCGATGGCAAGAACGCTTCGGAAGACAAGAAGAAGTCAAAGGACAAGGTCGCGGCTTGACGCCCCAACGGGGGTGTTTAGCGTGCACTCTGTCGAAAGAAATATCCGGCGCACCGCAGGTCCAGTGTTTTTGAGGCCCTGCGCCGCCATCGCAATCTCGCCTACAAGTTCTGGAGGAAACAGTCATGGGGAAGATCATTGGTATCGACCTCGGGACGACCAATTCGGTCGTCAGTGTGATGGAGGGCTCGGAGCCCAAGATCATCACCAACGAGGAAGGAGCACGGACGACACCTTCCGTAGTCGCGTTCGACGAAAAGGGTGAAGTCCTCGTCGGTCAGATCGCGCGACGACAGGCGATCACCAACCACGAGAACACCATCTACAGCGCCAAGCGCTTCATCGGGATGAAGTACACCGAGCGCAAGGAAGAGGCCGACCGCATGCCCTTCAAGGTCGTGGCCGGCAAGGGCGGGCTCGCCGAGTTCGAGCTGCGCGGAAAGAAGTACTCACCGCCCGAGGTCTCGGCCAAGGTGCTGCAGAAGCTCAAGCGCGCCGCCGAAAAGTACCTGGGCGAGACCGTCACAGAAGCCGTCATCACCGTGCCGGCCTACTTCAATGATTCGCAGCGCCAGTCCACCAAGGACGCCGGCCGCATCGCGGGCCTCGACGTCAAGCGCATCATCAACGAGCCCACCGCCGCAGCGTTGGCCTACGGACTCGACAAGAAGAGCGACGAGATCATCGCCGTCTACGACTTCGGTGGTGGGACGTTCGACATCTCCATCTTGGAAGTCGGCGACAACGTGGTCGAGGTCATCTCGACCAACGGCGACACGCACCTTGGTGGCGACAACATCGACGAAGTCATCATCGATTGGCTCATCCAAGAGTTCAAGAAGGACACCGGCATCGACCTGTCGAAGGACAAGATGGTGCTGCAGCGCCTCAAGGACGCCGCTGAGAAGGCCAAGATCGAGCTCTCGACCATCCTCGAGTCCGAGGTCAACCTGCCCTTCCTCACCGCCGACGCGTCCGGGCCCAAGCACCTCAACGTCAAGCTGACGCGGGCCAAGCTCGAGTCGATGATCTCCGAGATCGTCGCCAAGACCATCGCCCCGTGTCGCAAGGCCCTCAAAGACGCCAGCAAGAAGACCACGGAGATCGACGAGATCATCATGGTCGGCGGCTCCACCCGCATCCCGCTGGTGCAGCAAGAGGTCGAGAAGTTCTTCGGCAAAACCCCGAACCACTCCGTGAACCCCGACGAAGTCGTGGCCCTCGGCGCGGCCATCCAAGGCGGCGTGCTCGCCGGCGACGTCAAGGACATCCTCCTCCTCGATGTGACCCCGCTCTCGCTGGGCATCGAGACCCTAGGCGGCGTCTTCACGGTCCTCATCCCGCGCAACACCACCATCCCGACCCGCAAATCCGAGACCTTCTCGACCGCCGAGGACAACCAGACCAAGGTCACCGTGCACGTGCTGCAAGGCGAGCGCGAGATGGCGGCGTACAACCGCTCGTTGAAGCAGTTCAACTTGGACGGGATACCCCCGGCGCCCCGTGGCGTGCCGCAGGTCGAGGTCTCCTTTGACATCGACGCCAACGGCATCGTCAACGTCGGCGCGAAGGACAAGGCCACCGGCAAAGAGCAGCACATCACCATCGAGGTCTCCGGTGGCATCGACGAGCGCGACATCGAGCGCATGGTGCAAGAGGCGAAGCTCAACGAGGCCGACGACAAGAAGAAGAAGGCCATCGCCGAGGCTCGCAACGAGCTCGATACGCTGACCTACAGCGCCGAGAAGAGTTTGAAGGAGTACCGAGAGAAGCTCGACGGCGCCGACGTCGAGAAGCTCGAGAAGGCCATCGAAGAGGCCAAGACTGCCAAGAGCAGCGATGATCTGGACACCCTCAAGGAGGCCAAAGAGACCCTCATGGCAGCCTCGCACAAGATGGCCGAGATGATGTACGCCCAGGCCGCACAAGCCCAGGCCGGCGAGGAAGGCGGTGACGGCGGCGCCAAGGGCGGCGACGACGACGTCATCGACGCCGAGTTCGAAGACGCCTGAGCCTAGAGGTTCCAAACACGAAGAGCGGGCCCGAGAGGGTCCGCTCTTCGCGTTTCTTGGGCGCGTTGGCGACAAGACAGGGCGCAGCGCGCTGCGCCCCTACTTCAGGGTCAAGAGGTTCTCGATGGGGCGGCCGTATACGGCTTGGCTTCCCGAGACCCCAATTGGCCTTTTCATGAGGCTGGGGTAGGTGGCGATGTGGGCAATCAGCACCTCGTCGGACTCATGGCTGGTCAGGCCAAGGGCCTTGTAGTTCTTGTCATTGCTGCGCAGCAGGCTGCCGACGGGGACACCGAGTTTGCTGAAGAGCGCTCGCAGCTCGTCTGCGCCGAGGGGCTCCTTGATGTAGTCACGGTACTCGAAGGCCACGCCTTCGGCGTCGAGCAAGGCGACCGCCTTGCGACAGGTGCCTCAAGTCTTTGTGCAGATGAGCGTCAGCATGGTGTCTCCTGTGTGTCTGGGTTAGAGGATGAGCAGTGACGCCGAGGATAGCTCGCCCGGGGCGAGGCTGCAACGCGGGCGAGCTGGGGCTCGTTCTCGGAGCGGCGAAGCTGTGCTCATGTGGGACGAGGCATCAACGCGGGCGCGCTGGAGCTCGTTCTCCGAGCGGCGAGGCCGTGCTCGAGCGTCTGTTTGCGGGCCAATGCACCGTCATGAGCGGACAGCCAGGCGAAAGCTGGCTTCTCGGCGCTATAGGCCGAGGGGAAAGAAATACATGTCACAATAAAGTGAATCTCTCGTTGACAGGGTATTGGCTCGAGGGTATAAACGCCGCCGTCAGCTTGCTGACCTTGCGGGAGTAACTCAGTGGTAGAGTGCAACCTTGCCAAGGTTGACGTCGCGGGTCCGAATCCCGTCTCCCGCTTGCGAAGGAAGCCCAGTCATTGACTGGGCTTTTTTCGTTTCTTGGGTTTTCGTTTTGGAGCCGAAAGTCCCAAGTTGGCGAGTGGGTCCCAGTCGAGTCCCAAGTTGACGGGTTGAGGTTAGGTGCCTGATTCGTCATCTTGGTCCCCAAAAGCACGACGAGCGAACTCGTCTTGGGCCTCCTGCTTTTTCTCCAAACCATCGGGACCGATGTAGTAGCGCTCGGTCATCTTCTCGGTTGTGTGCCCAATAATGGACCGAAGGACGAGACGGTCGACCTTCTGAGGCCAAGTGCGCCAACAAGGCCAACCGGACCTTCTCCCTCCTCGCCTTGAATTCCTGGTTCACCTCTTGGTCCAGGCGGACCGACGGCCGAGGCGTGCAACCTGGTGGACGACAACTGCGATGGCTCGGTCGATGAGGGCTTCCTCGCCTCTTGTGGGTTGGGCGCCTGCGCAGCGAGCTCGGATGTCTGCGGCAACGGCTTGCTCGTTGCTTGCGTGCCCGGCACACCTTTGGCCAGCGCCGACACGACGTGCGATGGGGTCGACGACGACTGCGACGGCAGCATCGACGAAAACTGCGCCACTTGCGTCAAGGTCTCCCGGCCCGCGCAGGGCGGCAACGACACACAGGCGGCCATCGACAGCAATTTGACCCCCTTCGCCACGATCCAAGCCGCAATCGACTGGACAGCCGCCGACGCGACCCGTCCCAAAGTCGTCTGTGTCGCCGCCAACAACTGCAGCCGAACGCTCTACGACGAGACCGTCACTGTGCCGGGCGGTGTCTCGGTCTTGGGCAGCTACCAGAACAACCATCAAGGACGCTGTGCCTTCACCTTCAACAACACCAACGGCGGACAGGCCGTCGACACCGTCATCCGAGGCGCCATTTTTTCAGGAAACACACAGCCCTCCTCGCTGGACGGCTTCGAGATCGCGCGCATCGGTGGCGATCCCGCCATTGGAGTCGCGATCGACAGCTCGGTTGGCGTGGTCCTCGGCAACCTGGACATCTCGCGCGGACCGGCCGTGGCCACGACCATCGGCGTCGACGTCTCTGACAACAGCGCGGTCGTCCTGACCAACTCCTCCGTTCATGGCGGCAACGGCACGGCGCTCGCCGTGGGGGTGCGCGTGGTCGACTCCCGCATCGACCTCCGCGACAACTGCGAGGCCTACGACGCCAACGGCCGCTGCAACTCTTTCTGTGGGACCAATTCACTGCGCGGCATCCGCGGTCGGCACGACACGGGGGCGCAGCCAGAGAGTCACGCCATCGTGTTGCAGAACGCCCCGGGTTCGCTCGTCGACCGAACGGCGGTGTGCGGCGCTCAGAGCTCCATCGGGTCGCAAATCAAGATCACGGGTGACGCCACCGGCACCGTCCTCAGCGCCAGCCTCCTCAACGGCTGGGGTGGAGACCTGCAATCCTATGGACTGTGGCTCGAGGACTGCGGTGGCGCCTCACCTTGGATCGTGGACAACTTCCGCATCGCCGCCACCGGCTTGAACCACAACACCGATGTCGCCGCGGTGCGAGCCGTGGGCGACTGTCACCCCGTGATCGAAGACAACGTTCTCATCGTGGGCGGTGGCGAGGGCAATGCCTCCGAGGGTCGGGCGATTCACTGTCTTGCCAACGCTTCCGGTTCGCCCAGTCGCTGCACCGTCTTGGACAACACGCTGCTCCAAGGCTCGGAGGCTGGGTTCCCGCCGAGCTCAGTAGGGGTCCGCTGCGACGACGGCTCCTGCGTTCGCATCGCGGGGAACCGCATCGATGCCCGCGCCGGGCTCGTGACTCGCGGGGTGATCTTGGACAACACCGGCGCGGTGCTCGAGAACAACGTCATCGACGCCTCTTGCGGGAACACCGAGTCCATCGGCGTGCTCTCCCTCGACTCATGGTCTCGGATGGAGAACAACCTGATGACCGGAGGGTTCTGCCAGGTTGGCGACCCCAACGTCCCCTTCATCGGCCTGAAGGTCGTGGCCAGCGCCAGCGGCAATGAGGTCGATGTCCACTCCAACGTCATCGACGCGGGCCCAAACCCTGCCGCCGTCTGCTTCGGCGACGGCGTCCTCCTCGAGTCGGACACGACGTCGCCACCGACCCGTCCGCTCGGTGTGTTCCGAAATAATGTGCTCTTGGGAAGCAACTGCAGCACGGCCTATCTCTTCCGTGAAGCCGACGCCACCGCTGACCCCCGCGTTCTGCAGAACAATGTCTTCGACGACCGCAACTCGCGGCCCTCGGCGTTCCTCTACCGAGACGAAGGCAGCACCGATGAGAACGACATCAACACCATCAACGGCTACAGCGACGTCAATGCGCTCGCCAACGCCGTGGGGAGCTGTACGTTCGTAAGCTACCCCACTGACCTTCACTTGGACGCAGGAGACACGCTCTGCGCCGACCAGGGGACGGCCAGCGGTGCGCCTGCGACCGACTTCGAAGGGGACCCGCGCAGCGACGGCACGCCTGACGTCGGCATCGACGAGCGATAGGAGAGGCGACGCAGAAGACCCCGGCAGCGTGCTGTCGGGGTCTTCTTATGCCTATTCGACGGCCTCGGGGGAGGTTTCCCTACACTCCGCGAAACCCTAGGGGCGCGGCGCGCTGCGCCCTCCCCTGCCCTCTACACACCGTTACAAAAGCCCCACCCAACCCCAACTGAAATCCCAGCCTCCCGTCGTCATCCTAGAAACTGCAAGGACGCGCCACCGCGTTCGACTCTAGGAGGCCCTCATGACGACCAAGCTCCACCAGCCCGAAACCAATCAAGCCTCCGCAACCCCAGCACCCCCGGAGGCTTCCCGATGAACCTGCCCACCTTCTCCGTCAAACGCGGCGTCACCGTCGGCATGGCCACCCTCATCGTGGTCGGCTTCGGCCTCTTCTCCCTCACCCAGCTCAAGACCGACCTCTACCCCGACCTGGCCTTCCCCACCGTCATGGTCGTGACCAACTTCACCGGCGCCAGCCCCAAAGACATCGAGACCCTGGTCACCCGCCCCCTCGAAGGCGGCCTGGCCACCGTCGAGGCCGTCGAGACCATCACCTCCGAGTCCCGCAGCGGCAGCTCTATGATCCGCGTCGAGTTCGACTGGAGCGCCGACATGAATCAGGCCGAGACCGACGTCCGCCGCGCCCTCGACCTGGTCGAGGCCCGCCTCCCTGACGACGCCACCAAACCCCTGGTCTTCGCCCTCGACCCCTCCATGCAGGCCGTCGTCACCCTCATGGTCTCCGGACCCTTCTCCCAAGCCGAGCTGCGCCGACTCGCCGAAGACGACATCAAGCCGCGCCTCGAACGCCTCGAAGGCATCGCCAACGTCGAGGTCGCCGGCGGCCTCGAGCGCCAGATTCAGGTCTCGGTCAACCCCGAACAAGTCCAGGCCTTCGGACTCGACCTCGACGCCGTGCTCGGCGCCCTCTACCAAGAAAACACTCAAGAGCCCGGCGGTTCCATTCAAGATGGCTCGCGCCGCTTCGACATCGACACCCGCGGCCAATACGAATCCGTCGCCCAGCTCGAGCAAGTCGTCGTCGGCCAACGCCAAGGCGAAGCCGGTCCCGAGCCCCTGAAACTCGGCCAGCTCGCCCGCGTCGACGACACCTTCAAAGAGCGCAGCCGCATCCTCGAGACCGACGGCCAACCGGCCGTGATGCTCTACGTCCGCAAGGCCACCGACGCCAACACCGTGGACGCCGCCGAGGCCGTCATGGCCGCCCTCCCCGGCATCGAAACGGCCGTCGGCGGCGGACTGCAGTTCGACGTCGTCATCAACCAGGCCGACACCGTCAACGCCTCCATCTCGAACCTCGGCAGCACCGCCCTGCTCGCCGTCGTCATCACCTTCCTCGTCCTGCTCCTCTTCCTGCGCTCCTTTCGCAGCTCCTTCGTCGTCGCCAGCGCCCTGCCCGTCTCCGTCGTCGCCACCTTCGCCCTCATGGACCAGGCGAGCATGACGCTGAACATCATCTCTATGGCCGGCCTGGCGCTCGCCATCGGCATGCTGGTCGACAACGCCATCGTCGTCCTTGAGAACATCGTCCGCCTGCGCGACGAGGGCCTGCCGCTGCGCGACGCCGCCATCCAAGGCGCCGCCGAGGTCAGCGGCGCGGTCACCGCCTCGACGCTGACCACCGTCTCGGTCTTCGTCCCCATCCTCTTCGTCCCGGGCATCGCCGGCGTCATGTTCCGCGACATGGCCATCACCATTTGCTTCGCGCTCGGCGTCTCCCTGGCCGTGGCGCTGACCTTCGTGCCCCTGGCGGCGTCGCGCCTCATGAAACGGCATGGCGTCCTCGGCGAGCAAGCCCCAAGCAGAATCAAAGAATCGTGGCTGGTCAGAGTCTACGGGTTCTTGCTCGACTGGACCCTCGACCATCGCTGGGTGGTCGGCGGTGGGCTCCTGCTCGCCTCGGTGGGAGCGGTCTTCGCCGCGGGCTCCATGCCGACCGACTTCATGGCCAAGCCCGACCAGTCGCGGGTCGAGATTGTGTTGGAGACCGAGGTCGGGTCGAGCCTGGAGGAGACGCAACGGGCCGTCGAAGAGGCAAACCAACTGCTGGTCGCGCTGGTGTCCGACGACGAGCGGCGCCTGGTCGCCATGGACCTCGGCGCCGACGAAGGGCTGGCGGCGGTCTTCAGCGGCGGTCAAAACTCGGCCACGCTGACGGTGCCGCTGGTGCCCATGAACGCCCGCGACCGCTCCCAGGCCGAGATCGAGCAGGCGCTGCGCGTAGGGCTCGCCGACGTGCCCGGCGTGCGCGCCTCCATCAAGGCTCGTGGGCCCACCGGCGCCGCCGGCGACATCGTGGTCGAGCTCATCGGACACGACTTGGTGGCGGCGAGACGGCTCGGCGGCCAGCTGCAGACCCAACTGGAAGCCTTGCCGCAGGTCGCCGAGGTCAGCTTCTCGCTGGAAGACCAGGCGCCGCAGGTCGAGGTCGAGTTCGACCGCGAAAAGATGGCCGAGATGGGCCTGAGCACGGCCTCCGTGGGCCGCACCATCTCCACCGCCTTCAAGGGGCGTCTGGCCGGGCAGTACACCGAAAATGGCGACGAGTTCGACATCCTGGTGCGCTACGAGGCGAGCTCCCGCGACGAGGTCGAAGAGCTGCGCCGGCTGCCCATCGCCACGCCGTCCGGGACCTTCGTCCCCTTGAGCAGCTTCGCTAAGGTCGAAGAGTCCCTTGGCCCAGCGAGCATCGCCCGCAAAGACCAAGAACGGCTGACCGAGCTCGCCATCACCTTGAAAGACGAATGGGTCGGCGACGACGGCCTGGTCCACCGCAAGGACCTCGGGGTCGCCATCAGCGACGTCGAGGCGGTCATCGCGGCGGCCGACTTGCCAGAGGGGTTCAGCACCTCGATCTCTGGGTCAGCGGAAGACTTCAAGACCTCCTTCTTCTACCTGGGCCTCGCCGTCATCGTCGCCATCTTCCTGGTCTACATGGTCATGGCCGGGCAATTCGAGAGCTTCCGGCAGCCGTTCATCATCCTCTTCACCGTGCCTCTGGCTGGCATCGGCGTGGTCTGGATGTTCGCCCTGACGGGCGCCGTCATGGATATCACGGCCCTGATCGGTGTGGTCATGCTGGTCGGCATCGTCGTCAACAACGGCATCGTCTTGGTCGACGCGGCGAACCGCTACCGCGAGCAAGGTTTGGACAAGGTCGAAGCCATCTCCACGGCCGCTCGCACCCGGTTGCGGCCCGTACTGCTGACCAGCCTGACGACGATTTTGTCCATGGTGCCGCTGGCGCTGGAAATCGGCGAGGGCGCCGAGATGTGGTCGGGCATGGCGATAGCGGTCATCGGCGGGCTGTTGGCGTCGACGGCGCTGACCTTGGTGGTCGTGCCCAGCATGTACACGGTGTTCGCCGGCAAGGCGAAGACCCATGATTTGGCGGTCGACCATGAACCCCAAGCCGCGTAGGGGAACAGCAAGCAAAGACTCACCACAGAGAACACAGAGGCCACAGAGAACGATGCACAAGGAACCCACCGAGGCGATTTCCAAATGACTCATCGCAGGAGCACGGACGCAATCCAAGTGAGCCCAGCTAACGAGGCTCCGCTCTGTGTTCTCTGTGTTCTCTGTGGTGAACCCTGCTCAGACCTTCTTCGAGCGCCTATAGGGGGGAAGCCGAATCCCGCCAACCGCAAAACCTTAGAAATGTTCACGCATGGAGCCGCCCCATGACCACGATACGACCGACGATTCTCTTCTTCACCGTTGCCCTGATGTTCCTCACCGCAGGCAGCGCCCTGGCCCAGGGAACGCCCGAGACCATCGACCCCGTCGACGACGCCACCGTCGGCCTGCTCGCCGCGGACGACGCCGATGTCCTCGCCCTCCACGCCCAGCAGACGCTGTTCGAGGTGGCCGACGGGCCCGAGATGACCTTGAGCCAGGCCATCGCGGCGACCGACGCCGCCAACTTGGACCTCGAAGCCCTGCGCTTCGAGGTCCAGAAGGCCGACGCGCGGCTCTCCATGTCCTACGGCGCCCTGATGCCCATGCTCTCCGCGGACCTCACCTACAAACGGTCCGATCACGCCGACGAGATGGACCTTGGCGCCAGCCTGGGCCCGCTCTTCGACGCTATGAACATCCCGGCCGACCAGCGCGGCGAGCCGACGACGGTGTCGTCGCTCAACAGCCTGAGCGGGTCGATGACCGCGGTGGTGCCCTTGGTCAACGTCGCCAGTTGGCTCAATGTCGGCGTCGCCGAGGGCGCGCAGGAGTTGGCGGAGCTGAGCATCGAAGACGGGCGGCAGCGTCTCCTGATGGCCGCCGCCCAGAGCCACACCGCCGCACTGCTGAGCCGCACGCTGGTCGAGTTGCGGCGCGCCGAGATCGACTCGGCCGTGCGGCAGGTCATCGTGGCGCGCCGCCGCGTCGACGCGGACGTCGGTCTGCGCATCGACCAAATCCGCGCCGACGCCGACCTGGCTGCCGCCGTGCAAAACCACAACAACGCCGTGCTCGCCTTAGAAACCGCGCGCGATGGTCTGGCAGTGCTCACGCACAGCCAGACCATGCCTCTGCCAGTGGGCGGCAGCTCCACGGAGCGCGCTGCGCTGCACACTCGGACAGAAGACGAATCGTTGGCGGCGCGCCCCGACCTCGAGGTGCTGCGCAAGCAGGGCGAGCTGGCGAAAGACCAGCTCGACGTGCTGTGGGCGGGGTTCGCGCCGACGCTGTCGGCCGTCTGGCAGGGCACCTGGCAACTCACCGAGCCCACTGGCTTCGGGGGCAGTGACTCGACCCGCTGGACGGCGCTCTTGACCCTGGACATCCCGCTCTACAACGGGGTGCGCTACGGGCGGCTCGACGAACAGCGCGCCGCGGCCGAGCAGCTCGAGGTGCAGCTGCGCAGCGCCGAGCTGCAGGTTGGCCAGGAGCTCCGCCAGGCGCGGCGCGAGCTCTTCTCGGCCGAGAGCGCGGTCGACAACGCGCAGCTCCAACTCGATTTGGCCCAAGAGGGGCTCACGTTGACGATGCGCGCCTACGAGGCCGGCGCTGGCTCGTCTCTCGAGGTCACGGAGTCGCGCAAGGTGGTGGCCATAACGCAGTCGAATCTGGTCTCGTCGCGGCTCCAAGTGGAGCTCGCCCGGCTCTCGCTGAGCCGTGCGCTAGGTCTCGATCTTGCTGAAATATAGCAACGAGTTACGCGACAAAGTGAAAGGGGGTTGTGATGGTGCTGCTGGAGAGGTTTTGGGTTCGGTCGCGGACTCACCCCACCCCTGCACTCGCCGCCGCGCGGTTGAACGTGGTAGACCGAGAGGCCTCGTCGGGTTCGGCCTCGAAACAAACCCAAGAACCCCGGAAACACCCCATGAACGGCGCCCGTGTCCTCCTCGTCGAAGACGACCTGAAGTTGGCCAACTTGGTCAAAGAGTATCTCGAGAAGAGCGACTGCGTCGTGGAGATCGAGGGGCGAGGAGACCGCGCGGTCGCGCGGATCCTCGGCGAGAACCCCGACCTCGTGGTGCTCGACCTCAACCTGCCCGGCCTGGACGGCCTCTCGGTCTGCCGAGAGGTGCGGGGCAAGTTCTCCAACCCCATCCTCATGTTGACCGCGCGCGGCGAGGAGATCGACGAGGTGTTGGGCTTGGAGATGGGGGCGGACGACTACATGGCCAAGCCTGTGCGGCCGCGGCTACTGTTGGCGCGGCTGAAGAACCTGCTGCGCCGGACGACTAAGGGCGACGAGGGTGTGGCGCAAGTCGTCACCGACCTTGTTGGAGCCAAACGCGTCGTGCTCGGTGCGCTGGTCGTGGACGCGACGAACCGCAACGTGACCCATGGCGGCGAGGAGATCGAGCTGACCACGGCCGAATTCGATTTGCTCTGGATGTTGGCGACCCACGCCGGCGAGGTCCTGTCGCGAGAGGAGATCTACCAGGAGGTCAGAGGCATCGAGTGGGACGGGTTCGACCGGTCGATCGATTTGAGGGTGACTCGGCTGCGCAAGAAGCTGGGCGACGACGCGAAACATCCGAAGCTCATCAAGTCCGTGCGAGGCTCGGGGTATTTGATGGTCGCGGACGCGTGAGGTCAACGTGAAAAAGATGATCTTTGGAGTCTCGATGGCGGTGCTCATCGCCATCGTCGTGGGCTTCTTCTCAGTCGGCTACATCTTCTGGCTGACCTTCACCAGGGACTTTCGCAAGACACTGCCACCACACTTTCAGTCCACAGCCGTCGCTATACAGGCCCTGGCCGAAGCGACGGACAGCGAAGCCCAATTGATGGAGGTATTGGAGAAAATCGCCGCGGACATCGGCGGAACGGTAGCGATGACGCCCCTCGAAGCCCTCGAGGTTGATGACGACGTGGGTCAGAGGCTGTCACGGGGTGATGCGGCGTTCATCTTTGCCGAAGACGACTCGCCCGTCCTCCTCATCCCTGTCCCCTCAAAAGGGAAGATCGTGGTGATCAACGCGGAGCGACGCTTCCCAGTGCCCAGCAATGCCGCCATCGCGCTGAGCATCGCGGTCATCATGGTGATTGTCTTCGGCACGGGCTTGCTATTGACCCTCCCGCTGGTCAAACGTCTGGGTCACCTCGAACGCACCGCGAGTCAGATCGCTGGGGGGGATCTGAGCGCGCGGGCGAGCGACGGACACCAGGACGCCATCGGATCTTTGGCGAGGCAGTTCGACACCATGGCCGACCGCGTGCAGGAGTTGTTGGAGAATCAGCGTCAGTTGCTGCAGGCCGTCGCCCACGAGCTGCGCACGCCGGCGGCGCGCATCCGCTTTGGGCTCGAGATGCTCCCCGACGCCGAGACCGCCGAGGAGATCGACGCGCGACTGGCGTCCATCGACGACGACCTGGTCGAGCTCGATGAGCTGGTGCGCGAGCTGCAGCTCTTCAACAAATACGACGCGCCATCGACGGTGCTCTCCTCCGAGTCGACACCACTGAAAGCGGTGCTCGAAGAGCTCTGTGTGCGCCTGCAGCCGCTGCGTCAGGAGATCGCCCTATCCGTGGTCGGAGACGAAGGCACCGTCGCCGTCGTCGACAAACGGGCGTTCAACCGTGCCCTGCAGAACCTGATCTCCAACGCGCTGCGCTACGCCGAGACCCGCGTCGAGGTGCGCGTCGCGCATGCAGGCGAAGCCTGCGTGGTCGACGTGGTCGACGACGGGCCTGGTGTGCCGGAGTCGGACCGCGAGCGGATCGTCGAGCCCTTTGCGCGGGTCGACAACAGCCGCAACAAGGAGTCCGGCGGTGTGGGCTTGGGGCTGGCCATCGTCGAACGGATCCTCGAGGCCCACGCGGGGAGCTTGGAGATTCTCGATGGGGACCTGGGCGGTGCGAATTTCAGGACGACGTGGCCGGTGTAGCTCAGCTCGCCAAGACCTCTTCGATCAGCGACACGCACAACGCCTCCAGTGTCTCCTCGTCGGGCGCCTCTGGCAGCGACGAGCCCTGTGCGGCGGCCTTCGAACGCGCTGACAACGCCTCGGCCTGGACCATCAACTCGTCGTAGCTCCATATTCCATCTCGAATCGCCAACAGCTCCTCGCGATCCGGGCGCCGGACCAGGACCTCCCCGGTCTCGAGGATCTCGCAGGACATGCGCAGCAGTCGAATCAGGTGCAGCGCATGTTTGGTGTCGTAGCCCGACTGCGCCTCGAGCGCCGCGCGCTTGGGGTTGCGGTGCTCGACCCAATGTCGATACTGGGCCCAAGTGCGCTTCGCGGCCTGGAAGGCTTTTTCGCGGTCCAAGAGTCGGATGAAATTGAGATCGCCTCGCGGCGTCTCGTCCAGACCCGCAAGAACCTCGTAGGCACCGAGCTGATCGCGAGACACTGCGGGTTTCTGCGGGAGGCCAAATTCTGCCCTCTCCGGGGGCTTATCGGGGGGGCTGAGAAGCCAGGCTCGATGCGTCCGAATGCGCCCCAGCTGCGACTCGGCGTAGCCGGCAAAGGCCTTCTCGACGCGTCGAGAGAGGAACGCACGCCGGGCGTCGAGGAGCCGGCGTCCCACCGCGCTCAAGCGGGTGTGGTCGTCCTCGTGGGCGAAAAGCACTTCGATAATCGAAGGGTTACTGGTGGCGGCGAGGCGCACGAACTTGCGCAGCTCATAGAGGACGTGGTCGGGTCCGAGCTCCAACTGCTCGGGTGCGGCTTTGAAGCCGAAGTACCAGCTCGCCGGCCCGACGAGCACGCCCTTATAGTCCCAATCGGAGTCCTCGCGGGCCAAGCCGTAGGCGCGGCTGCCGTGCAGCGTCTCGTAGAGGGTAACAGGTGACTTCATGGGGGCTAGGTTCGGCCACTCAGGCCAAGAGCGCAACGCTCCGGAGCTGGGGAAAGGGGTCGAGTCGCGTGTTTTAGGGTTCTTGACGCAGAGCTAGTGTAACGCTTCGCATGTGTCCATGATTGTTGTTCGATGGCTCTCAGGGTCGTTTGGAAATCTGGGGGAACTTTTCAAACCACGCGACCTTCGCGCCGTGGGCAGGCAAGAACTCACAGCCAGGGATGGCGGAGAGTCGCGCAAACCCGAAGGGTTGCGCGCAGGATGCGCAACAACACCGCAACACGCGACCCGACCCCTTCCAAAGACTCGAACGCTGCTTGCTTTTCGTAAGCGACCTGGGTAATCAGCACGGCATCACACAACTCCCGCGAGTTGAATGCGGGCTGATCCCGTCGGGTCGATGATTCCCACATGCACGCCGCGCTGCTGAATCCGCCGCCCGCGAATACCTTGATGTCGAAGGATCCCCATGACCACGGCTGCGTCGCGCTCTCACCGCCTGCTGCTCTTAGGGTTCATCACCCTGGCGCTGGCCCACTCCACCGCTTGGGCCGATGAAGAAAAGGCCAGCCTCGAGACCGGCGACGAAGCTGGTCCCATGGGGATCTTAGAGATCACCCTCATCGCCGACCTCGTCGCGACCTTGGAGAAGTCCCAGAGCTATCCCATCGACCGCTACGGCCATGAGTTCGCCGAAGCCCTCGACCTCGACACGGTCGGCCGGGTCGGCTTCGGGGCCATGATGCGGACCAACTGGAAGCTCCCAGTGGTCCTCAGCGCCGAGGTCGAAGCCGACGTTGTCAGCGGCGGCTGGCTCAACCTCCCGACCGACAGCGAGCGGGCCAACGAGGGCACCAGCATGCCCTTCCCCGACGACGTCGAGAGCCAGATGCGCAAGGGCTATGGCGTCTTCTCCGTCGGCCCCTTTCTGCACGTGGGTGGCGGCCTCAACACGAGCAAGTGGGGCCTAGGCCTCCTCGCCAATGACGGCGCTCAGCGCTGGGAACCCGGCAGCGCCGCCTTCGTCGACCCGCGCGGTGGCGACATCGTCGAGCGTTACTTCGTCGCGACTGGACCGTTCCCCAAGGCCCCCTTCTCCCTCGCCGCTTTCTATGACCGCGACGTCGACGACGACGCGCTCTCCGCCGGTGATAAGGCCACCCAGTTCGGCGCCGCCGCCAAGCTCGGCAAGGAAGACGGGCTCGGGGCAGGCGTCTACATAGTGGCCCGGGAGCAAGAGGCGATCGACGGCGACAAGACCGACGTCGCCGCCATGGATCTCACCGCGCGCGTGCCCATCGATTTCGACAAGGAAGGAACCCAGACCTTGGTCCTCGAGGGCGAGATCGCCTACGTGCACGGCCGGACGACGTTGGCGCCGAGCTTCGACTACCAGACGCATGAGGTGAAACAGCTCGGCGCCGTCGCTCGGGCCACCTTTGACGCTGGGGGTTGGGGCGTCGTGTTCGACTTCCTCTACGCCTCGGGCGACCGCAACCTCGACGATCACTCCCAAAACGGCTTCAAGGCCGATCGCAACATGGAAATGGGGCTGTTGCTCTTCAAGCATGTGCTGCGCGCCCAGACGGGTCGAGCCTCAATCACGGCGGGAGATCTCAAGCTGGTCGGCGTCCCTGCTGAGGATCTGGACCGCTTCGCCACGCAGGGCAGCATGACCAACACCCTCTCGTTCTTCCCGCGTGGCTATTGGGCGCCCATCGATGGCCTAGAGGTCTATGGCGGGCCCCTGTTGGCGCTGGCTGAGGTCGATGTCGTCGACCCCTTGAACACCCGCGTCGAAGGCGGCGCGCCGCGCAACGCTCTGGGCGGTGCGCCCAGCCCGCTGTTGGGCGTCGAGCTCGACCTTGGCGTGCGCTTCCGACAGGAGTTCTGGCTCACCGCCTTGACCGCAGGGCTCGAAGGCGCCGTGTTCTTCCCTGGTGGCGGGCTCTCTGGCCCCACGGGCGGCGAGCTGGGGCCTCTCTTCGGGGGCCGGTTCATCGTCGAGTATCGCCTTTAGGGTCCGAGACGCACGCCCGAAAAACACACAACCCATTAAAATATGTGTAGAAATATGAAGACGAACAAGAATCGAATTTGGCTCCACGGTGTGCTGCTCCTCAGTGCGCTCATCACGCTTACGAGCTGCTTCTCACCTGAGCCTGAGGGCCTCGCCAAGGCCGGCCTCGCCACGACTACGGTGAAGGTCGACCTCTTCCACAGGCCGCTGCCGGAGATCCCGTTGCCCAACGATCTGGCCACACGCTACGACGTGACCAGCGCCACGGGACGCCGGGTCAACGCCTCGATGTTGGCCCCGACCCACTTCGAGAGCCGCACCCGCGAGCTCATCGACGGACTCGACGGCTGGGGCACCCTGCAACCCATCACCATCCCGTTCACGGGTCCGTTGAGTGTGCAGTCGATTCTCGACGGCCACCGAGACCTCGACTACGACCTCAGTAACGACGTCATCTACCTGATCGACATCGACGAGGACTCGCCCGACTTCGGCAAGCCGCAATACCTGGACTTGGGCAGCGGGAACTACCCCGTCGTCCTCGAGGACACCGACGGCTACTGGAAGAACGACCCGAGGGGCTGGAGCCTCTCGCTGCTCTTCGAGGAAGCTGACGAGGATCTCAACGGCAATGGCGTCCTAGATGCCGGCGAGGATACCGATACGGACGGTGTTCTCGACAAGCCGAACTACCTCCCTGGCCAGAACCCCGCCCGCGACGACCTCGCCGGCCGCGCCGACGCCCTGATGGGCTTCTACGAGAGCGAAACCAACACCCTTATCGCCAAACCGCTGGTTCCCTTGCGCGAGCGGACGACCTACGCCGTCGTCGTCACCAAGAGGCTCCTCGACGCGGACGGAGAGCCAGTGGGCTCGCCCTACCCGTTCATCAGCCACACCAGTCAAGACCAGGCGCTCAAAGTCCTCCCCAACGTGTTGCCCGCGGGCCTCGCCATGGACGACGTCGCCTTTGCGTTCAGCTACACCACCCAGTCCGTGGAGTCCTCCTGGAGCGCGGTCCGCGACGGGCTGTACGGCTTTGGCGTGCAGAAGCACCTCGCCGAGGAGTTTCCGGCGGAGTTGGGCGGTCTGTTCGAGCTGCGCACCAAGGGCAGCCGCTTCCCCAACATGAACAACCCCTTTTTGATGTGGACGGAGAACTGGCTGGACGCCTATCAGGTCGTGCTTCAGCAATTCCAAGGTAAAAAGCCGGATTCCTATCAGTATCAGCTCATCGTCAGCTCTCATCAGTACATCGACTACCACGTCATCGGCTGGGTCGACTCACCGCAACTCTTCGAGCGTTACGACGAGAGCGGAGACTTGTTGCCCCTCAACGCGCAGGCTTGGCCCGAAGATTTGACCGAAAAGCCGGCGAAGGCGCGCAGCGAGCGGGTCTACTTCCACCTCTCGATCCCACGCAAAGAGACCTCCGCTCGCGGGCAAGGAAAGCCAGTCCCCGTTGTCTTCATGGGCCACGGCTACGGCGGCAACCGCTTCAGTGTGCTCGACCTCTCGGCGCTGCTCGCCAAATACGGCGTCGCCACCATTGCCATCGACGCGGTCTCGCATGGCATCGACATCGGCCCCGACGACAAAGAGCTCGTGAACTTGGTTCTTGGAGGTTTTGGTCTGGAACCGGCGAGCAACGCGCTCCTCACCGACCGCGCCCTCGACCAGAACCACGACGGCGTTGTCGACTCGGGCGCCGACTTCTGGACCGCGTACCTCTTCCACACTCGCGACGTCGTGCGGCAGACCGCGCTCGACAACATGCAGGTCATCCGCGTCTTGCGCTCGTTCGATGGTCAGCGCCGTTGGAACTTCGACTTCAACGGCGACGGCGAGAACGAGCTCGCTGGCGACTTCGACGGCGACGGCTTCATCGACGTCGGCGGCGAAGCTGAGCTCTCCATGACCGGCGGCTCGCTGGGGGGCATGATGACCATGGTCATTGGGGCTCTCGAACCCGAACTGCAAGCCATCGCCCCCATCATCGGCGGCGGAGGCATGGGCGATCTGGGTTTGCGCTCCATGCAAGGGGGGGTTCGTGAGGCGTTCATCTTGCGCGTCATGGGTCCCCTTTTCACAGGAACCCTCGCCCCTGAGACCGGCCTAACCACCCTCGAGATGATCATCCCGGAGCTCGCCAACAGCCCGTCCCACCTGAACTTCGCCGATGTAGAGGGGGTAAAGCCTGGCGACACCATGATCACCGACAACTTGGCCAACGGCGAGCGGGGCTGTGGCACCGTCAGCGCCGAGGGAACCGTCCGCACCAGCGTCGCTTGCGACGTCGGCGACCCAGTCCAGGTCAGCTTCTACGGCGGCGACGCCCTCGTGCTGGGCGGCGACTGCCTCCTCAAGGCCGGCGTCACGCCCTATGCGACCATCAACAAGTTCCAAAAAGACGTCGAGTTCCAAGAGGTCATGACCGAAAAGGACACCCAGTTGAAGTCCCTCGCCGAGGGGCTCGGTCTGCGCCGGACGAATCCTGAGTTCCGGCGATTTCAGGGGCTCGGGCAGCTGGTGCTCGACCCGGCAGACCCGGCTGTGTACGCACGGCACCTGCTCAAAGAGCCGCTCTTTTATCCTGGCACTGGCCAAGAGACCGGCGTGCACAGCCTCATCCTCACTGGCACCGGCGACATGAGCGTGCCGACCAGCTCGGGGGTTCTCGTCGGACGTGCCGCGGGGCTCATCGAATACCTCAAACCGGACCCACGCTTCGGCGTCAGTGAGAACCAGGTTTTGCTCAACACCTACACGGTCGAGGGCGTCAACACGCTCGAGCGCTACACCGATCCCGACGGGGTTGGTGTGCACATGGACGTGGACAACTTCAGTCACGGCAAGGATCCCTGGGGCGACACGGTCCCACGACTCGACCCGCCGCTGCGCGCCTCGTTCAACGAGATCGACGCGTTGGGCGGCCGCTCGGCGGCGCTCTTCATCTACGGCGACCCCAAGGGCAAACACGGCTTCCCGAGCCCTGGTGAGATTACGGAGAAAGCGATCCGAGCGTGTCAGGCGGCCTGCTCGGCGCCGCCCTGTGATTGCCTCCAACCCGACGTCCAGGACATCGGCATCTTCTACCTCAACCTCATCGGGGAGTATCTGGCTGGCGGCGGGCGTACCTTGCGGGATGTCCCCTGCATCGCTCAGAACAACTGTCCGGAGCTGCCGGCGCCGCCTGCGTTCCGCTACGATCCAGACGACCCCAGCCTGGAAGAGCCGCCGCCCCCGTCGCCCAGCTGCGAGTTCCCAGATGCCGTGCTCGGCGGCACCGCCGAGCTCGATGCGCTCGTGACCTCTCCATCGCGCTGCGACGCGCCCTCCTACCACTGGCTCAGCCCTGCGGACCTCGACCTGGGCGCCGTTCTAGCGACGGGCAGCGAAGACAGCTATATGGCCTTCCTCCTCGAGCAGCTCGCCGCTGGCGCAGGGCTTCCTCTGCCCCGCACGCCCGCCTACGACGCTCGCGTGCTGCAGTTCAGCTACCAGACTCAGGACCGTGGAGTCGCCGCCGAGGCCAGCGCTTTGGTCGCGATCCCCGAGGGGTACGACGGCGAGGAGCCCATGGACATGCTCCTCCTCATGTTGCCCAGTCAGGGGCTGGCCAGCCGGTGTGCGCTGTCGAACGTGACGGAGCAGAAGATGTTGGCGGCGTTGTTCGCGTCGTTTGGTTACCTAGTCGTCGCCCCCGACTATCTCGGGACTCAGGGCGTTGGTGAGCCCACCGGGCTGGTCCATCCTTTCCTCGGCGCCGAGCCGGCTGCGCTCGGGGCTCTCGACGCGTTGCGCGCGGTCGGGCGGTTGACGGAGGCGCAACGCGACGTCTGTGTGGCGCCGCGCTTCGCGGTCCTCGGTGCGTCGCAAGGTGGGCAGGCGGCCTTCTTTGTGGAGCGCTTCGCTCCCTACTACGCACCGGAGCTGACCTTCGTCGGCGGCGCTGCGGCGTCTCCTCCCCTCGACCTCAGCGCCCTTTCGACCGAGGCCACCACGACGCTCGGTGCTGCCTCCGAGAGCTTCGCCCTGTTCCTCGCCACCGTAGGACCTTGGTATGGTCTGACCGACCTCTCGGCGGTCTTCACCTCACCTGGTGACGTCGACCTTCCCGCGACGATCGCCGCGTCCTGCGACGCCAACCTGCTTGGCGCCTACACGTCGGCGGACGAGCTCTTCACCGCCGAGTTGCGGGCTGCGGCCGGTACGGGCGACTTTTCGTCGCTCGGCAGTTGGGCGTGCGTCGTCGCCGAGAGCAGCGTCACATCCAATAGCGTCAACCGCATCGCTGTCGACGCACCGATTATGGTGGTCGCCGGCGAGTCGGACACCATCGTTCCGGCCGCAGCGACACGGGGAGCGTTGGCGACGTTGTGTTCGAGCGGAATGGTGTTGGGCTACCTCGAGTGTTCAGGCGCCGCCCACGATGACGCCATCCTGTGGGCGTTGCCCGAAATGCTGGACTTCATCGACGCCCGTTTGGCTGGGGATACCGTGGCGACGAGCTGTCAGACCTCGAGCCCGGTGAGCTGTCAGGGCACGCCGTAGCCCCAGTGACGCAGGAGTTGAAGCCCGCCGTTGGTTCACGGCGGGCTTCTTTTGTTTTCGGGGTTCAGCGGATGGCGGCCAGCACGATGAGTATGGCGACGATGGCGCCTACGACGGCAATGGCGTAGGTCAAGCCACGGGAGGCTTGCGGCGGCTGGACACCAGGAACAACGA
>Ga0210044_10001540_pt1 | contig 35108 bp, 35 predicted proteins | sample CryGey13umfilter_2_FD_183959 | JGI IMG/M metagenome (GOLD analysis project Ga0210044, IMG submission 183959) | Groundwater microbial communities from aquifer in Utah, USA - Crystal Geyser 4/9/14 3 um filter (SPAdes) (version 2) | ecosystem: Environmental > Aquatic > Deep subsurface >...
GGGTCGGGTTAGCAAGACCCAGCAGATCAGACGCTGATCTCTGCGACAACCTCGTCTTGCCCGTGCTTCTCCCCCCCACCGATATCCGCGATTCGAGCTCAGCTATCCGCCTGCGCCCGGCCACCACCGGGCGCGAACGCTCAAGACCGCGAAAGCCAAGGTTGCGCGGGCCTGGATCGGTGTCCTAGGGCGTGTCGTACTTGGGCGACGGGTCCAGCACGCAGCCGTGCCGCTCGTCGACCCAGCGGGCGGTCGCATCGAAGTAGCCTAGGCCTTCGGTGTGGACCCACCGCTCCTCGGTGTTGACGTGGTAGGTCGCCAGGTTGGGCGCCGCGACCGTGTAGGCGCGGCACTCCTCCTCGGTGCGCTCGCTCACGAAGAGGCAGGAGCACAGCTCGCGCGCGCGGTAGCGGGTGAGCAGGTCGAGGTCGTGGTTCTCGTAGCGGCCGCCGTCGCAGCCGAGCAAGGCGGTCACGAGCATCCAGAGCGTCACGGGGCCTCCAAGAGCGCGAGGGCGAGGGGCAAGAAGGCGTCGTGTTCGTAGGAGCCGTCGCGGTCGTCGCCGGTGCGCACCACGATGGCGTCGAGCGAGGGCACCACGTAGACGAACTGCCCCCAGTGCCCTGCGGCGTAGTAGGTGTCGGCGGGGGCGTGCGGCATGATCGCAGTCTGCCCGCTCTCAGGCACGTCGACGTTGGTCCACCAGGACCAGCCCGGCGCGTCGTGGTCGTCGCCGTGGGGCTCTTGGTGCTTGGCGGCCTCGGTGGGCGTGGTGGCCTGCGCGACCCAGCCCTCGGGGAGCACCCGCTGCCCCGCCCAGCAGCCGTCGTGCAGGTAGAGGTAGCCTAAGCGCGCCATGTCGCGGGGGCGCGCGTACCAGTAGGAGCCGCCGAGGTAGGTGCCCGCGAGGTCGCGCTCGTAGGTGGTGTGCGTGATGCCGAGCGGCGTAAAGATAAGCTCCCACGGGTAGTCTTCGCCGAGGGTCGGCTGCACCGCGCCGCCAAGCGCCGCCGCGAGCAGCACCTGATCGCCGGTGGAGTAGCGAAACACCTGCCCCGCCGCGTTGGCTTTGGCGTGGTGGCCGACAAAGGCGGCGGCGTCTTGGCTGCCGAGGCCGTAGAGCATCGCGAGCACGCTGGAGGCCTGGTTGCCCTCGCCCTCGTAGGTCTCGGCCCAGTCGAGCCCGCTCGCCATCTGGGTGAGGTGGCGCGAGGTGATGTCGCAGTTCTCTGTCGACGCCTTGTCCGTGTAGTCGCAGATCGGCCGGTCGAGGTCGATGAGCCCGCGCTGGACCGCCGCCCCGAGGATGGCGTTGTTGAGGCTCTTGGTCATCGACCAGCCCAGGTGCAGCTTGTCGGCGGAGTAGCCGCGCGCGTAGCGCTCCCACACGACCTCGCCGTGCTGGATCACCACCACCGAGTCGGTGCGCACCCCGAGGCGCTCGGCGTTGTCGCCGGTGAGCGTGAAGGCGTAGGCCTCGACGGCCGCGATCGCGTCCGGCGGGGGCATGTTCCTGGACGCGGCCCAGTCGGTGGTCGGCCAGGGGCCCAGGTCGGCGTCGCACGAGGGCGTCTGCGCGTGGGCTGTCGAAAGAAGCAGGAAATAGGTGCTAAAAGCGAGCATAGAGCGCCCCTCCGTGCACGGTTGCGCCCGGCGTTGAGGCGGGGCTGAGGAGCGGGAGCAGCGCGACCGAGCCGCCGTCGCGGCTGAGCAGCGCCGGCACGATCGGCAGCAGCGCGGCGCTCGCGGCGGTGAAGGCGAGGTCATCGCCGAGCTGGTGGCTGTCAAAGCGCAGCGCGACCGCCCCACCGAAGGTCAGCAAGCTGATACCGACGCCCGCGGCGTAGGCGGCGCCTGGCTTTCGGAGGTGCCCGCCGCGCTTGGCGGAGGTCCACGCCATGGTCGAGACGACCGCCGCCGGGGGCAGCAGGGTCGAGAAGCCCACCGAGGGCAGCAGCCCGCCCGCGAGGTTGGACGACCGCCCCGCGGTGGCGTTCGCGAGCGCGAGGCTCACGGGGATGGCCACAGCGGCGGCTCCAGCACCCGCGCCCACCACCACCCAGTCGGGCTTGGACGCGGCCGAGGCCGTCGAGGACCACAAGAACAAGAGCAAGGCGAGTGACCGCAAGCGACCTCCACCCCCGCAGTCTAGCGGAGGGGAGGGCCATGCGTGAGCCGAAGCCTAGAAGAGCGCCTCGAGCGACTCTTGATAGACCTCGAGCACCTTGCGGCGCTTGAGCTTGAGCGTGGGCGTGAGCATGTCGTTGTCGGTCGTGAACTCGTCCAGGGTGACGACCACGTCCTTGGGCTTCTCATAGCCCTTGAAGGACTTGGCGTTCGCCGACATCTCCGCCATGAACAGCGCCTTCACGTCCGGGTGGTTGGGCGCGTCCTCGACGCTGATGTTGTGCTCCTTGAGCCAGGGCTTGAAGGTGGCCATGTCGGGGACGACCAGCGCGACGTTGTGCGGGTGGTTGGCGCCGTAGAGCATGGCCTGGCCGATGTAGGGCGAGAGCTTGAGGTCCTCTTCTAGCGGAGAAGGCACGACGTACTTGCCGTTCTCCAGCTTGTACTGCTCCTTGATGCGGCCGGTGATGTACAGGTAGCCGTCCTCGTCCAAGCGGCCCATGTCGCCGGTGCGGAAGCCGGCGTCCTCCATGATCACCTTGGCCGTCTCGTCGTCGCGGTTGTGGTACCCCTGCATGACGTTCGGGCCGTACACGATGATCTCGCCGTTGACCGCGTCGCCGGTGATCTCCTTGTCGATGACGATGCGCACCTGGTCGATGGGCTTGCCGACGGAGCCGATCTTGCGGTTGCCCGGGTAGTTCGTGGTGGCGATGGGGCTGGTCTCGGTGAGGCCGTAGCCCTCGAAGACCTCGATGCCGAGCGCGTCGATGAAGCGCGCGACGTCGGCGTTCAGCGCCGCGGAGCCCGACACGGCGTAGCGCAGGCGCCCACCGAAGCGACCGCGCACCTTGGTGAAGATGAGCTTGTCCGCGAGCTTGAGCACGAGGCTGTCCACCAAGCCGATGCTCCCACCGGCGTTCTTGCGGGTGGCGATGCCGACGCCCGAGTGGAAGAGCTTCTGGATGATGCCTGGCTTGGCCTTCATCTGCAGGTTCACGCCGTCGTAGATGCGGTTGAAGATGCGCGGCACCGCGAAGAGCACCGAGGGCTTCACCACGCCCAAGTTGTCGATGAGGTGCGGCACCTCGTCGTTGATGCCCATGGACGCGCCCATGGAGACCATGCCGTGGAGCTCGACCGTCTGCCCAAAGCTGTGCGCCCAAGGCAAGAAGGACAGCGTGCGATCCTCTTCAAGGAGCGGGAGGATGAGCTGCAGCGCCTCGACGTTGGAGCAGAGGTTGCCGTGCGAGAGGATGACGCCCTTGGGCTGCCCGGTGGTGCCCGAGGTGTAGATGAAGCCGGCGGTCTCGGAGCGCTCGGGCTGCTCGGAGGGCACGGGGTCCGCGGCGCCCGAGGCGAGGAGCGCCTTGAAGGAGTCGTCGTCGTCGCCCTCGAAGCAGATCACATGGTGCAGGCAGGCGACGTTCGGCTGGAAGGCCTTCACCTTCTCGTAGATCGACCGCTTGGCGCAGAACACGACCTTGGAGCCCGAGTCCTCGATGATGAACTGCCACTCGGCGGGCTTCTGAGCCTCGTACATGGGGATGTACGCGGCGCGCAAGCCGTAGGTGGCGTACGCGCCGACAGCCCACTCGACGCGATTATCGGCGATGACCGCGACCTTATCGCCGGACGTGACGCCGAGCTTGGCGAGGCCGGCGCGGCACTGGTCCACCTGCACCCGGGTCTCGTCGTAGGTCTGCCAGGCCCAGTTGCCGTCGGTGACGGTGCCGAAGAGCTGGTTAGGACCGAACTTTGCGGCGCTCGACTCGAACAGGTGGACGAGGTTCTTGAAGGTTGTGGCCATGAAGGGCTCCGATGGATGGGGGTGTGGCGGGCGCTATCTTACCGGAAGTCGTCCAACCATCCGCGCGAGGCGGCGGGGAATGCGTCGAAATCCGGGATATACGGCTTGATGTCGAGGACAGGCGTGCCGTCGAGCAGGTCGAGCCCGCGCAGCGCGACCGTGTGCCCGCGCACCTCCACCAGGGGCGCGCAGGACAGGCCAATCGGGTTCGGTCGGTGCGGAGCCCGGGTAGCGAGCACGCCTCGGGCGGGGCCCCCGCGGGGCGGTCGAACGAGCGCCTTGCGCAGGGGGCCGTTGAGGTGGAACAAGCTGATGACCCACACGCGGTCGAAGCGCTCGAGGTCGCGAAGCGCGTCGGCCGAGAGGAGCTCCGGGAACAAGACCAGCTCCGAGATCGCGTCGCTGCCTTGCTCCATTGGCCCCTCCAGCCCCGGTTGGCGCGGGGTGTTGTGGCGCTCGGTGTAGGGCGCGCGCACGACCCCAATGGGGCGCAGCGAGATGGTGTCGGGGAAGGGGACCGCGTCGGTGTAGTCTCGGGACATGGGCGGCGCTTATCGCGTGGTCCTGCCGCGCGCGGGTTCGCCCGTCGCCGACGGCCTCGATAGGGCACCGGTGCTGGAGGTTGGGTGAGCGACGAGCGCTTCCGCTTGCGACGCGAGCTGGGTACGGGCACTTGGGGGACGGTCTACGAGGCCGAAGACCGCCAAGAGGGCGGCTTTGTCGCGCTCAAGGTGCTGCACCCGGTGTGGGAGCGCCACGCGAGCGCTGCGAGCGCGTTACAGCGCGACATTGTCCGCCTTCGCCGCATCGAACACCCGAACGTCGCGCGCGTTCACGGCTTGCACACGCTCGCGGGTCGCTCCGCGCTCGTGCAGGAGCGCGTCGTCGGCTTGGACATCGGCGCGCTGCTTCGCCGCCTGCGGGCCGAGGGCGGCTCGCTGCCGCAGCAAGCGGTCATGGAGCTCGTCGCGCACGTCGCCAGCGCCCTGCAGGCCACCCACGCCGAGGGCGTGCTTCATCGAGGTCTAAAGCCGGGTAATCTCGTGCTCCGCGCTGACGCCACCTGCTGCGTGCTCGACTTTGGCGTCGCGCGCGATGAGTTCGACGAGGCCGAGGCCTTCACCCAGTCGGTGCGCTACGGCTCGCTGCGCTACCGCGAGCCCGAGCGGCGCCACGGCGGCGTCGCGCTCCCCGAGGGCGACGTGTACGCGCTCGGCTGCCTCGCCTTCGAGCTGCTCGCGCTGCGCCCGCTCGGCAACGCCGACGCGGTGGCCGAGCGCCATCAAGAGCGCGTGCGCGCGGCGCTCGCCGAGCTCGCGGTGAGCGACGCGGTGCGCGAGCTCATCGCCGCGATGGTGGACCACGCCCCGGAGCGCCGCCCGCCGCCGTCCGAGGTCGTCGCGCGCGCCGAGGCGATCGCCCACGCGATCGGCGACGGCGGGCTCGGCTCGGTCGCGCGCCGCTATGTCCCAGAGGCGGCGCGGCTGTTCGATGAGCCCACCGATGTCGGCATCGCTACGCGCCTGTACGAGCCAGCGCTCGAGTCGGCGACCGTCGTCCTGCCCCCCGAGCCTCGCCGCGACTGGGCGCTGTGGGTCACCGCGATCGGCCTCGCGGTCGCGGGCGCGCTCATCCTCGTTCCAAGCTAGTCTTCGCCTCGGAGTTCTTATGCGCACGCTGCTCTGGCTCACCCTCCTCGCCGCTTGCGGTGGACCTCGACCCGAGCCGCTCCCCGAGCCGGGGCCGCTGCAGGCCGGCGTCGCGCGCGTGCGGATGCCTGTGCCGGTCGGCGTCGGCACCGCGGGCTACGGCGGCTTCGGCAGCCCACCCTCGCCCTACACCGAGCTCTACCCGGCCACCCGCGCCGTCCACGGTCACCCCGATCTGCGCGTGCTCGTGCTCAGCCGCGGTGATGGCTCGGAGGTCGTCTTCTTGCGAAGCGACACGGTCGGCGTCTTTCAGCAGCTTCGCGGCGCGATCATCGCCGAGGTGCAGCGACGCACCGGGCGCGACCTCACCGACTCGCTCTTGATGGGCGCGACCCACACCCACTCGGGCCCAGGCCGCATCGTCCAGGGTGGTGGCCCGTTTGACCTCATCGCCGATCGCTTCTTCCCGGAGATGTACGAGCGCGTCGTGATGGCGGCCGCCGACGGCATCGAGGCGGCCTACGCCGATCTTCGGCCGGCGCGCTTGGGCACGGGGCACGGCGCCTCGGACACCGCGCACAACGACCGGCGCTGCGAGGACGGCCTCGACTACCAGAACCCCGACATGCCCTACCTCGCTGTCGAGCGCGACGGCCAGATCGACGCGTTGATGGTCGCTTACTCCGTGCACGGCACCATCCTCGGCCGCGGCGACCTCACGCTCAGCCAGGACGTGGCGGGCGGCATCGAGCAGGCGATCGAGGATCGCTTCGACCACCCCGTCGAGGCCCTGTTCTTCCAGTCCTGGGCGGCGGATATGTCCCCCGGTGGCCCCGAGGTGCCGCTGCAAGAGGGCGCTGAGCGCCCGCCAGGGCACGATCGCATGGAGATCGTCGGCTATGAGGTCGCCGACAAGCTGCTCGCGGCGCTGCCGGACGCCAACTGGTTCGACGCGCCCACGATTCAGTCGCGCGTCGAGCGTGTCCCGCTCAGCGTCGAGGCGATCGGCTACGCGCCTGGCGAGTTCGACTACCCCTACGGTGGTGTCTACTGCGGGCAGGGCCTCCCCGAGGACTGCGATCCGAACACCTCGTGGAGCGAGGTGCCGGCCTGCTTGCCGTTCAGCGAGACCTACCCGGCGCCGAACCAGACGGAGATCGCGGCGGGGCAGCTCGGCGACATGCGCTTCGTCACCTTCCCGGGTGAGCCGGGCACGCTGCTCGCCGAGGCGATCCTCGCGCGCGTCCGACAGGCGGTCCCGGACACCGACTCCATGCTCTTCATGGGCTACACCCTCGACTATACGGGCTACTCCGTCCTAGAAGACGACTGGTACCAGGGGGGCTACGAGGCGGGCGGCGCGCTGTGGGGTCCGCGTCAGGGCGTCTACCTCAGCGATCGCGCCGTCGACGTGTTCACGCGCACCTTCGCCCCCCAGGACGCGCCTGCGCCCATGGAGCCCGCGGCGCTGCCGCTCTTCGACGTGGCGGACTACACGCCCGTCGTGCCCACCCCCGCGTTGGGCGTGGGCGAGGTCGTCGAGCAGGTCGCCGCCGAGGTCGCCCCCACCGACACCGTGGTCTTCGCGGTGCAGGGCGAGGATCCGTGGCTCGGCGCGCCGATCGCCACGCTTCAAACCGCCGCAGGTGACGCTGTGACGTGGTCTGGTGGGCAGCCCGTCACCAGTGACAGCGTCGCCTTCTTCGTTGAGCTCGACGTGCAGCCGCCCTACAGCGAGCCCGCCACTGAGCGCAGCTTCACGTGGCGCTACTCGCTGCCTGTGCAGCGGCGCGTGCCGGGCGGCCCCACCCTCGATGGTGACTACCGAATCTACGTCGAGCTGCCTGGGCGTGATCCGGTGTTGAGCGAGCCCTTCTCCGTGGTTCGCGCGGCGCGCTGAGTCGCTCACGCAGCGCGCGGTGGCGCATCCTGTGTAGACTGCACGCGTATGGCCAACCGCACCCTCTACACCGCAGGCGAGTCCATCGGCGCGTACACCGTCGACGAGCTCGTTGGACCGGGACGCTTCTGCGTGACGTACCGCGCACACGACGCGTTCGGGCGCACCTGCGCGCTCAAGGTGCTCCTCATCGACACCGAGGCGGAGCGGATCGTGGAGCGCGCGGGGGTCGCGCGGGTCGACGCGCTGCGCCACCCCAATCTCGCGGCGGTTCACGGGCTCGTCGACACCGCCGACGTCTTCGCGGTCATCTGCGACTACGTCGAGGGGCCGTCACTTCGGCGGTGGCTGGAGAGCTACCGGCCTAGCGTTGACGAGGCGATCGCGATCACGCGCGGCTTGGTCGACGGCGTCGCCGAGCTTCACCGCGCTGGAGCGTGGCACGGCGCGCTCTGTCCCAAGAGCGTCGCGCTGGAGCCTCGGGAGCGCGGCGTCGTCGTGCGCCTCACGGACTTCGGACGCTTGCGCGGGGCGGACCTGTTGAGCGAGCGCACGGGCAGGTACCTCGCCCCCGAGGTGCTGCGCGGCGCCCCCCCAAGCGCGCGCGGGGACGTGTGGTCCATCGCCTGCGTGCTGGTCGAGCTGTTCACCGGCCAAGGCGTCACCGAGTGGTACGACCAAGCGCACCTCGGCACCGGCCGCCCTGAGATCGCCGCGCTTCGGGCGCGGGAGCTCGGCGTGCCCGGCCCCGTCGTCTCGGTGCTAGAGCGCGCGCTCGCGTACTCCGTCGAGGAGCGCTACCCCGACGCCAGCGCCCTGAGCGAGGCGCTGTTTGCCTCGGCCGCTGTGCGCGCGATCCTCGACGCGCGCCCCCTGCCAGCTGCCTCGCTGGAGCGCGGCGTCGTGGGCTTGTCCGAGGTCGGGCTCGCGGTCGTGCGCAGCCTCGGCACCGGGGATCGGCGCTCGGACCTCCCCAGCGTGCGCGCCTCGGCCTCAGTGGAGGCGGTCGCGCTGCGGAGTTATCGGCCTCAAGCCGAGGTGGAGCCACCACCTTGGACGGGCAGCTTGTTGTTTGCCGTCGCCGGCCTGCTCGCGCTATTTGGCGCGGTGGGAATCTGGTGGCGGGTCACGGGTTGAAGACCTCAGTTGAAGCAGGAGCAGCGATGAAGAAGGCGATGACGGTGGTTGCGGGACTGTTGCTGACGACCACCGCGCAGGCGGCGGCGCCTACGTGGGCGCAGATGAAGGTCGCGACCTGGAACGAGGTCACCACCGCGACGCACGCCGAGGCGGGCACGCTGCACATCAAGAGCGCTACCGTCGCGGGCTTGGAGTGCTGGGGAGCCGAGGCCACGGTCGGTGTGGGCGTTCAGCCGCTCATGAACGTCATCAGCGACGTCGCCGCCACCAAGAGCTGGTCCACCGCTGGCATCACGCAGTCGGAGCTGCTGGGCAAGGTCGGCGAGAGCATCGACTACTTCGAGTTCTTGGACGTGCCCGGCTGGACCATGAGCTCGGACCGCTTCTGGTTCTTGCGCAGCGTCGCCGTGCGCGAGGGCGAAGACCAGCTCTTCCTGTGGGAGCGCCTCGTGGACGGAGGCGCCTACGCCGAGCGCTTCAAGCAGGTCGTCGCGGCCAACCCGAGCGCCGTGGAGCCCCCCATCAACGTCGGCGCCTGGTGGTTCAGCCCGCGCGGCGAGCAGACCTTCATTCGCTACTACATCTGCTCGGACACCGGCGGCTCGATCCCCTCCTTCGTGCAGTCGGCCGCCACCAAGAAGACGCTGCCCGACACGGTGGGCGATCTGGTTCGCGAAGCCAAGAAGCGCGCAAAGTAGCTCGGTTGTGCGGCGGCGAGCCGCGTCTGGTTCGCCGCCAGCGTCGCTTATCTTACGCGGCGTTCAAGATTCGCTTGCAGGTCTTGCGACGCCGGTGCTACACCAAGGGCGGGCACGGCTGAAGGACTTGAATGCGAACCACACAACTCGCGTTGTGTTTGTGCGTCGCGGCGTCGGGCTGTGCTGCGGATTACGACATGAGCGGCGGCGCCGACACGGGCTCGTGGGGCGACTGGGGAACCGACACGTCTCCGGGCACGGGGTCGGACGGGGACTCGGCCGCCGATGGCGCGACGCCGGGTGAGGTCGAGAGCGACTTCCTCTCGCTGAGCCCTGCACAAACCGAGCGCTACGTCTTCGTCGCCAACGCGACGCGCGACACCCTGACGCGCATCGACGTAGACACCCGCGACGTGCGCACCGTGCCGGTCGGGCGCAAGCCCGCGCAGGTGCTCGCGTCTCCGGATGGCAGCCAGGCCATCGTCTTCAACAGCCTCGGCGACTCCGTGAGCTTCGTGGACGCCGAGACCCTCGTGGTGACGACGGTCCCGGTGCGCCCCAAGCTCAACGCCATGGACATCTCGCCGGACGGCGGCTGGATCGCCTTGTGGCACGACGCCGCGGGCCCTGCGACCACGACCGGAGGCCTCCAGTCCTTTAACGAGGTCTCCTTCATCAACGTCGCGACCCACGCGCACGTCCCGATGGCGGTTGGCTACAACCCGAAGTCCGTCGTCTTCACGCCGGATGGCGCGACGGCGGCGGTGCTCACCGACGACTCGCTCGCGATCATCGACCTCACCGTCGCGACCCCCACGCCTCGAATGGTTCAGCTCACCACCGGCGCGGGCGACCCGCTCACCGCCGAGGAGATGCTGCTCTCGCCCGACGGCACCTGGGCCTTTATTCGCCAGCTCGGCGTCTCACAGCTCGTGGTCGTCGACCTCATCAGCCGCACCCGCAGCGAGGTGTTGCTCAGCTCCGAGGCGACGGACCTCGATCTGTCGCCCACTGGCGATGTGCTCACCGTGATGTGCCGCGAAGCCGAGGAACTCTGGGCCTTTGACCCGAACGACCCGCTGGACACGGTGCCCACCATCACGCCGCTGCCCACGGGCCTCGCGTTTGGCGCGCTGCTCTTTATGCCCGATGGCGACGCCGCCGCGATCTACACCACGGCGACGCCGGTGGCGCGCTACGCCATGTGGGACGTGACGACGGGTCAGCTCGATGTGCGCGCGCTCGTGAAGCCCGTGCGCATCCTCTCGGCCTCGCCGGACGGCGCGACGCTGCTGGCCTTCCACCCAAGGACCGACGCTCCCGACGCGGACCCAGCCTCGCCCTTCACCAACAAGTTCGCGGTCACGATCATCGACCGCTTCGGTGGGCGCACAAACCCGCTGCTCCTCCCCGCGGAGCCCCGCGGCTACGCGCACGATCCGAGCGGCGATCGCGGCTACTTCATCCTCTACAACCGCCTCGACCTGGACGTGGTCGACTATCGAACGCTGCTGCACGACGAGATCGGCGTCGCGAGCACGCCGGTGTACCTGGGCGCGCTGCCTACGGGTCCTGGCGGCGAGCCGCGCGTGTGGGTGAGCCAAGAGCACCCGCTCGGCCGGCTCTCCTTTGTGAACCCGGTGGCCGCCACGGTGCAGACCATCACCGGCTTCGAACTCAACAGCGCGATCGAGGACTAAGGCCATGCGTATGAGCTTGTGGATGTTGGCCCTCGCGGGCTGCGGATTTGAATTTGGCACCTCGTACAGCGCTGGCGTTGACGCGCTGTGGGACGCGGAGAGCGTGGTGTCGAGCGCGGACGGCCTGTACGCGCGCATGCCCCAGACGGGCGGCCTCGTGCTGCTCGCCCCTGGGGCGGAGCCGGTCTTCGCTGACGTAGGCGCGGGGCACATCGTGGGCCTCGTGCCCGACCAGAGCGGAGGTCGCCTCGCGGCGATCCTCGATCGCACGCGCTGTGTGGCCGTCGAGGAGCGCGACCTGCGCGGCGTTCAGTATGTGAACGAGTGCCCGTCCAACGCCGAGAAGGTCACCGAGCGCGAGATCGCCCAGGTGCAGGGCGGCGTGCTCGGCGCTGGCGTGTCCGTTCCCGCGCATGTGAACACGGTCAGCTGGATGCCCGACGGCAGCCGCGCTGTCGGGTGGATGGACGCAGATCAGCCCGTCTCGCTCTCCGGCGTCGTGGACCCGTCCTCGGTGGAGATCCTCGACCTCGCAGCAGGCACGGCCACCCCGGTCCGCCTCGGCTTCGTGGCGACAGACCTGCTCTTTAGCGACGACGGCAACACCGCGCTCGCCCTGTCGCGCAGCGAGGTCGCCGTCGTCAATGTCGGCGTGAGCCCGCCGGTCCTAGAGGTCGTGTTCCCGCTCACGCTCGACGTGACGGCGCCCGTGACCCCCACGGGCGTCGACCTCACGCCCGACGGCGCCTACGCGATGGTCACCGTCGCGGGGCGGTCGGACCTGTACGTGCTCGACCTCGTGAACCACTCGGTCAACCTGCTCACCCTGTCGGGGACACCGTCTTCGCTCATGGTGCTGCCGGACCTCGACCGCACCGTCGTGGCCTTCGCCAACAAGGCCGTCGTCGATGTCATCGATCACGACGTGTTCGACGTCACCGAGATCCCCATCAACGGGGCGGTGACCACGCTCACTCGTGCGGGCGACCGCCTGATCGGCGCGTCACCCAACGGGCGCGCGGCGTCGCTGGTGGACGTGATGATGCTCAAGTCCTGGAGTTACCGCCTGGAGAACCCGATCCTTGAGATGCGGGCCGCGCCTGGCGGAGAGTACGCGGTGGCGCTCACCCGCGCCGAGGGCGGCAACGGCGCTGGCGTCGGCGGCTTGTACGACGCACACCCGGGGTTGGAGGTGCTCGATCTTCGCGCCGACGCCAACGGCGAGGTGCGCGGCGACAGCAGCCCGTACATCTTGGAGAGCGAGGGCCTCGGGCTCGCGTTCTCGGCGGACGCGGCCTCGCTTGAGGTGCTCGTGCTTCAGGACGGCCTGGACTACCTGTTCGCGCTCGACCTGTACACAGGCTTGCAGCGCGAGGTGCAGCTGGCGGCGCCTCCGGTCGCGCTGGGGGTGCTGCCAAGCGGCACGTTCTGGATCACGCAAGAGGCGGGCCTCGGCCTCGTCTCGTTCCTGGAGCCAGGCGCGGACGCCCCCGTCGAGGTGAGCGGCTTCGCGACGCACGGCATGTTCGAACAAGAGCGCCTCGTGGAGGACGGACAATGACCCACCTACTCATGCTCCTCCTCGCGGGGAGCTCGGTGGCCTCGGCTGCCGACATCAGCGTTGGACTCTCCACGGGCGCCGTCTACACCGCCGACACGGGGCTGCGCGCCCTCGGCGGAACGTCGGCGGACCTCGTCAACCAGGGCCAACTGCGCGTCGCGGTCGGCGTATCAAACACCCTCTCCGTCGTCGGCGAGGTCGGCGCCAACAGCGTACACAGCCGCTGGCTGGACGCGACGAGCACCCCAGTAGCCAGGTTGGCTCTCGATGAGCAGGAGCTCGGTCTCGGCGTGCGCCTCGACGCGAAGCGGGGCGGCGCGCCGCGCGTGGTGCCCTACGCGATGGCGACCGCCCTGCTCGTGCACGGCTCGCTGCGCCTCGACGACGACGGGACCACCACCCACAACGTCAACCAGCTGCGGTGGAGCGGCTTCGCGCCTGGCGGTGAGGGCGTGCTCGGCTGCGAGCTGCGCTTCAACCCCGAGCGCGGCAAGCTCCACGCCGCGTGGAGCTTCGAGGGGGGCGGTCGGCTGCGCGGGGCGATCGCTTATGGCGACGCGGGCAAGATCGGCGGCTCGGGCGGCGTGGCCCGCTCGTCGCTCTCGGTGTCCTTCTAGTCCTGCGGTTCGAGGGGAGGCGTCGCGAGCGGCGTCTCCTCCTCGATCCCCGGCTCGCAGGCTGGCTGATAGAGGCTGAGGTACGCGATGGCCTCGGCCTCTGCTTGCTCAGCGAGGTCCCGCTCTAGGATCGGGTCGGCGAGGGCCGCCTCGGTCACGCGCCACACACCGCACCAGTCGTGGTCCATGAGCAGCTGCGCCTGCGTGATCGCCGTCACCAGCGCGACGGTGCGGCTGCGCGGAAGCCCCGCGCGCGCGCGCTCCAGCAGCGGGATGGCGGCCTGCGGGTCGAAGTAGCCGTCGAGGGCGAGGCGGTAGCCGAGCACGAAGGCCTCGGCCGGATCGAGCAGCTCGGGCTCGGCGAGCAGGCGGGCGGCGGGCTTGCGGTGGCGCCGCGCCGCTGCGTCGAGCAGCGCTGTCGTCTCGTCGCGGCCGTCCATCGACCAGCCGAGCGCTGAGACGATGGCGGCCTTGGTGCCGAGGTCGTCGTCGCCCTTGAGCAGCGCTCGCGTGAGCTTCGCGTCCAGGGTGCCGCGCTCCAGGGCACGCTGCACGAGCGGATCGTCGGCGTAGGCCTGGTGAAGCTCGACGGTCGTGAGCGGCGAGTCGGCCCAAGCGCTGAGCGCCCAGAGCAGCAGGGTCATTCGATCTCCAGGACGAGGGCTACGCTCGCGTCGCCGTGAACAGGCGCGGGCGACCAGAGGCTTCGAAACGCGGCGTCTTTGGCGAGGTCGATGAGGGCCTCGGGGCAGGAGGTCGGCGCGGCGCCGACGGGGCGCCCCTCGGGATCGATGGTGACGCGCAGGGCGCAGCTGCTTCCGCGAAGCGCGCGCCGGTCGCGCCGGGACAGCATCAGCTCGCCGCGCGTGAGCAGGTCGCGCTGCGGCGGGAGGCGCTGGATGACCATCGGCACGCCCGAGAAGCCCACGAAGCCGAACGCGCCGGGGCCGAGGGTGTAGCCGGCGGCGACGGCGGCGGGCGGCTCGGGCAGCAGGACCCGCCCGTCGTCGATGGCCGTGAGCAGAATATGCAGGTCGCGAGGGCCAAAGAGCCCGTCCCAGCGCCGCGTGCCGTCGGTGAAGCCCGGGTCGAGGGCGGCGCGCTCCAGCGGGGCCTCGCGCAGGGCGAGCAGGCCGGCGTCGCGCAGGCGCTTGAGGGCCTCGACGCCGAGGCCGTGCTCGGCGAGGGCGGCGTTGTCGACCGGGGCCTCGGTGTCGGTCCCGAGGTCCGTGCCGACGTCCGCGAGCGGGTCCAGCCCGGGCGGCGTCGCCGCGCTCGGCGGCTCGAGGCTGGGCTCGCGGGGCGCCTGCGGCGCGGCCGCGGTCCTCGCTTCGGCAGGTTCGACGGCCGTGATCGCCTTTGGCTGGGGGATGGGTGGCGGGAGCGCGCGCAGCGGCGCGTCGAGGGCGTCGCTCAGCAACACCTCGATCATCTGCTCTCCAAGCAGATCGTAGCTGGGCGGCGCTGCGCTCGGCGGGCGCAGGAGCGGCCAGACGAACCACACGGCGATGGCGCCCCAGCCGACGTGGCGGCCGCGGTCGAACCAGCGCGCCGAGGCGGGGCGCAGGTCGCGCCCGACGGACGCGAACCAGCGGTCAGGGGCAGCGGGCAGCACGCGCGCTCACTCCGTCCGCGCGAGGAGCAGCGCGATGGTGCGGAGCTGAAGCCCCGCGGCGAGCCATCGGCAGAGCCGAATCGTGTGGTCGTCTGCCGCGCCGACCTCGCGCTGCAACCGCTTGTTTGGCGGCGCCGCGGCGTGGGCGCGGAGCAAGCGCCGTGCCAGCACGGGGCTGATGCCTTCATCGCGCGTGTATACGGTCGCGGGCTGCTCGTCGACGGCCCCCCACCCCACCCAGTCCGCGGCGGACTGCACGACTGTCGGGCGCCCCTCCAAGTCCACGCCGACGTGACCGCGCCCGGCAGGTGGGGGCGCTGCGGAGGCGAGACGCGCGCACAGGCGGGCGAGTCGACCTCGGCGGTCGCGGCTCTTGATGGCGGCGTTCCAGGTGATCAGCTCCTGATGGAGCTCGCGCAGCGTGTCGCGGAGCGCCTCGCGGAGCCACGCCTCCGCTTCATCCAGGTCCGAAGGGGGAAAGACGCTGAGGCCGGCGATGATCGCGCCGAGGGGTGAGGCGTCGGACGCGGGGGTGCTCGCGCTGAGGGTGACCAAGCAGCCCGCCCAATCGGGGGGATCGCTCGGCGTCAGGCAGCAGAGCACCACGCCGCTGCCCGAGTCGCGCAGCTCGTTCGGGGCGATCAGACCCGGGCTTAGGCGCGCGTCACGCCAGCGCAGCAGCGCGAGCAGCCCCTGGCCGAGCGCCCACGCTTGCCGCTCCGCGTCCGCTTCGGCGAGGCCACCTTGGGCGGTGTCGAGGGCGGGGCCGGGCAGCTCCAGCGCGAGCGCCGGATGGGCGCCGCCGACGGAGCGCACCTCGGGGAGCACCGCGCGAAGCGCGCGTCCTGCGCGCTCCAACGCCCGACGCAGCAGCGGATCCCCGACGGCGCCGGCGCGCAGCGCGCGCACCATCGCCGGGCTCCCGGTCGCAGCGGCGGACCCTTCGAAGGTGACGGTCCAAGCGTCCCAACGCACGACCTCGCCCAACCGAACGCCGGCGAGCACAGGCGGGAGGTCGTGGCGCGCGATGACGGCGTCGTGCAGCGCCAAGAGCGCGCGCTCCAGCTCCGGCTCGCACGCGCGCGCGGCGGCATCCTCCAGCAGCGCGAGGGCGCGTGTGGGCGCGTGCGGCAGCAGGTCGGCGGCCCCGGGGTGGGACTTCGCGACGAGGAGCTGGAGCTGGTCGGGGGTCATCGCGATCCTGGCGGGGTGGTCTCGCCTAACGTCAGGGCGCGCCGCTGGGGGGGCGCGAGGGCAGGTCCGAGCTGTAGCGCCAGCCTTGCGCGCACGTCGGGATCCGCAGCGCGCAGCGTCGCGCCCGCGAGGCGACGGGCGGCGCGGTGCGCTCCGTCCGCGGCGGCGAGGCGCTTCGCGGCGTGCAGGCGATCCCCCGCGCTCCACAGCGCCTGCACCACGTCGCCCGGGTCGAGCAGGCCCTCGCCCGCGCGGCGCACGACCCGCCAGGTGGCGTACTCCAGCTCGGCGACCGGTGCGTCGAGCACAGCGACGAGCTGAACCGCAGCGGCTTGGCGGCCAATCGCGCCCTCCACCCCGCTGATGCGCGCCAGCACGCGCAGGGCGCGATCGGGCGCGCCGAGGTCGAGGAGCGCGCGGGCCTCGGCCACGTCGAGCATCGCGAGCGACTCGTCGTAGACGCCGCCGTCCACGGCGGCGCGCGTGTGCTCCAGCATCGCGAGGGCCTCGTCGGGGCGCCCCTCTTTGCGGTGCCACTCGGCGCGGACGTAGTGGTAGAGCGCGTCGATCCACGGCACCACGGCCGTCTCGGCAGGATCGCGGCCGAGGGTGTAGCCCGCCTCGGCGAGCTGCCCGCTCAGCAGGTCCACCCACGCGAGGCACACGTCGGCGTACACCTTGCCGAGCGGGCTGTCGATGGCGGCCTCGCGCGCGGCGAGCCGCTCCAGCGCTGTGCGTTGGCTGAGGATCGACGTGCTGTGCGCGCCGCCGCGGAGCAGATCGAGCAGGTACCACCCGTCCGACGCGTTGCCGCCTATGCGCCAGGGCAGCGCGTTGGACGCGAGCACGAGCAGGTTGAAGGTCGCGACGCGGTCGACCCACCACCACGAGGGCAGCAGCGCGAGGACGAGGGCGAGGGCGACCTGCGCGATGAGACCGCCGCCGTGAAACCAAGCCCGAAGGTAGGTGGGCGGCCGAGCGGGCACCGCGACGCAGGCGCCGCCCGCCATGAGCCACTTGTCGACGTGCAAGACCACACCACCGCGCAGGCGCGTGCGCCAGAGGGGGCGTCCAAAGCCGATCCCGATCGAGGTCACCCGATAGCCGCCCCGGCGCGCGAAGGCCGCGTGGCCGAGCTCGTGCACCCACACGATCACCGGCGCGTACAGCGCGAGCGCGATGAGCTCGGAGATGGGGTGCATTCGGTGAGGGCCTCCCGGTTTCTCTAGCGTACTTTGGGGCGGGGGGGCTCGTGGTCGTCAGCTGTCACGCGGCCTGCTACCCTAGGACAGCGCGAGAGCGCCTGAGGTGCTTATGAACGAAGATCCCCAAGCGGCGCTCGCAGCGGCGCGCGTCATCGCGGTGCTCGGCGCCCACGACGATCCGTCGCGCCCCGCGTTCTATGTACCGTCCTACTTGAACGATCACGGCTACCGCGTGCTGCCCGTGAACCCGGGCCGCGTCGGCGTCCAGCTGTTCGGCGAGCCCGTGACCGCCACCCTCGCCGAGCTCGCGGTCCCCGTGGACATCGTCGACGTGTTTCGGCCGGGGCACGCGCTCCCGGGGCACCTCGACGATCTGCTCGCGATGAAGCCGCTCCCTCGCGTGGTGTGGTTCCAGTCTGGGGTCGCCAACGCCCAGGTCGCCGCCTCGCTGCGGGCCGCGGGCATCGCGGTGGTTGAGGGTCGCTGCGCGATGGTGGAGCACCGTCGCCTCTAAGCAGCCGCTACCTCGCTGGGCTGGCGCTCGCCGGGGCGCTGGCCGCGGTCGTGTGGCTGTCGTCCTCGGCGCCGTCGCGACCGTCGCTGGAAGGCGGCACGCCGCGCAACGTCGTGCTGGTCATCGGCTGCACCGTGCGGGCCGACCAGCTCACGCCGTGGGGCGCGCCGGAGGACGTCACGCCCTTCCTCGCGTCGCGCGCGGCTCAGGGCGTGCGCTTCGACGACACCATCGCCCAAGCGCCCTGGACGCGACCGGCGGTCACCGCCATCGTCACCGGCCGGCACGCGCTCGAGCTTGGCATGGTCGAGCCGGGTGACGGTCTCAACGAGCACCGGCTCCCAGACGACGTGGCGACCCTCGCCGGGCTGCTGCGCGGCGCTGGGCGGCGCACGCTCGGCTTGTCGGCGAACCCAAACGCCTCCGCAAAATACGGCTTTGACAACGGCTTCGATCGCTATGTGGGCGACGTGCAGGACTGGCGTCATGAGGCGGTGGCCAAGGTGCCGGGGGCGGTGGTGGTCGACCAAGCGCTCGATCTCGTCGACGGCCTCGGCCCAAAGGAACCCTTCTACCTGCAGCTCGTGCTCACCGACGCGCACCTGCCCGACGACACGAGCGCGGCCGAGGTGCTGCGCTTCTCGCGCGAGGGCCTCCCGCAGCGGGTCGCGCGCTACCGCGCCAGGCTGCGGCGCGTCGACGACGCTGTCGCCCGCTTGATCGTAGGGCTGGAGGCGCGCGGACACGACGGCCGCGACACGCTCTTCGTGTTCATCGGCGATCACGGTGAGGGCCTCGGCTACCCCGTCGGGCACGGGCCGGTCCACGGGCGCTATTTGTACCCAAGCTCGGTTCACGTGCCCTGGCTGATGTGGGGGGGCGGCGTCGCTAAGAGCGTGACGGTGAGCGGCTTGGCGCGGCAGCTCGACCTGCTGCCTACGGTCGCCCGCTACGTGGGCGCGCCGGTCCCGCCAGAGGCGCGCGGCGCCGACCTGTCGCCCGCGCTGCGCGGTCAGCCCGTGGCGGGCGCGGACGAGGCCATCGTCGACACCTGGTTTCGCGAGGCGAACCGCGCGGCGATCTACACATCCACGCGCTTCTGTCAGGCCAACTTCGGCGCTGAGTCGCCGGTCCTCGTCTCGCCGACGGGCCTGCCGCTGCCGCGCTTCGAGGAGGGCTGCTTCGACCGCCAGGCGGACCCAGAGGCGCGTCGCCCCTTCCGCGATGAGCAGCTGTTTGAACGCCTTCGGCGCTGGCGCAAAGAGACGCAGTCGCGGGCGCCCGCGCTGACGCCGAATCCGCCGATGTCGGAGGAGGAGGAGGAGGCGCTGCGCGCGCTGGGATACATGGACCCGTAGCGGAAGCGCATGGCGTCGCCGTGATCGTGGAGGGAAGCGCGTGCTCTGGCAGAAGGCGAAGTTCAACGGCAAGGATGTGTGGGTCGAGGTCGAAGCGGCGGGCAAGCCGGCGGCGCAAGCGGGGCGGGTGGCGATGCGCTACCAAGCGTCCGAGGGCGCGCGCTTGTACCGAGGCGGCGTCGCGAAGGTCAGCCTCAGCGCCGACGCCCCGGTCGCGCTGCCCGCAGGCCAAGAGGCGGACGCGGCCCCGGCGGCCAAGGCCGGCAAGCCCTCTACGCGCGGCTCCGGCTTCGGCTCGGCGGGCACCCGCACCGCAGCACAGGCTGCGATGGCCGCCGACGCCGCCACCAAGCTCCTCGCGAGCTTGCCAGCGGGCACCGTCGTCGCCTTCACCGACGGCTCCTGCCGCGGGAACCCAGGTCCGGCGGGCGCTGGCGCTTGGGTGCAGCTCCCCGACGGACGCGTCGCCGAGGTGAGCCGCTCCCTTGGGCGGGCCACCAACAACGTGGGCGAGCTCGCCGCCGTCGGCCTCGCGCTGGACGTGCTGGAGGCCGCGGAGATCCCGGCGGAGACGCCCGTCGCGCTGTTCACCGACAGCCAGTACGCGAACGGCGTGCTGTGCAAGGCGTGGAAGGCCAAAGCGAACGCCGAGCTCATCGCCGACCTGCGCGCGCGCCTCAAGCTGCGCCCCAAGCTCAAGGTGCATTGGATCGCCGGGCACGTCGGCATCGCCGGAAACGAGCGCGCGGACGCGCTCGCGAACGATGGCGTGGCGGGGCGCACCCTCACGCGCTGGCTGTGATCACAGCGGGTCGCATGGCGGGGGAGCGCGTCGGGCGGGGCGTGACTGTGGTGCTGCTGCACAACGCGGGCGCAGACCACCACGCTTACGATCCGCTCGTAGAGAGGCTCTCAGCGAAGTACGACTGCGTCGCCCTCGACCTGCCGGGCTTTGGGGCCTCCGGGGCGCCGGTCGCGTGGACCCTGCCCGCCCTCGTGGACGAGCTCGAAGCGGCGCTCGACGCGCTGGAGCTTCCCCAAGTCCACCTCGTCGGACACTGCGTCGGCGGCGCGATCGCGTGGACCTACGCCCTGCGGCACCCCGAACGGGTCGCCAAGCTCGCGCTGCTCAGCCCGGCGACGCTGCGCGTCTCGCGCTCGGGCTCGGTGGCGCCGGCGCTGCGCGTGTGCGCGACGGGTCCTCGGGGCGAGGCGATGGCGCTGGCGGTGGGGCGCTGGGCGACGGGCTGGGCGCCCGTCCGGCGCCGGCTCGCGCGCGATCAGCTCGGCGCGGCGCCGCCCGCGTCCGCGGTCGCCTACGCCGAAGCCAGGCTCAAGTCGTCGAAGTCGCTCGCGTCCCTCGCCGCGATCGGCGGTGGGTTCGGCAGCTTCGCGGCCTTGGACCGCGACGACGCGACGCCTCCAGCGCCCACCCTGCTGCTGTGGGGCGACCACAACGGCGTGCTGCCGGTGCGCGCGCGGCGCTTCGTCGTCCCGCAGCTTCGCCCGGAGCGCGTGAGCCTGCTCGCGGGCTGCGGTCACCTCGCGCACGTTGAGCGCCCGGACGTTGTGGCTGCCGAGCTCCTAAGCTTCTTTCGCTAGCGCTCGCCGAGGTCGCGGATGGTGCCCCAGCGGGTGCGCACGAAGGGTGGCCACGCCGCCGCGGTCGCGTGCCAAGCGGCGAGCCAGCGCCGGGTGACCGGGTCGCTCGGGTAGCCCGAGCCGAGCGGGCCGTGGGTGGCGTCGAAGGCCGCGAGGGCCTCGTCGCGCGCCGTCTTCGCGAAGATCGAGGCGGCGCCTACCTCGGCGTAGGTGTCGTCCGCTTTGGGCTCCATCACCCAGGTGGCGGGAGCGCGGGCGTTTAGGCGCTCGATGGTGGCGGGCAGCGTGCGCGGGTGGCCGAGGGCGTCCACGATCACGACGTCAGGGCGATACTGCAGCACCAGCGCGACGATCGCGTCCTCCTCCAAGGCGTTGAGGTTGCCGTCGTCGATGGCCTGCGGCGTGATGCGGCGCACGTCCGCCGCGCCAAGGAGCGCTAGCCGCTCGCGCGCTTCGAGGCGGCGCTTTGGGCTGAGGCGCTTGGAGTCGCGCGCGCCCGCCGCGAACAGCGTCTCAGCGCTGACGCCATCCACGAGGTAGCCCGCGAGGAAGAGGTCGCCGAGGACGCAGCCGCGCCCGGCTTCGTCGATGCCGAGCACCCTCATGTGCGCGGCCCGCCGAGCAGCTCAAGCGCGGCTTGGGCTGCGGCTTGCACCTCGGGCACGTTGTCCGTCGCGAGGGTCTGCAGGTGGCCGAGCGCGAAGGAGGAGGCGTCGATCGCGTGGGCCGCCCGGCCGAGGCACCACGCTGTGGTGGCGCGCACCGAGGGCTCTGGATCCGCTCCGCACCTAGCGATGGCGGGGAGGAGCGAGGGCGAGGGCAGGCCCGCGAGCGCGAGCAGCGCCGTGGTGCGCACCCCAGCGTCGGGGTCGCTGAGGTGGCCGCGCAGGGCGCCGACCCAGCGCTGGTTGCCCATGAACATGCCGGCGATGCCGACGCCGCGCCCGCGATCGGCGTCGGTGCCCGCGCGGTAGCCGCTTACGACCTGCGCGAGCTCGCCCGCGTCGACGTGGCGCAGCGCCTCGAGCACGGGGCCGCGGTTTTGCACGGACACCCGCGCGAGCAGGCGAACGAGCGCGAGGGCCTCGGTGGGGAGCTTGGGCGGCAGCGCGCTCGGGGTGGGCGGCGACCAAGCGCTCCCAGGCGCCGACGGCACGCTCAGCTCAAGCGTCGTGGGCGAGGGGGGGGGCTGTGGCGCTGGCTCGACGGGGTCCCGCGGTTGTTCGCGGCGGGCGGAGGACGCGGCGCGAACCGCTTCGATGGCGTGGGGCGGCGCGCGCTCGGGGAGCGGCGGCGGAAGCGCACCTGCGGGCGCTGGCGGCTCGTCCAGTGTGGGCAAGGGCTCGTCCTCGCCGAGGATGCGCGCGAGGGCGCGGCGAGCGGCGCGGCGCACGGCGGGCTCGGGATCGTCGGCGAGGCCGCGCAGCTGTGGGACGACGACGTTGCCCGCGACGCGCCCCAGGAGGGTGGCGGCGCCCGCTCGAACCGCGGGGTTGGGCGAGCGCAGCAGGGTGCGTCCGGTCGGCGAGGCGGACGCGTCCGCTTGCTCCGCGAGCAGCGCGAGCGCCTCGACCGCGAGGTCATGGTCTTGACCGCCAGCGGCTTCGCGCACGATGCCGAGGCTCGTCGGCAGCTGGGTGACCGCGTAGTCGTAGGCCTGGCGACGCAGGGCGGGTGCGGGATCGCGCACATAGCCCAGGATTAGCTCCAGAGCGCGCTCTTGGCCGAGCGAGAGCGCGACCGCGAGGCCCTGGCCGCGGGTGGCTTCGTCGGGTGAGCGCGAGGCCTCCCACACCTGTTGTGCGAGCTGTTGCACGGACATGGCATCCGTGGGCACGCTCTCGGTTCCAGCGGCGACACCAGCGAACAAGGCTTGGGGGTCCATCTGCGCACTCCAAGCCGCAGTGTACCGCAGGCGAAGAGGGCGCGTACAGCGGAACGTTACCCCCCGGAATTGGCGGTGAAACGTGCGCATTGGAGGGCCGTGTTTCGTCGCGCTGAAAGTAGTGGACGACCGGGTCCAGACGGCCTATACGCAGCCTCCGCTACACCCGATCAGGACAGGTCGAAATCATGGCCAACCATGTTCTCAAGCGAGGGCTGGACATTCCGATTGCGGGAGGAGCCAACGGCGCTCCTGTTGAGCTTGCTGCTCCCGCCTCGGTCGCCTATGCACCTCAAGAGTTTCGCGGCATCGTCCCCAAGCCCGCCGTCAAGGCTGGTGAGGTGGTACGCGCTGGCGCGGTGCTGTTCTTCCACAAGCGCAACCCGAAGCTTGTCTTCCGCTCGCCCATCGCTGGGACCGTGCGTGAGATTCGCCGCGGTGACAAGCGCGTTATCACGGACATCATCGTCGATGCCGGAGGCGACGAGGCCGAGACCTTCAAGGTCTGGACCGCCGCCGAAGTGCAGGGCGCGAGCCGCGATCAGATGGTCGAGGCGCTCCTAGCGAGCGGCCTCTGGGCTCATCTGCGCACGCGCCCCTTCGACTACGTCGCGGACCCCGAGGTGACGCCGCAGTCGATCCTCGTGTCGGCGACGCAGACCGGGCCGCTCCAGCCCGGCGTGGACGTGCTCCTTCGCGAGTCCGACGCCGCAGCACTTCAGCTCGGCGTGGACATCCTCAAGAAGCTCAGCGCTGGCGCTGTCCACTTTGCCTCCGAGTCTGGCAAGACGCACCCCGCGTTCGCCAAGCTCCAGGGCGTCGAGGCGCACACCTTCGCGGGTCCGCACCCCGCTGGCGACCCCGCCGTGCAGGTCAGCTACATCGACCCGCCCCGCGGCTCCAACCAGGTGTGGTGGATTCGCGCGTGGGAGCTGGCGCTCGTCGGGCGCTTCTTCCTCGAGGGTCGCTTCCCCGCAGAGCGCGTGTACGCCGCTGTCGGAGCGGGTCTCAAGGCCCCGCGCTTCGTCCGCACCGTGCTCGGCGCGCCCTTGGCGGACGTCGCCGGCGAGACGCCGCAAGGTGTGCGCTGGATTCGCGGCTCTGTGCTCACGGGCATGACCTCGACGCCGGATCGCTGGGCCAGCTTCTACGAAGCCGGCGTGCACGTCCTGCCCGACACGGTCGAGCGCGAGATCATGGGCTGGACCATGCCCCAGCTCGGCAAGTTCAGCTTCCACCGCTCTTTCTTGTCCGGCTTCTCCTTCGGGCGGGGCAAGTCCTACGACATGCGCCCCGGCCTGTTCGGCGGCGTTCGCACGATGGTGCCCTTTGGGCACTACAGCGAGGTCGTCGCGACCCCGGACATCTCCCCCCACTTCTTGTTCCGGTCGATCATCGCGGGCGACCTCGAGGACGCGGTCGAGCTCGGTTTGCTCGACATCTCCGAGGAAGAAGCTGCGCTGATGACCTACGTCTGCCCGGCCAAGCTCGAGTACGACGTGCTGCTCCGTGGCGCCCTCGAGCGCTACGTGAAGGAGACGTGATGAAGCAGTTCATCCAGGGGCTATTCGACGCCCAGCGTCACCGCTTCCACAAGGGCGGCGACCTTGAGTGGGCCTACCCGCTCTTCGAGTTCCCCGAGGTCTTCCTCCTCACCCCCGGCGACAAGACCCAGCAGGGCGCTCACGTCCGCGATCCCGCGGATCACAAGCGCCTCATGATGGTCGTCATCTACGCGCTCATCCCCGCCACGGTGTGGGGCATGTACAACGTAGGCGCTCAGGCCTTCCTCGCCGAAGGTCACCCGGGCGGCGTGGTCGAGAGCTTGATTCGCGGCGCCATCGCGATGCTCCCCATCATCATCACCTCCTACGCGGTCGGTGGTGTGTGGGAGCTGCTCTTCTCGGTGGTTCGCAAGCACGAGATCAACGAGGGCTTCCTCGTCACCGGCCTGCTCTTCCCGCTCACCCTCGCCCCCACCACCCCGCTCTGGATCGTCGCGGTCGCGGTGAGCTTCGGCGTGGTCATCGGCAAGGAAGTGTTCGGCGGCACGGGCATGAACATCCTCAACCCGGCGCTCACCGGGCGTGCCTTCGTCTTCTTCAGCTACCCCGCGGCCATCTCTGGCGCGAAGGTCTGGGACGTCGCGGACAAGGCCCTCGTGAACGTCGACACCTACACCGGCGCTACCCCGCTCCTCGCGGTCGCTGGCAGCTCCAAGCCCCCCATCGAGGCGCTCGCCGCCCAGGGCTGGACGTGGTGGGACCTGTTCATCGGCAACATCCCCGGCTCCATGGGTGAGGTCAGCGCTGCTGCCGCGCTCGTCGGCGCTGCGGTCCTCATCCTCAGCGGTGTTGGCTCTTGGCGCATCATGGTCGGCTGCGTGGCGGGTCTCTCTGCCACGGCCTTCATGTTCAACGGCCTCGCTGGCGAGTCCACGAACATGATGATGCACCTCCCAGCGAGCTACCACCTCGTGATGGGCGGCTTCGCCTTCGGCGCTGTGTTCATGGCCACTGACCCCGTCTCCGCCGCCATCACGCCCGTCGGCCGCCTGATCTACGGCTTCCTCATCGGCGTCATGGCTGCGCTCGTGCGCGTCGTCAACCCGGCCTTCCCCGAGGGGATGATGCTCGCCATCTTGTTCCTCAACGTGTTCGCTCCCCTGATCGACTACTTCGCGATCAAGGGCGGCCGCTCACGCCGCATCGCCCGCATGGCGTCGGTCTAGGAGGCGAACCATGGCATTTAGTAATGGCTACATCTTCGGCTTCGCGGCTGGTGTCTGTGTCGTGTGCAGCCTTGCGCTCGGCACGGTGTCCCAGGCGCTCGGGCCCCAGCAAGAGACGAACCGTCGTCGCGACTCCCAGAAGAACGTCCTGGAGGCGGTCGGCTTGGTGGTCGACGGCAAGACGGAGTCGGGTGAGCGGCTCACGGGTCCGCTCAACGACGAGCTCTACAACACCCGCGTAGAGGCGCTCGTTATCGACGCCTCGACGGGCAAGGTGCTCGACGGCAAGACCCAAGACGATGTCCTCGCGGCGCGCGCCGCGATTAAGGGCACCGACAAGACGCCCGAGCTCCTCGCGGTCTTTCAGCGTGTCGACGACGGCAAGGTCGTCAAGACGGCGCTGCAGATGGATGGCGTCGGCCTTTGGGGCGCTATCGGCGGCTTCCTCGCGCTGGACACGGACGGCCGGACCATCTCTGGTGCCACCTTCGCCGCGCCGAAGGAGACCCCCGGTCTTGGCTACGAGATCACTCAGACTCCGTTCAGGAGCCAGTGGCCTGGCAAGAAGATCTACAACGACGCGGGACCAAGGCCCATTGTCGTGAACAAGGCGGGTTCGAGCGCTCAGCTCTGCCCCGGAGCCGCGTCGTCCTTCTGCGTCGATGGCATCTCCGGTGCCACCATGACGGGGGACGGCGTCACCAACATGGTCGCCAGCACGGTCTCCATCTACGAGCCCTACCTCAAGAACTTGCGCGCGGGAGGTGCACAGTGAGCACGACCAACGCTCCGGCCGCCGAGGCCGCGCCGCTCTTCGGCAAGAAGCAGAAGCGGATCTTCCTCGACCCCTTCATCGACAACAACCCCATCACCATCCAGATCCTGGGCGTTTGCTCGGCCCTTGCCGTGACGGTTCGGTTGGACAAGGCCATTGTTATGGCCATCGCGGTGACCGTGGTCACGGCGTGCAGCAACGTGGTCATCTCGATGCTGCGCAACTACATCCCGCCGTCGATTCGCATCATCGTGCAGCTGTCGGTCATCGCGTCGATGGTCATCGTCGTCGACCAGTTCCTGCAGGCCTACCTGTTCGACCTCTCCAAGGAGCTGTCGGTCTTCATCGGCCTCATCATCACGAACTGCATCCTGATGGGGCGCGCCGAGGCCTTCGCCATGGCCAATAAGCCCTGGGACTCGTTCTTGGACGGGCTCGGAAACGGCTTGGGCTACGGCATCGTGCTGGTGGTCGTCGCCATCATCCGGGAGCTCTTGGGCTCCGGTAAGTTCTTCGGGATGAAGCTCGTGCCGCAGGCGCTGTATGACTTTGGCTACCAGGACATGGGCCTCATGGTCCTCGCTCCCGGCGCGTTCATCGTTCTTGGACTCTTGGTCTGGGCGCAGCGCACCTGGACCGGCTACCACGAGGAGGCTTGATCATGGAAGCCCTGCTCTCCCTCGCAGTGAAGTCGATGTTCGTCGAGAACATCCTCCTCTCGCTCTTCCTCGGTATGTGCTCCTTCCTCGCGGTGTCGAAGAAGGTGGACACGGCCATCGGCCTCGGCGTCGCGGTCGTGTTCGTGCTCGGGCTCACCGCCCCGCTCAACTGGGCGCTCCACGAGTTCTTGCTCAAGAAGGGCGCGCTTGGCGTGCTCAGCCCGAGCTTGGCCGAGGTGGACCTCAGCTTCTTGAACTTCATCATGTTCATCGCCACCATCGCCGCCGCTGTGCAGCTTGTGGAGATGGTGCTCGATCGGTTCAGCCCCGCGCTGTACAACGCGCTCGGCATCTTCTTGCCGCTCATCGCCGTCAACTGCGCCATCCTCGGCGGCTCGCTCCTCATGGTCGAGCGCGACTATAACTTCGCGGAGTCCGTCGTCTTTGGCTTCTCGGCCGGCGGTGGCTGGGCCATGGCGATCATCGCGATGTCCGCCATTCGCTACAAGCTCCGCTACAGCAACATCCCGGTGGGGTTGCGGGGCCTCGGCATCACCATGATCATGACGGGCCTCATGTCGATCGCCTTCATGGCATTCTCCGGCATTAAGCTCGGTTAAGGAGTAGGCTGTGGACGTCGTTACCATTGGCGCGGCAGCCCTGGTCTTCACCTCGGTCATCGTCGCACTCGTCGCAATCCTGATCTTCGCGCGCAAGCAGCTCGTGGCTCAGGGCGACGTCTCCGTCTTCATCAACGGAGATGACACGAAGACCGTACAGGTGGCCCCAGGTCAGAGCCTGCTCTCTGCGCTCGCCTCGCAGAAGATCTTCGTCCCCTCCGCCTGTGGCGGCGGTGGATCGTGCGCACAGTGCAAGTGCAAGGTGCTCGACGGCGGCGGGGACGTGCTCCCCACCGAGGTCGCGCAGCTCACGGTGCGCGAGCGCAAGGACAACGTGCGCTTGGCCTGCCAGGTCAAGGTCAAGCAGGACCTGAAGCTCCACCTCCCCGAGGAGATCTTCGGCGTTCAGAAGTTCGAGTGCACGGTCGTGTCGAACGACAACGTGGCCACCTTCATCAAGGAGTTCAAGGTCCAGCTGCCGGAAGGCATGAGCATGGACTTTGAGCCGGGCGGCTACATCCAGATCGACGTGCCACGCTACGAGCTTGAATACGCCACGCTGCGCGACAACATCGCGCCCGAGTACCAGGCGGACTGGGATCAGTTCAAGATCTGGGACGGCAAGGCGTACTGCCGCGAAGACGGGTTTTACCGCGCGTACTCCATGGCGAACTACCCGGCCGAGGGCAACATCGTCATGCTCAACGTGCGCATCGCGACCGCTCCGCCGCGCACCACGGACATCCCCGGCGGCGTCTGCTCCTCCTGGATCTTTAGCCTCAAGCCGGGCGACAAGGTCATGGTGTCGGGCCCCTACGGCGAGTTCCACATCAACAAGACGGACCGCGAGATGGTGTACATCGGCGGTGGCGCGGGCATGGCTCCGCTCCGCAGCCAGATGTTCCACCTGCTCAAGACCCTCAAGTCGGGTCGCCGCATCAGCTACTGGTACGGCGCGCGCTCCATGCGCGAGGTCTTCTACTGGGACGAGTTCGAGGCGCTCACCAAGCAGTTCCCGAACTTCAGCGTTCACCTCGCCCTCTCGGACGCGCTGCCCGAGGACAACTGGACCGGCCCCACGGGCTTCATCCACAACGTCCTCCACGACAACTACCTCAAGGACCACGAGGCCCCGGAGGACTGCGAGTTCTACATCTGTGGACCGCCCATGATGTTCAAGGCCGTGCGCGGCATGCTGTCCAACCTCGGAGTTCCCGAGGAGAATGTTCGGTTCGACGACTTCGGTTGATCGGTTAGGCCGAACGGCACCGGGGGCCCTCGACGCTGCGTGCGGACGGGGCCCTTTTTGTTTCTCCCGCGACCTAGCACGCGCTGGGTCAAGCTGCCTTGGAGGCGCTATGTCCCAGATCATCGCTGACCAGACGGTCGTCTCGTTCCATTACACCCTCACGAACAACGAGGGCCAGGTGCTCCAGACCTCGTCGGGCGGCGAGGCTATGCCCTACCTTCACGGCGCGGGCAACATCGTCCCCGGCCTGGAAGAGGCCATGGGCGGCCACGCGGTCGGCGACAAGTTCAGCGTCGTCGTCCCCCCCGAGAAGGGCTACGGCCTCCGCATGAGCCCCGGCCCGCAGGCGGTGCCCCGCGACCAGCTCCCCGAGGGCGCCGAGATCTTCCCCGGCATGCCGCTCGGCGCCGAGACCCCCGACGGCCAGCACGTCATGCTCTTCGTGACCGCGGTGGACGAGGACCAGTTCTGGGTCGATACGGATCATCCGCTCGCTGGCGTTGAGCTCAAGTTCGACGTCGAGGTCGTCGCCGTTCGCGCCGCCACCGCGCAGGAGCTCGAGCACGGGCACCCACACGGCCCTGACGGCCACGCGCACCACTAGGTCCTTCGCCCCCCTTCCGGGTGGCGTCAAAGCGGGAGCTCGGCAGCGCGCCGGGCTCCCGCTTTGCGTTTGCGCTGCGCGAAGTGTCGCCCCCGGCGGCGGATCTGTAAACTCCATCCACGGTTCCGCTGCCGGAGGCGTACACAAACGCTAGGACGAGCCCTACACGCGCGAAGGGCGCGCTGAGTGACAGGCGGCGGGGATTGGATAAACCAGGCGCATGTACGCTCTCCTGCTCTCCCTGTTCGCGTGCGGTAGCCTCACCGCTGCACCCCAAGGCACCGGCCCGCACCGGGTGAAGCTTCACGGCGAGGCGATTGGCACGAGCTGGTCGGTCACGGCCGACCTGCCGCCCGAGGTGGACGACGCTCAGGTCCAAGTGGCGATCGACGCCGAGCTCGCCGTTGTCGACGCCACCATGAGCTCGTGGCGCACGGACAGCGAGATCGGTCGGGCGGTGGGCTCCTCAGCGCCGGTGAAGGTGTCTGCGCACACGGCGGGCGTCGTGGCCGAGGCCCTGGACATCGCGCGCCGGACGGGCGGCGCGTACGACCCCACCGTCGAGCCGCTCATGCGTGTGTGGGGGTTTCGCCACAACGCCAGCGCCCGCGCGCCCACGGCCGAGGCCCTCGCGGAGGCGATTGCCAAGGTGGGCTGGCAGCAGGTCAGCCTGACGGAGCGCGACGGCGACGCTTGGCTCGACACTCACGGCGCCTCCCTCGACCTGAGCTCCATCGCCAAGGGGCACGGCGTCGACCGCGTGGGCGATGTGCTCACCGGCCTCGGTAGCACGCGGTGGTTGGTCGAGGTGGGCGGCGAGGTGCGCGGTCGCGGCGGGCGCTCGGCGGAGGATCCGTGGCGGGTAGGCGTCGACGAGCCCAAGGCGGAGATCCCGTCAGGGACGGTCTTCGCGCAGGTCATCGTGCTGCGCGACGGCGCCCTCGCGACCTCGGGCAACTACCGCAACTTCCACGAGGTGGATGGACAGCGCGTGGCCCACACGCTCGATCCAAGGGTTGGAAAGCCGATTAAGACGCATGTACTCTCGGCCAGCGTGGTCGCGCCCACCTGCCAGACGGCGGACGGGTGGGCGACGGCGCTGATGGTGCTCGGCACCGAAGGCCTCCCGCTCATCGAGGCGCTGCCTGGTGTCGACGCGCTGCTCTTGCTCGACGATGGCACCCGCGCGCAGACCTCGGGCTTGGGGCCCTGGCTCCAGCCCTAGCTACCGCGCGATCGCGTCCAAGCTCAGCGGGCGCGCGCGCACGTCCGCGTAGAGCGAGCCGTCCTGAATGGCGTTGCTCAGCGGCGGGTTGAGGGGGCGTACGCCGTGTCGGTGGTGCCGGTCAGCACATAGTCCAGCAGCGTTCCCCAGCAGTCCTCGACCGCGGTGAGCCCGGAGACAGGCAGGCGAAAGCCTCCATGCACGTCGCTGAGGGCCTCGCCGAGCACGTCGCCGGGGGTCCATGCGCGGTCCTCCAAGCGAACGACGGCGCGAGCGATGGGGTCGCCAGCCGCGTCCACGACGACGCCCTCGACCGTGAGGTCCCACGTGCTCACGGCGCCGCACGCGCTCTGGGGCGGTGGTGGTGGTGGGGGCGCTGCGGTCGCGGTGTCCTCGATCGGTTCGAGCACACCGCTCGCGGCGCAGGCAGTGAGAAGGAGGAGGGGCAGCACGCGCATTCGCCGAGTCTAGCGCAGATCCGTGCTTACAGTCGGGGATGACTCGCGCACGGCGGCCGCGTGCGAGACGGGATAGGCTCTCTCGCAGGAGGAACCATGGCGACGTTGATGCTTACCTTCGCGCTGTTCTCAATCGGCTTCTTTGGTATGGCGATCGGCCTCATCTTCCAGGGGCGCATCCTTCAGAAGTCCTGCGGCGGCGGCGGCGATGACGGTGCGTGTGCCTGCGCGCGCAAGGACGCGGCGGTGTGCCCCTCCGACGAAGAGCTGGTTCGAATCGCGCAGATCGCGCACCCGAACCCCAAGCATCATCGCTAGGCTCGCCGATTTGGAGCCTGACGCAGCGTTTTGTAGGTAAATCGTGCACACTTCAGCTGCGCTTGTCTCCGTCGTCGTCCCCGCCTTTCGCGAAGCGGGCAACCTCACGCCCCTGCACGAAGAGCTCGTGCGCGCCCTCGCGGGCGAGCGCTGGGAGCTCATCTTGGTAGACGACGGCAGCACGGACGGCACCTGGGACGTCATCGAGTCGCTAGCGCAGGCGGATCCTCGCGTTCGCGGCGTTCGCCTCTCCCGCAACTTTGGGCATCAGCCGGCGCTGCTGGCGGGCCTCGCGGCAGCCCAAGGCCAGGCGGTGATCAGCATGGACGCGGACCTTCAGCACCCGCCAGCGCTGCTGCCGGAGCTGTTGGCGCGCTGGCGTGCTGGCGCGCAGATCGTGCACACCCAGCGCAAGAGCGGCGCCGAGACGTCCTGGTTCAAGCGGAGCTCGTCGCGTTGGTACTACGTGGTGTTCTCCATGCTCACGGGTGTACCGCTCGCGGAGGGGCAGTCCGACTTTCGCCTGCTCGACCGCCGCGTCGTCGGCGCCTTGCAGGCGATGGATGAGGTCGAGGTCTTCTTGCGCGGCATGGTCCAGTGGGTCGGCTTTCGCTCGGTCACGGTGCCCTACGAGGTGCGCGCGCGCCACAGCGGGGAGTCCAAGTTCGGGCTGCTCAAGATGGTTCGCTTTGGCCTTCACGGCGTCACGTCCTTCTCCACGATCCCGCTGCGCGCAGGGATCGCGCTCGGCTTCTTGACGGCGGCCGCCGCGTTTTGTGAGCTGGCTTATGTGGTGGCCGTGCGATTATTGGGTGCGCCAGTGCCGGGCTGGGCGAGCGTGCTCGGGATCGTCGCGATGCTCTTTGGCGTGAACTTCATGCTCATGGGCTTTCAGGGGATCTACCTAGGTCACGTGTTCTCGCGTGTTCGTCGGCGTCCCACCTATCTTATCTCCGACACCGTAGGCGATCTGAACCTGAAGGGGCGCGCTGATGATCACGACTGAGCAGGACCTGTTCTACGACCGCATGGTGTCGAGCGCAGCGTGGGACGACGTCACGAACCCCTACGAGACGGCGCGCCGCCTGCATGTCGTGTTCGCCGTGTTGCTCAAGGATGTGCCGCTCGCTGGGCGCGCGCTCTTGGACGGTGGAAGCGGGGGCGGTCACTTCAGCGCCGAGGCGGCGCGCCGAGGCGCGGTCGTCACGAGCGTCGACGTCGGCGAGAACCTCTTGGCGCAGGTCGCCAAGCGCTGCGACACGACCCGCGTGCTCGGCAGCCTCTTGGACCTGCCCTTTGAGACGGCCTCGTTCGATGTGGTCATGTCGACCGAGGTCATCGAGCACACGGAGGACCCGGAGCGCGCGCTCGGGGAGCTGGCGCGCGTGCTGAAGCCCGGAGGCACCTTGGTGGTGACCACGCCTGGGCGTCTCTGGCAGCCTGTTGTGCGCTTGGCCTCGGCGCTGCGGCTTCGGAGCTACCAAGGGCGCGAGAACTTTTTGTGGCCAAAGCGCGCCGCCGCGGTGCTCGCCCAGGCGGGGGTGCAGGTCGACGAGCTGCGGGGCTTCAACCTGCTGCCGTTGTTTCACCCGTCCTTCGAGCGCGTCTTGCGGCGCCTCGACCGCTTTGGTGCGGTGCGACCGGAGCCCTACGTGAACTTCGGCCTGCGCGGAACCAAGGCGACGGGGTGAGGTCGGCGTTCACGCGGCATCTTCCTGGCTTTGGCGTGCTCGTCCTGCTCGTCGTCGCTTGGTCCACCCTGTGGTTTGGCGTCGGTTGGGGTGGGGTCGACGACGGCAACTACTTGCACGTGGCGGAGCGTCTGCTCGACGGACAGGTGCTTCATCGCGATGTGCAAGACGTTCACACGGGCTACATCAACCTATGGAACGCGGCGGTCGCCGGCGTGTTTGGACGCACGCTCCTCGCGCTGCGCTGGCCGCTGGTCGCGATCGACCTCGTCGTCGCGGGGCTGATCTACGCCGTCGTCGCCGCGCGAACCTCGCCAGGGCGCGGCGCGCTCGCGGCGCTCGCGATCGGGTTGCTGTCAGTTCCGCTGGTGCCCAACCCCACCGCCAACTGGTACGCGCTGCTGTGCGTGGTCGTCGCCATCGCTGCGGCGGAGCTCGCGGAGGACCGCCCGCGCGTCGAGGTGGTGCTGGGCGCGATGCTCGGGTTGACCTTCGGCTTTCGGCAGCTGTCAGCGGTCTTCTTCGCTGCGGGTCTCGTGGCCTACCTGCTGCACCGTCCCCCTCGCGACCAGGGCTCGCCTCGCTTGGCGACGCTGTCCGGCTTGCTCGCGCTCGCTGTGGTCGGCGCCGTGTTCGCGCGCGCGGAAGACGCGGTTGGACTGCTGTTGTACGCCTTGCCCTCGCTCGCGGTGGTGGCGGTCGCTACCGCTCGAACGCGCTGGTCGGATCGCGCGTGGGGGCTGGTGCTGCTTCGGCTCGCGGCGGGCTTCTCGCTCGCGCTAGCGCCCCTCGCGGCCTATCACGCGTGGCACGGCACCGTTCACGAGTGGCTTCGCGACGTCGTCGTCGTCGCGCTGTCGCTGCCTGGCTTGCCCTTTGTGGCCCGCCTTGAGCACCTGTTCTTGGTCGCGGCGCCGCTCGTGGTCCTGAACCAGCCCGAGGGCGCTACGCTGACCGGCCTGGTCGCGAGCAGCTTCTTCCCGATCCTGGCGCTCTCACCCTGGCTGGCAGCGGTTCCGACCCTCAGGCGCATGCTGGCTGGCGCGGCGCCCGGCGCGCTCCCGATCCTCGCGGTCTGCTTCGCACCGGTCTCGCTCCACTACGCGACGCCCATGTACCTGTACTACGCGGCGCCGCTCAGCCTGTGCGCCCTGCTGCTGCTGGCCTACACCCGGCGTTCGCATCGGCGCTGGACGGCGGCGCTCGCGATCGTTGCGATCGGCCTTGGCGCGACCTTCTTTGGGGGGCGCAGCGCATGGGGCTTGCTGGTCGACACCCTTCGGGGGGCTCCGCAGCACCAACGTCTGGTGGACCTGCCCGCTGCCCGCGTGTGGATCCCCGCGGAAGAGGCGGATGCCTACGAGCACATGGTGGCGGTGATCCATCGCTACGCGGGGCCAGACGACGCCATCTTGGCGATGCCGAACCAAGCGACGCTCTACGTGCTCGCTGAGCGACGCAATCCGACGCGCTTCTTTAACAGCGCGCTCGGCCTTTATGACCCGCTCGATCGTGCGCGCGCCGAAGCGGATGTCGCCTCAGATCCACCGAAGCTGGTGCTCTGGAATCCAGACGACAAGTACGTCACCCCGCCAGCGACGGCGTTCATTGCGCGGCTGCTCCCGGCCTACGACCGCGTCGGAGTCGACGCCCAGCTGGGATTGGAGATGTGGGTGCGGAGGCGCGAGGCGGAGTCCCTGGCGCCGTGAACAATTCGGGCACCGGTCATCCGAGCCGGACAGTCTTAGCGACACCACAAGTCGTGTTTTTTTGGGGGGGAAGACGAGGAGGGACGATAGACGCGGTTTGGAAAAACATCGGAGCAAGCCGACATGACTCACCCCAGACAGCCTCTTCATCCCTCCTCAGCCTGCAAGGTAGCCGCGCGCGCCCTCGCGGCGCAAGGGCAGTATGGAATCGTCACCGATCTGGCGCGCGAACACGGCCTCCCGCGTCAACGCGTCTACGCCGTCCGCGAACAGGCACGCGTCGCGTGGGAGGCCACGTTCACGCGGCCAAGGCCCAGGCAGTCGGGCGGCTTCACGCTGGAGATGACGCACGCCGACATGCTGCGCTCTGTGGTGGGGCTGCGGGTGATCACCCCCGCTTCCGTCCGCGACATCGTCGAGGCGCTGCCCGTTCTGTATGGTAGACGATGGAGCTACGGAAAGGTCTGGAACGTACTCCAAGAAGCGGAGCAGCG
>Ga0210044_10001541_pt1 | contig 35105 bp, 33 predicted proteins | sample CryGey13umfilter_2_FD_183959 | JGI IMG/M metagenome (GOLD analysis project Ga0210044, IMG submission 183959) | Groundwater microbial communities from aquifer in Utah, USA - Crystal Geyser 4/9/14 3 um filter (SPAdes) (version 2) | ecosystem: Environmental > Aquatic > Deep subsurface >...
CGTTTTTCGTGAGTCCAATTTCCGAGAATTATCAACTTTGCTCCTCCGACACATTTTTTCCCCACCCAACAACACCCGCCTGGGCCACCTGTGCGGCCCCATGGACGCGCATTTGCGCACCATTGAGGCCGCGCTGCAGGTCAAAATTGCACACCGCCACGAGCAGTTCAAGGTCGATGGCCTCAAGGCCAATGCCAAACGCGGCATGGAAATGCTGCAGGCGCTGTACGAGATGGCAGCGCACCCGATCGAGCCGCGCACCGTGCAGTTGATGCTCGCGGGTGACGGTGATGTCAACGGCGCCGAAGGCCCGTCGCTCAAGACCAAACGCGCCGACCTGAAACCCCGCTCCATCAACCAGGCGCATTACCTCGACAGCATTGCCAGCCACGACATCACTATCGGCATCGGCCCGGCCGGCACCGGCAAAACCTACCTGGCCGTGGCGATGGCCGTCGATGCCCTGCAGCGCAGCACCGTGCAGCGCATCGTGCTGACGCGCCCTGCCGTGGAAGCCGGCGAGCGCCTCGGCTACCTGCCCGGTGACCTGGCGCAAAAAATCGACCCGTATTTGCGCCCGCTCTACGACGCGCTGTACGACCTGATGGGTTTCGAGGCCGTGCAAAAAGCCTTTGAGCGCCAGACCATCGAGATCGCGCCGCTGGCCTTCATGCGCGGGCGCACGCTCAACACCGCGTTTGTGATTCTGGACGAGGCGCAAAACACCACGCCCGAGCAGATGAAGATGTTTTTGACGCGCATCGGCTTTGGCTCCAAGGCCGTGATCACCGGTGACGTCAGCCAGATCGACCTGCCCAGCACCCAGCTCAGCGGCCTGATCGACGCCGAGCGCGTGCTCAAAAGCGTTGAGGGCATTGCAATTTGCCGCCTGACCAGCGCGGATGTGGTGCGGCACCCGCTGGTGGCGCGCATTGTCGATGCCTATGATGCACCCGGGCGCATCAACCTGTACCCGCGTGACGATGCGCTGCCCGTTGCGCCCCTGGCCACCGCCCCCAAACCCACTCGCAAACCCGCCAGATGAACAAACTCACCCTGTCATTGCAGTTCGCCAAATTCCCCGAATCCGCCCTGCACCGCGCTGCCCTGCCGCGCCACAAAGTTATGCGCTGGCTGCGCGCCGCGCTACAGAGCGACGCCGAGCTCACCGTGCGCATTGTCGATGCCGCCGAAGGCCAGGCGTTGAACCGCGACTACCGCAAGAAGGACTACGCCACCAACGTGCTGACCTTCGACTACACGCAAGAGCCGGTCGTCACGGCTGACCTGGTGCTGTGCGCGCCGGTGGTGGCCAAAGAGGCCGAGGAACAGGGCAAAACCCTGGAAGAACACTACGCGCATTTGCTGGTGCACGGCGCGCTGCACGCACAGGGCTGGGACCATGATGAAGATGAAGATGCCCAGGTGATGGAGCTGCGCGAAAGCGACATCATGGCGCGGCTTGGGTTTGACAACCCGTATTGAGGCGTCAAAGCAAGCCAGCGCAAGGGCGAGTGGCCCGGGATGGCGCCAACCCCTGCGCCGTTCAGCGCGGGCTCAGTCAACCAACCAGCAGCACGAAAGCGGCGGCACCATGACCGCGTTGTTTTCGACCGTGAGGCGCTCGCCAGAGCAGAGCTCGCGCATGGCCTCTTGTTGGAATAGGCCATAGGGACGCAGCGCATCCAGTGGCAGCCGTTGTGCGTTGGTATTGAAGTTGCTCACCACCAGCACCCGGCTGCGTGCGTTGTGCAGGTCGGTGCGTAAAAAAACCAGCAGGTTGGCGTTGTCCACACTGATCAACTGGCGATCGTCAAAATCGGCAAAGGCACTGAGCTCTTTGCGTTGGGCGATCATTTTTTTCAGCGCGCTGAAAATGCGCTGCTCCACCGTGCCACTCTGGTGGCGCAAGGCCGCCTTCTGCCAGTCAAAATAAGAGCGATTGACCCAGCGGTTGTCATCGGCTTTGGATGGGTCAGCCAGGTAGGCCAAGCTGTTGAGCGTGCCAACGGCATCACCGTAGTAAAACAGCGGAATGCCGCCAAAGGCAAGGATCAGGCTGTGCAACATCAATATGGTTTTGATGGCAGCGTCGATGGCTTCGGGGTCGTCGTCGTTCTGCGCCACTTCAAGTCCGGCCAGCGAGGCCAGAGCACCCGATATGCGGGCATCGCCGGTTTTCGGGTTCACGCCAAAAGGCAAGCCACGGGCTGCTGAGCCAGCAAATCGCCCGGTGAAATAGTCCAGCAAAAAGCGCCGGTGCAGCACCGGGTCATAACCCGACAGGCGCACATCGTTGTCGTCAAAACCCAGGCCGATGTCGTCGTGGCAACGCACATAGTTGAGCCAGGTGGCCCGCTCCAGTTTGACCGGCAAGTGTTTGATGCCCTGGTTGAGCAGCACGGCATTTTTGGTGGCCACGCCGTCCCACAGCAAACTCATGAGCGTGGCGTTGTAGGCAATCTCGCACTCTTTGGCGTTGATGGCGTCTTCACCAAAATACTTGGCCACTTCGCTCGGCGCCACGATGGCTTCGGCGATGAACAGCACACCCGGCGCGGTGACCTGGCAGCAGTCCTTCATCAATTGCAGCAGCAGGTGCGCCTCGCGCTCGTTTTGGCAGGTGCTGCCGATTTTTTTCCACAAAAAGGCCACCGCGTCCAGCCGCAAGATGTCGGTGCCCTTGTTGGCCCAGAACAAAATGATGTCGATCATCTCGATCAACACCGCCGGGTTGCGGTAGTTCAGGTCCCATTGGTAGGTATTGAACACCGTCATGACCCACTTGCCCATGGCGGCATCCCAGGTGAAGTTGCCCGGCGCCGTGGCCGGAAAGACCTCGGGCATGGTTTCTTCAAAGGCATCGGGCGTGTCGCGGTCGTCAAAAACGTAGTAGTAGTCCTGATACTTTTTCTCGCCCTGGCGCGCCCTCTGCGCCCACTCGTGTTCGTCTGACGTGTGGTTGACGACCACGTCGAGCACCAGCAGCATGTCGCGCTTTTTTAGCGTGGCGGCCAGCGCCTCGACGTCTTCTGTGGTGCCGTAGCGGGCGTCTACCTTGAAGAAATCCCTGACCGCGTAGCCGCCATCAGCCTGATCGGACGGGCAATCCAGAATTGGCATGATGTGCAGCAAATTAATGCCCAGGTCTTGCAGGTAGGGCAACTTGCTGCGCAGGCCATTCAGGTCATCGGCAAAGCGGTCGCAATACAGCGCCATGCCAACCCACTTCTGGCTCAGGAACCAGTTGTAGTCGCGCTCGCGAGCCAGGTCTGATTTGCGCAGTTGCGGGCTGCGTTCCATGTAACGCAGCGCTAGCGTTTCCACCAGGCTGACCAGCTGCGGCTTGAAGTCGGGCCTGTCACCGTAGAGCAGATGAAACAGGGAATGGATGGCGTAAAAATTGGCCCCAAGACGGGTGTAAAAGTGGCGCAGCCGGAAGTTGCCGATCTCGGGTTTGAGCTCGATCAGAATCTCGTTCAACATCGCGTGGGATGCTTGTTCGTACATCAGGAATCTCCAGACTATTTCAGTTAGGTTTCAGCTTTGTTGTCAGTTTTTACGCGCAGCCAGGCATCCAGCTCGGGGTGGTAATGGGCCACGCCCTCAAGAATGCCCGCGCTGTAATTGCCGTTCATGCCCAGGTAACCGCCTTGTGCCACATACAAGGTGTCGGGGTTGGCAGATGCCGCCTGGCTTTTTACTTGGGCGTCGGCATTGGCCACCAGCACAGCTGGAATGCCGCTGAGCAGCACATCCAGATCGTTGCCGCTGTCGCCGGCAAACAAGGTGTTGTCGTCGGGGAATCCGAGTTGCTGCACCAGGAAGCGGATGGCGTGCAGTTTGTTGGCGCTGGCGGGTAAGACGTCAAGCAAACCAAGCGCCGCAGGTTCGTCAATGCTCCAGATCAGGTTGGCCCGTATCTGCGCCTCCTTCAGGCGGGCGTCAACGGCACGGATCAGGCTCTCAGAATCCTCAGCCAGCGCCACGTGGTAACTGAGCTTGTAGCGGTTCTGCTGCGCCAGGGGCTGCAGGCGTAGCGCCGGAAAAACACTGAGCAAACGGCACAGGTCCTCGTGCGCGAGGCCATGCCAATCGGGAGCAATGTATGCCTGCCACGCGTCATCGGTCTGCCAGCCTGCGGGCATGACCTGATAGATTGTGGAGCCCACATCGGCAATGGCGAAATCCGGCACGGGCAATTCGAACTCGGCGATGGCTTGCTCAATTAGGCCGCGGTGCCTGCCACTGACATAGACCAGCGTCACATCTTCCCGGCGAACCAGTTGCCGAAATAGCGCCAGTGCGCCCTTTGAGTCTGGCTGGGCACCGTTGGCAATCAGAGTTCGGTCCAGGTCGGTGCACAGCAGCAAGCGGTTCATGCCGCTGCGGCGGCCGAGTCGTCCGCAAAGAAGTGGTAGTGCGTCATGGCTTCCAGGATACCGGCAGCGTAGGGCTGTTTTGAAAAATAGATTTTTTCGCTGTTTGCCAGATCAGATAGCTCGTCCAGGTGGCGGTTGTCCACCACCACGCCCAGCGTGTTGCCGCGCAACATGTCGGCGTCGGCGCCGGTCACGCCGGCCACCAGCGTCTGCTCCAGCGGAAAACCGAACTGCTCGGCACACCAGCGCAGCGCCAGACCCTTGGACGCGCGCAGCGGCAGCACGTCAATAAACTGGCCAAAAGAAAAGATCACGTTCACCGCCTGTTCATTGCGCAGCAACAGTTGCCGGATGTCATTGACATTGGCCAGCGCAACATCTATGAAGTAGCTCAGCTTGAAAGCGCTTTGATAGGCTTTAGCCTGCAGGGTCAAGCCGGGCAAGTCTTTCAGAACATCGTGCACCGTCTGCCTGCTCCACAAGTGGTCGATGTGACGCGCCCAGACCGCGTCTTCGGTCAGGTTGGGCGCGTAATGGATTTGCGTGCCCTGCCCGGTGATCAGCACGTCGGGCTGGGGAATGCTGTGCCGTTTTAACGTGTTGAGCGCATCGTCGAGGCTGCGCCCGGTGGCAATGCCAAAAATGATGGCTTTGCGGTGCGCGTGCATGGTCTGCAAAAATGGCGCCAGCGATGCCATGTCACCAATCAGGTTTTGATCCAGGCTGGCAAAGATGGCTTGGTCACGAAACGTGCCTGCACGCCGTTGCAAGTTCATATGGGTAATGGGTTCGGTTTTTTCCACCAGCGGACGAATCTCCGACAGGTAGCTTTCCACATGCGCCGGCCATGAATAGAACCGCTGAACCCCCTCCATCCCGTTTTTGGCCAATCGCCGCCAGGCTGGCCTGTCGGTCAGTGCCTGCAGCAACGTGGCCGCCATGGACGCTTGGTCGAGCGGGTTGATCAGGTAGCCGTTCTGGCAGTTACGGATGATGTCGGTCGGGCCGCCGTCTTCGGTGGCCACAATCGGCAGACCGCACGCCGCCGCCTCGATCAGCGTCAGGCCGAAGGGCTCCGTCAAGGCCGGGTTGCAAAACACACCGCGCAACGCGGCGGCCAGACGATACAACACAGCCACCTCTTCCTGCTTGTGGTTTTTTGGGTAGGCCACCTTGCCGTAAAGGTCATATTTATCGATGGCCAGAAGGATGTCGGTGAGCACCGTTTTGGCCACCGCCTCCATCTCCTGAATGTCGTCGCGATTGCCCGCCACAATGACCAGGTTGGCGGCTTCTTGCAGGGCCGGCGATGCACCGTAGGCTTCGATCAGCGCCACGATGTTTTTCTTTGGATCAGGACGCGACAGAGCCAGAATCATCGGTTTGTTGGGCTGATGCAGGTAGCGCTTGAGCGACAACGCAATGGGACTCTTTTTTTCGTCACCCAAGGGCGGGAAAAATTGCGTCAAATCTGTACCGGGCGGAATCACACGCATGCGCTCGGGCTGGTAAAAGTCATACAACCCGTATTGCTGCTCAATCTCCTGGCGGGTGCTGGTGATGACCCGCTCGGCCACACCCAGCGTTGTTTCTTCGGCCTCAATGCGGCGCGAGATGTGGTAAGTGGACTCGATCTCGCTGCGTTTGATACCGCTGGCCAATAACTGCTTGCGTTTGTTGCGCCCCAAAGAGTGGCCGGTATGAACCAACGGAATGCCCAGCTGGTGCGACAGGCGCGAACCCACATAACCAGCATCGGCGTAGTGGCTGTGAATCACATCGGGCATGCGCGGCTGGCTTTTGAGGTAGGCCAGCACGTTGTCAGAGAAATTTTCCAGCGAGTCCCACAGCATCTCCTTGCGCAGGTATTTTTCTTCGCCGCATTCAATGCGCACAATGCTGGCCTTGTCAGAGAGCGGCTCCAGCAGCTGTGCATAGTCGGCGCTGACCTGGGGGTCGATGACGCGGCGCGTCAACAACACCACTTTGTCGACGTCCGCGCGTTCACCGAGTGCGCGTGCCAGTTCCACCACATAGCGCGTCTGGCCGCCCGTGTCGGCGTCGCGCCCAAGCTCCAGGTTATGGCCACGGATCAGGCCATGAACACTGATCAGGACAACGTACAAACCTTGCTTGTCTGCGACCGCTTGCTTGTTCATCACGTCCACGCCTGCAAAAAGGGTTGGTAAAAATTCACATCGTCCGGAATCGCGCCGCGGATGCCGCAAATGGCCGCAGCGAACACATTGGCTCGTTCCAGCGTTACAGCGGTTGGCCAATGCCGTAGCGTGCCCAACAAATAGACCGCCGCAAAGCCGTCACCGGCGCCCACCGTGTCAACTACGGCCACAGCCACCTGGCTGGTGCCAGACGCCACCACCTGGCCATCGCGGCCCATCTGCCAGGCGCCATCTGCGCCGCAGGTGACAACCACCTGTGCCAGGTCGAAACGGTGCATCAGCGCCATCGCCTGGCCGTGCGGATCGCCTGACGACAACCCGAACATGTCGGCCAATGCTGGCAATTCCTGGTCGTTGAGCTTGACGATATCTGCCATTTCCAGGGAAAAAGCCAGCGTGCTTTCGGTGTACCAGGGCGCGCGCAAATTGACATCAAGGAACTTGCTTGCCTGCGTGCTTTGCAGCAGGGTGGCCAGCGCGTGCCGCGCGGCAACATGGCGCTGCGCCAGCGTGCCGTAATACACCAGCGCCGGTCGCTGCGGTGACTCAACCAGCTGTGCCACGCTGGGGTCAATGAAATCGTAGGCCTGCTGGTCAAGAATTTCAAAGCGGTGCCCGCCGTTTTCCAGATGCACCTTGACCTGGCCCGTTGGGTACTGCGAGTCCAACTGAACGCCACGGCTGTCCATGCCACTGCTGGCCATGGTGGCGAGCACGTCACGGCCCAGCGCGTCGTCGCCCACGCGCGACAGCAGCAGCGGTTCGCAGCCAAAGGCCTGCAGATGACGGGCCACGTTGAACGGCGCGCCGCCCAACACAGCGCGCTCAGGAAACACATCCGCTAGCACCTCGCCAAACAGCGCGACCCGGCTGTTTTGGGGGCTGCTTTGCAACGGCAGTTTGGCATTGGAAATGGGCGATATCAAGGCTGAAGTCCTTCGCGGTTGGGCACTGTCATCGTATCGGCAGTATCAACGCCATTGTGCAACGGTCAGCATCAGCCAGCCATGGGACAATTCAGCCATGTACTTATTATTTGAAGAAACCGGCAAATTTCTGGCCGGGCGCATCCTCTCCGAGGCCGACGCATCGGCGCAGGTGGAACTGGACTCGGGCAAGCGCGTCAAGGTCAAAGCGGCCAACATGCTACTCAAGTTCGACAAACCCACGCCGCATGAACTGATGGCCGCTGCGCAGGCCGTGGCCGCCAGCATCGAGCTCGACATGGCTTGGGAATTTGCGCCCGAGGGCGACTTTGGCTTTGCCGAGCTGGCGCGCGACTATTTTTCAGAGCACGCCACCCTGGAGCAACAGGCCGGCATGCTGATGGCACTGTTTGAGGCGCCGCACTACTTTCGCCGCGCCGGCAAGGGGCGTTTTAAAAAGGCCTCGGCTGACATCCTGGCCCAAGCCTTGGCGGCCATCGAGAAAAAGAAACAGGTCGCACTGCAAATCGAGGCCTGGGTCAAGGAATTGAGCGAAGGCATCTGTCCGCAAGCCATCCGCGATCAGCTCTACAAAATCCTGTTCAAGCCCGACAAAAACTCGCCCGAATACAAGGCTGTGGTCGAGGCCTCGCGCGCCACGCATCTGGGGCCGCTCGACCTGTTGATCAAGGCCGGCGCCATCGACTCGCCTTACCAGTTCCACTGGAAGCGTTTTCTGCTGGAGAACTTTCCCAAGGGCACGGGGTTCCCGAAGTTTGAGGCACCGCCAATCAAGGACGAGCTACCGCTGTCTTCAGCACGTGCCTTCTCGATTGACGACTCGGCCACCACCGAGATCGACGACGCGCTGTCGGTGCAAGGCCTGGGCACCGGCACCGTGGTGCTGGGCATTCACATTGCTGCGCCCGGCCTGGCGATTCAACCCGGCAGCGCGGCCGACGCGCTGGGCCGCGCACGCCTGTCCACGGTGTACATGCCGGGCTACAAGCTCACCATGCTGCCCGACGAGGTGGTGCAAAACTACACCCTGATGGAAGGACGCGACTGCCCGGCGGTGTCGCTGTATGTGACGCTGGACGAGGCCACGCTGGAGATCAAGGCGACCGAGACCAAGCTGGAGCGGGTCCACATTGGCGCCAATTTGCGCCACGACCAGTTGGATGCCGTGGTCACCCTGGAGTGGCTGCAAGACCCCACCTTCATGCACGATACCGACCCGCCGCCGCTGCAGCACAAACGCCCGCAACTCTCATTTTTGTACCGGCTGGCGCAAGACCTGAAAGCTAAACGCGAAGTGGTGCGCGGCAAGCCAGAAAACTTCAACCGCCCTGACTACAACTTCAAGCTCGTTGGAAACAACGGCGCCGAGCCAGAAGGCACCGAACAGGTACAGATCAGCGTGCGCCAGCGCGGCGCGCCGCTGGACTTGATCGTGTCCGAAGCCATGATCCTGGCCAACAGCACCTGGGGCAACTGGATGGCTGAGCTGGGTGTGCCCGGCATTTACCGCAGCCAGGCGTCGATGTTGCCCGGCGTCAAGGTGCGTATGGGTACGCGCGCGTTGCCGCACGCGGGTATCGGTGTCAAGAGTTATGCCTGGAGCAGTTCACCGCTGCGCCGTTACGTGGACTTGCTGAATCAGTGGCAAATCATTGCCTGCGCGCGCCACGGCAAGACCGCCGCGCTGGTGGCGCCGTTCAAACCCAAAGACGCCGAGCTGTTTTCGATCATCTCCAGCTTTGACGCAGCTTACTTTGCCTACAACGGCTACCAGAACGCCATTGAGCGTTTCTGGACGCTCAAATACGTGCAACAGCAGGGCATCACCGAGATTGAGGCCGCCCTGTTCAAGGACAACCTGGTGCGCGCCGACCACCTGCCGCTGGTGCTGCCGGTGATGGGCGTGCAAGGCCTGCCGCGCGGCGCTCGGGTGCGCGTGAAGCTGGGCGACATCGACCTGGTGTCGCTCGACATCCACGGCACCGTGATCGAGCGACTCGACGCCGAACCCGGGGTGTTCGACGCCGAAGAAGAGCAGGACGACGACACCGTGGTCGGTCCGATCACCATCGCCGTGGACCTGAGCGACGCCAACGCTGACGCCGACACCGCGCCTAACCCGCCTCCCGCCGAGGCCGCCACTGCGCCGTGAAGCTGCTGCCGTTGAGTACCCTACAGATCGCCCTGGGTGTCTCCATTGCGGCGCACGCGGCGCTGCTGACCGTGCGGCTGGTGGACCCCCGGGCTTTCAACCGGGTGCTGCAAGACAGCCCGCTCGAAGTGATTCTGGTCAATGCAGACACCCGCGAGCAGCCCGACAAGGCGCAGGCCATTGCCCAGGCTGCGTTAGCCGGGGGCGGCGAGGCTGCGCGCGGCCGCGCCAAAAGCCCGCTGCCGCCCGCTCTGCGCAACACCGACGGCCAAGACCAGGAACTGGATCAGCAGCGCCAGTTGCAAGATATGCAGGCGCAGCAACACCTGCTGCTGCTCAATGTCAAGAAGTTGCTGGCCAAATTGCCGCCCGAAGTGCCGCGCCAGGAAACGCAGAGCCCCGAGCAGACGCAACGCGAGCAAAAGCGCAAGCAGCTCGTCAAGCTACTGGCCGAAATCGAACGCCGCATCAACCTGGAAAACGCCCGCCCGAAAAAGCGCTACATCAGCCCGGCCACGCGCGAAGCGGTGTATGCGCTGTATTACGACCGCTTGCGCCGCGCCATCGAAGCGCGGGGCACGCAGAATTTTCCGCAAGTGAGCGGCCAAAAGCTCTATGGCGAACTGACCATGCTCATCAACATCAACCGTGACGGCCGCGTGCTGTCCACCGAGGTGGTACAAAGCTCCGGTAACCCGAAGCTCGACCGGCAGGCGCGTGCCATTGCCAGCAGTGCCGGGCCGTTTGGCAAATTCAGCGCCGCCATGCGCCGTCAGGCCGACGAGATTGCCGTGGTGTCGCGCTTCAACTTCACCCGCGACGACACGCTGAAAACCCAACTCAACGGTCAATAATTCCCCGCTTTGAACCCAATGACCACCGACCTCTACTGCGTGATGGGCCACCCTGTGGCGCACAGCCGCTCACCCTGGCTCCACGCCCGTTTTGCCGAGATCACCGGCCAGCAGTTGCACTACGACAAGCGCGACATTGCGCCGGGCGACTTTGCCCGCAGCGTGCGGGCCTTCATTGAGGAAGGTGGGCGCGGCTGCAACATCACCGTGCCGTTCAAGTTTGAAGCCGCGGAGCTAGCCACCCACGCCAGCGCACGCAGCGTGTTGGCGCAGGCGTCAAACACGCTGACCTTCAAAAACGGCCAGATTCTGGCCGACAACACCGACGGCATTGGCCTGGTGGCAGACATCGAGCGCAATGCCGACCTGCCGCTCAAGGGACTTCGCCTGCTGCTGATTGGCGCAGGCGGCGCTGCGGCCGGCGTGCTGGGGCCGCTCTTGCAAGCCAGCCCGGCACACCTCAGCGTGGCCAACCGCACGCTGCACAAGGCCAGCGAACTGGTGGCGCGGCATCAAGCGCTGGCGGCGCAGCACAACACGGTGCTGGAAGCACACAACCTGCACGCACTCAACGAAGCCTTCGACGTCATCATCAACGCCACTGCCACCAGCCTGAGCGGCGCGGGCGTGCCGGTTGACGCGCGTGTTTTGCAGCCCGGTGCGCTGGCCTACGACATGATGTACGGACCCGGCGCGCAAGGCTTCATGGACTGGGCGCGCGCCCACGGCGCCGTGCCGCGCGACGGCCTGGGCATGCTGGTGGAGCAAGCGGCAGAGTCCTTTTTGCTTTGGCGCGGCGTGCGCCCGCCGTCGGGTCAGCTGCTGAGCGAGTTGCGCGCCGTCATTGCGGGCGGGCACTGAAGCCATGAAACCGTTTTGGCGCTGGTTCGGCCTGGTAGCAGTTGCTTTTGCGCTGCTGCAACTGTTTTTTGTGGCGCGCATTGCCGCCATGCTGGTGATCGACCCGCAATCCACCACCTTTGAGCGCTCCGAAGCCTGGCGCATCGCCACACAAAAGGGCACGCTGCGTTGGCACCAGCAATGGATGCCTTACGACAAGATATCCAACAACCTCAAGCGCGCGGTAATCGCCAGCGAAGACGACGGCTTTGCCAACCACGACGGCGTGGACTGGGATGCGATCGAGAAAGCCTGGCAAAAAAACACCCGGGCAGAAGAACTGGCGGCGCAGGCCCAAGCGAGAGCTGCGGCCAGAAACGTCGGTAAAGCCCCGCCCAAGGCGGCAGCCAAAGCCCCCGCAGTCAAGCCGATCAAGGCCCCCAAGATCATCGGCGGCTCCACCATCACCCAGCAGTTGGCCAAAAACCTGTTTTTGTCTGGCGAGCGCACGTTTCTGCGCAAAGGCCAGGAATTTGTTCTCACACTGCTGCTGGAAGCCGTGCTCAGCAAGGAACGCATTTTGGAAATCTACCTCAACAGCGTCGAATGGGGCGAGGGCGTGTTCGGTGCCGAGGCGGCGGCGCAGCATTACTTTCGCAAGCCCGCTGCGCGCCTGAGCACCTACGAAGCCGCACGGCTGGCGGTGATGCTGCCGCGCCCCAAGTACTTTGAAAAGCTGCCCGATTCAAGCTATGTGGCGGGCCGCGCCGGCATCATTGCGCGCCGCCTGGAAAGCGCCGAACTGCCATGAAGCCGTTGCCGCGCCTGCCCGACAACTGGCGCAGCCGCGCAGCCGACTGGCTGTCGCCGCTGGCGGCCAGCGCGGTGAGCCTGTTTTTACTCGGGCTGATCCGCGTGCTCACCGGTGCACAGGCGCGCTGGTGGGGCTGCCCGCCAAAGGCCGAGCAGCGCATTTACTTTGCCAACCACCAGAGCCACGCCGATCTGGTGATGATCTGGGCCGCCCTGCCCAAGGAGCTGCGTAGCAACACCCGCGCCGTGGCGGCACGCGAGTACTGGACTAAATCGCCCGTCAGGCAATGGATCACCACGGCGGTGTTCAACGTGATTTATGTCTCGCGCGAGCGCCACGCGGACGAGGACCCGCTGGAGCCGTTGGTCGAGGCGCTTGCCGCAGGCGACTCATTGATTTTGTTCCCCGAAGGCACGCGCGGCCATGCCGATGAGCCGCAAGCCTTCAAGGCCGGGCTTTACAACCTGGCGCTCAAGTTCCCGCAGGTGGAACTTATTCCGGCCTGGATCGCCAACGTGCAGCGCGTCATGCCCAAAGGCGAAGTGGTGCCGGTGCCGGTGCTGTGCTCGGTCACCTTCGGCGCGCCCATGCAGGTGCAGGCTGGCGAAGACTGCCACACCTTTTTGGCGCGCGCACGCAGCGCCGTCATCGCGCTGCGCGACATCTGAGACCCAACCGTGTACCAAACCCTGAAAAACCTCAGTCCGTCGCAGCAGATTGGCGCCATGTTCGTGCTGGTGTTCGGCTTGCTGCTGCTGGCCTCGCTCACCTTGTTTTTGTTGTCGATGCGCGAGCATGACGACGGGCTGGCGCAGCAAAACCACAGAGAGCGCATGCAGAACCTGAGCGGCCTGCTGCGCACCAGCTGGTCGCTGATTTTTGTCTTCTGGGTGGCGTGGCTGGCCAGCGACATCAGCCGGCTGCTGCTGTTTGCATTGGGCTCATTTTTTGCGCTGCGCGAGTTCCTGACCCTCTCGCCCACACGCCAGGGCGACCATCGCAGCCTGGTGCTGGCTTTTTTTGTGGTGCTGCCGCTGCAATACTTTCTGGTCGGCACCGAGCACTTCAACCTGTTCACCGTGTTCATCCCGGTCTATGTGTTTCTGGCGCTGCCGGTGGCCAGCGCCCTGGCCAACGACCCGGTGCGTTTTCTGGAGCGCAATGCCAAGCTGCAATGGGGCATCATGGTGTGCATTTACGGGATGAGCCATGTGCCGGCGCTGATGCTGCTGGACTTTCCGCACTACGACAAAAAAAACGCGTTTCTGCTGCTGTTTCTGGTGCTGGTGGTGCAAACCTGCATGGTCACGCAGCACCTGGTGGCGCGCCACCGGCCTCGGCCGCCAGATGCGCCGCAGATCAGCCAGAGCTTTACCTGGCACAGCTGGAGTTGGGGCATGGCCGCGGGCAGCCTGCTGGGCGCGCTGCTGGCGGGCATCACGCCGTTTGTGCCGGGGCAGGCCTTTGCCCTGTCTTTCATCGCCTGCGCGGCGGGCTCGCTGGGGCATCTGGTGATGAAAGCCCTCAAACGCGACCGTGGCATCCCGATCTGGCATGGCCAAGGCAAGGCGGTCACCGGCGCCGGCGGCATGCTCGACCGCATTGACTCGCTGTGCTTTGCCGCGCCGGTGTTCTTCCATTCAGTACGCTGGTACTTTGGCTTATGAGAATCCTCGGCATTGACCCCGGCCTGCGCACCACTGGTTTTGGCGTGGTGGACGTGAATGGCTCCGAGCTGACCTATGTGGCCAGCGGCACCATCACCACCACCCATCTCGACAAAGACCTGCTGCCCGAGCGCCTCAAGGTGCTGTTCGACGGCATCCGCGAAGTGGTGGCGCGCTATGAGCCTGATGCCTCGTCCATCGAGATCGTGTTTGTCAACGTCAACCCGCAGTCCACGCTGCTGCTGGGCCAGGCCCGCGGCGCCGCCATCACCGCGCTGGTGTTTTCAGATTTGCCGGTGACGCAATACACGGCGCTACAAATGAAACAGGCCGTGGTCGGCTGGGGTCGCGCCAGCAAAGGCCAGATTCAGGAGATGGTGAAACGCCTGCTGAACCTGCCCGCCCTGCCCGGCCCCGACGCCGCCGACGCGCTGGGTCTGGCCATCACCCACGCCCACGCTCACAAAGCCATGGCGCGGCTGGCGCTGGCCGACGGGGTGATTGGTGCGGGCAAGGGGAAGTACAAGGCGGGGCGAAGCCGGTAATTTGGGTGAGCAGCATTTGGTCTGGTACCCTCTGCCCATGCCCCGCCCATCCCAACTGCTGCACCCCGCACGCCCGCCGGCGCCCACCCGCGCGGCGGCCACCGTGCTGCTGCTGCGTGACACGCCCGATGGCCTGGAAGTGCTGATGACGCGGCGCTCCAGCGCGGCCAGTTTTGTACCGGGCGCCTATGTGTTTCCGGGCGGCGGCATCGATGCGACAGACGGTTGCTGCCACGCGCTGGCGCTGCGCCGGGCCACGCAAAGCGCCCAGGCGTTAACGCAAGCCATTGCCGCGATTCGCGAGAGCTTTGAAGAGCTGGGCTTGCTACTGGCGCGCCATGCGGATGGCAGTTGGGCCACGCAGGCCGACATTGACGCGATGGACCGGCAAGGTGACTTTGGCGCCCAGTGCGCGGCGCGCGGACTGACGCTGGCCGCCAGCGACATGCAGGTGCTGGCGCGCTGGGTCACCGACCGTGACCTGCCCAAGCGCTTTGATGTGGGTTTTCTGGTGGCGCGCGTGCCACCCGGGCAAACGCCGGTGGCAGACGAAACCGAGCAGTTCGAGCCGGTCTGGGTGCGCCCCTTTGATGCATTGGCGCGGCACCAGTCGGGCAGCTTTTTCATGATTTACCCAACCATCGTCACGCTGGAGCGCCTGCACGGCCTGGCCACGGTCGACGCCGTACTGAACGCATGCGCTATGTCGGAATATCCGCTTTGGACTAGTTGCCCGCGCAGCGGTCTGCTGGCCGGGCGCGAGGCGCGCTACATGGAGCATGAGTCGGCATATGGCGAACTGGCGCTGGTCTGCCCGGACGGGCAGATTGCGCACGCGCTGGACTGGCAGTGCGAGCAACCCGTGCCCTTGCTCAAAAACGTGCAGCGCCTCACTGCGCCCAACCCCGGCGCCATGACCGGCCCCGGCACCAACAGCTATTTGGTGGGTGACCCCGCCACCGGTTTCATCGCCATCGACCCCGGCCCGGCGGACCCCGAGCACCTGGAAAAACTGTGGCGCGCGGCGGGTGGCGACATCCGCATGATCGTCTGTACCCACTCGCACCCGGACCACGCCCCCGGCGCCCAGCCGTTGCAGGCCATGTGCGCCAACGAGCCGCCGATTCTGGGGCGGCCAAGTCGCGAGACGGCGCGGGCAAACAGCACATTTGTGCCGGACAGGGTGTTGCAAAACGGTGGGTTGCTGACGCTTGGCAAAAATACCTTCGCGGCGGGGGCGCCGCTCCTACAGGGCCACGCCAGCCACACGCTACAGGTGGTTTATACCCCCGGCCATGCCGCCAACCACCTGTGTTTGCTGCTGCTCGAAGACGGCTTGTTGTTCAGCGGCGACCACATTCTGAACGGCAGCACCACGGTAGTGGATCCACCCGACGGCGACATGAGTGATTACCTGAACTCGCTGGACCTGCTGAGCGCGGCTTGCATTACGCACCAACTCAAGTACATTTTGCCGGCCCATGGCTACGTGATCGGTGGACCGGATGACGAGGCCCATGCGGCGATCGCCCGGCTCAAAGCGCACCGCCTGCAGCGCGAGACCAAGGTGATGGCCGCCATGCAGGCGCAGCCCGATGGCACGCCAGACGACTGGCTGGCGCAGGTGTATGCCGACGTGCCGCAGCGCATGTGGCCAGTGGCAAAGCGCTCACTGATCGCGCATGTGGCGCGCCTCAAAAGCATGATGACCTGACCACTGCAACACCATGCCAGCCGTCATCATTTTCTGCCTGGGCCTGCTGCTGGTGCTGTGGCTGGTGGGCGCACCCTGGTGGCTTGAGCGCAAGCGCCAAAAGCTACGTGCCCAGCCGTTTCCGGCGCCCTGGCGCGCGGTGTTGCAGCAGCGCGTGCCCTATGTGCGCCGGTTGCCCGCCGACCTGCAATTGCAGCTCAAGCAGCACATGCAGGTGTTTCTGGCCGAGAAAGCGTTCATCGGCTGCAATGGGCTTGAGATCAGCGACGAGATTCGCGTGACCATTGCCGCCCACGCCTGCCTGCTGATCCTGAACCGCCCCGGCGGCTACTACCCCAATTTGCGGCAGATTCTGGTTTACCCCGACAGCTTTGTGGTGCAGCGCGACCAGGTGGACCACATCGGCCTGACGCGGCGCTCGCGCGATGTGCTGGCAGGCGAATCGTGGTCAGACGGGCAGGTGATTTTGTCGTGGCAAGACACGCTGGACGGCGCGGCAGTGGCAGACGACGGGCAAAACGTGGCCATTCACGAATTTGCCCACCAGCTCGATCAGGAAAGCGGCAGCGCCAACGGTGCGCCCAGGCTCGGGCGAAGGGCGCAACAGCAAAGCTGGTCGAGCGTGCTCGGCACCGAATTTGCCACCCTGCAAGCCCGCGTGACGCGCGGCGCGCCGTCGCTGTTCAGCGACTACGGTGCGACCGACCCGGGCGAATTTTTTGCCGTGATTTCCGAGGTGTTTTTTGAACAGCCCGAGGCCATGTCGCAGGAGCACCCGGCGCTGTACCGGGAGCTCAGCCAGTTTTACCAGCTGGACCCGCTGAGCTGGTAAGACTGGTCGACGTATCTATTTCACCATTGCCATTGGTTACCATTGCGGCCAATGATCAAACCTCACAAACCAGCGCCATCTCACAAAACAGCGCCTCCGCCCAAGCCGCTCGCCCAGGACGGCGAGCGCTTATCCAAACGCGTGGCGCACCTGATGCACTGCTCGCGCCGCGAGGCCGAGCAGTACATCGAAGGCGGCTGGGTCAGTGTGAACGGCCAGGTGGTCGAAGCGCCCATGGCGCGCGTGACCAACCAGACCGTGGTGGTGGACCCGCACGCCAGCCTGATGACGCAGCTTGACGTCACGCTGCTGCTGCACAAGCCGCCCACTTATGAGGCCATGGCCGCGCCGGGTGAAGCGAACAAACGCGTCAAGCCTGCGCACCAACTGCTGCTGCCAGGGAATCACTGGGCGCAAGACCCTTCCGGCGTGCGGCTACTGAAACACCACTTTATTAAGCTCACTGCCTGCGTGCCGCTGGAGGTCGCTGCCAGCGGCCTGGTGGTGTTTACGCAAGACTGGCGCGTGCTGCGCAAACTCACTGAAGATGCAACCATCATTGAACACGAACTGGTGGTGGAAGTGCAAGGCGAGGTGGCGCCCGAGGTATTGCAGCGCCTGAACGCCGGCCTGAACAGCGACGGCCAGCCGCTGCCGCCAGTGAAGGTCAGCATCAACAGCACGTCTGACACGTCGACACGCCTGCGGGTTGCGCTGAAGGGCGCGCACCCCGGCTTGATCGCCTACCTGTGCGAGCGCGTCGGCCTGCACATTCAGAGCATCAAGCGCCAGCGCGTGGGCCGGGTCGCGCTATCTGGCTTGCCCGAAGGCCAATGGCGCTACCTGCATGAAGGCGAACGGTTTTAATCCATCAAAAAACTGCCCTCGGCGCCGTCGCTGAGCAGCGGGTAGCGGGTGGGCTCGGGCAGGTTGTAGTGCCACCACTCGTACGGGTGATGCGTCCAGCCGGCCTGGGTCATCAGCGCCAGCAGCAGGCCGCGGTTGCGCTGAGCCACATCGGCGATGTTGGTCGCACCGTGAAAAGACAGCTCGGTCATTTCATCAAAAGCCGTGCCCATGTCAAGCGGCGCACCGCTGGCGTCGCAGAGCGTCAGGTCCACCGCCACGCCACGCGTGTGCACCGAGCCAACACGCGGGTCGGCGACAAAACGGGGGTCGGGCAACGCCGTCCACAACCGCCACTGCGCGGCAGACGGGCGGTAGGCATCGAGCACGCGCAGACGCAAGCCTTGGGCGGCGGCCAGCTCTGCGGCGCGTACCAGTGCCGCCAAGGCATCCTGATGCAGGTAGGCCACAGCGTGGTCGTAAATGGTTTTACCGGTGAAGTTGTCTGGCCCGGCGTAGCGCAAATCGACATCGATAGCGGAATGGTTGATTTCTCTGAGTGGCATATGTGAATTATCCGGTTGCCGTCAGTGCATCAAATCACACAGTGAACAACTGGCCGCGCGCCGCGTCAGTGATGGCCAGCACGCAGGGGTGGCTGATGCGCCGCTCGATGGACACCGCGTAAAACTCTTCCACCAGCTCGTTGGTGTAGCCGATGGTCTGCACGCCAAACTGGGTGCAGGTCTCAATTTCGAGCACGCGCGGTGTCATGAACACGCCCTGGCCTTCGCGGCCAAAGGCTTTCATCAGCGCGGCGTCGTCAAACTCGCCCACCACCACCGGCGAAATCTTGTGTTTGGCAAACCAGCCTTCAAGTTGCCGACGCACCGACGTCGTGGCGCCCGGCACCAGCATGGGCACGCCATCCAGACAGGCGGGAAACTTGCCGGACAGGCGCGGCAGCAGGCCGGGCGCGGCAAAAAAGCTCATCACGCTGCTGCCCAGCGCGTGGCTGAAAGCCTTGACGCTGACGCGCCGGGGCATGGGCTCGTCAGCAATCACGAGGTCGAGTCGGTGCAAGGCCAGTTGGGCCAGCAAGTCGTCGAACTTGCCCTCGCTGCACAGCAGCTTGACCGGCTCGTTGATCGAAAATGCCGGCTCCAGCAGCCGGTAAGCAATGGATTTGGACAGCGAATCAGCCACGCCCACCCTGAAATCGAGCCGCCGCTGGGCGCCGCGCACTTGGCGCAAGCTGCTTTCGAGGTCGCTGCCGAGGCTGAAAATCTGGTCGGCATAGCCCAGCGCCAGGCGGCCATGCTCGGTGAGTTCGAGCCCGCGGCCGCTTTTGCGAAACAGCTTGCGCCCGAGCCAGTCTTCGAGCAGCTTGATTTGGCTAGAGAGCGTTTGCGGCGTGGTGTGCAACTGCTCCCCCGCGCGCATGATGCCACCGGCGCGCGCCGTGACCCAAAAATAGTAAAGGTGCTTGAAATTCATGTGTTTGGCCCAAGTTATCTTGCATACTATTCATTTTTTACGAAGTAAATTCGTTGATTATTCGAATTTACACGAAGTAATATGAACCTTAAAGTAGATGGTGTGTCTGATTCAATGACACTGACAGGAGAAATTTATATGCGACTAAGTACCAAAGGACGTTTTGCCGTCACCGCGATGATCGATGTGGCCTTGCGCGAAAAGCTCGGTCCCGTGCCACTGTCTGACATTGCCACGCGCCAGCAGATTTCGCTGTCGTACTTGGAACAAATGTTCAGCAAGCTGCGCCAGCAAGGCTTGGTGGCCAGCACGCGCGGGCCCGGCGGTGGCTACACCCTGGGACACCGCGCTGACGCCATCACCGTGGCCGACATCATTGGCGCAGTTGAAGACGAGGTGCCTGCCAAAGCGAGCACCGCAACGATTTCGACAACCCTCGACATGGCGCAAGACCTGTGGGATACCATGAACGCCAAGGTGCTCGACTTCATGCAGTCGGTCACGTTGCGCAGCTTGGTGCTCGACCAATTGGCCAAGGGCGTCAAAATTGAGCAAAAGCCCGCGCCCAACCGCGGCGTGTTCAAGAAACCGCTGCACCAGCCAGTGCGCACCAACGCGCCCAACTCGGTGTTTGCACTCGGCCAGTCATTGCTGGCACGCGGATAACAGCCAAAAATCAGTCTGGAACAGAGCTGGTGCGCGCTGCGTCACTGCGGTCTGTCCCGTTTTCTATCAGTAGTTGTGAAGCCCACCGATAAGCCGGATTCTGTGCGCCAAAGTTGCCTTGAGCGTGACTGCCATTCATCTGGGCCACGCATCACTGCGTGGCTCGGTGCTACCTACCCGCACACTCCGGGGGCCCCATCAACGTGTGCCTATTTGGTATTGCTGCGCGTAGAGATTGCCCGTTTCACCCGAACCAGGTTGCCCCGGCGCGACTCGTCTCTGTTGCTCTGATCCTCACCTTATACCCAGGGCTTGCGCTCCAGGCTTTCAGTGGACAGCCGTTAGCTGCTACGCTGCCCTATGCAGTCCGGACGTTCCTCCAGTGCTCTGTTTCCAGAATTGCACCAGCGGCAGTCTGACGGGCTTCACGGCTGCATTATCGCGGCTTCCCAGCGCTTACTTCGTGGGCTTCTAAGCTTATATCCCTATCTGTTGATCAAGTAGTTCAAAATGACTGTTCCATCAATTCGAGGAGACCCACATGAAAGCCGACAACGTCCTGCAAACCATTGGCAATACGCCGCACATCCGCATCAACCGCCTGTTTGGCGACATGCACCAGGTGTGGGTCAAGTCCGAACGCAGCAACCCTGGCGGCTCCATCAAGGACCGCATTGCGCTGGCCATGGTCGAAGCCGCTGAAAAATCGGGCGTGCTCAAGCCAGGCGCCACCATCATCGAACCCACATCCGGCAACACCGGCGTGGGCCTGGCGCTGGTGGCCGCGGTCAAGGGCTACAAACTTATTTTGGTGATGCCCGACAGCATGAGCATTGAGCGCCGACGGCTGATGCTGGCCTACGGCGCCAGCTTTGATTTGACGCCGCGCGAAAAAGGCATGAAGGGCGCCATTGCCCGTGCCGAAGAACTGGTGGCCGCCACACCCGGCAGTTGGATGCCGCAGCAGTTCGAGAACCCGGCAAACATCGACGTCCATGTGCGCACCACCGCACAAGAAATCCTGGCCGATTTTCCTGACGGCCTCGACGCGATCATTACCGGCGTGGGCACCGGCGGTCACCTGACCGGCGTAGCGCAGGTGTTGAAAGCCAAATGGCCCAAGCTGAAAGTGTTTGCCGTGGAGCCGGTGGCCTCGCCAGTGATCTCGGGCGGCGCGCCTGGGCCGCACCCGATCCAGGGCATTGGTGCGGGCTTCATCCCGAAGAACCTCCATACAGATTTGCTTGACGGCGTGATCCAGGTCGATGCCGAACCGGCCCGCGAATATGCCCGCCGCAGTGCCCGCGAAGAGGGCCTGCTGGTCGGTATTTCCAGTGGCGCCACACTGGCCGCGATTGCGCAAAAGTTGCCTGAGTTGCCTGCTGGCTCGAAAGTTCTGGGCTTTAACTACGACACTGGCGAGCGCTATTTGTCAGTAGAGGGCTTTTTGCCGGGCTGATTGATGGGACAGAGCAAGCACTTATCGTCCGCATTTGATGCAAAATGATGCATTAATTGATGCAGGAGAAGATGATGCGCACCACACTGACAATTGACGATCAGCTCTATGCCAAAGCGGTATCTCTGGCGCCACCTGGCATTGAAAAGTCAGAATTGATCAGGGAATGCGTCAAGGCATTCATTCAACGGCAAGCTGCCCGCCGTTTGGCTGATCTTGGGGGCATGGCACCAGACATTGAACTGGTGCCGCGCCGCCGTGAAGAGGCCATCAACTCATGAACGTGCTGGTTGACTCATCTGTATGGGTGGACCACTTCAAACAAAAAAACGATCAGCTTGCAACTTTGCTGAGAGACCACTTGGTCGTTTGTCACCCTTATATCGTGATGGAAGTTGCTTGCGGCACACCGCCCAATCGACGCGCCATCATTGAGATGTTGGGTGAGCTCGAGAGCACGACCCTTGCCACAACGAACGAGATTCTGTCCATGCTGGCAGGCTTTCGGCTCTATGGCCGTGGTTGCGGACTGGTTGACTTGAGTTTGTTTGCCTCAGTCTTGCTCACAGACAAAGTGCTGCTGTGGACATTTGACAAGCGGTTGGAGCAAGTTGCCAGCGAGCGCAACAAAGCCTATCGTCCCTTATTGCAGTCCTGAAGATTTGGACGGGCCTTCTAAAATGCGCAGCTTCTGCTTGATAAACACAAGCCCACCTAGCCCGCAAAATGATCCGACTCTCCGAACTCAAACTCGCGCTTGACCACACGCCTGACGACCTCAACGCGCTGATCCTCAAAACGCTGGCGCTCCAGCCGGCGGATCTTGCCGAGTGGCACATTTTTAAACGCAGTTTTGACGCCCGCAAGGCGCAGGTGCGGGTGGTTTACATCGTCGATGTGACGCTGGCCGAGCCTGGGCAGGAAGCCGCTTTGCTTCAGCAACACGCTGGCAACCCGCACATCGTTCCCACGCCCGACATGGCGTACCGACTGGTGGCGCAGGCGCCTGCCAACCTGGCGCTGCGCCCGGTGGTGGTGGGCTTTGGCCCGTGCGGCATTTTTGCGGCGCTCATTCTGGCGCACATGGGTTTCAAGCCGATCGTGCTGGAGCGTGGCAAAAAGGTGCGCGAGCGCACCCAGGACACCTGGGGACTGTGGCGCAAGCATGTGCTCAACCCCGAGAGCAACGTGCAGTTTGGCGAAGGCGGCGCCGGCACGTTTTCCGACGGCAAGCTGTGGAGCCAGATCAAGGACCCGCGCCATCTGGGGCGCAAGGTGATGGAAGAGTTCGTCAAGGCCGGCGCGCCGCCCGAGATTCTGGTGGAATCGCACCCGCACATTGGCACTTTCAAGCTGGTCAAGGTGGTGGAAAACCTGCGCGCGCAGATCATCGCGCTCGGTGGTGATATCCGTTTTGAACAACGCGTCATCGACGTGCTCATTGAAGACGGCGCCAAAGGGCGCCAGCTGCGCGGACTCACGGTGCGGGACCAGGCCAGCGGCCAAATTTATGAGATGCGCGCCGACCAGGTTGTGCTGGCGCTGGGACACAGCGCGCGCGACACCTTTGCCATGCTGCATGAACGCGGCGTGGCGCTGGATGCCAAGCCGTTTTCGGTGGGCTTTCGCATCGAGCACCCGCAAAGCGTGATCGACCGCGCCCGCTGGGGCCGTCACGCCGGCCACCCCAGCTTGGGTGCGGCCGACTACAAGTTGGTGCACCACGCCAGCAACGGCCGCGCGGTGTACAGCTTTTGCATGTGCCCGGGCGGCACCGTGGTGGCCGCCACCAGCGAGCCGGGGCGCGTGGTGACCAACGGCATGAGCCAGTATTCGCGCAACGAGCGCAACGCCAATGCCGGCATAGTGGTGGGCATCGAGCCCGTTGATTTTGCGCAGGACGAGGCCGCTTTTGTTCAGGCTTTTGGCAGCAGCGCTGGCCAGCGCTACGCCGAAGAATCCGAACGCCTCAAAGCTGCAAACCCCGGCGCCACGCACCCGCTGGCGGGCATCAATCTACAGCGCCGGCTTGAATCGGGTGCCTATGTGCTGGGCGGCGGCAATTACGAGGCGCCGGGGCAATTGGTGGGCGACTTCATCGCGGGCACGGCATCGAGCACTTTCGGCGCGGTGCTGCCGTCTTACCAGCCGGGCGTGAAACTGGGCGACCTGCACGCCGCCCTGCCCATGTATGCAATTGATGCCTTGCGCGAAGCCTTGCCGGTGTTTGGTAAAAAAATCAAGGGCTTTGACATGCCCGAGGCCGTGCTGACCGGTGTGGAAACCCGCACCTCAAGCCCCTTGCGCATGCCGCGCGGCGAAGATTTTCAAAGCATCAACACGGCAGGGCTGTACCCGGGTGGCGAAGGCGCGGGCTATGCCGGGGGCATCTTGTCCGCGGGGGTGGATGGCATCAAGCTAGCTGAGGCCGCGGCCTGCGCTATTGCTCAAAACAGCACGACCTGAGCACCGCTGCGGGCTACAGTACAGTCTTGTTCTGCGCTGTCTTCAAAAGGGGTCAAGCATGAATATCTGGACCGCACAAAGCAACCCGACCAAGCAAACCCTGGCCGCATGGTTCTTGACCGCGATGGGTGGGGTGCTGCTCTATGCCTTCAGGCATTTCAGCAACCTCAACACCAAGGCCGGTTTTTTACTGGGGCTGTTCCTGTTGGTGCTGGGCGTGTGGGGACTGCTCGCCACGGGCACACAAACCATCACCATTGACCCCAAGCGGCGGCGCATCACCGTTGCCGACACGACCCGCTTTGGAACAAAAGAGCGTGTCATCCGGTTTGACGAAATCACCCATGTGGGTATTGGCTACCTGGGCAAAAAGTCCAACTTTGTGGAGTGGTACTACCTGAGCCTGACACTGCGCGATGGTAAACGCTTCGCGCTATTTGCACCCGGCAGGTTTTACGACGGTGCCAGCAACCGTGCGAATGTGGAGGGCTGGCGCGACCGGCTGGAAGGGTATTTGCGCGGCTGATGCACCACCCTCAGGCCGAGCGTTTGAACAACGCCAGCAGCGAACCCGCCAGCACAAACAGGCTGCCAAAGGTGCGGTTCATGGCGCGAATGTGCGACGGCTCTTTCAAGGCGCCCAGCACCCGGGACGCCAGCGCGGTGTAACCGGACATGACCACCATGTCGGTGAACGCCAGCGTGGCGCCGATGATGAGGTATTGCGGCAGCAGCGGTTGAGCCAGGTTGATGAACTGCGGCACCACCGCCAGCAAAAACACCGTGCCCTTGGGGTTGACCACATTGATCATCCAGGCCTTGAGAATCAGTGCGCGCTGGCTCACCACCACGCCCGTGTCCGACAGCGCCACCATCGGCCGCGCCGGAGCGCGCCACTGCGCAATGCCCAGCCACACCAGATAGGCCACGCCCAGCCACTTGACCACGGTGAACGCGGTCGCTGAAGTGGAAATCAGCGCGCCCAGACCGACCCCCACGATCAGCAGTTGCGTCCAGATGCCCAGCACCAGCCCAAAGATGGTGACGTAGCCGTACCGAAAGCCGTGGTTGAGCCCGGCGCTCATCGACGCAATCGCGCCCGGGCCGGGCGAAATGCTGATGGCCCAGGAGGCGGCGAAAAAAGCGAGCCAGGTGGCGAGTTGCATGCGTCGAGTTTAGCCTTTAGCCGTTAGCTTTGCGGGTTTTGCAGCGCGGCAATGCGGTCTTCGATTGGCGGGTGGGTCGAGAACAACTTGCCAATGCCACCGGTAATGCCAAAAGCGGCCACGCTCTTGGGCAGTTCGCCGGACGGCAAGCCGCCCAGGCGGGCCAGCGCGTTGATCATGGGTTGCGGCCGTCCCATGAGTTGCGCAGCACCGGCGTCTGCGCGAAACTCGCGATGGCGGCTGAACCAGGCCACCACGATGGCTGCAGCAAAGCCGAGCACGATGTCGAGCACGATGGTGGTCACCATGTAGCCAATGCCGGGGCCGCTGGAGCGCTCGTTGCCCTTATTCAAAAAGCTGTCGATGGCATAAGCAATAACACGGCTCAGGAACACCACAAAAGTGTTCATTACGCCTTGAATGAGCGTCATGGTGACCATGTCGCCGTTGGCGACGTGAGCAATTTCGTGGCCAATGACGGCCTCGATTTCTTCATGCTTCATGCCCTGTAGCAAACCGGTACTCACCGCCACCAACGCCGAGTTTTTGAAGGCCCCGGTGGCAAAGGCGTTGGGCGCACCCTCAAAAATACCGACTTCGGGCATGCCGATACCGGCTTTGTCGGCGAGCTTGCGCACGGTCTCGACAATCCAGGCTTCATCTACGTTGGCGGGCTGGTTGATGATGCGCACGCCCGCCGTCCACTTGGCCATGGGCTTGCTGATCAGCAGCGAGATGATGGCGCCGCCAAAGCCGATCACCAGCGCAAAACCCAACAGCGCGCCCAGATCCAGACCGTTGGCCGTGAGGTATCGGTTGAACCCCAGCAGACTGGTCACCGTGCCGAGCACGGCCACCACCATCACATTGGTCAAAACAAACAAAAGAATGCGTTTCATGTTTTCCTTTTTCACTGAGTCAAACGGAATCCCCGTTCAGTGAGCGAATGGTAGTGGCGAAGCCCTGGAAATCAAGGCAGTGAGCGCTTAATTCCCCCACATCAAGTGCCCATTTAACGGGCGCCTTGCACTTCAGGCAGTGAGGCCCAGGGTGTCGAGTGCGGCTGCGAGGTGGGCCACGCTGCGGTCCGCGTTGTGCAGCTTTTCAAGGCCGAACAGGCCGACGCGAAAGGTCGAAAAATCAGCGGGTTCGTCACATTGCAGCGGCACACCCGAAGCAGTTTGCAGGCCCAGCGCCAAAAACTTTTTGCTGTTCTGGATATCGGCATCCGTGGTGTAGCTCACCACCACGCCGGGCGCCTTGAAGCCTTCGGCGGCGACGCTCTTGATGCCGCGGCTCTCGAACAGGGCGCGCACCCTGGCGCCCAGTGCCGCCTGCTCTGCCTTGACCTTGTCAAACCCGTAGGCACGGGTTTCCTGCATGACTTCGCGCAGGCGCACGAGCGCATCGGTGGGCATGGTGGTGTGGTATGCGTGACCGCCTTTTTCATAGGTCTCCATGATTTGCAACCATTTTTTGAGGTCGCAGGCAAAGCTGGTGCTGGTAGTGACGTCAATGGCGGCGCGGGCGCGCGGGCTCAGCATCACCATGGCGCAGCAGGGCGAGCCGCTCCAGCCTTTTTGCGGCGCACTCACCAGCACATCAACGCCGGTGGCTTCCATATCGACCCACATGGCACCCGAGGCAATGCAGTCGAGCACAAACAGCCCGCCCACTTCGTGCACCGCCTCAGCCACCGCTTTCAGATAGTCGTCCGGCAGGATCATGCCGGCAGCGGTTTCAACGTGCGGGGCAAACACCACATCAGGCTTGTTGGCGCGGATAGCTGCCACCACCTCGTCCACCGGGCAAGGAATCCACGGTGCCTGCGTGTCGTCACCCACCCGGCGCGCCTTGAGCACGGTCGATTCCGCCGGAATGCCACCCATGTCAAAAATCTGCGTCCAGCGGTAGCTGAACCAGCCGTTGCGAATCACCAGGGTCTTCTTGCCGGTGGCAAACTGGCGCGCCACCGCCTCCATGCCAAAGGTGCCGCTGCCCGGCACCAGCACGGCAGACTGAGCGTGATAGACCTCTTTGAGGATGCTGGAGATGTCTTGCATGACGCCCTGAAAGCGCTTGGACATGTGGTTGAGCGCGCGGTCGGTATAGACCACCGAAAACTCGAGCAGGCCGTCAGGGTCGATTGTGGGAAGAAGTCCGGGCATGAAAGGCTCCTGTGAGTGGGATGTGTATGGTGCTCAGCTTAGCATGAGCCTGTGAAGCAAGATAGCCGAAATTACCCGCGTATTGGGGTGGCAGTCAAACATGCATCTGCCGCAAAAGTGACTATTCGCGCGGCAGGATCAGGCAGCGCGCCAGCCCAAAGCGAGCAAAGTCGCGGTCGAACGTCACAAGCCTGAGCTCGCTGGATAGGGCCAATGCCGCCAAGTAGGTGTCGGGCCAAAGTCGCGCTGATGGCTGGCTGCTGCCGAGCAAGGCGTTGATGTGAGCTTCGCAACTCAGCGGGTCGGCCAACAGGCCTATTTGCGGCATGGCCCGGTAACTTTGGTACAGGCCCCAGGCGGCCGGTAGCGCCAACGCCCCCGCACCCACGGCCTTGGGCTGGCACAGCAGCCGAACCAAACCCAGCATGGTGGTGCGACAAAACCAGGCATTGGGCCTGGATGAACTGGCTGACGCCATGACCACCGTGGCCCAATAAGCACGCGCCAGCGCATGGTGCGGATGCTCTTGCACGGCCAGCGCCAGCCAGACATTGATGTCCGGGAGATCACCAGAAACAGGCGCCTGCAAGGGCCACGGCAGACCGGGTGCTTCGTGCATCGACCAGGCTGAGGCAGCTACTTCACTCATCGGCCAAAGCGCTCAAGTTGGCGTTGTTCAAAGCTTCTTCAGACAAAGCCATGGGCGAGCCCAGTCTGATGCTGGGCAGATCTGCGGCCAAATCGGCAACGTTTGCTGCGGGGTTGCTGTTCAAGCCGCGTTGCAACAGCGACAACACCAGGTCGCGCAGGGTAGAGCCCTCCAGCGCGGCGCGCGCCTTGAGGTGACGGAACAAGGGATCAGGGATGTCGAGGCTGGTTCGCATATTTGCATTTTTATGCAAATCTCCGGAATATGCAAGTCATGTCATCTTTCCTTAGAAATTACCGGGTTGCTTTACGTAGGGCGGAAGTTTCGCGAGGGCGGCGAAGACCGCTCCGTTGCGAATTGTCAAGTCATCTCCGGCCTTGTCACGCAAGATACAGGTTGATCAACCAGACGGCTGGAGGCGCCTTGTAATGCGTCAAAAAGTGATTGTATTTACCGACCTGGATGGCACTTTGCTGGACCCGGTCAGCTATGACTTTTCAACCGCCTTGCCCGCGCTGGAGGTGTTGCGCGCGCAAGGCATCGCGCTGGTGCTGTGTTCCAGCAAAACGCGCGCCGAGATGCTGCTGTACCGCCAGCGGCTGGACAACCACCACCCGTTCGTTGTGGAGAATGGTGGCGCCGTGTACCTGCCGAGCGGGTATTTCAAGACACCCATCGACAGTGATGACACTTTGCCGGGGTACGAGCGCATCACGCTGGGCACGCCACATGCCGAAATCAGGCGCCAGTTTGTCGCGCTGCGCGCGCTCACCGGCGCGCGGGTACGCGGCTTCACCGATATGGATGTGGCCGAAATTGCGGCGCTGACCGGGCTCGACAACGCGCAAGCGGCGCTGGCCCGGCAGCGTGAATTCGACGAGCCCTTTGTTTTTGACAGCAAGGTTGATGCCAGCTTTTTGCAGGCCATCAAAAGCATCGGCCTGAATTGGACCGCAGGGCGACTGCATCACATGTTGGGCCAGCACGACAAAGGCCGGGCGGTGCGGCTGCTGAAAACACTTTACGAGCTGGCGCATGGCACCATGACCACCCTGGGGTTGGGCGACGGCGCCAATGACCTGCCCATGCTGCGTGCCGTGGACCACGCCGTGCTGGTGCGCCACGCGGATGGCCTGGCCAACGCCAGTCTACAGTTTGTCGGCCTGACGACAACGCACCTGCCTGGCCCGGCCGGCTGGAACGAAGCAGTACTTGATTTCTTATGCCATGGACACGATTGAGCTCAGGCCCGAGGTGCAGGCACAGATTCAGGCGCTGGGTCGGGCCGACATCGTGGTGGGCATTCCGAGCTTCAACAACGCACGCACCATTGGCCATGTGGTGCGCGCGGTGCAGGCCGGGCTGGCCAAGTACTTCCCCGAGCAAACGGCCGTTATCGTCAACTCCGACGGTGGCTCCACCGACGGCACCACCACGGTGGTGCAGCAGTCGGGCATCGAGGACTACAGCGCCATCCTGCTGCACCACCGGGTCTCGCCCATTGCCAAGCTGGCCTTTCCCTACGTCGGCGTGCCCGGCAAGGGCAGCGCCTTTCGGGCGGTGTTCGAGATTGCCCGGTCGCTCAACGCCCGTGCCTGTGCGGTGGTTGATTCGGATTTGCGCAGCATCACGCCCGAGTGGATCGAACTGCTGGTCAAACCAGTGCTGATGAACGGTTTTGACTATGTTGCGCCGCTCTACCACCGCCACAAGTTCGACGGCACCATCACCAACAACATCATCTACCCGCTGACGCGCGCGCTGTATGGCAAGCGGGTGCGCCAACCGATTGGCGGCGACTTCGGCTTTTCGGGCCAGTTGGCCAGCTTCTACCTGGACCAGGATGTGTGGCAGACCGATGTGGCGCGTTTTGGCATCGACATCTGGATGACCACCACCGCCATTGCCAACAGTTTCAAGGTCACGCAGTCTTTTCTGGGCGCCAAGATTCACGACGCCAAGGACCCCGGCGCCGACCTCAGCAGCATGCTCTACCAAGTGGTCAGCGCCACCTTTGACCTGATGGAGAACCACGCGCCGGTGTGGCTGCCCATTCGCGGCTCCGAGCCGGTGCCGGCCTTCGGCTTCGAATACACGGTCGGGCTGGAGCATGTGAGCGTGCATACCGGGCGCATGCTGGCGCAGTTTCGCGAGGGCCTGGCCAACCTGCAGGAGATCTGGCGCGAGGTGCTGGGTGCCGGTGATTTTTCCGAGGTGCAAAGGCTGGGGGTGCAAAGCGATGCTGAATTCAAGTTTCCGCCCGCGCTGTGGGCGCGCGTGATTTACGACTACGCCCTCGCTTTTCACCGCAAGCAAATGCTGCCGGCGCACCTGATCAAGTCGCTCACGCCGCTGTACATCGGCAAAACTGCCGCGTTCATTCTGGCCGCTGACGCCATGACGCCGGCCGAAGTGGAACTGGAAATCGAACAACTGTGCCTGGCCTTTGAGCGCGACAAGGACTACCTGGCCAGCGCCTGGGCACCCGACCATCTGGAATTGATGAACAAGGAGTAACGCCATGAATGACTTCCTGAACCTGATCCTGCAACCTTTGGACGCACTTTTTTTGAGTCTCATGGCCTTGTTGCCCAACCTGCTGGCGATGCTGGTGATTTTGTTGCTGGGCATCGGCTTGGCCAGGCTGATCCACTTCGTACTGCTGAAATTTCTCAACGCCATCCACTTCGACAACTTGGCCGACCGCATGGGCATGACGGCGCTGATGCGCAAGGGCGGGCTGTGGTCCAAACCAGCGGCGTTGATCGCCAGTGTCGTCTTTTGGGTGGTGATGGTGCTGACGCTGATGCTCGCCTTGAACGCCTTGCAGATTGCCGCTATTGACCATCTGGTGGCGCAAATTTTTGGCTACTTGCCGCGCGCCTTTTCAGCCCTGGTGATTTTGTTGGCGGGCACCTTGCTGGCCGGGTTTGCCAGCCGCGCGGTGCTGATCGCGGCCGTCAACAGCGGCTATCACTACGCCAAAGCGCTGGCCGACGGCTTACGCCTGTTGCTGACGGTGTTGATCCTGGCCATGACCATGGAGCAACTCCAGATTGCGCCTGGCATTGTGCTGGCCGCCTTCTCCATCACTTTCGGCGGCATCGTGGTGGCACTGGCCATTGCCTTTGGTGTTGGCGGCATTGACGCGGCCCGGCGCATGATCGAAAAAGAGCATGCACAACAAGAGCAAAGCGAAATTGAACACCTGTGAAACTGTTTCGAAAGGGCCTCTGCACCATGTCTGATTTTCATCAAGGCGGCATCGTCACCACCCTGCACCAGCTCGGCAAGCCGTCGCTGGAGCGGCTTGAGACCGAGTTGTGCCAGTTTGCCAAAACCCGCCCGATGGCGCTGGTGCTGCCAGCGCTGTTCAGCGAATTCGAAGGCCCGGCCATGCCGGGCATCGTGCGCGAGCTGGCCAAGGTCAAGTACCTCAATGAGATCGTGCTGGTGCTCGACAAGGCCTCCCTGCAAGACTTTGCCCGCGCGCGCGCCTTCATGGCGCCAATTGCCACCGAGGTCAAAATCATCCACAACGACGGCAAGCGCATCAGCGAGATCTATGAAACCTTTGCCCGCCACGGCTTCCATGTGGGTGAGCGCGGCAAGGGGCGCTCGGTCTGGCTGGCCTATGGCTATGTGCTGGCGCGGGCCCGCTCGCAGGTGATTGCGCTGCACGACTGCGACATCGTCACCTACAGCCGTGAGCTGCTGGCGCGGCTGTGCTACCCCATCGCCAGCCCGACGCTGGACTTTGTCTTTTGCAAGGGCTACTACAGCCGGGTGTCGAGCAAGTTGAACGGGCGCGTCACGCGGCTGCTGGTCACGCCGCTGGTGCAGGCGCTACAGCAACTGGTCGGCGCGCAAGGTTTTCTGGTTTTTCTGAGCAACTTTCGCTATCCGCTGGCAGGTGAGTTCTGCATGGTCGCCGAGCTGGCGCGGGTCAACCGGATTCCCTGGGACTGGGGCCTGGAGGTGGGCTCGCTGGCCGAGGTGTACCGCAACTATTCGCCGCGCCGGGTGTGCCAGGTTGACATTGCCGCCAACTACGACCACAAGCACCAGGTGCTGTCGGCCGAAGACGCAAGCCAAGGCCTGATGCGCATGACAGTGGACATCTGCAAGTCGATCTTTCGCACGCTGGCATCGGAAGGCGTGGTGTTCTCGGACGGGTTGTTCAGGTCGCTGCTGGTGGCCTACTTGCGCCGTGCCGAAGACACCATCATGAAGTTCGAGGCTGATGCGGCCATCAACGGCCTGCAGTTCGACCGACACGAGGAGGCCATGGCGGTGGAGTCGTTCACGCGCGCCATCGGGCTGGCCTGCCAGGCCTTCATGGATGCCCCGATGGCGACACCACTGATTCCGAACTGGAACCGGGTCAGCACCGCCATTCCCGATATTTTTGAGATGCTGCAACTGGCGGTGAGCGCTGACAACAAGTAAGGGGCCGGGTCAGTCGCAGCCATTGAACCAAGATTCCCGCCGGGTTCGGGCCGGGTAAGGTTGGGGTGCCGCACAGTGCACAGGGATAATCCATCTCAAGATGAGCTTGAACCTTGACTTTCTGAGCCTGCCCTTGCTGGGTGCCTCTGCGCTGATTTTTGTCAGCGTGCTGGTGGGCGTGTTCTCAAAAAGGGTGGGCTTTTCTTTTTTGCTGGCTTTCCTGGTCACCGGCATGCTGGCCGGGGTGAACGGGCCCGGCGGCTGGGAGTTCAACGACTATCGCCTGAGCTTTTGGGTGGGCAACATTGCCCTCGTCATCATCTTGCTCGATGGCGGCTTGCGCACCGACTACCCGAGATTTCGCACCGGTTTAAGGCCGGCCTTGGTACTGGCGTCACTCGGGGTGGTGCTGTCCGCAGGCTTCACCGCTGTGGCCGCGGTTGTTTTGCTCAAGCTGAGCTGGCCGAGTGCCTTTTTGCTGGGTGCAATCGTCGGCTCCACCGATGCGGCGGCGGTGTTCGCATTGCTCAAGACCTCGGGGGTTGAGTTGAACGAGCGGGTCGCCACCACGCTGGAAATCGAGTCGGGCATGAACGATCCGATGGCGATTTATCTGACCCTCACCCTGATTGGTCTGGGCACTGCCGCCAACGCTGGCACTGAGACCGATCTGTCTTTGCGCACCATCGCGTCATCCTTGCTGGCGCAGTTTGGCTGGGGCGCGCTGCTGGGCATCGGGATTGGCCGGGTGCTTGCCCTGGTGTTACCGCGCATTCATCAGCTGGAGGAGTCTGGTGCCATCGTTGCATTGCTGATGGCCATGGCCGGCCTGGCCACGTTCGGGTTCACCACCTGGGTCGGTGGCTCGGGCTTTCTGGCGGTGTATTTGCTGGGCATCGTGCTGAGCCGATGGGCGCCAAAAATTGTGCATTCGGCCCTGTCTGCCCTTGACGGCTACGCCTGGCTGTCCCAGGCACTGATGTTCGTGCTACTGGGTTTGCTGGTGACGCCCGCCGAGATCAAAGGCTTTGCCTGGCCGGCGCTGGGGGTCGCCGCCGCGCTGATGTTTATCGCCAGGCCGCTGGCGGTGGGCCTGTGCCTGGCGCCGTTGCGCTTCAAGCCCAAGGAAATCATCTACATCGCCTGGGTTGGCCTGCGCGGCGCGGTGCCGATTGTGTTGGCCATCTTTCCTTTTATGGCCAACTTGCCCGAGGCGCGGCTGATTTTCAACGTGGCTTTTGTGGTGGTACTGACGTCTTTGTTGCTGCAAGGCAGCACCATTGGCTGGTTTGCGCGCCGCATGGGTGTATTGCTGCCTGACAAAAACGATAGCTCTGCCGTGCGCGCCGCGTTTGGCGACTTTGCCCTGCAGGCCAACACCCGGGTGGCGGATTTATGCGACGTTTACGGGCTAAAAGCACCTCCGGATGCCAACTTGTGCGTGGATGACTGGCTGGCCAAAGCCATCATGCGCCCGGTGGTGGTGGGCGACCAGGTGGCGCTCGATGGCGCCAAATTGAGTGTGCGAACGATGTCCGACGGTGTGGTGACCAGCGTCGGCCTGCAATTGCCAACACCATCAGATAGCGAGGACGAAGCCGCCTGAATACCGTGGCTTCGCCGTTTACATGAAAGCGCGGGTGCGCGTCTCGATATGCAGCGTGGACCCGGGCTGCGCGCTTTGCAGGTCAGGTAAACGCGGAATCAGCCAGCGTGTGGCAAAGGTGGGCACCGCAGCCAGGTGCAGCACGCCGCTGGCCCCAGCCGCAGACGGTAAGATGCAGCGGTTTTGACAAGCTATTTCTTATGTTGACAAACGCTAACCCTCATGCGCGCTGAACACGCCGAACACGAACTCCAGCTGGCTGAGCCCGGGACGCCTGCGCGCGTGGCGCTGTCCGTTGTGATCCCACTCTACAACGAGCGCGAAGTGCTGCCTTTGCTGTACGAGCGCCTGACCGATGTACTGAAGCCGCTGGCCATCCGCTATGAACTGGTGCTGGTGGACGATGGCAGCCGCGACAACAGCGGGCTGTATCTGCTGGAGCTGGCCGCCAGCCACCCCGAGGTCAAGGCAGTTCGCCTGAGCCGCAATTTTGGCAAGGAAGCCGCGCTGACTGCCGGCCTGGATTTGTCGGTCGGCGAGGCGGTGGTGGTGCTCGATGCCGACTTACAGGACCCGCCCGAGCTCATTGCACAAATGCTGGCCGCGTTCCATGCCGGCTCTGACATCGTCTGCATGAAGCGGCGCTCGCGCGCGGGCGAATCTTGGCACAAGCGGCTCAGCGCCCATCTTTTTTACCGCCTGCTCAACCGCCTGAGCCACATCGAAATTCCCGCCGACACCGGCGACTTCCGTCTGATGAGTCGGCGCGCCGTCGATGCGCTGAAGCAGTTGCCGGAACGCAACCGCTACATGAAAGGCCTGTTTGCCTGGGTTGGGCTGCCCACCCATGTGATCGAATACGACCGCGATGCACGCGCCTCCGGCATCACCAAATGGAATGGGCTCAAGCTGCTTGGGCTGGCGTTCGAGGGCATCACCTCGTTTTCCGTCACGCCCTTGCGCTGGGCCACCGTGATGGGGCTGGTCGGCGCGCTGGTTGGCCTGTCGTTCGGTTTCTGGATTGTGGTGGACGCCTTGCTGCATGGCAACCCGGTAGGTGGTTATCCATCACTGATCGCCGTGATCACGTTCCTGGGCGGCGTGCAGTTGCTGTCGATTGGCGTGGTGGGCGAATATGTGGGGAAAACCTATTTCGAAACCAAACAGCGCCCGCTGTACGTGCTGCGCGATGTGGTGCAGAGCCCG